>Ga0335069_10007590_pt1 | contig 15629 bp, 14 predicted proteins | sample Lox_Sample_11_FD_206714 | JGI IMG/M metagenome (GOLD analysis project Ga0335069, IMG submission 206714) | Soil microbial communities from Loxahatchee National Wildlife Refuge, Florida, United States - Lox_Sample_1.1 | ecosystem: Environmental > Terrestrial > Soil > Wetlands | place: USA... | reverse complement strand
GCTCGGCGGCCCAGGCCTGGGCCGCTCCGGGCACCGACTCGACCAGCGCGGCGGCGAACGCGGCGCCCTCGGCGCGGGCGTCCCCGGGCTCGATGCCGGCCTCGACGCCAGCGGCGACCAGCGCGTCGAGCGCCGCCGCAAGGCTTCCCTCAGCGCTCATCGCGGCTCATCACGGATCACCAGACCGATCACGGGGCGGTGCCGGGGTCGCTGATGTCGAGGCCGTCGAGCGTGGAGTGTCCGAACTTCTCGGCGAGGAAGCGCCCGTGGGCGACCAACGCCTCGGCGTCGGCGCGGTAGACCGCGTCGAGGATCTTGTCCATCGTGGCGGCGAGCAGGTCGAGCTGGTCGACGAGGACCATCAGCGACGTCTTGGCGCCGTCGACGGGACGGCGGTCGGCGTAGGCGCGCGGCAGACGCAGGTAGCCGTCGAGCGCCTCCGGCAGGTAGCTCGTCACGGTGGCCATGACGGCGTGCGCGTCGCGGCTGCCGGCGCCCAGCTTGTCGAGCCCCGGCACCGCGTCGCGGGCGGTCGCCGTGATCCGGTGCACCCGGGCCGCGACGAGCTCGGGTACCCGCCCCTGGGCGACCTTCGCGTCGATGTCCGCGTCGATGCCAGCGATCTTGTCCAGCAGCTCCGCCCCGGTCGGTACCGGTGGCAGCGTGACCTCGGGGGTCGATGCCGCCGGCCGCCGGCCGGCCAGGGTGTCGAACAGGTCCCTGAAGAAGGGCACGCCTCCCCTTACCGTCCGGTCCCGATGTCGAGGCTGCCGCTCGCGAGCCGCTCGTCGCGCTTCTTCACCCGCTCGAGGTACTCCTGCGACTTCGCGACCTCGTTCTCGAGCACACCGACTGTCGCCGCCATGTTGTCGAGCGCCTGGACCTTGAACGTATCGATGGCGTCCATGGTCTGGTAGACGTTCTGGAACGCGGCCTGCAGCTGCGGCAGTCCGATGGTGGCTGACGCCGCCTGCTCCTGGATCCGCACCGAGTTGTCCCGCAGCATCTCGCTCGTGCGCTGGATGAGGCCGGACGTCGTCGTGTTGAGCGCCGTGATCTGGTCGAGGACGAGCTTCTGGTTGTTGAGCGCCTGGGCTACGATGACAGCGGTCCGCAGCGCGGAGACCGTCGTGGTGGTGGCCCGGTCGACGCCCTTGACGAGTTCGATGTTGTTCTTGATCACGACGTCGATCGCCAGGTAGTTCTGGATGGAGACCGCGAGCTGGGTCAGCAGGTCCTGGTGCTTCTGCCGGACGTAGAAGAGCACGTCCTGGCGCATGGCCCTGGCCTTCTCCGGATCGGTGGCGTCGAGGTCGGCGATGGCCGCCGACAGCCGCGCGTCGAGCCGTTCCGCGATGTAGATGTACTGGTTCAGCCGCCCCATCGTGTCCCAGAGCTGCTGCTTCTCCTGGTTCAGGGCGGCGTTGTCGCGGCGCAGCTCGTCCTGGCCGTCGTAGAGCGCGCTCATGATCGCATTGAGGTGGCCCTGCGCGCTCTGGTACTTGCGGAAGTAGTCCGTGAGCCGGTCCCCGAACGGGATCATCCCGAGCAGCTTGCGCGAGCCCTGCGCACCCTTGGGATCGAGCTCCTCCACGGTCCGGCGGAGCTCGAGCAGCGTGCCGCCGACCTTGGACCCCTCCGACAGCCCACCCTCCTGGAGCGCCTTGACCGGGCTCTTCAACAGGCGGTTGCTCGTCTCCGCGGCACGGCGGATCTCATCGTCGCCCATGGTGCGGACGTCACTGGCCCTCGCTGAGAAGTCCGGCGAGTTGGTCGAGGTGCCGAGCAGGCCCGTCAGGTAGGTGTCCACCTTCTGGTCCAGCCCGGGCAGGGCCGCCGTCGGCACGGCCGGCGCCATCTTCGGGGCGGCGGTCGCGGCGACGGGCTGCGGCGGCGCGGGCGCCGTCAGGGTGAGGGCGGCGGGCTCGGCGGCCGGCGGCGCCAGCGGCTGGGACTCGGTCATGACTGTCATCACATCAGGTCGCGACCGTTGTGGTCGAGACACCCCCTGGGTCGGCCAGTTCGCGTCGGCGAGCCCGTCGCCGAGCCGTCGGCGTGAGGGCCCGATCCTCCGGTCGTCCCCCCGGTCGTCCCCCCGGGCGTCCGCCTCCGGTCGTCCGCCTCCGGTCGTCCGCCTCCGGTCGTCCGCCTCCGGTCGTGCACGCGTCGTCCTGCGATGCACGCGTTGTGACCACAGGTCGGCGCCCCCGAGCGACATAACGGGTGCATCGTCGCCGAACGCGCGCAAGGGTGGCCGAACTCCCGGATGAGCGGCCGCACGACGGGCAGCGGCCGAGGGCCGGACGCACGACGGGCAGCGGCCGAGGGGCGGCCGCACGACGGGCAGCGGCCGCCAACGAGGAGGGGTCAGTTCGGGACGATGCCGGCGAGCACCGCGACCGCGACCGCCAGCACCACGGCGGCGGTGACGTCCATCCGGCGGGTCCGGACCAGCAGCCCGAGGCAGTACCGCTCCGGGAGCACCGCCCGGAACAGCGCGGCGAGGCCCAGCGACGCGGCCAGGACGTAGCCGCCGGCACGGAAGTCCACGACCACCGTCACCGCGACGGACAGGGCCAGCACGACGAGGACGAGCGTGAAAGCCACCCGCCGTTCCGGTGGGACCTCCCAGCGCACCATCGCGGCTGCCTTCGGACGTTGATCAGTGCGAGAAGTGCCGGGTACCGGTGAGGTACATCGTCGCTCGCGCCGCCCGCGCCGCGGCGATCACCTCGTCGTCGCGGACCGACCCGCCGGGTTGCACCACGGCGCGGACGCCCGCCTCGAGCAGTACCTCGAGGCCGTCGGGGAACGGGAAGAAGGCGTCCGACGCCGCGACCGCGCCCCGCACCCGCTCCTCCCCCGCGCGGGCGACGGCCAGCCGGCAGGAGTCCACCCGGTTGACCTGGCCCATGCCGATGCCGACGCTGGCGCCGCGCCGCGCGAGCAGGACGGCGTTGGACTTCACCGCACGCACGGCACGCCAGGCGAAGGCGAGGTCGGCGAGGGTGGCCGGGTCGGCGGGGTGACCCGTCGCCAGCCGCCAGCGCGCCGGATCATCGCCGCCGCCAGGGTCGCCGTCCCCGGTCGCGGACACGACCGCGTCCAGCCGGTCCACCGTCTGGGCCAGGACGCCGCCGCTGATGGGCCGGAACTCGACGGGATCGGCGGGCCCCGACGGCACCCTCAGCAGGCGCACGTTCTTCTTGCGCCGAAGCATCTCGAGAGCGTCGGGCTCGAACCCGGCCGCCGCCACGACCTCGGTGAAGACGTCGGCGATCTGCTCGGCCACGGCCAGGGTGACCACCGCGTTGGCGGCCACGACGCCGCCGTAGGCGGACACCGGATCGCAGGCGAACGCCCGACCGTACGCCTGGGCAAGGTCGGCGCCGACGGCGATCCCGCAGGGATTGTTGTGCTTGATGATCGCAATACAGGGCTGGGCGAAGTCGTGCACGGCTCGCCAGGCGGCATCGGCGTCGACGTAGTTGTTGTACGACATCTCCTTGCCGTGCACCTGCTCCGCCTGGGCGAGGCCGCCGGATCCCCCCTGCCGCGCATCTCGGTACAGCGCCGCCGCCTGGTGCGGGTTCTCCCCGTAGCGCAGGCCGCTGGCCCGGCTCCACGTCGCACCGGCGAAGGCCGGGAAGCCGGTCCCGTCGGTGGTGTCCGCGAGGACCGTGCCCATCCACGTGGCCACCGCCACGTCATAGGCGGCGGTGTGGGCGAAGGCCCGCGCGGCCAGCACCTGCCGCTGGGCGAGGTCGAAGCCGCCGGCGCGGACGGCGTCGAGCGCGGCGCCGTACTCCGCGGGGTCGGTCACGACGGCCACGCTCGCGTGGTTCTTCGCCCCCGCCCGCACCATCGCCGGGCCGCCGATGTCGATCTGCTCGACGACCTCGGCGGGTCCGGCCCCCGACAGCACGGTCTCGCGGAACGGGTACAGATTGACGACCAGCAGGTCGAAGGCGGCGATGCCCAGCTCGGCGAGGCGCCGGACGTGGTCGGGGTTGCCCTGGTCCGCGAGCAACCCGGCGTGGACGTGCGGGTGCAGTGTCTTCACCCGTCCGTCGAAGCCCTCCGGAAAGCCGGTGACCCGTTCGACCGATGTCACCGGGACCCCTGCGGCGGCGATCCGAGCCGCGGTCGAACCCGTCGAGACGAGCGCGACACCCGCCTCGTGCAGACCGCGGGCCAGCTGCTCCAGCCCGCTCTTGTCGTAGACGGACACCAGCGCCCGCCGGACGATCCGCCGCCCGGTCCCGTCGCCGCGCTCGCTCATCCGAGTCGCACCTTCCTGTCGGTCACCTGCCAGCCGTGGGCCGTCATCCGGCGCACGACGTCGACGAGCAGCTCGCGCTCGACGACCTTGATCCGTTCGTGCAAGGCGGCCTCGTCGTCCGCGTCGAGCACCTCGACCGGCCGCTGCGCGACGATCGGCCCGGTGTCCGTCCCCTCGTCGACGAGGATGACACTCGCACCGGTCACCTTGACGCCGTGGGCCAAGGCGTCGCGGACGCCGCGGGCGCCCGGGAAGGACGGCAGCAGAGCGGGATGGGTGTTGATCGTCCGGTCGCCGAACTGGGCGAGGTAGGCCGCGCCGAGCAGGCGCATGAAGCCGGCGAGCACCACCAGCCGAGGACGGAGGACGCCGACGGCACGCGCCACCCCGGCGTCCCAGGCCGGCCGGTCGGGGAAGTCGGCGGGAGCGACCACCGCGGTGGGGACTCCGGCGTCTCGGGCGCGCTCGAGGCCACGGGCGCCGGCCCGGTCGGAGACGGAACGGGGCCTCGGGGGCGCGGGCCGCGTCGAGCAGCGCCTGGAGCAGGGTGCCCTCACCCGAGACGAGCACGACGACGCGCTCACGCCCAGGGTGCTCGGCCACGATGGCCGACCCTATCCGGGCAGCACCGGGCGCCACCGGCGCCACGTCGCCGCCCCGGCGAGAGCGAGCGCGACACCGACCGCGACCTCCGCGCCGACCGCGGCTCCCGTCCAGATCGGCTCGGGACCGGTGACCGCCAGGTTCCCCGGACCGGCGGGACCGCCCGACAGCCACGCCAAGGCGGTCGACGATGCCGCGACGAGCCCGCCGACACCGCCGACGTCCGCCGCCACGGCTCGCCAACCCGTTCCCCAGGCACCGGCGCCCGGACCGGCGCGCACGAGCAGGACGCCGCCCACGACACCCGCGGACACGGGGACGACCAGGAGCGCCATCGCGATCCGCGGCATCGGGCCTGCGCCCGGCAGAGCGCCGAGCACGGGCACCGCGGGTAGCGGGCCGAGCTGGGCGGACGCGAGCGTGATCCAGCTGGCCGAACCCACCGCGAAACCTGTTCCCGCCAGGGCCGCGGCGGTCCACACGACGAGGTTGGGCAGCAACAGGATCTGACCGAGTGCGAGCACGGCACCACCGGCGACGCCGGGTTCGAGGGCGCGGTGCAGGGCGAGGACGCGGTCGCGTCCGGCACCGATCATGACGATGAGCACCACCGCCGCTGCGAGCAGTTGCACCACGAGTGCGGCGAGCGCGGGCCTCGACCAGCGGACGGCGGGCGCCGGCAGGATTCGCCTCAGGTGGTGCAGGCCGGCGCCGACGCCGCCGTACCGATAGGAGGCCGCGCCGAGCGTCCCCGACGCCGACGCGACGACGGCCCCCCCGATCACCGCCTGCAGGCCGATGGGGTGGGCACCGGGCATGTCCGCCACGAGGGCGGCCGCGGCGACGGCGAGGCAGTATGTCGCGGCGAACGAGGCCAAGGCGACGGCCGGCGGCCAGGTGGGTCCGGCCCGGCTCGCGCCCGCGGCGTAGGCCTCGGCCCGCGGGTCGAGCAGCCGGGAGAGCCGACGGCCGCCGAACCAGCAGGCCGCGAGCGGCGCGAGGGTGAGACCCAGCGGGACGAGCCCGACGTGTCCCCCGGCCACGGCGATGCCGCCGTGCTGGGCCAACAGCCACAGCGCGAGTGACAGCCGGACGGCCTGCAACCAGGTGCCCCGGCCGTCCGAGTCCACGACCCAAGCGAGGACGACGGGGGCGAGGACAGCGACGAGCGAGGCCGCGGCGGCCTGTCCGGCGGCTGCGGCGGCCGCGGCGGCCGGCGCGGGACGGACGTCGAGCGGTGCGGGCGGACCGGGAGGTCGGTCGAGAAGGCTCACCATGGTCCCCCCATGGTCGCGCCCTGTGAGAAGCAAGGGACTGTTGTGACACGCGCGCCACAAGAAACTTCTGTGACCTGTGATGTATCCCTGAAGGGATCACAAGCTCGACCATGTGCCACCGGTCAGCCGGAAACGGCCCCTCGATCTCGATGGCGCTCGGCCCCCTCGGCGACTTGTGTGCGCTGACCGGGGTTCATCTGGCCACAATGACCCCGAGCAGCGCACACAAGTGCGCGCGCAGAGGGGCTACAGCGACGCCATCACCTCGCGCATCAGGCGCGCCGTCTCATTGGGCGTCCGGCCGACCTTGACACCGGCGGCTTCGAGCGCCTCCTTCTTCGCGGCAGCAGTGCCGGCCGAGCCGGAGACGATCGCCCCGGCGTGGCCCATCGTCTTGCCCTCGGGAGCGGTGAAGCCCGCGACGTAGCCGACCACGGGCTTGGTCACGTTCTCCTTGATGAAGGCCGCGGCGCGCTCCTCGGCGTCACCACCGATCTCGCCGATCACGACGACGGCCTTGGTCTCCGGGTCCTCCTCGTAGGCGGCGAGGCAGTCGATGTGCGTGGTCCCGATGATCGGGTCGCCGCCGATGCCGACATTCGTCGCGAAGCCGATGTCGCGAAGCTCGTACATCAACTGATAGGTGAGCGTGCCCGACTTGCTCACCAGACCGATCGGCCCGTGCTTGGTGATGTTCGCCGGGATGATGCCGACGTTCGAGCGCCCGGGGCTGATCAGCCCGGGACAGTTGGGGCCGATGATCCGGGTCGTGCCCGTGTCCTGGGCGTACTGGAAGAACGAGGCGGTGTCATGCACCGGGACGCCCTCGGTGATGACGACGACGAGCGGCACGCCGACGTCGACGGCCTCGACGACTGCACTCTTCGTGCCCTTCGCGGGCACGAAGATGACCGACACGTCGGCGCCGGACGTCGCCACGGCGTCCGCCACCGAGTCGAACACGGGCTTCTCGATGCGGTCGTTGAACTCGACCGTCTGTCCGCCCTTGCCCGGCGTGACGCCGCCGACGATGTTCGTCCCGGCATTGATCATCCGCTGGGTGTGCTTGCGACCCTCGGCACCGGTCATGCCCTGGACGAGCACCCGGCTCTGATGGGTCAGCCAGATAGCCATCGGTTAGGCTCCCTGTCCCTGGCCCGCGGCCAGCTCGGCCGCCCGGCGAGCGGCATCGTCCATGGTCTCGACCCGCTCTATCGCACCGGGCGGCAGCGTCGCCGTGAAGCTGTCGAGGATCTCGTGGCCGAGATCGGCGTTGTTGCCGTCCAGCCGGACGACGATCGGCAGCGTCACCGGCGTCCCGTTCTTCTCGAGCAGTTCGAACGCCTGCACGATCCCGTTCGCCACCGCGTCGCAGGCCGTGATGCCACCGAAGACGTTGACGAAAACGCTCTTCACCTGAGGATCCGACAGCACGATGTCGAGGCCGTTCGCCATCACCTCGGCGCTCGCGCCGCCGCCGATGTCGAGGAAGTTCGCAGGCTTCACGCCGCCGTACCGCTCGCCCGCGTAGGCCACGACGTCGAGAGTGCTCATCACCAGGCCGGCGCCGTTGCCGATGATCCCCACCGAGCCGCCGAGCTTGACGTAGTTCAGATGCCTCTCCTTGGCCCGTTGTTCGATCGGGTCCACGGCGCTGCGGTCGGCCAGTTCCGCGTGCTCTGGGTGGCGGAACGTCGCGTTGTCGTCCAGAGTCACCTTGGCGTCGAGCGCGACGACGGCGCCGTCCTCGGTCTTCACCAGCGGATTGACCTCGACGAGGGTGGCATCCTCCGCGACGAAGACGTTCCAGAGCTTGACGATGACGTCGGCCACCTGGTCCGCGACGTCGTCCGGGAAGCGGGCCGCTGCGACGATCTCGCGCGCCTTCACGGTGTCGATGCCCACCATCGCATCGACCGGGACCCGGGCCAGGGCCTCCGGCCGCTCGACGGCGAGCTGCTCGATCTCCATCCCGCCCTCGCGCGACGCCATCGCCAGGTAGGTGCGGTTCGCGCGGTCGACGAGCACCGAGAAGTAGTACTCCTCAGCGATCTCGGCGCCCTGCGCGATCATGACGCGATGGACGGTGTGGCCCTTGATGTCCATGCCGAGGATCTCGCCGGCGCGGTCCGCCGCCTCCTGCGGCGAGCGGGCCAGCTTGACGCCGCCCGCTTTGCCGCGGCCGCCGGTCTTCACCTGGGCCTTGACGACGACCACGCCGCCCGAGGAGGGGCTGAGCTTCTCCGCGGCCACGCGGGCCTCCTCCGGTGTGGTCGCGACCCGCGCGTCCAGCACCGGCACGCCGTGCGCGGCCAACAGGTCCCGCGCCTGGTACTCGAACAGATCCACAGGTGCGTCCTCACCGTTGGGGGCGACGGGCAGGGATTCGGTCGCCACCCTAGCCCTCGGCGCCGCTCCCCGGGACGGCCCCGGCGTGCCCCGCGTCACGCAGACGAGGCAGGGTCAGACGGTCTGGCCCACGTTGGCGCGCACCCACTCGACGATCTCGTGCATCGACGTGCCGGGAGTGAACACCTTGCGGACGCCGAGGCGTTCCAGCTCGGTGATGTCGGCCTCGGGAATGATCCCTCCGCCGAAGACGACGATGTCGGCGGCGCCACGATCGCGCAGCAACTCGACCACCCTGGGGAACAAGGTCAGGTGCGCGCCGGACAGGACGGAGAGGCCGATCGCGTCGGCGTCCTCCTGGAGCGCCGCCTCGACGATCTGCTCGGGCGTCTGGTGCAACCCGGTGTAGACCACCTCCATGCCGGCGTCCCGCAGCGCGCGGGCGACCACCTTGGCGCCGCGGTCGTGCCCGTCCAGGCCGGGCTTCGCGATGACGATCCTGATCGGCGCCATGGCTGCCTCCTTGCGCGGACCGGGCGGGCGCCGGGCCGGATACCCGACCCTATCCCGGGGTGACTCGGGAGATATCGGGCCGAGGTGCGACCCGGCAGCCGTTCGGGGGACCTCCGGGTGGCCAACGTAAGGATCATCCCATGTTCCAGCCTGACGGATCGCCCCGACGGGCTTACCGTGAAGACGATCCGCCCCTTTCGGCGTCGGGCCGAACGGCCGGTGCCACTCCCGCATCTTCCGGCGCCGGTGAACGACAGGAGGGGCGGATCGACCGACTCGAGGCTCGAGGAGGAGTCGTGACCAGGCGAGACGGCGGAGGTCCGGGGCCGGGGGTTCCCGGGTCCGGGTCGGAGCCCCTGCTCGCACCCGTCACCGCGATCTCCGGCGGGATCGTGGGCTCCGCCGGCTCGATCACAGGTGCGGTACCTGCGCAGCGGGCACCGGACGGTCACGGGTCGGCCGCTGCCCGCCGGAGCACCCTGCGAGTGCTGCGCGAGGACGTCCGTCCCCTGCTCACCCCGGCCGGCATGCGCGGCGCCGTGGTGGAGACGGTCTGGATGTCGGCTCACCTGGCGATCTACCCGTTCGGGCTGCTCCGGGAGCGGCCGGAACCGAGCGACCGGTACGCGTTGGAGGGCCTGAGGCCGGCCCAACGAGGGCTCGCCGTCCGGGACATCGAGGCAGCAGGGACGCCGATCCTGCTGGTCCACGGCATGGTCGACAATCGCGCGATCTTCACCGTGCTGAGGCGCCGGTTGCGCCGGCGAGGCTTCGGCCGGGTCGTGACCATCAACTACTCGCCGGTGACCAACGACATCCGGCAGGCGGCCCGCGATCTCGCGGCCGAGGTGGAGGCCTTGATCGCGCAGACCGGCTACGAACGGATCCACCTCGTCGGTCACAGCCTCGGAGGCCTCATCGCGCGCTATTACGTGCAGCGGCTCGGTGGCGACGAGCGCGTGCACACCCTGGTCACGCTCGGCACACCGCACGCCGGAACGCTGACCGCGTGCCTGGTGCCCGTCCGGCTCTGCCGGCAGCTGCGCCCGGGCAGCGATCTCTACGACGAGCTGGCCGAGGCCGCCGAACGATGCCGCACCCGCTTCATCGTCTACTGGTCCGACCTCGACCAGGTCATCCTGCCGCACGCCAACGCGCGCCTCGAACACGACGACCTGTCCGTGCGCAACGTGCGGGTGCACGGCGTGGGGCACATGTCGTTGCCGCTGGACGGCCGTGTGGTCCACGAGATCTCCGCCGTGCTGAGTCAGCTCGACTGGGACGGCACGACCCTGCGCGCCGGCGTCACACCGCTGCTCGAGGAGACCGTGGTGACGAGGGGCCGGCGCCGGCGCTAGCGATCGCCGCGTATTGACGCCCCTGCCGGGCGTGCTTACCGTAATGGCGCGGTCATGAGCGCCAGCGTCAAGCCCCGGCTTGCTGGCCGGCAACCCTCCTCCTCGGCGGGGTGCCCCGGGTGTCGACCTGGCCCGGCGCAACGGCGCGCGGGGCAAGCGCAGGAGCGGAGGACGTCGTGCGGCTGGTGAGACGCCTTCACGTCGACCTCATGCGCGTCGCGAGCCACTGCTGTCGGGCCTGACCTCGCCCGGTTCCGGCCCAGCCCGCCCGGTCGGCTCCGCCGTCTTCCCCCGCTGCGCTGCGTCATGGAATGCCGAGGTCACCCATGTCACTCACGCTCCCCTCGTTCCCGAATCCCGTGGACGAGGTCTCTGCGCGGCTGGTTGCAGCCGGCGTGGTCGTCCTGGCCGGGTCCTACGTCCTCACGGGCTGGACCCCGCTGGTGGCCCTGCTCGCCTACGGCTTCGTCGCCCGGGTCCTCAACGGCCCCCGCTTCAGCCCCCTGGCCCTGTTCGTCACCACGTGGCTCAGACCCCGGCTCCCGCTGGCACCCAGGCCGGTGCCCGGACCGCCCAAGCGCTTCGCCCAGGGCATCGGAGCGCTGCTGTCGACGCTGGCCCTGGTACTCGCTGTGACCGGAGCCGGGACCGCCGGACGGGTCACCGTCGCACTCGTCGTCGTCGCCGCGACCCTGGAATCGGCCGCGGGCTTCTGCATCGGGTGCACGATCTTCGGCGTCCTCATACGCCGAGGCATCGTCCCGGGGAGCGTCTGCGAAGCCTGCAACGACATCCGCCTCCGGACGGCAGACCGACGACCCACAGCAGCCATCTGACCCCCCTCACGACCACGCACCACCAGGTAGCAGCACGCCCGGACACGACCGCGGAGGAGCTCATGCCGACGTACAACCCCACGCTCCAGCGCGCCCACCTTGCCGACGTGGCCCCCGACGTCCACGGGCGCATCAGCAAGCGCACGGCCCAGCTGGACGGCGTCAGCGTCACTGAAGTGACCTTCGGGGTGGGCGCCCGGTGGTCGGAGGACCTCAAGGCCTACGCCGGAACAGCCTCGTGCGCATTGCCGCACGTCGCCCTGGTGCTGGGCGGGACCCTGCGTGTCGCGCTGGACGACGGCTCGACGCAGGATTTCTCGACGGGTGATGTGATGCTCCTGCCGCCGGGCCACGACGCGTGGACCGTCGGGGAGGAGCCGGCCCGCTTCGTCGAGTTCTCCCGCGGCAACGACTACTACGCGGGCTGACGTCCGCTGCTCACAGGCCGACCGGCAGCGACTCACGGGCCGACCGGCAGCGACTCACGGGCCGACCGGCAGCGACCGCGCGCCGAGCCGCGACGCCCCGGCTACAGCTTCTCGACGGGGGCGTAGCGCAGGAGAAGGCGCTTGACGCCCTGGCCCCGGAAGTCGACCTTGGCGACGCTCCGGTCGCCGGTGCCCTCGACCTCGATCACCGTGCCCAGCCCGAACGTGTCATGCGTCACACGGTCCCCCGGTTCGAGATGGACGATCTCCCGTGCCCCTGGTGAGTTCACGCCCGCGCGGGACGCCAGCCGGGCCACCGCGGGCTGGGACGACGGCTGCGTCGCCGTGGACTCCGAGCGACGCCATTCGACCAGCTCCGGCGGGATCTCCCCCACGAACCGGCTCGCCGGCGCGTAGGTCGGCTGCCCCCAGGCGCTGCGGACGGCGGCGCGGGAGAGGTACAGGCGCTGCCGTGCGCGCGTGATCCCCACGTAGGCGAGGCGGCGTTCCTCGGCCAGCTCCGTCTGGTCGGCGAGAGAGCGCATGTGCGGGAAGGTGCCGTCCTCGAGGCCGGTGAGGAAGACCACGGGGAACTCCAGCCCCTTGGCGGTGTGCAAGGTCATCAGCGTGACGACGCCGCCACCTTCGCCGTGACCGTGCGCTCCGTCGGCGATCGCGCCGTCGGGGACCTCGTCGGAGTCTGCGACCAGGGAGACCTGCTCGAGGAACTCGGTCAGGGTGCCCTCGGGGGCGTTGCGCTCGTACTCCTGCGCGACGGCCACGAGCTCGGCGAGGTTCTCCACGCGCGACTCGTCCTGCGGGTCGTGGCTGGCCCGCAGCTCTGCCAGGTAGCCGGTCTGCTCGAGCACGGCCTCGAGCAGGGTGGACGGACCCGAACCCGCCTCCACCAGAGTGCGCATCTCCTCCAGCAGCTCGGTGAACTGGTTGATCGCGGCGACCGAGCGGGTGACGATCCCGGGCGCCTCGGCGGCGCGCAGGAGTGCCGCGCCGAACCCGATCCGCTCGCGTTCGGCGAACGCGGCGACGACCGCCTCGGCCCGTTCGCCGATCCCCCGCTTGGGCACGTTGAGGATGCGCCGGAGGTTGACCGTGTCATCGGGGTTCGCCAGCACCCGTAGGTACGCCAGGGCGTCCTTGACCTCGCGCCGCTCGTAGAACCGGGTACCGCCCACCACCTTGTACGGCAGGCCGACCCGGACGAAGACCTCCTCCAGGGCGCGGGACTGCGCGTTGGTCCGGTAGAACACGGCGACGTCACCGGGCACCGCCTCGCCGGCGTCGGTCAGGCGGTCGATCTCCTCGGCGATGAAGGACGCCTCATCGTGCTCGTTGTCGGCGACGTAGCCGATGATCCGCGGGCCGTGACCGGCGGCCGTCCACAGCCGCTTCGGCTTGCGCTGCGGATTTCGCTCGATGACGGCGTTCGCCGCGGACAGGATCGTCTGCGTCGACCGGTAGTTCTGCTCGAGCAGGATCGTCCGCGCGTTGGGATAGTCGTCCTCGAACTCCAGGATGTTGCGGATGGTCGCCCCGCGGAACGCGTAGATGGACTGATCCGCGTCGCCGACCACGGTGAGCTCCGCCGGCGGGACCTCGCCCGCCCCGGCGTGCTCGCCGTCCGGCACCTCGCCCAGCTGCTCACGTTCCGCCCGGGCGACCACCTGGGACAGCGCACCGCCGACGAGCTCCCGGACGAGCACGTACTGGGCGTGGTTCGTGTCCTGGTACTCGTCGACGAGGACGTGCCGGAACCGGCGGCGGTAGTGCTCGGCGACGTCCGGGAAGGCCTGCAGGATGTTGACCGTCGTCATGATGAGGTCGTCGAAGTCGAGCGCGTTGGCCTGGCGCAGACGCCGCTGGTACGCGGCGTACGCCTCGGCGAGCATCCGCTCGGTGTGCGTGCCGTCAGCGACCGTGGCGGCGTAGCTCTCCTCGTCGACGAGTTCGTTCTTGAGGTTGCTCACCTGTGCGCTGAAGGAGCGGTGGGGGTAGCGCTTCGGGTCGAGGTCGAGCTCGCGGCACACCAGGGCCATCAGTCGCTGGCTGTCCGCCGCGTCGTAGATGGAGAAGTTCGAGCGCAGCCCCACCTTCGTGGCCTCGCGCCGGAGGATGCGCACGCACGCGGAGTGGAAGGTGGAGACCCACATGGTCTCGGCGGCAGGCCCGACGAGCCCGGTTACGCGTTCGCGCATCTCGCCCGCCGCCTTGTTGGTGAACGTGATCGCGAGCACCTGGCCGGACCGGACCCCCCGCGCCGCCAACAGGTACGCGATCCGGTGCGTCAGCACCCGGGTCTTGCCCGACCCCGCCCCGGCGATGATGAGCAGGGGTGAGCCCTCGTGCAGCACCGCCGCCCGCTGCTGCTCGTTGAGCCCCTCCAGGAGGGCCTGCACCCGGCGAGCTCTCGCTGCGCCGTCGCCACCCCCGGCGGAGTTGTCCGCACGGGTGCCGGGCGCCCGCGCGGCGCTCCCGGCCGTAGGCACCCGGATCCGCAGCCCCCCCGGCGGCCCCTGGTCGTCGCGGAGGTCGCCGGTCGCGGGCACACCCGGCAGCGGAAGATCGTCGAAGAGGGTGCTCATCTCGCCCGCCAGCGTACGTCGTGACACCGACACTCCGGCGGGCCCTGCGGGATCGCCGGACGAGCCGACGACGACGTCCCCATCGCTCGTGGCCGGCCCCGCCCATGGCCGGCCGCGCCCATGGCCGGCCGCGCCCAGGCCCCGTCCGTAGCATGGCGGCGTGCCGATCGACGACGCCGACGTGCAGCGCGTGCTCTGCGTGGCCGCGCACCCGGACGACCTGGAGTTCGGCGCAGCCGGTACCGTCGCGGGCTGGACGCGCGCGGGACTTGCCGTGACCTACCTGGTCTGCACCCGCGGGGACCAGGGGGGTTTCGACGAGACGCCGCGCGAGCTCGTGCCCGCCATCCGCGAGCAGGAGCAACGCGACGCCGCGGCGGTGGTCGGCGTGGACGACGTCCGCTTCCTCGACGGGTTCCGCGACGGCTGGCTCGAGCCGAACCACGACCTGCAGCGGGCGATCGTCCGGGTGATCCGTCAGGTCCGCCCGGACCGGATGCTCTTCCAGTCGCCGGAGCGCAACTGGGACCGCATCGGCGCGAGCCATCCCGATCACCTCGCCGCCGGCGAAGCGTCCATCCGTGCCGTGTACCCGGCCGCCCGCAATCCCTTCGCCTACCCCGAACTGCTCACCGAGGAGGCCCTGGAGCCGTGGGTGGTCGGGGAGGTGTGGTTGACGGCGGCTCCGCAGCCGAACCACTGGGTCGACATCACCGACACGTTCGACCGCAAGATCGAGGCGCTGCGGGCGCACATGAGCCAAACGGGCCACATGCACGACCTCGACGACCGCCTCCGGAGGTGGGGGCGTGCGACCGCGGCGGTAGCCGGACTCGCGAGGACTCGGCTGGCCGAGGCGTACCGGGTGCTCGCCACCGGCCGTTCGTAAGGCCGGGCTCGCCACCGTGTAAAGGCCGGGGCCCGCGTCAGAGCAGGCGCCGGTCCGCCGCCCAGCGCGTCAGCTCGTAGCGGTTCGACAACTGCAGCTTGCGCAGCACGGCCGAGACATGCGTCTCGATCGTCTTGACCGACAAGTACAGCTCGCGGGCGACCTCCTTGTAGGAATAGCCACGGGCGATGAGCCGCATCACCTCCCGCTCCCGCTGGGTGAGCCGATCGAGCTCGTCGTCGACGCTGGCGACCTCGCCGGCGCCGGCGCCGAACGCGTCGAGCACGAACCCGGCCAGCCGCGGCGAGAAGACGGCGTCCCCTTCGGCCACCCGATGGATCGCGGCGGAGAGTTCGGTGCCGGAGATGGTCTTGGTGACGTAGCCACGGGCGCCCGCGCGGATGACGGCGATGACGTCCTCCGCCGCGTCGGACACGGACAGCGCCAGGAATCGCACGGGCTCGGGCCCGGACAGCAGGTCGGCGCAGGCGTGG
>Ga0335069_10007588_pt1 | contig 15631 bp, 13 predicted proteins | sample Lox_Sample_11_FD_206714 | JGI IMG/M metagenome (GOLD analysis project Ga0335069, IMG submission 206714) | Soil microbial communities from Loxahatchee National Wildlife Refuge, Florida, United States - Lox_Sample_1.1 | ecosystem: Environmental > Terrestrial > Soil > Wetlands | place: USA... | reverse complement strand
GGCTGCCGTCGTGCATGTACGGAGCGGTAAGCGCGATGTCGCGCAACCCGGAGGTTTTGAACCCGCCGATGTCTTTCGGCTGACGCGTGACAATCCACCGCCCGAGCGCTTCGTAGCCCGGCTTGTGTGCCAGCGCCGCTTCGCTCTCCGTACTTTTCTTGCCCGCGGTCGATTGCGCTTCGCGCGCGAGTTGTTCGAAGTTCCCCTTCATCGCCACCCCGATGTTGTGGAACTTATTGTCGGTGAAATACGGGAAGGAGTTGTTGAACTCGTGACAGGTGACGCAGCGGGCTTTGCCCTGAAACAGCACGAAGCCTCGCTTCGCCGCGTCGCTGATGGCCTGCTTGTCGCCCTTCAGAAAGCGATCGAACGGTGAACTGAATGGCGCCAGCGTGCGCTCGAAGCTGGCGATCGCGTCGGCGATGCGATCGATGGTGATCGCCTTCGAGCCGAACGCGGCGGCAAATCCGTCGCCGTAGTCCGCGATGGCAGCAACCGCCTTGACGACCGCCTCGTGCGACGGCTGGCCCATTTCGACCGGATTGATGAGCGGCTGCTTCGCCTGCTCTTCCAGCGTCGGCGCACGCCCATCCCAGAACTGCACTTCATTGAATCCCGCGTACAACACGGTCGGCGAGTTGCGTGCGCCGGCTTGATTCTTGATCCCGACGGCGACCGGCCGCCCGTCGGCGAAGCCCTTCTGAGGATCGTGGCAGGTTGCGCATGATACCGTGCCGTCGGCCGACAGGCGCTTGTCAAAGTAGAGGCGCCGTCCGAGTTCAACCTTCGCCGCGGTGAGTGGATTTTGATCGGGGATGGTCGGCTCCAGCACCCCACTCGGGAGTTGCAAGACTGCCGCGCCAAACATCGAGACCAGGACGGATTTGGTTTTCCGCATCGTGTCCCCCTAAGTTTCGTTGCCGCCGAGTCGGAACGCGGCGGCGTTCGCGGTGCCGCCATGGCACACCGCGCACGCGTGCTCGCCCTTCTCGTTCAACTCGGACACCAGCACGTACGACAGCGGCGAATGGTTCCACGCGATCGCCTGCAGACCGTACAGATCGAACAGATGAAACTCGACCGCACGCAGGTTCACGCGCCGGCCTCGTGCCGGCCACGGCCGCGGCGACAGCAGGAACAAGGAAATTGGCTGGGCGTGATAGCGGTAGCGAACATACCCCACCCGTTCACCTCCCAGCTCGATCGTGGCCGCACCTTCGAGCACGAAATCGCTCGGCGGCTGCACCGGATCGTTGAGCGGATACGGCAGCGCGTGTGCGAGCCACTCATTGACGGCGGCAGGATCGGCGGAGCGAATAGCGAGCGCGGGCGGGGCAGCCCGGTGAATTTCAATCGCGGCGAGCACGCTCGCGGGCGCCGTCCCAACGCGTTCGCGCGCCGCGCGCCAGACGACACCGATGACGAGCAGCAGCGATGCGGCCAGTGCGAACGTGCGCAGCCAGACCCGCTGCGGCCTCAACCGAAGCCCGCGCGTCACGCGCTCTTCCAAACCCGGCGGGAGTATCGCCCGCGGGTACAGCCGCGTCACGGTCGAGGCGAACTGGCGCTGCCGTTCGACCAGCGAACGGCACGAGGCGCACACCAGGAGATGGCGCTCGACCTCGAGCGCGCTCTCGACGCTGAGCTCGTCGTCGCCGTAGGCCGCCAACCAGCGACGGATGCCTTCACAGTCCATGTTCGCGCTCCACCGCCGGCGGCGACGGCACCAACCCGCGCTCGCGCGCCTGCTGTACCAGGGACTTGCGCAACGACGCCCGGCCGCGTGCCAGGCGCGACATCACGGTACCCAACGGGCACCCGACGATCTCGGCGATCTCGGCGTAGCCGAACCCCTCGACGTCCTTCAGATAGACCGGCAGCCGATGCGTTTCCGGCAGGGCCAGCAACGCGTTGCGAATTTCGGCGGACCAGTGTTGATCGATGAGGGTGGCTTCGAGATCGGGCGCGTCTTCGGCAATCTCCGCGATCGCTTCATCGGCGGCGTCGACCTCGATCAGCAACCGTCGTTGCCGGTGACGCTGGCGCGAAATCCACTCGTTGCGGAGAATGGTGAACAGCCACGCCCGTAGGTTGCTGCCGGGCTGGTACGAGTCGAAATGTTCGAGGGCGCGGACGCAGGTGGTTTGCACGAGATCCTCAGCGTCGGCGGCCCCCGCGGTCGCGACGGCGAAATTGTACAACGCCGGCAAGTGTGGTAGCGCCTCCGCCTCGAAGCGCGCGTTCTTGTGCGTGGCAACACCCAACGGGCACCTGCCGCCCTTTCTCTCTCTGTCGGGTTAACGCACGAGGTGCTCGATTTATTCCATCGATCCGCTGAATCTCTGAGTCTCTAGGAGCGACGCATGCGTCGCCCCTACCAATCACACATGCGGCATGACCTCTTCAGCCAGCCGCCGCAAACCGGTCTCTCCGAGCCCTCCGGAGAAGATCACCTGCGACACATCCCACTCTTTCTGCCGCCGCTTGAGTTCCTTGACGCACTGTTCCGGCGTGCCGAGCAAAGCCATCGGCGATTGCACCAACCCCTCGGGGGTGGTGCCGAACATCGGCGCCATGCCTTCGGCCATCGATTGGGTCGCGGCCGCCGAGTCGGTAACGATGGCGGTGAACACGACGTTGCTGATGCCGATCTTGCGGCCGTCGCGACCGTGCGACTTGGCTTCGTCGCGCACGAATTGCACCTTGGACCGGAAGGCGTCGTTGGTCAGCTTTTGCACGTTCGCCAACTTGATGTAGCCGGGTTTGCCCGCATCGGAGATGATGTTGATCACATCGGCGTGTTTCGCGGCGAGGCGGAGCAAGCCTTTACCGCCGCCGCCGAGCAGGATCGGTGGATGGGGCTGCTGCACCGGCTTGGGCCACAGAATCGCGTCCTGCAGTCGATAGAATTCACCCGCAAAGGTGGTCTCCTCTTTCGTCCACAGCGAACGAATCACCGTGAGGGCCTCGTCGAGCATGCGCAAGCGCGTGGTGATATCGGGAAACGGGATGCCGGTCATCTTGAACTCGCGTTCGGTCCAGCCGGTACCGAGTCCCGCGACCAACCGTCCGTTGCTGAGCCGATCCAGAGAGTTGAGACTCTGTGCGGTGATGACCGGATGACGGAACAAATTGCACAACACCAGGTGGCCGACGCGGATCTTCTTCGTCGCCTCGGCGATCACCGCCACCAGCACCATCGGGTCGTAGGAGAGATGGTGCGGATCGAACTGATGCTCGGGCCCTTCCATGACGATGTGGTCGGGTGTCATGATGACATGAAACCCCATGCCCTCCGCCGCCTGCGCGATGTCGCGCAGTTGTGGAAATTCAAGATTGCTGACCTGTACGCCGTATTCCATGTGTGGACCTCCCTCCGTCGGTTGACCGATCGCCGATGGCTTACCGCATCTCGCCGGAAACGCCGGAGTCCGAGACGATCTGCGATCGGCGATCAGCGAAGCTTTGCCCGCAAGAACTCGCAGCCGGCGGCGATCGCCGCGTCGGCTTCGCTGCACGGCAACTGCACGAATGCGTGCGGCATGCCGTCGTACTCATACAGAATCGACTCGCGCCCCAGGCTCTGCAGCTTCGCGTGCATGGCGCGCGACTCGCCGAGCAACGGATCCCAGGTCCCGCACAGCAGACATGCCGGGGGAAACCCGCGCAGATCACCGTGAATCGGACTCACGCGCGGATCGTCCTTCGCCACGCCGTTCGACAGATATGCGTTCAGCATCAGGTCCATCGCCTGCTTCGGAAGCACCGGGTCTTCTTCCGCTGCCCAGCGATCGTAGTCGCGTCGGCTCGCCACCATGTCGAATGCGCCGTAGATCAACAGCGCGGCGCGGAAGTCGATCGCGCCACGCAGCGCGTTGATTACCGCCGCGGAGAGATTCCCGCCGGCGGAATCGCCGCCGACCCCGATTCGGTTTGGGTCGCCGCCGAAGCGCGACCCGTTCGCTCGAACCCAGCGCGCCGCCGCGACGCAGTCGTCGTGCGGCGTTGGGAACGGATACTCGGGCGCGAGGCGATAGCCGACGTTGACGACCAGCACACCGGCGCCGGCGCAGAGTTGACGCGCAAGTTTGCCGTGCGTCGCGGGGCTGCCGATCGACCAGCCCCCGCCGTGCAAGTAGATCAACACCGGGAACGGCGGCGTGCCCGGCGGGGCGATGATGTCGGCGGTCACGCCGTCGCCGATCGCCACGCCCGATTCCACTCGACCGACCGGGGGCGGATCGGCATTGAAGAACGCGATCGCCGCCTCCATGTTGGCGCGCATCTCCGCGATCGACTGCGCGGGCGGCATCGACCGCATCATCTCGAACAGCCCGATGAGTTCGGCTCGCGGCATGGGGACTCCCGTCGAACGACCGCCGCACAGAGAGCACAGATCGCACGTCAACGGAAGCGCTCTCTGGTCTCCGGTAAAGGTTCCGAGTAGGATTTGCGCCGATGCAGCCGTTGCTGAGCGCAGAACAGCAAATCGAGTTAGTCGCGTTGGCGCAGCGATTGGCGGGGCGTTGCGCGGAGCGCGCGACGCAGCATGACCGCGACGCATCGTTTCCGTTCGACGACTTCGCCGACCTCCACCGCGAAGGCTATCTCGCATTGACGATTCCCTCGCCGTTCGGCGGGCGCGGCATTTCGCTCTACGAGTTCTGCCTGCTGCAGGAGCAACTCGCGAAAGGCAGCGGCGCAACCGCGCTCGGCGCCAACATGCATCTCTACAACCTCGGCGGTGGGTTGCACCTGTTCCGCGAGTCGTTGCGGCAGCGCGTCGTCGACGACGTGTTGCGCACCGGCGCAATCGTGGCCAGCAGCATTTCTGAACCGAACGCGAGCGTGGGCTCGCCGCACGTGCGCGCGCGCAAGGTCGCCGGCGGCTATCGCGTCAGCGGTCGAAAGTACTTCTGCACGCTCGCCCCGATCCTGCGCTACTTCCTCTTCAACGCGCGCCTCGAAGGGTTCGCGGAGTCCGGCAAGTCCGGCACCGTGACGTTGGCGGCTGAGCGCGGAACCGCCGGCATGGAAATCATCGAGACCTGGGACGCGATGGGGATGCGGGCGACCGGCAGTCACGACATTCAGTTCACCGAGGCCTTCATCGCCGACGAGTGCCTGATCGGAGAGGAAGGCGCCGGCGTCGAGGGCGGGCTGCAGAGCTTACCGTGGTACGCACTGGGCATCGCGTCGGTGTATACCGGCATCGCGAGCGCAGCGTTCGACTTCGTCGTGAATTACGTGAAGCAACGCACACTCGCGCCGCTGCCGGCTTCGATCGCCAGCTTGCCGGGCATTCAGTTCACGGTGGCTGAGATGTCGATTCAGCTCGAAGCTGCCCGTGCGTTGATCTACAAAACCGCGTCGGAGCTGGCACGCGGCGCGGATTTCGGCGAGCAGTTGTTACCGAAGGTCACCGGCGCACAGTACTTCGCCACCCATGCGGCGCTCGACGTCGTCACCAAGGCCATGCAGGCGATGGGCGGTCCGAGTCTGTTCCGCCGCTATCCGATCGAACGACTATACCGCGACGTGCGCGCCGGCACGTTGCATCCGTTCGCCCACGCCTGGCTGCTCGAAATGATCGGCAAGCGCGCGCTCGGCATTCCGCTCGACGTGCAACCGCGTTGGCTATAGTCCGCCCGCGAGTCCGTCGGCCCGCAACGCCTCAGCTACAAGTCGGTGGACCTTCCACCTGTCTGTCGCTGCAACACGATGCGTTTGGCGCGGCCGACCACCACCGACTGAACGCTCTTGCTCTTGGCCAGCAGCCGCAACTCGCGTTCCGGCAGGGTGGAGACGAAGCGCAAAGCGACGGCAACCGGCGTCTTCGGGTTGGTCACCAACGCCGACCGCACCATCGGCAGCTTGGACCACTCTTTGTGATCACCGATGATGCGCAAAATATCGCTGTCGAGATTGCGATTGCGGGAGATGGCGGAGACTTCGTCCTCCGTGATGCGCGGGTTCTGCAAGACGAAGCGGGGAATGATCCGGTTGGCATCGCGGATCAGAATGTTGCGCGCGTCGCGATTGCCCTTGAGGGCCAGTTTGATCTTTTCCCCGACGGTCATGTGCGTGATGAGGTTGTACAGGGTGGTCTTGACCGGTTCGCCTTGATCAGCGGGACTCGGCGGCGGCGCCGCTGCCGCGCCCGCCGCCTCTTCATGCACCAACGCCGGCGGCAACGGCGGATAGGGATCGACTCCGCGGTGGATCTTTTCGACCAGTTCCGCCAATTGCTCCGGGCTGATGTCGTCGCCACTCATGCCTTGGCCGCCCGGGCTGCTTCCGCCTCTTTGACGATCTTCTCGGTTAAATGCGTCGGGACTTCTTCGTAGTGATCGAAGCCGATGGTGAAGCTCCCGCGTCCGCTCGTCATCGATCGCAGGTCGGGCGCGTACTTCAGCACTTCCGCCATCGGCACGAGAGCGCGGATCGCCTGGCCGCCCGGTCGCGGATCGACGCCCAACACCTTGCCGCGCCGGCTGTTGAGATCACCGATCACGTCGCCCATGCAGTCGTCGGGCACCACGATCTCCATGTTCATCACCGGCTCCAGCAAAATCGGTTTCGCCTGACTCACTGCGGTCTTGAATCCCAACGACGCGGCGATCTTGAACGCCATTTCCGACGAATCGACGGTGTGGAAGGACCCGTCGTAGAGCGTGGCCTTGACGTCGACGACCGGGTAGTGGGCGACGATGCCTTCGTTGAGCGCTTCGCGAATGCCCTTCTCCACCGCCGGAATGAATTGGCGCGGCACGACGCCGCCGACGATGGCGTCGACGAACTCGAATCCCGTACCGCGCGGCAGCGGCTCGACTCGCAAATAGGTATCGGCGAACTGTCCGCGTCCGCCGCTCTGCTTCTTGAGCTTGCCCTGCGCCTCGGCGCGGCCCTTGATCGTCTCGCGATACGGCACCTTGGGCGCCTTCAACGTCACCTCGACACCGTACTTGCGCTTCAGTTTCTCGACCGCGACCTCGATGTGCAATTGGCTCACGCCCGACAGAATGATCTCGCGCGCCTCGGTGTCGCGGGTCACGTGCAGCGTCGGGTCTTCTTCGGTCATGCGATGGAACGCGTTGGTGGCCTTCTCTTCGTCGCCTTTGGATTTCGGTTCGATCGCAAACGACATCGACGACGGGAAGTCGAGCAGACCGGGATAGAGAATCGGCGCCTTCTCGTCGGCGAGGGTATCGCCGGAGGCGGTTTCCTTCAGCTTGGCCACGGCGACGATCTCGCCGGCGATCGCATGCGGCACCGACTGTTGCTTCTTGCCTTCAAGCTTGAAGAGATGCCCGAGCCGCTCCTTCACGTCGCGACTGACGTTCAGCACGGTCGAGTCCGCGTTCACGCGGCCCGAGAGCACGCGAAAAACCGACAACTTGCCGGCGAACGGATCGACGATGGTCTTGAACACGAGGGCGGAGAAGGGTTCGTCCATGGCGGGACGCCGTTCGATGGGCTCGCGCAATTTCGGCTCGGTGCCGCCGGCCACGGCGAGATCCGCGGGCGACGGGAGATACGCGACCACCGCGTCGAGCAGCGGCGGGATCGCGATGTTCTTGGTCGACGAGCCGCACAGGATCGGCACGAGCTTGTTCGCGCGCGTCCCGATGTTCAGCGCCTGCTGAATCTCTTCAGTGCTCAACGCTCCCGTTTCGAGATACTTCTCCAACAGCGCGTCGTCGGCCTCGGCAACCAACTCCATCAATTGCTCGCGCGCCGCGTTGGCGTCCGCTTGCAGGTCGGCCGGCACGGCTTCCTCGGCCATCGAGCCATCGGGCTTGGGAAGCAAGGCCTTCATGGTCACCAAATCGATGACCCCGCGAAACGCTTCGGCGGCACCGATCGGCACCTGAATCGGGACGGCTTTCGCGCCGAGTACGGTCTTCACATCTTCCACCGCCGCCGCAAAGTCCGCCCGTTCACGGTCCATCTTGGTGACGAACGCCAGCCGCGGCAGGTTGAGCTCGTTGGCGCGCTTCCACACGGCCTCGGCCTCGACCTTGATTTCCCCGGCCGCCGGGGCGATCACAAAGACCAAGCCGGTCGCCGCGCGCATACAGTTGAGGGTGTCGGGCACGAAGTCGGAGTACCCCGGCATGTCGAGCAACGTCACCTCGTGCTTGCGCCACGTCAAATGATGAAATGCCGTGCTCAACGTGAGCTGGCGGCGCACCTCTTCGGGCTCCGGCCCGAACGCCGAGGTTCCGTCGTCGAGCCGGCCGATGCGGGTGGTCGTACCGCCATCGAACAGCATGACATCGCCGAGGGACGTCTTGCCGACGCCCCCCTGACCGACAATGCCGAGGTTGCGAATCGTGCGTACATCATCGACGGGCATAGGTCCTCCAACTCAGTTCGCTGCGCGGTTACGCTCGTAGATCAACCGCAGGCCGTCGAGGGTAAGAAACTCGTCGACCTCTTCGATCGTTTCCGATTCGGGCGCGAGCAGTCCGGCGTAGGCGCCGGTGGCAATGACGCGCGCCCGGACGCCGTGCTCGTGCTGAATCCGCTGCACCAGTCCATCTACCATCGCCACATAGCCGTAAATCAACCCCGATTGAATGGCAGTGACGGTGTTGCGACCGACCACGTGTTTGGGCTTCGCCAGCTCGACGCGATACAGCTTGGCGGCCCGCTCGAACAGCGCTTCGCTGGCGATGCCGAGGCCGGGCGCGATGACGCCGCCGACGTACTCGCCCTTCTCTGAGACGTAATCGAAAATGGTCGCGGTGCTGAAATCGACGACGATGGTGGTGGCGTGCGTTCGCTCGTAGGCAGCGATCGCGTTGACGATGCGATCGGCCGCGACCTCACGCGGATTGTCGTACAGAATCGGCATGCCGGTCTTCACGCCCGGCCCCACGAACAGCGGCGGCGTGCGCAAATAGTCGCGGCACAACGCCTCGATGACCGTGTTCATCGCCGGCACGACGCACGACACCGCAATCCCGGACACCTGCGCGGCAAACTCGCCCAGCAGTCCGTGCACCAGGAATCCGTATTCGTCGGCGGTACGACCGACGTCGGTCATCACCCGCCAGTGTCGCTGTAAGCGGGTGCCGTTGTACAGTCCCAGCAGCATCTGTGTGTTGCTCACATCGATGGCGAGAAACATGGAGATCACGCTCACTCAATGACCCCGATTGCGCTCGGATATCAAGCGAATACCGTCGAGGGTGAGAAACTCGTCGACGGCTCCGATCGTCGCCGAGGCCGGAGCCAATAGCGGCGCGAAGCCGCCGGTAGCGATCACCTGCGCGGTCACGCCGCACTCGCGTTGAATCCGCGCGACCAACCCATCGATCATGGCGACGTAGCCGTAGAAGATTCCCGACTGCACCGCGCCACTCGTGTTGCGCCCGACCACGTGCGACGGCCGGCCGATCGCCACACGCGCCAAACGTGCGGCGCGCGCGAACAACGCCTCGCTCGCGATGCCGATGCCCGGCGCGATGACGCCGCCGACGTATTCGCCGCGCGACGAGACGTATTCGAACTTGGTGGCGGTGCCCAGATCAACCACGATGGTGGCGGCGCGCGTGCGTTCGTAGGCGGCGACGGCGTTCACGATCCGATCCGATCCCAATTGACGTGGATCGTCGTAGAGGATCGGCATTCCGGTTTTCACGCCCGGGCCGATCATCAGCGGCTCGCAATGCAGATAGTCCCGACAGACCGTGCCGACCGTCGTGCTCAGCGCCGGCACCACCGAGGACACCGCGATGCCGGTCAGCGCCGCACGCTGGTCGGCGAGCAAATTGCCGATGAGAAAGCCGTACTCGTCCGCGGTGCGCGCCGGTTGCGTCAACACGCGCCAATGCCGCTGCAGTCGCGCGCCATCGTAGAGCCCGAGCACGACGTTGGTATTGCCGATGTCGATGGCGAGCAGCATGCTGGCTAGCGTCGATCGTACGCGCCGGACACGGTGACATCGCCGGCGACCGCGCGCCGCTCCTCCCCGTCGGGTGTCCGCACCCGCAACGTGCCGTCGTCGGCAAGACCGAGGACGATTCCTTCAATGCGCTCGCGGCCACCCGGATGGCTCTGCACAGCAATCGTCCTCCCCGTCAAGTACGAACAGGTCTCCCATGCGCGCGCGAGCAGGCCGAAGCCGTCGCGCTGCCATTCATCATAGCGAGCCTCGCAGTGGTTCAAGAGACGGGCGGCGAACTGAGCGCGGTCGATCGCGTGGCCGGTCAGCATGCGGAGCGACGTCGCGATCGACCGAACGTCGTCGGGGAAATCGCCGGCTTCACTGTTCAGATTGAAGCCGATGCCGGGGATGACGAAGCGAACCCCGGTGTCATCGGCAACGGCTTCGGTGAGAATGCCAGCGAGCTTGCGCCCGTCCGCCACGAGGTCGTTCGGCCATTTGATCGCCACCGACGGCACCCATTCGCGCGCCGTCTCCACCGCGGCCAAGCCAAACACCAGCGTCAGTTGCGGCATGACCGCAGCGGGCTGAGTTGGGTGCAAGACCAGCGACAGGTACAGATTGCGATGTGGCGGCGACACCCAGGTTCGCCCCAACCGCCCGCGGCCATGTCGCTGGCTCTCCGCGATCACCACGGTGCCCTCGGCGGCGCCGCGCTCGGCCAATTCGCGCGCCGTGGTGTTGGTCGAATCAATTTCGGAGAAGAGATGGAGTTGGCGGCCGAACCGTCGGGTGGTGAGATGCCGCTCGATGGCGGCGGCGGTGATCGACACGGCTGACGCGATGCTCATGCGTGAGCGGAAACCTTCATGCTGAAATCAAACGCCGGCGCCGAGTGCGTCAACGCGCCGACCGAGATCAGATCCACGCCGGCCTCGGCGATTGCGCGGACCCGCGCCAAGGTCATGTTGCCCGATGCTTCGACCAGCGCCGCACCGGCGATCCGCTGCACCGCCTGCACGGTATGCGCGACGTCCATGTTGTCGAGCAGAATGCAGTCGGCGCGGGCCGCGAGCGCCTCGTCCACTTCGCTGAGGCTGGTACATTCGACCTCGATCTTCAGCGTGTGCGGCGCGCCGGCGCGGGCGGCGTTCACCGCGGCCGTGATGCCGCCGGCGGCGACGATGTGGTTGTCCTTGATCAAGATGCCGTCGGACAAGTTGAAGCGATGATTCGCCCCGCCGCCGACGCGCACCGCATACTTCTCCACCATGCGCAGGCCGGGCAGCGTCTTCCGCGTGTCGACGATGCGGCACTTCGTACCCGCCACCGCCTGCACGAACGCGTCGGTGAGGGTCGCGATACCGGAGAGATGTTGGAGCAGGTTCAGCGCGACCCGTTCGCCGCTCAGCAGTGTATGGGCGTCGCCGGTCAGATGCGCGACCACCGCACCGACTTCGAGCGGATCGCCGTCGTTGTAGCGCGGCTCCACCGTGACCTCGCCGATCACGTCGAAGACTCGTTGCACCAGCGGCACCCCGGCGAGCAACCCGGCTTGCTTGGCCTCGATATGGGCGCCGGCGCGCCGGTGGGCCGGCACCGTCAGGCGCGTGGTGACGTCGCCGGAGCCGAAGTCCTCCGCCACCGCGGCGGCGATCAGGTCGGCAACGGCGGGGAGGTCCAAGGTATCCATGCAATCCCATCCCGACTAGGAGCCCTGTCGGAGCGTTTCAAGATGGCGGGTGAGCGTGCCGACACGCTCATTCAGCGCCGCGGCCCGCGCCTGTTCCTTCGCCACAATCTCCTCGGGCGCCTTGGCCACAAAGTCGGGCCGGCCGAGCTTCGCTTCGACCCCCTGCAGCTCCTTCGTGACCTTCTTCAGATCGTTTTCGAGCCGCTTGCACACCTCGGCCGTGTCGACCACACCGCGCAGCGGAACGAATACTTCGCCGACGCCGTCGACGACCGCCGACGGCGCGCCGCTCGGTCGCTCGCGTTCGGCGAGCAGTTCGACGCTACTCACCTTCGCGAGGGATTTCACATACGGTTCGTACGTGCGCAGCCCATCGGCACCGGCGCGCGGCGCGATGCGCACGGTCACCGGCGTCGTCGGCGCGATGCCCAACTCCGACCGGATGTTGCGCACGGCGCGAATCACTTCGGTGAGTCGTTCGACCGCCTGTTCCGCCACGGGATCGCGCAACGCGGCGTTGACGGTGGGATAGCTCGCAACCATGAGGCTCGCAGTCGGACGCTCGATCGGCAAAGCGTGCCAGATCTCTTCGCTCACGAACGGCATGAACGGATGGAGCAAGCGGAGAATGTGTTCGAGGACGTGAACGAGCACCGCTTGCGTCGAACGCTTCGCCGCATCGTCGCCGCCATAGAGGTTGAGTTTACTCAGCTCGACGAACCAGTCGCAGAACTCGCCCCAGACGAAGCGATACAACGTCATCGCCGCTTCGTTGAAACGATAGGAATCGATCGACGCCCGCACCTCATCGGTGACCGTCTGCAGTCGCGATAAGATCCACCGCTCCGGCAGTCCGAGATCCGAGCCATCAGCGATCAGCGATAGGCGATCGGCGTTTTCTCCCGCAACGTTCATCATGCAGAAGCGGGCGGCGTTCCAGATCTTGTTGGCGAAATTGCGGCCCAGTTCGGTCTTGGTCTCTTCGAATTTGACGTCTTCGCCGAGCGGTGAGATCGCCGCGATGGTGAAGCGCAGCGCGTCGGCGCCGTAGGCGTCGATCACCGCCAGCGGATCGGGCGAGTTGCCGAGCGACTTCGACATCTTCCGGCCCTGCAAGTCGCGCACGATGCTGGTGTAGTACACGTCGTGGAACGGGCACTCGCCCATGAACTCGTACCCCGCCATCACCATGCGCGCGACCCAGAAGAAGATGATGTCGGCGGCGGTGATGAGCGTGTCGGTGGGATAGAAGCGGCGCAGGGTCGGCGTGTCGTCCGGCCAGCCCATTGTCGAGAACGGCCACAGCCACGAACTGAACCAGGTGTCGAGCACGTCCTCGTCCTGGTGAATCTTGCCGGAGCCGCAGTGGGCGCAGCGCGTGGGATCTTCGCGCGCGACGGTCAGTTGCGGACAATCGTCGCAGTACCAGACGGGAATGCGATGGCCCCACCAGAGCTGGCGGCTGATGCACCAGTCGCGGATGTTGGTCATCCAATGCAGGTAGACACCCACCCAGCGCTCGGGGAAAAAACGCAGCCGGCCGGTCTTGATCGCGGCGATCGCCGGTTCGGCCAGCGGCTTCATGTGGACGAACCACTGATCCGACAGATACGGCTCGACCACGGTGTTACAGCGCTCGCAGCGGCGGATCGGGACGCGATACGGCTCGGTCTTCACCAACAGGCCGTGCGCTTCGAGATCCGCGACGATGCGTTTGCGGGCATCGAAGCGATCGAGGCCGGCGTACGGGCCGCCGTTTTCGTTGATGCGTCCGTCGATCGCCATGATGCAGATCGGCTCGAGCTTGTGGCGTTGGCCGATATCGAAGTCGTTGGCGTCGTGCGCCGGCGTGACTTTGACCGCACCGCTTCCGAACGCCGGATCGACGACGTCGTCAGGCACGACGGGAATCGCGCGATTCACCAACGGCAGGATCACCCGGCGACCGACCAACTTGCGGTAGCGCGCGTCGTCGGGATGGACGGCGATCCCGCTGTCGCCGAGCATGGTTTCCGGTCGCGTGGTGGCGACCACGACGCCGTCGCCGCCGTCTTCGGCGGGGTAGCGGATGTGCCACAGGCTGCCGGCCTCGCCGCCCTCGGTAGTGATGGCTTCTTCATCGGAGAGCGCGGTGTGGCAGCGCGGGCACCAATGGATGATGCGGTGGCCCTTGTAGATCAGGCCCTTTTCGTAGAGACGCACGAACACTTCGCGCACCGCGCGCGACAGACCCGGGTCCATGGTGAAGCGTTCGCGGCGCCAGTCGCACGAGGCGCCGAGCCGGCGCAACTGGAGCAGGATCGTGCTGCCGTATTTTTCCTTCCAGCCCCAGACCCGTTGGAGGAACGCTTCGCGACCGAGTTGATGGCGATCGAGGCCGTCCTTGGCGAGCGCCTTTTCGACGACGTTTTGGGTGGCGATGCCGGCGTGATCGGTGCCCGGCATCCACAGCGTCACCTTGCCGTTCATGCGCTGGTAGCGCACGAGGATGTCTTGCAGCGTGTTGTTGAGCACGTGGCCCATCGTCAAGCTGCCGGTGACGTTGGGTGGCGGGATGACCACGCAGAAGCGCGGTCCGACCGCATTTTCATCCGCGTGGAAGTAACCGTGATCTTCCCAGAACTGGTACCAACGCTGCTCGACGGCAGCCGGTTCGTAGGTCTTATTCAGCTCAGCCATGACCGATCGGCGTGCGCCTTGTCGCTACCGGAATCGGTTGCGCTTGGCAACATGACGCGAGCCGCGCGCGGACCACGATCGGAGAGACGTCATTCTCGATGCTCACGGTCAACCGGCGCGCGGGCCGAGTCGTTTGATGGGCATGCCGCTGCCAAGAAAAATGCAGGTCATGAGTGCGATGGGATTGATCCGACCGTTGTTCGACCTCGCCGGCGTCGAGATTCCGAGTTGCGCCGACGACGAACTGGCGGATGCATTGATCGCCACCGCCGACGAGCAGAGCGCATTGTGGTTTCGCGAGGACCACCTGCGCGCTGCGGGCGCTCGACTGGCGCGGCTCGAATGCGCGAACCGGAGCAACAACGGTGTTCCGTCTCCCCACCACCGAGTCCATCTGAGGGTGATGTGAGGCATCGCAACACTCAACGGGAATTGATCCTTGAGCGCTTCGGCCAGTTGCTCGATCGGCTGTTGTACCTCGGCATCGCCTTGGTGGTGGTGTTGAGCGTGATCGCGTTCTTGCGCGGCAACTGAGCACTCACCGACACCTCGGCTCACCGCCGCTTGACCGGGGCGGAGCGGAACGCTATCAGCTTGCCGGCGCAAGCGCCGATGCTCGTCGCTTCACCCACGTGCGAAAGTGGCGGAACTGGCAGACGCGCAGGATTCAGGATCCTGTGGAGTAAAATCCGTGGGGGTTCAAGTCCCCCCTTTCGCACTTTTTGTTACTCAATATCAATAACTTCTCGCGGTCTAGAACTTCGTTCCGGGGGGCCATCGGGGGGCCAAACGAGTTGTGATCCAGCTATCGTGCAAACCAACTCGGTACAATGGGAAACTTTCTGGCGACAACGTGCGCATTTGCGAGGGAGAGAGCGAGCGGCGCTCAGGCTGGTTTGCGCCTTGGCGAAGCGCCGGCCGCATTCATGAGCCCCTGCACCTGGCGCAGGAGGGCATCGAAGTGGCGCTCAAGCGCCCGATTGGTACCCCGGCAGCCAGCCACGACCTCGGCTGCCCAATCAAGGTAGGCTACCCGCCGCCGTTCATCCCAGTCCTTCGGCGGCGAATGCGTCACGTCGCGCACGTTACAGATCTTGTCGGCAAGCTTGATCAGTTTCGCATGAGGCGACAGGTGGGACGCGTGTTCGATCTGGAGTCGTTTGCGTTCTTGCTTCGCGAGTGTCTTGTCGTCGGTGACTTCCTCCACGAGCTTGCGGACGGTGGCCCCGAACTCACGTTCGAGCTCGGCAGGTGATGTCTGCGTATCCTCCACCGTGTCGTGCAACAGCGCCGCCTGCAGAACCATGACATCGTCAACGCCACCGATGCGCGCGATGATCTCAGCCACTTCGATCGGGTGGTTG
>Ga0335069_10007587_pt1 | contig 15632 bp, 9 predicted proteins | sample Lox_Sample_11_FD_206714 | JGI IMG/M metagenome (GOLD analysis project Ga0335069, IMG submission 206714) | Soil microbial communities from Loxahatchee National Wildlife Refuge, Florida, United States - Lox_Sample_1.1 | ecosystem: Environmental > Terrestrial > Soil > Wetlands | place: USA: Florida... | reverse complement strand
AGAAGCCCATCATGCTCGCCGATCTCGAGGCGATCCTCGGCCAGCACCTGAAGTCGCCGCGAGTGCCCACCGAGGAGGAGCTGCGCCGCGCCATCGACCGCGCGCAGCTGCTGGTGCACTACCAGCCGAAGTGCGCGCTGAGCGACGGCCGCTGGGCCGTGGTCGGCGTCGAGGGCCTGATCCGCTGGGAGCACCCGGAGCTCGGCCTCGTGTATCCGGACGCGTTCATCCCGCTGTCGGAGAAGACCGGCCTGATCGCGGCGCTGACCGACTTCGTGCTGCAGGAGGGGATCCGCCAGCTCGGCGCGTGGCGCGAGCAGGGCACCGAGCTCGACCTGTCCGTGAACCTGTCGCCGCACCTGGTGCGCGAGCTCGACTTCCCGGACCGGCTGTCCGAGCTGATGAACGCGCACCGGCTCGACAACTCGCGCCTGACGCTCGAAATCACCGAGACCGCCGCGCTCGAGGACCCGGCGCGGACCCGCGACATCCTGACGCGGCTCAGGGTCAAGAGCTTCGGCCTGTCGCTCGACGACTTCGGCACCGGCTTCTCGTCGCTGACGCAGCTGTACCGCATGCCCTTCAACGAGCTCAAGGTCGACAAGTCGCTCGGCATGGAGCTGCACCAGAGCGGCGAGGCGCGCACCATCGTCCGCTCGCTGGTGGACCTCGCCCACAACCTCGGCCTCAAGGTCTGCACCGAGGGCGTCGAGACCGCACCGGCGCTGCAGTTCCTCGAGGTGGCCGGCTCCGACTACGTGCAGGGCTACTACCTCGGGCGACCGGTCGTCGCGAGCGCGATCCCGCCGCTGGTCGCCCGGCCGCCGGTGCTGGCCGCCGTCGGCTGAGCGCCGCGGCCCTTTAAACCTTCGCGGCCGTCGCTGCCTCCAATCCGGGTACGATCCGGATGGAGGCGGGCATGCAGGCGGCGGCCATGGCCGAGGCGGTCGATTTCCCCGAAGCCGGGGCCCGCGAGGCCTTCGAGGACGCGCGCGCCGTCGAGGCCGCCGCCCGCGGCGACCGGCGCGCCTTCGAGCGCCTGTACCGGCGCCACGTCGGCCGCGTCCACGCGCTCTGCCTGCGGCTCGCCGGCCACCGCGAGACGGCCGAGGACTGCGTCCAGGAGTGCTTCGTGGCCGCCTGGCGCGCCCTGCCGACCTTCGAGTCGCGCAGCCGCTTCTCCACCTGGCTGCACCGGATCGCCGTCAACAGCGTGCTGGCGAGGCAGCGCGGCCTCGCGGCGCGGCTCGAGAGCTCCGCCGGCGACGACGAGGGGCTCCTCGACCGGCGCGCGGTCGAGGATGCGCCGCCGCTCGACATCGAGGCCGCGATCGCGGCGCTGCCGGACGGCGCGCGGCACGTGCTGGTGCTGGTCGGCCTGTACGGATTCAGTCACGAGGAAGTCTCGAGCGAGCTCGGCATCGCCGTCGGCACCAGCAAGGCGCAGCTGCACCGCGCGCGCCGGCTGCTGGCGACGCGGCTGGGCCTCGCCGGGGAGGGCACATGAGCGAGCAGGAAGGAACGCGCCCGGGCAGCCTCGATGCGCGACTCGCGGCGCTGCCGCGCGAGCTGCCGCCGGCGCGCGAGCTGTGGCCCGGCATCGAGGCCGCGATCGGCCGCCGCGCGCCGGCGACGCGCCGCTGGCCGCTGGCGCTCGCGGCCGGGATCGCGGTCGCGGCGCTCGGCGTCGTGCTCGGCGTGCGCCTCGCCCGCGTCCCGCCGCCGGCCGGAACCCGCGACGCCGTCGAGACCGCGGGCTCGGCCGGCTCCGTGCTGGTGGCCGCGCGGCTCAAGGGCACCGAGGACGCCGACTACCTCGCGACCCGTGCCGCGCTCGAGCGCACCTACCGGGAGCGGCTGGCGCTGCTCGCGCCGGCCACCCAGGCGCGCATCGAGCAGGACCTGGCGCTGATCCGCAGCGCCCACGAGGACATCCGCAGCGCGCTGGCGCGCGACCCGGGCAGCCGGGTGCTGCTGCAGCTGCTGCAGAGCACGACCGAGCAGGAATTCACTCTCTACTCCACCGTAGGCCGGGCCACCGAGCCGTTCGTACCGAGGACAAGCACATGACGACGCCGATCCTTTCCCCGAGGCTGCTCGCGGTCGCCGCCGCCGCGCTCGCGACGCTCGCATGGCCGGGCGCGGCAGGCGCCGCGACCCGCTCGATCGAGGAGCACCGGCCGGCCGACGTCGCCGGCCAGATCGACATCCAGAACGTTGCCGGCCGCGTCGAGGTCGTCGGCTGGGACAAGGCCGAGGTCGCCGTCACCGGCACCGTCGGCTCCGACGTCGAGCGCGTCGACGTCACGAGCGCGGGCACGCGCACCACGGTGCACGTCGTGATCCGCGAGTCGCACGGGCTGAACGTCGGCTCGCACAGCAGCGGCAGCGCGGAGCTCGTCGTGCACGCCCCGGCGCGCAGCAGCCTGACGACCGCGCTGGTCAGCGCCGACCTGCGCGTCACCGGCATCGACGGCGAGCAGCGGCTGCACACCGTCAGCGGCGACGTCACGACCAACGCCCAGCACGACGTGCACGTGCGCACGGTCAGCGGCGACGTCCACCTGACCGCCGGGCCGGAGTCACGGGTGGTCGAGCTCTCGACCGTCAGCGGCGACCTGACGGTCACGGGCGGCGGCGGCGAGCTGACCGTCGAGACGGTCAGCGGCGACGGCCGGATCTCGGTCGGCACGCTGTCGCGCGCGCACATCAAGACCGTCTCCGGCGACTTCTCGCTGACGGCCGACCTCGCCGCGGACGGCCGCCTCGAGGCCGAGTCCGTGAGCGGCGACTTCAATATTATGTTCACTGGCCCGACGCCCCCGGCGGCCTTCGACCTGCAGGCCTTCAGCGGCGACCTCAGCACCTGCTTCGGTCGCAAGGCGGCGCACGAGGGCTACGGCCCGGGATCCCGGCTGAACTTCCAGGAAGGCGCCGGCACGGCCCGGGTGCGGGTGGATACCAAGAGCGGCGACGTGACGATCTGCAGCAAGAAGTGAGCGTCCGGGGGACCGCCAGGCAGCGGATTCCTCCTCGCGCCACCTCAAGCGGCCGCGTTTGCGGCCGACACAGTGGGGGTGTCCTGAACCGTCGATAGGCGCCCCCCGGCCGTGAACTCTGTCGCCTCCACACCCCGCACGTCCCCGCCCGCGGCCGCCGCCGACGTGCGGCGAGTGCTGCTGGCCGAGGACGATCCGGTCGCCCGGATGCTGACGGCACGCCTGCTCAAGAAGGCCGGCTACGACGTGGTCGCGGTCGCCGATGGCGGCGCGGCGCTCGAGGCGCTGCGCGCGAGCTACTTCCCGGTGGTGCTGACCGACTGGGAGATGCCGGTGCTCGACGGGCTCGGGGTCGTCGCGGCGGTGCGCGGGGGCGACTGGCCGGGCTACATCTTCACCATCCTGCTGACCGGCCGCGACTCGCGCGAGTCGGTGGTGGCGGGCCTCGAGGCCGGCGCCGACGACTACCTCACCAAGCCGGTCAACGAGGCCGAGCTGCTGGCGCGCATGAAGACCGGCTGGCGGATCGCCGAGCTCGAGCTTCGGCTGCGCACCGCGCGCGAGGAGGCCGTCAAGCTGTCGCTGACGGACGCGCTGACCGGCGTCAACAACCGGCGCTACCTCAGCGACACGCTGCCGGGCGAGGCCACGCGCGCGCGGCGCTTCGCCCGGCCGCTGTCCGTGGTGATGTGCGACATCGACCACTTCAAGCGGGTCAACGACACCTACGGCCACGCCGCGGGTGATGCGGTGCTGCGCGACTTCGCGGCGCTTCTCCTCGACAAGATCCGTGTCGACGTCGACTGGGTCGCGCGCTTCGGCGGCGAGGAGTTCGTGGTGGTGCTGCCCGAGACGGACCTCGCCGGCGCGCTCGTGGTCGGCGAGCGGCTGCGGGCCGCGACCGCGGCGCTCGAGGTCCGGTATGAGGGGCAGCGGCTCGCCGTCACCTCGAGCTTCGGGGTCGCCAGCGTCGATGCGGTCTGGCCCGAGGGCTCGGTGGCGGAGCAGCTGCTGACGCAGGCGGACCTTTGCCTCTACCTCAGCAAGAAGGCCGGGCGCGATCGCGTCACCGGCCAGAGCCTGTCCGGGGTGCCCCCGGATGCCGCGCCGCCGGACGGCGGCTAGCGGCTTCAGCCGGTGCGGGCGGCGATGAAGGCCGCGGTGCGCCGGTAGTCCTCCGCCAGCGCGCCGGCGGTCTGGCGGCAGGCCGCGAGGTCGCCGGCCGCGGCCGCCGACTCGAGCGCCTGGGCGCGGGCCGCGAGCGGGCGGGCGCGCAGGTTCGCGCTCGCACCCTTCAGCGCGTGCGCGTGGCGCCGCACCGCGCCGAGGTCGGCGGCGCCGAGCGCGGCGACGAGCGCGGCGAGCGCGCTGTCGCCGCTGCTGACGAATACCTCCATCAGCTCGCGCTCGAATTCCGCATCGCCCGCCGTGACCTCGGCGAGCGCCGCGAGGTCGATCGTCGGCTCCGCGTCGGCGACCGGCGCCCCGGCTGCCGGGCGCGACTCGGCGGCCGGCGCGGCCGGCGCGGCCGGCGCCTCGGCCCGCGGTGCGAAGCGCTCGACGCAGGCCGCGAGCGCGGCCGGCTCGAGGGGCTTGGAGAGGTAGTCGTCCATGCCGGCCGCGAGGCAGGCCTCGCGGTCGCCGGACAGGGCGTTGGCGGTGAGCGCGACGATCGGCAGGCGGCGTTCCCCGCCGGCCTCGTGCTGGCGGATCTGGCGGGTCGCGTCGAAGCCGTCGAGCAGCGGCATCTGGCAGTCCATCAGCACCAGGTCGAAGTGCCCGCCGAGCGCGGCCGCGACGCCCTCGACGCCGTTGCAGGCGACCGCGACGCTGCAGCCGAGCTTGTGCAGCTGGTGCTCGGCGACCCGCCGGTTGACCGCGTTGTCCTCGACCAGCAGCACCCGGCAGCCGGCGCGCTGCGGGGCGTGCGGCGCCTGCGCTGGCGGCGCGGCCGGCGCCGCATCGACGAGGCCGCTCAGGCATGCGTACAGCTGCTGGCGACGCACCGGCTTCGACAGGATCGCGTCGAAGCCGGCCGGCGGCGCGGCGGCGAGGCCGAGCGGCGCGAGCAGCACGAAGCGCGGTGCCCCCGGCCGGGCGCGGGCGCGCGCGAGCGCGGCCGTCAGCGGTCCCGTCAGCAGCCGCACGTCGACCAGCGCGATGGCGGGCGCCGTCGCCTCCGCCAGCGCCGCGATGAACGCCGCCTCGTCGGGGCAGGGCTCGACCGCGCAGCCGAGCGCCTCGAGCTGCCGGGCGAGCGAGCGGGCGGCCACGGCATGGCCGTCGAGCAGCAGCGCCCGGGCCGCGAGCGGGCGCGCCTCGCCCGCGACCACCGCGGACGGCACCGCGAGCTCGGCCGTGAACCAGAAGCGCGAGCCCGCGTCCGGCTCGCTCGCGACGCCGACCGCGCCGTTCATCAGGCCCGCGAGGCGCTTGACGATCGACAGCCCGAGGCCGGAGCCGCCGTAGTGGCGCGTGGTCGACGAGTCGACCTGGCTGAACTCGCGGAACAGGCGGTCGAGGCGGTCCGCCGGAATGCCGATGCCGGTGTCGCTGACCGTGAACCTGAGCTGCATGCCGGCCGCGGTGCGCGCGACCGCGCCGACCTCCACGGCGACGTGGCCCTGCGCCGTGAACTTGACCGCGTTCGACAGCAGGTTGATCAGGCACTGGCGCAGCCGGCCGGGGTCGCCGCGCACGATGGTCGGCACCTCGGTGGCGACGTCGGCGACCAGCTCCAGATCCTTGCCGAGCGCCGCCAGCGCGACCGAGCCGAGCGCGTCGTCGATCACCGAGCGCACGTCGAAGTCGATGCGCTCGAGCTCCATCTTGCCGGCCTCGATCTTCGAGAAGTCGAGGATGTCGTTGACCAGCGCCAGGAGCGCCTCGCCGCTGGAGCGCACGATCTCCACGCACTCGCGCTGCGACTCCGACAGCGGCGTGTCGAGCAGCACGTTCGTCATGCCGATGACGCCGTTGATGGGCGTGCGGATCTCGTGGCTCATGTTCGCCAGGAAGTCGCTCTTGGACCGGTTCGCCTGCTCGGCGGCGGCGCGCGCGCGCTCGAGCTCGGCCGCCTGCAGGCGCCGGTCGGTCACCAGCTGCAGCGAGCCGGACAGGATCATCGCACCGGTGCCGGCGTCGCGATTGGCCTGCGCCCGCGAGCGCAGCCACTGCCAGCCGCCCTGCGCGTCGCGGATCCGGAACTCGACGTCGTGCGGCGCGCCGTTTCGCAGGTGCTCGCGGGTCGCGGCGATCAGCCGCGCGAAATCGCCGGGGTGGAGCATCCGCCCGAAGCGGCGCACGCTGGCCGGCAGGTCGTCGCGGCGGCAGCCGAGCAGCTCCGCGACGCGCGGCGCGAACCACAGCTGGCCGGTGCCGAGGTCGAGCTCGACCAGGCCGTCGCTGGTGCCGCGCACCGCGCGCTCGAGCCGCGCCTCGGTCTCCTGCAGCGCGAGCTCCGCCTGCTTGCGCTCGGTGATGTCCATCATCGAGCCGACGATGCGCTGCGCGGCGTTCGGGTCCGAGATCACCCGGCCGGCGCTGCTGACCCAGCGCACCGAGCGGTCCAGGCGCTGGATCCGGTACTCGGCGCGGTAGCCGCCGCCGGCGTCGACCGCGGCGGCGAAGGCGCTGGCCAGGCCCTCGAGGTCGTCCGGATGCACGAGCGCGAGCCACTGGTCCTGGGTGATCGCGGCGGCGCGCGGGTCGATGCCCTGCAGCGCGAAGAACGAGCCGGAGCCCTGCAGCACGTTCGTGGCCAGGTCGAGGTCGAACACGCCGATTCCGCCGGCCGATTGCGCGACCTCGAGGAACTCGCGCGAGTGCAGCAGCTCCGTCTCCGCCGAGCGTCGCTCGCGCACCTCGTTCTGCAGCGCGACGTTGCTGTCGCGCAGCTGCCGGCTCGACTCCTCAAGCGCGCGCTCGCGCTCGCGGATCGACGCCACCAGCTCGTTGAAGCCGGCCACGATCTCGCCCACCTCGTCGCCCGAGCGCGGCGGGAGCGACAGCGCCGCCGACGGGTCCTCGTGGAAGCGGCGCATCGCGGCGGCGACCGCGCCGAGCGGCTGCGCGACCGCGCGCCGCGCCCAGACCGACATCGCGAGCGCGAGGCCGCCCGCCACCAGCATCACGATCGCGAGGATCGCGAGCGAGCGGCTGACGTAGCCCTCGAGCTGCGAGAAGGACTCGTCGCTGCGGTTCTCGGCGTTCGCGATCAGCGCCGTCAGCGCGACCGTCAGGCGGCGGAACTCCTCGTTGGAGGCGATGACGTCGCTGCGCACCTGCTCCGGCGAGCCCTCGAGGGACAGGTGCGCGAGCGCGTCCTGGAAGTCAGTGAGCGCCTGCGAGGCGTTCTCGACCTGCGCGACGATCGGCGCCGGCGCGCGCCCGGCGCCGCTGCCGTCGCGGGCGAGGTCGTCGATCTCCGCATTGAGGTCCATCGTCGCGCCGAGCAGCGCGTGCAGGCCGCGCTGCTCCTTCGGACCGATCGAGCGCGCGAGGCGCGCGGTCGCGAGGTCGAGGTACTGCGAGTGCAGCTTGTGGGCGGCGTTCAGGATCCCGGTGTAGCGGCGCGCCTCCTCGATCCGGCGGGACACGCCCTGGCGCGCGACCGAGTCGTAGCGGGCCTGGGTATAGGCCGCGAACGCGAGCGCCGCGGCCAGCAGGGCGACACTGCAGACCGGAATGAGCAGCAGCTTGGCAGTGATGCCCCACTTCGTCTTCATACGGACGGTACGCGCCCCCCGGCCGGGGCCTGGCCGGATTCTTCGGGAGCCCCGTGCTCTGTGTCGGCCGACAGGGCGGCGACTTGAGGCCGGTTGGGGGCCCCGGGCGGGGCCGGTGCCCCCTAGAATAGGCCCGGATTCCGGAGACTTATGCGCGCCCGAGCTGCCCCAGCGACCGACCCCGCGGCCTCCGGCTCCCGCTGCGCGCCCGCCCGCGCCGGTGGCCCCGCGCACCATGGCTAGGCGCCGTCCCGCGCCGCGGTCACAGCGCGTGCGGGCCCGCCCAGAGGGGGCCGCGCGGCCGCCCGCCGTGCTCGCGCGCCCCGAGCCCGCATCGTTCGCGCCGCGGCTCCTCGACTGGTTTGCAAGCCACGGCCGCCATGACCTGCCGTGGCAGCGGGACCGCACGCCGTACCGGGTCTGGGTCTCCGAGATCATGCTGCAGCAGACGCAGGTGGCGACCGTCATCCCGTACTTCGAGCGCTTCATGGCACGCTTCGCGGACCTCGGCGCGCTGGCCGCGGCGCCGCTCGACGAGGTGCTGCATCACTGGTCGGGGCTCGGCTACTACGCGCGGGCGCGCAACCTGCACCGCGCGGCGCAGGCGGTCGTTGCCGCGCACGGCGGCGTGATCCCGGACCGGCATGCGGTGCTCCTCGAGCTGCCGGGCATCGGCCGCTCGACGGCCGGCGCGATCCTCGCGCTCGCGGGCGACCAGCGCCATCCCATCCTCGACGGCAACGTCAAGCGCGTGCTGGCGCGCTGGGGCGGTGTCGAGGGCTACCCGGGCGAGGCGGGCGTTGCGGCGCAGCTCTGGTCCCTCAGCGAGGCCGTGACGCCGGCGCGGCATGCGGCGGACTTCACGCAGGCGATCATGGATCTCGGCGCGACCCTCTGCACCCGGCGCCAGCCGCGCTGCGCCGACTGCCCGCTGGCCGCGGACTGCGTCGCGCGGGCGAGCGGCCGCGTCGCCGAGCTCCCGGCCCGCCGCCGGCCGCGGCAGCGGCCGCGGCGGCGGATCGTCTGGCTCGTGTTCCGGCAGGGTGGTGCGGTGCTGCTCGAGCGGCGCCCGCCAGCCGGCGTCTGGGGCGGGCTGTGGGGATTTCCGGAATTCGCGTCGCGCGCTGCGGCGCAAGCCGCGGCCGACGCGCGCACCGGCGGGCGCGCGCGGCGCCTCACGGCGCTCGATCCGGTGCGGCACGCATTCACCCACTTCGAGCTCGAGATCGAGCCGCTGCTGGTCGAGGTCGAACCGCGCCCGGCACTCGTGGAGGGGCCGGCCGAGACGTGGTACAAATCGCGCGCCCCGGCCAAGGTCGGTCTAGCGGCGCCAGTGGCGACGCTGCTGGCGGGGCTCGGCGCGGCCCGGCGGTCGGGCCGCCGTTGAAATTGTTCCGGAGCCGCCCATGCCCCGTACCGTCCAGTGTGTCGTGCTCGGCCGACCGGCCGAGGGCCTCGACTACGCGCCCTATCCCGGCGAGCTCGGCAAGCGCATCTATCAGCAGGTGTCGAAGGAAGGCTGGCAGCGCTGGGTCGCGCACCAGACGATGCTGATCAACGAGTACCGGCTGACGCCGATCGAGCCGAAGGCGCGGCAGTTCCTCGTCGCCGAGATGGAGAAGTTCCTGTTCGGCGCCGGAGCGGCGAAGCCCGAGGGCTTCGTCGCACCCAAGCCCGGCACACCCGATCCTTGACGCATCCGGCTCGGGACCGGTCTAATACGCGCCCGCTCCGGGGGCCGGCCAGCCGGCCTTCGTTGGGGACTCAAAGGCTTACGACGGCCAGGTAGCTCAGTTGGTAGAGCAGCGGACTGAAAATCCGCGTGTCGGCAGTTCGATTCTGCCCCTGGCCACCATCAAATCAATGATCTGTTACCGATGTGACCGGAACAGACCTTCTGATTGAGTCATCAGCGCCCGACGGTAGCGGCGCCTTGCCGGGGCATCCAGCCGCGCCGATCGGCGCGACCGCCTCACTGCTCGGTGAAGGTCCAGCTGTAGGAATAGCCGCTGCCCGAGGCGCTGCCGTTGATGATCCGATTGCCGTCCTGGTCGGTGCCGAGGGTTCCGGTGGCATACGGCGGGACCTGACTGGGATCGGCCAGCCAGATGCCGCCCGCAGGCAACTGGGTGGGAGGAGAACTGCCGCAGGTGTAGGTGGCCAGCCACGTGGAGGAACCGGTCATCTGGTACGTCGGCGTCGGCGTCGAAAAATCGATCGTCAGTCCGGCCGAGCCCGGCGCGATGCTGGCTGAGCCCGGGGACACCGAGCAATTCGGGGCCGAAAACGACACCGAGCCCGTGGCGGTGAAGACGGCCTTCGTCGCGGTGGACTGATCGGGATCGAGCGTGAACGTCACCGAGGCGACCATATGGTCGCCGAAATCGGCGATCACGGTCCCGGTCCATTGCTGGCCGCAGGGAATGTCAGAGGCCTCGACCTTGTAATCGCCCTGGGCCGTCGTGCCCGCCGGCAGGTTGTGGTTGGACAGCACGAGGTAGCTGTCCTCGAGCATCTGGTCCGGCTTGTCGAGGCAGAACTTCACTTCCCCCGACTGGTTCCAGTCGAAGCGCTGCCAATCATGTCCCGTCAGCTTGATCAGGGCATCGATGTCGAGGCCATCGCGCACCACGAGGTCGGCGAACTTGAATACCACCTTCTTGATCGTGGTCGACGCCACGTGGTAGCGATCGTAGGTGCCGCGCAGCGGCTGGATGTCGACATTGGCCGTGGTCGTTCCGGCTCCTGTGAGCTCGTCATCACTGATACTCGGCGTCGTACCCGGAAATTTCTGATCGAGCGCGGTGTAACGGGACTGGGCCGACAACACCGGCGGCAGGTTCTTGTTCAGGTTCTCGACCGCGAAATCGCGGAAGTTCGTCTTGAAGTCGTAGACGGCAGCGCTGCCCAGTTCGTTCGTTCCGGTCGTCGGATCGCTGAGACCGGTGAGGAAGTTCCACGCCGTCGCCATCGTCGAGGCGCCGAAATGCTGCTCGAAGAAATACGGCCAGATATAGGCCGCGTACGAGTGCAGGCCGGCCACCGAGTCCAGGGCCTGCGTCGAGGGCTGGAAGTCGCTCGTGAAGCGCGTGTGCACTTCGCTGGCCGCGGCGCTCGGCACGAAGTGGGCCTCGGCCCAGGTCGCGGAGGCCTCGGTGAACCAGAAGTCCTCGGTGTCGATCGTGCAGTTATGGGCGTCCTGCTGGGCGTGGAAGAACTCGTGCGCGAACGTCGAGCTGAAGGCGACCGACCCGAGCTGGTCCGAGTTGAGCAGGATGAAGTCGCTGCAGGTTCCTCCCGAAGCCGGCGAAGTCGACATCGTCACGCCATCGATCGTCGTATCAGATTCCTTGGTGTCGCACAGCGAGCCCGTCCGCCCGCCGGGAAGCGATCCTTCGGCTGCATTGGCGACGCAACCCGGGACGAGGTAGACATCAATCGCCGTGTCAGGGCCGCCAAAAGGCGCGCCGAGGTCGGCGACGGGCTGACCCATCAGGGCCGTCATCGGCGGGAGTAGCGACTGGGCCGTGAGTCCCGCGAGCAGCAACATGCTGTCTTCGGCGGTGGGCTGTCCGTTGCACTGCACCCAGATGCGCAGACCCGTCGCGCCCGCGGCCGCGACCGCTATCGACTTCCAACCCGAGAGCTCGAGCTCGCCTGGCTGTGTCGCACAGACCGAGGCCGTGTCCTTCCTGACCGGGCGACGCGAGGACTTGGCGCTCGCCGCGCTCGTCTGCTGGTAGATGCTCGCGGCGTCGGTGGGACGCGCCACATAGGGCGCGATGAGCGCCGCGACGTCCGCGGGCAGCGTCGTGTGCGACAGCGCCCGGAACAGGCCGTCGCTCTTCGGTGACGACGCGCCCTGATATTGCGCCGGCAGGTTCGGGTCATTGAAGATCGCATAGGTCCGGTACAGGAGCGACGTCGGATAGTCGATCACGCCGGCCGCGAGATCGGTGGCGATCAGCGACTCGGAGGTTGGCTGCGGCGCTGTCACCGTGAGGGCGAGCGGCAGGTTGAGGCTGAGGCCTCCGCCGCTCGCCACCAGCACCAGTGACTGCGTCGACCCCGCCGCGATGGTGGCGTCGACCTCGAGCTTCACGCTGGCCTGCCCCAGTCCCGCCGCGACCGTCGTATCCAGGGCCGACACCCCCGCCGGCGGATTGGCGAGCGTCACCGTGACGTCGCCGGTGAAATCGGACGAGCGCGACACGGAGACGACGACGCCTGCGCGTCCGCCCGTCGCCACGCTGATGGAACTGAGCCGAAGCGTCGCCGCGAACGCCGGCGGCGGCGTAACGTTGAGCGTCAATACCTGCTGATTCGTCCCGCCCGCCCCGGTGCAGACGACCGTATAGGTGAACTGGCCCGACGTGGCGGGCGAAACCTGTTCCGTACCGCTGGCGGGAAGGTTGGTCGCCGACAGCTCGGAGATGCTGCAAGAGGTGGCGTTGGTCGATGACCAGCTGATCGTCACCGGCGTACTGGTCGTCACGGTCGATGCGGAGATCGACGCGGATACTACCGGCGCAGCGGCCGGTGTCGTGCCGCCTCCTCCACCGCCGCTGCAGCCCGCGACCACGGCGAACAGTGCCGCTGTGGCGGCGAACTGCCCGGCACCGTCCCGTGCCCGGCAATGCGAAGCGCGGGCCCGAGATACGAGGTTGATCTCCCTCATGTCGCACTCCCGACCGGCTGTTCTGTGCGCGAGCCTTGCCCCGATCCTGCCACAACCCGCCGTGCGAGATGAAGCCGGACCCGGAGGCGTCGACCGCGGACCGAAAATCCGCGTGTCGTGGCCCGGTGCAGCTGCATCTCAATAAAGCCAGGCAATCGGGAAATTGCGAATCGTAATGAGTGACACCCAAATCTCACCCAGCGGTCGAAATTGACTGACACCCAGCGGGATCAGATCAGGGAAATGCTTTATAAATTAATGGTCGGGGTGACAGGACTTGAACCCGCGACGCCTACGTCCCGAACGCACGAACCCGGCCCGGCTCATACTCGAGTCGAGCGCTGTAACTAATCGAATATCGAAGAGGGTTACGCGCTATACCGTAGCTAGCCTCGCCCGCCAGTCGGCTCGGAAAGTGGTCATTCTTCGACGCCGGCTTACAGTCGAGGGACCTGTCTAATATCAACTCGGCGCAACTCAGCCGTTCAGGGGCTTATCTCAACGTATCTCGCGAAAATATTGGACAGCTCTGAGCCAACATCTTGAATTCGTTCAAGCGGTTGGCGCGTTTTGGGCCCCGCGCTGAAAATCCGCGTGTCGGCGGTTCAATTCCGCCCCTGGCCACCACCTTCTCGATTCTTAAGCCCGCGAGCCGGGCGTTTCCGCCACGTCACGGCGGCGGCGCGTCGCATTTCGTGCCGAGGCCGATCGCACTTCAACGTCCGAGTTTGACCTCTACGAGACAATCGTGACCGGCAGCTTTCGGGGAGTCAGATCGCCTACGACGTGCGCCGCTCTGGCTACTCCGGAAGGTTCATCTTGCGAAGGAACGCCCTGTAGCGGGGATCGCTCGCGAGTTTCTGAAAAGGCGGGTCGCCCTTGATGAGATAAAGGCTTGGATCTTTTTGCGCATAAGCTCGGTCGAGCCACTCAAATGCCTTGTCGTTCTCGCCGCGAAATGCGTAGACCTCGGAGATGCCGAAGGCGTTGTCTTCGGCTTGGTCTTTCAACATGCGCGTAAGCGCCTGATTGGATTCCGTCATTCTGCCGAGCGCAAAGTATGCAATGCAGATGCCGCCGAGTTGCCCTCCTTCGATGGACTCCTTTTGCATCTCCGTCAATGCCGCTTCTGGTTCGCCACGGGCGAGCAAAATGAGCCCCAACGAGTAGTGGGCCCCCGCGTAGGTGGGGCTAATCTCCAGCGTGCGCCGCGCCGAAGCTTCCGCTTCCACGAGATTGCCACGCCGCTGCTGCACCCAACCTAGCGCCAGATGCACCCATGGCACCAACGGATCGCGCGCGATCGATGCGGCAAGCAATCGGGCCGCATCGTCCAGGCGTCCTGTGATGAACGACTGTCTTGCTGATACGGCCAGGACGCTGGCATCGTGAGGGGATAGGCGAATTGCTTGATTGATCTCGTCTTCTGCCGCGATCCAATTCCAATCGTAGGATTGGTGCAGCGCTGCAAGCACGCCATGTGGCGGCGCCGATGTGTGATCCAGCTTGATTGCCAAATCGGCGGCCTTTCGGGCTTTCTCAAATGCAGTTCTCGGCGGCGCCAACCCCCATTCTCCCTGGAACAAGTAGGCCAATCCGAGATACACAGCCGCCGGGGCGAATTGATCGTCCAAGTCGAGCGCCTGTTGGAAGTACCCGACCGCTTGTTCGACTCCCTCCGGATCCAGCCTGTCCAAGGCATAGCGTCCGCGGAGGAACGCGTCATACGCTTCGATGCTGCTGATTGCGTGCTTAGCGTGGAAATCGAGGGGGACCACGGTCAATTCGAGCGCACGCACCAGCGCTGTTGCGAATTCGTCTTGCATCTGGAAAACGTCCGACACCGGCCTGTCATACGCATTTGCCCATCGCTGGGTACCGTCCCGAGAATCGATCAACTGAGCCGTCACGCGTACTCTGTTTCCGACTTTGCGCACGCTACCCTCGAGCACGTACTGCGCATTGAGTTTCGAGCCAATCGTGCGCAGATCTTCGTTTCGGCCCTTGAACTGAAACGACGACGTTCGACCAATCACCTTCAACCCAGGGATCTTGGCCAATGTGTCGATAATCTGCTCCGCCATCCCATCCGCGAAGTACTCCTGATCCTTCTTCTCGCTCATGTCGACGAACGGCAGCACTGCAATCGACTTCTCGCTCGCGGGAGTGGCGATCGTGGGGCCGGCAGGCGCAGCGGCCTGGTGTTTCGACAACCAGAACTTGTCGACGACCACATAGGCGAAGGCGACCGCGATCACGGCGGTCAGAGCGATGACCACCCGGCTCGGTGGCGCGACCGCCCTCGTGGGTGGAGCAGGCCGTGGAGTCGCAGGCGACGCTGGTCCCGCCGGACCGGTGGCACGCGCGGGATCCTCGGCGGCTCCCAGCCCGACAGCGCGCTGCACCGCGGCAACGAGCTTCGGCAGCGCGCCAGCGACACCTGTGGTGCTCGCGTCGAGCCAATGAGACGTATTGATGAAGTATTCGAGATCCGCCGGCAACGGCGCAAGATCTGTGCGGAACGAGACAACGGGGTGCTTCCTTGAGCTCGCCCGTTCGACTTCTCTCAGCACGTGCTGGGAAGCTGCAGCGCTTTCGGACAGGACGAGGACGACCACCCTGGCCGCATCGATCGCGTGAACGATCGCGCCGGCGTAGAACTCACCTGGGACGACGTCTCTGGGCGCGATCCAGCACTTGAGCCCGGCCCCCTCCAGGGCCTCGACAATGGCATCGGCGACGGCCACGTCCTGCGACGCGTAGCTGACGAAGACGTCGCTGCCCGGGGTTGCTCGAGTCTTTGGACTCTGTTCGTCGGGCATACCGGAATGTCCCTGCGCCGTTAGGCGGCAGGATGCCCCCGACGACGCTGGGCTGCAATGCAGCGCGGCGAGTACCCGCGAACGACGACTTCGGGGAGGCGAATCTGATGTATCGGACGGCCGCCATTGGCCGCGAGGAGCCCTTAGCTGACCTCGGCGTTCAACACGGCAGCTCTCCAAAATGTAGGGTCAGAGGCTGGCGACGGAACGTAGTCGATCGAGCAATAGGGGTAGGCGCGCCTGGCTGCCCCCGTCACCAGGCAGATGACCCTGAAGGGCTTCAACGAATGCTGGGTTCCGAAGTGATGCACCGATCGCGCTGGCGATGTAGTTTCGCACCGACGGGTCCTCCGCCTCTACCTCGCGAATCAACTCAGATCGTCCGTCGACAACAGTGACGATATCC
>Ga0335069_10007586_pt1 | contig 15637 bp, 15 predicted proteins | sample Lox_Sample_11_FD_206714 | JGI IMG/M metagenome (GOLD analysis project Ga0335069, IMG submission 206714) | Soil microbial communities from Loxahatchee National Wildlife Refuge, Florida, United States - Lox_Sample_1.1 | ecosystem: Environmental > Terrestrial > Soil > Wetlands | place: USA... | reverse complement strand
CAGCGCGCCGGCCGCCAACGCCGGCGGCAGTGCCGTCGTGAAGATGAATCCGGGCGCGAAGCCGCGGATGGCATCGACTAGGGCGGCAGAGCCGGCGATGTAGCCGCCCATGACGCCGACGGCCTTGCCGAGCGTGCCCTCGATCACCGTTACCCGGTCCAGCACGCCATCTTGCTCGGCCACGCCGCCGCCCCGCGGTCCGTAGAGGCCGACGGCGTGGACCTCGTCCAGGTAAGTCATGGCGCCATGGCGTTCGGCGACGTCGCAGATCGCCTCGATCGGTGCGATGTCGCCGTCCATCGAATACACGGACTCGAAGGCGACCAGCTTCGGCTTGTCGGCAGGCGCCGCGCGCAGCAGGCGCTCCAGGTCACCGACGTCGTTGTGGCGGAAGACATGCTTCTCGACGCGGGCGGCGCGGATGCCCTGGATCATCGAGGCGTGGTTCTGTTCGTCGGAGAAGACGATGCAGCCCGGCAGCAGGCGAGCGAGCGTGCTGAGCGCGGCCTCGTTGGCTACATAGCCTGACGTGAACAGCAGGGCGGCCGCCTTGCCGTGCCAGTCCGCCAGCTCCCGCTCCAGCAGCACGTGCGAATGGTTCGTCCCGGAGATGTTGCGCGTCCCGCCGGAGCCGGCGCCGCAGTGGGCGAGGGCGCCGATCATGGCGGCAACGACCTCCGGATGCTGGCCCATGCCGAGATAGTCGTTGCTGCACCAGACCACGACCTCTTCGGTGGCGCCGGGCCGGCCGGGCAGGTGGCGCAGCGCGCGGGGAAAGCGGCCGGCGCAGCGCTCGAGGTCGGCGAAGACCCGGTAGCGGCCTTCGGCCCTCAGGGACTCGACCGCCCCCTGGAACATCTTCTCGTAGTCCATGCTCCGCTCCCAGAGGCTACGGTCGATCGCTTGCCAGCGGAATGCAAGCATCGTTGGCGGCCGCCGCGACATGCGGCATGCCGCCGCGCCCGTCCGGGCGGGCGAAGCGTCCTCAGGCGGCGGCCAGGCCCTGCTGGCGCACCCAGGCATGGGTCTCGTCGAGCGCCTTGGCAAAGCGCGCGAGTATGTCGCCGATCTGGGCCTCGTTGACGATCAGCGGCGGGCAGAAGCCCATGCTGTCGCCCATCGCCCGGATCAGGAGGCCATGTCCTTGCGCGCATCTCGCCGCGTAGGGGCCAACCCCCGTGGTTGGCTCGAAGGCCTGCCGGCTGCGCTTGTCCCGCACCAGCTCGATGGCGCCGATGAGGCCGATCCCGCGCACCTCGCCGACGAGCGGATGGTCGGCGAACTTGCGCAGCCCGTTCTGCAGCGCCGGGGCCACGCGGCGGACCTGCGAGAGGATGTCGCGCTCCTCGTAGATCTTGAGCGCCTCGACCGCGACGGCCGCGCTCACGGGATGGCCGCCATAGGTGAAGCCATGACCGAACGTCCCGATCTTGGCGCTGTTGTCGCGCAGCGCGTGATAGACCTTCTCGTTGATCATGAGCGCCGAGATCGGCAGGTAGCCCGACGACAGCGCCTTGGCCATGGTCATGATATCAGGCGTGATCTTGAAGGTCTCGCTGCCGAACATGTTGCCGGTGCGCCCGAAGCCGCAGATCACCTCGTCCGCCACGAACAGTACGTCGTATTTGCGGAGGACGGCCTGGATCTTCTCGAAATAGGTCTTCGGCGGCAGGATGACGCCGCCGGCGCCCATGATCGGCTCCGCGAAGAAGGCGGCCACCGTGTCCGGCCCTTCGGCCAGGATCAGCTTCTCCAGGTTGGCGGCGCAGCGGGTGGCGTAGTCCTCCTCGCTCTCGCCGGGATTGGCGAAGCGGTAGTGGTGCGGACAGTCCGTGTGCAGGAATCCCGGCAGCGGGATATCGAAATCCCGCTGGAACGCGGGCAGGCCCATCAGGCTCGCCGCTGCCACGGTGACGCCGTGATAGCCCTTCACTCGGCCGATGAGCTTCTTCTTCTGCGGCTTGCCGATGGCGTTGTGATAGTACCAGGCCATCTTGACGGCGGTGTCGTTGGCCTCGGAGCCGGAGTTGCAGAAGAAGGCGCGCGCCATCGGTACCGGCGCCAGCTTGATCAGCCGCTCCGCCAGCTCGACCGTGATGTCCGGGACCTTCTGCGTGAAACTGTGATAGTAGGGCAGCTGCCGCATCTGCCGCGCCGCCGCCTCCACCAGCCTTTCCTCGCTGAAGCCGAGCGAGACGCACCAGAGGCCCGAGAGCCCCTCGATGAATTCCTTGCCGTCCTCGTCATAGACATAGATGCCCTTGCCGCGCGCCAGCACCGTCGGCCCCTCGGCCTCCTGCTTCACCGCGTTGGTATAGGGATGCATGTGATAGGCGACATCGCGCGCGGCGGTCGAATTCGGCATGACGGTCATCGGGCTCTCTCCGGTCGGGGAAGGCGCGTACTATCGGTTCGCCGTCCGTCGAAGTCAAAGGCCGCAAGTGGCGACGGCGATTTGCATTTCGCGGCAAACGCCGGCACCCTGCGAGGCCACTGAAGAGGCAGCACCGCATGTTCGAAAAGACCGCCATCCACGAGCTCTTCCCGACGCCGGTGTGGGTGGTCGATCTCAAGCCCGACGTGCAAGAGCCGCTCAATCGCAAGATCATCGAAGCCGTCAAGGCGATGGCCGCATCGCGGCCGGCGATCAAGCCGGGCGAGACCTGGCAGACCGATCCCTACATCCACAAGCTGCCGCAGTTCGCGGAGCTGACCTCGGTGATCCGCGCCGGCTCGAAGGGTGCGCTGGATTTTCTCGGCATCGAGTACCAGACGTTCGAGATCACGGGCTGCTGGGTCAACATCAACCCGAAGGGCGGCCTCAACACGCGCCACACCCATCCGAACAATTTCCTCTCCGGCACCTATTACGTCCAGGTGCCGGACGGCGCCAACCGCATCGTCTTCGATGATCCCCGGCCGCAGGCCATGACCATGCTGCCGCGCATGAAGAAGTACAACAAGTTCGTCGGCAACGAGATCGGGGTCGAGGTCCAGGCCGGGCGTCTGGTGCTGTTCCCGGCCTGGCTGTCGCACGGCGTGCCGGCCAATCCCGACGAGCTCGAGCGCATCTCCGTCAGCTTCAACATCATGTTCGGCGCCTTCACGGAGACGATGAGCCGCCCGCTCTGGCGCGGCACCGTCGGACCGCGCATCGGCTGATATTTCGCCCTTGCGTCGCCCGTCATGGCGTCCTCGACTGGGACGCCCGGCGCAATCAGGAGACGCGCGATGAAGCTGCAATACACGGTCGGCATGACCGTCAACCGCAAGGCCGATCACGTCAACGTCGAGGCCGAAGACGCCCTCGTGGCCGCCTTGAAGGTGAAGCTGGAGAAGCCGACCGCCCGCATCATCTATGTGCGGCCCAAGAACAAGCGCGGCGACCGCCGGCATCCTTCGCACGAGATCGCCGAGTTGCCGGAGTAGGCCTCCGCTCAGGCCCGCGGGTCGAGCGCGTCCTGCAGGCCGTCGCCCAGGAAGTTGCAGCAGATCACCGTCACGAAGATCATCAGGCCCGGCCAGATGGCGAGCGCCGGCGCCGACCAAATGAGGTCCTGCGCGTTCGTCAGCATGTTGCCCCAGCTCGCCATCGGCGGCTGGATGCCGAGCCCGAGAAAGCTCAGCACGGATTCGAGCAGGATGATGCCGCCGACCGAGAGCGTCGTGGACACCACGATCGGCCCGGCAACGTTGGGGAGAATGTGGACGAACATGATGCGGCGCGGCGCGGCCCCGAGCGCCACGGCGGCGCGCACGAACTCGCGCTCGCGCACCGAGAGCGTGGCGCCGCGCACGAGGCGCGCGACCGTGGTCCAGCCGACGAGCGCGATGATGGCGGCGATCCGCCAGAAGCTCAGCATGGATGACTGCGCCCAGTCCGTTGGCAGCCCGAGCTTGGTCGGGTCGACGGCGGCCAGCACGATGAGGAGCGGCAGATGCGGCAGCGCGATCACGCCGTCGGTGATGCGCATGAGGACGGTATCTACGGCGCCCCCGAAATAGCCCGCCGTCAGCCCGATCAGCGTGCCGATCACGGCCGCGGCCACGGCGACGACGATCCCGATGCCGAGCGATACGCGACCGCCCTCGAGCAGCCGCAGCAGCAAATCGCGGCCGAGATCGTCCGTGCCGAGCGGATGGGTCGCTGTAGGGCCCTGCATGCGGTTCAGCAGGTCCTGCGCTTCGCTGTCGGTGCCGAGCCAATGAGCGACGAGCGGCTCCCCCAGCGCGAGCAAGGCGATGAGGGCGAGGAGGCCCGCGCTCGCCACGGCGAGCCGGTGGCGGCCGAGCCGCTGACGCAGCGTCCGGTATTGGCCGGTCGGGCCGGCCGGACCCCGAGCGGCGGCGGCCAGCGCGCCTCCGATGGGAACGGTCATCGATAGGTGATCCGCGGGTCGAGCCACGCATAGGCCAGGTCGGCCACCAGATTCGCCAGCAGGACCGTCGTCGTCGCCAGCAGCAGGCCGACCATCGCGAGGTTGTAGTCATTGCCCATGATGGCGTCGTAGATGGTCTTGCCCATGCCGAGATAGCCGAAGAGCGTCTCGGTGATCTGCGCGCCGGAGAACAGCGTTCCGAAGTCGAGCGCCACGACTGTCACGAACGGGATCATGGCATTGCGCAGAGCGTGGCCGAACAGGACCCGGCGCGGCGACACGCCCTTGGCGCGCGCCGTGCGCAGGAAATCCTGGCGCAGCACCTCGAGCATGGCCGAGCGCACATAGCGCAGCTCGCCACCCACCGTGACGATGGTCAGCGTCGCCACCGGCAGGATGAGGTAGGTCGCGCGGTCCGCCAGGCTGTTGACGCCGGGGCTTGCGGTCCCGCTCGCCGGCAACACCCCGAGCGTCACCGCAAACAGGATGATGAGGAGGATGCCGAGCCAGAACGCGGGAATGGACATCCCGGCAAACGCGAAGAGGTTGATCAGATTGTCGGCGAGCGAGCGCGGCCGCGACGCCGCCCAGACGCCGGCGGGAATCGCGATCGCGAGTGCGATAGCCAGGCTGATGCCCATCAGCAGTAGCGTGTTGCCGAGGCGCGGCGCCAGCACCTGCAGCACCGGCTGCGACTGCAGCCGCGAATAGCCAAAGTCGCCGTGGACCGCGGCGCCGAGCCAGGCGAGGTAGCGGTCGACCAGGGGCTGGTCGAGGCCATAAACCGCCTTCAGCCGCACCACGTCAGCCGTTGTCAGATGCGGGTCCGCCGTCAGCATCAGATCGATCGGATCGCCCGGCATCAGGCCGATCAGCCCGTAGATGCAGACGGACATGACCAGCAGGACGAGGAGTGTTTCGACCAGTCGGCGCGCGATGAAGCGGATCATCGCTTGCTCCGCCGTACCTGCTCGCGATTGTGGTTGCTCAATCCTCGGCGTTCGATCACGGCTCGATTCGCCACTGCTCGGCCCACAGCGTCGATTGGTACTGGTGGCCCGTGGGCGTGATGCCCTTCAGCCATTTCGGGAAGATGAAGGCCTGGGCGCGGAAGTAGAGCGGCAGGTCCGGCAGGTCCTCGGCATAGAGGGCCTGCAGCTTGTGCCACATCTGCTCGCGCTTGCCGCGGTCGAGCTCGACCTCGATGCAGTCGATGAGATCGTCCATCGCGCCGTTGCGGTAGCCCGCGTAGTTCTGCCCGGCCCAGCCGTTCTCGGCCGTCGGCACCATGGTCGAATGCAGCGTCGTGAAGGGCACGTTCTCGGGCGAGCTCAACCAGGCGAACAGCGCCAATCCCGTGAACTTCCGCTGGTTGATCGTCTCGCCGAAGAGCACGCGCGCGGGCTCGTTGCGGATCCGCACGGCGACACCGACGGCCTTCCACTGGCTCTGCAGCACCTGCTCCACCAGCTCGCGCGTGCGCTCGCCTGCGGTGGTGTTGAGCTCGAAGCCGAGCGGCTTGCCGCCGGCGTCGTGGCGCAAGCCGTCGGCGCCGAGCTTCCAGCCTGCCTCGTCGAGCAGCGCCGCCGCCTTGGCCGGGTCGTGCGCATATTTCGCGACGTCGTCGGTGTGGATCCAGTCGAGCGGGCTGACATCGCTGTCCGCGACCGGCTGGTGGCCGGCGAACAGCTGCTGCGTCAGCGCGGTCCGGTCGAGGGCATAGAGCAGCGCTTGGCGCACGCGCTTGTCGGCGAAGATCGGATTGTCGAGATTGGGCGTCAGATGCTCGTAGTAGATGACCGGCTTGTAGGTGATGTCATAGGCGTCCTTGTGCCGCTGCTCGAAGCCGAGCGCCTGGTCCATGTCGAGCCCCAGCTCGCCCGCGATGTAGTCGACCGAGCCGGAGAGCAGATTGGCTTCCAGCGCCGCCGAGTTCTCGATGGTCTTGAAGACGATGCGCTTGATCTGGGGCGGCGTTCCCCACCAGGTGGGGTTGGCGTCGAGCACGATCTGGCTGCCCGGCTCCATGCTGGTCACCTTGTAGGGCCCGAACCACAGGCCGGGGTTGGTGGGATCCGTGCTGTAGAGCGTGCGGTTGCGATAGGTGGTCGGGTCGCCGAAGGGTGCGCGCTCCAGATGGGCTGGCACCAGTTCGAAATCGTTGATGCCGTTATAGCCGAACTCGACCCGGTCGAAATGCATCGTGAAGGTCTTCTTGTCGATGACGTCGATCCTGACGATGCGGCGATAGAGCTCGGAGTTGCTGACCCCGCTCTTCTCGTTCTTGCCGACCTCGTAGGTGAACATCACGTCGTCGGTCGTGACAGGCGTGCCGTCGCCCCAGGTGGCGTTAGGCTGGATCGTATAGGTGGCCGCGATGCCCTTCGTCGCCAGCGCCGGGTCGGCCGTCTTGCAGAATGTCGTTCCGCGGTCGCGCTTGAAGCCCGGCGGCAGGTCCTCGATCTTGGCCTTCCCGTTCTCGAAGGTCGGCAGTTCGGTGCAGAGCAGGCAGACCAGTTGCCAGGTCGCGTCATAGGTCGTGAACGGCCGCTGTGTCAGGCCCAGGACGTAGCTCTTGGCCAGCATCGAATCGATGTTGGGATGCAGGTTCGAGGGGAACTGGGTGGCACCGATGATCAGCTGATCGCGGGCATTGGCGGCAGAAGAGGGACCCAGAATGCCCAGAAGGAACAGGCCGAGGGCCAGGGCGCCCGCCAGTCTGCCGATCATTCCGTCGCCTCCCCAGGGCCTTGCCTGCCCGCGATGATAGCAACCTGCCGGGTGGGGGGACAGGTGGCATGCCGGTCGTGCCGAAACAAATGAAACCATAAACCGGCCCCCGCGAAATCCTCCGGAAACACGACTCCCGCAAACACAAGCCCACGAATTGGCCGAGACATTTCGGCAAGGCGGGGTTGGGGCAGGGGCTCCGGGTACCGCCGGACAAACCAGGAGGGGACTCACATGCTGAAGAAGATCGTCACCGGCGCCGCCTTCGGCGGTGCGTTGGCTGCCAGCGTGGCCGTTGCCGCCACCGTGGCCGCGAATGCCTCGAAGGATACGCTGGGCGAGAAGACCTATGCGCCGATGCAGAGCATCAGCTACGTGGTCGGCTCCAAGTCCGCGATCGGCTATTTCGTGCAGGAGCAGGACACCTGCCGCGTCGTGATGATGGTCGCCGAGAACGTCGATCCCGCGGTGGCGACGCCGCCCTCGGCCGCCCGTCTGCGCCTGGCCTTGCAGCCGGGCCAGGCTGTCGGCCTGGACAGCGATGAAGGCCGTTCCATCGACATGACCTGCGGCAGCGGCGCCGCGACTCTGACCGTCCGCGACGGCCGCTCGGAGGACCTGACGGTCCTGACCAACTGACGCGACGCGGTGACGCGAGTCACCGCGCCTCTCTAACCAATGCCGGGGCCGCCGGCGCGTCACGTCGAGACGCCGGCGGCTTGTTCTCGATATCGGAAGCTCGATCAATGCGCATCTGGCACTACCTGTTCCTGTCCTCCGTCATGCTGTGCGGCTTGGCCGTCAGCATCGGCGCCGTGACCGGTTCTGCGCGGCCGGCGGATGCGAGTGCGGTTCACCGAATCGTCCCTGGGGAGCCGGCGCTTTTGCACCGGTCCGGCGGCCTGGACCGCTGACATGGCCGTCGGCTTCGACTTCGCGGACCGCCGCGGTGTAAGCTCAGCCGGCATTGAGGGGCTGAGGGCGCCCTCCCGCCGGCGGCGGCACTAGCGTCATGGCGAACGACTCCCAGCCCTTGGCGATCGCGAGGCCAAGCTTGCTGAGCATGCTCGAGGCGAATGAGCAGGGCACGCTGCCGCTGGCGCAGTTGTTGCAGCTCGTGCTCGACAGCCTGGTCGACGGCGTGATCGCCGTGGACGCGACGGGCCATGTCGTCGCTGCCAATCGTCGGATCCATGACATGATTGACGTCCCGGCGGGCGGCGTGCGCCCCGGTATCCTCTTCCGCGACGTGCTGCTGGCGCGGGCCCAAGCTGGAGCGTTCGGAGCGGGCGACCCGATCGCCCAAGCCAATGAGCGCCTGGCGGCCAAGCTGCAGCCTGGTGGTGCCCCGCAGCGCTCCATCGGCAAGGGCGGCCGCATCCTCGAGTTTCGCCGCGGCGACCTGCCGGACGGCGGTTTCGTCGCCATCTACACCGACATCACCGAGCGCGACCGGCTGGAGCGGGAGGAGAGACGGGCCGAGCAGCGCCTGCGCGAGATCGTCGAGGCCAACCCGCTGCCGATGACCATCACCATGGTCGCGGACGGCCGTGTCGTCTACGCCAACGCGCGCGCCGCCGACATGATGCGCAGCTCGCTCGCCGACCTCGTCGGCGCGCGCGCCATCGACTTCTACGCCGACCCCGCCGATCGCGAAGAGGTCGTCCGCCGCTTGCGCGACGACGGGTTCATCGACGCGCTGGAGACGCGCTTCCTAAGGCCCGAGGGCGGTGAATTCTGGCTGGCCCTCACCTGCCGGCCGATCGTCTATGGCGGGCAGCCGGCCATCGTCACGGGGTTCCACGACCTCACCGAGCGGCGCCAGTCCATGATCGAGCTGGCCCGTCGCACCGAGATGCTCGATGCCGTCGCCTATGCGGCCACGCGCATCGTCGCCAGCGGCAACTGGCAGGACGGCGTTCCCGACCTGCTGAACCGTCTGGGTGTCGCGGCCAAGGTCGATCGCGTCACGCTCTTCGAGATGTATCGCACGGCGCGCGGCGACCTCGTCGAGAGCTGCCGGCACGACTGGGCGTCGGCGGGGCTGGCGCGCCTCAGCAACGATCCGCGCTATCAGGAGATGCCGCTGGTCGATGAGCACGGCCGGATCGACGAATGGGCGGAACGGCGTCGCCGCGGCGAAGTCGTGCAGGCCACGCTGGGCGAGCTCAGCGGCTACAACCGCCAGGTCTTCCTCGAGCATGGGACCCTCTCCTTCATCTCCGTGCCGATCATGCTGCGCAGCGGCTGCTGGGGCTTCCTCGGCTTCGACGACTGCAAGACCGAACGCCAATGGACCAAGCTCGAGATCGACGTGCTGCAGACGGCGGCTGCCGTCGTGGCCGGTGCCCTCGAGCGCGCGCAGTTCGACGAGCAGCTGCGGCTCAGCGAGCAGCGCTATGCGCTGGCCGCGCGTGGCGCCAACGACGGCTTGTGGGACTGGGATGTGCCCGCCGACCATGCCTACTTCTCGCCGCGTCTGCACGAGATCCTCGGCCTGCGCGACGGCGAGCTCGGCGAGCAGCCGGCCGCCCTCTTCGACCGTATTGCCGCGGCCGATCGCGAGGAGGCGCGCGCCTACTTCCAATCGCGCTTCCTGCGCCAGCGGCGCAAGTTCGCCTTCGAGGCCCGCGTCGCCCACGCGACGGAGGGCGAGCGGTGGACGGCTTGGCGCGGCCTCATCGTCTATGACGGTGCGCGCCCGCTGCGCGTCGTCGGCTCCCTGCACGACATCACCGAGCGCAAGGCCGCCGAGGCTGCCTTGCGTGAGCGCGAGGAGCGGCTGCGCACGCTCACCGACGACGCTCCGGTGCTGCTGTCGATGATCGACCCCGACGACAAGCTGATCTTCGCCAACAGCCGCTTCCTCTCCTTCTTCGGCCGCTCGCTGGCCGACATGACCAGCGGAAAGTGGGACTGGGCGCAGGACGTCCATCCCGACGACCTCACGGAGGTGCAGCGCATCTACTACGAAGCGCTCGAGCGCCAGCAGTCGGTCGAGATGGAGCATCGCGTCCGCCGCTTCGACGGCGAGTATCGCTGGGTGCGCGAGACCCAGGTGGCCCGGTTCACGCCGAGCGGAAGGTTCGCCGGGTTCGTCGGCGCCCTGGTGGACGTCACCGACCGCAAGCGGGCGGAGGCCGAACTCGCCCGCCAGCGCGAGGCCCTTTATCAGAGCGAGAAGCTGACCGCGCTGGGTTCGCTTCTCGCCGGCGTCGCGCACGAGCTCAACAATCCCCTGTCGATCGTCGTCGGCCAGGCGCAGATGCTCCAGGACGCCGCCGCCGATCCGAAGACGGCGGCGCGGGCCGACAAGATCCGTCAGGCGGCGGAACGCTGCTCCCGCATCGTCCGCACCTTCCTCGCCCTCGCGCGCCAGCGGCCGCGTGAATTGGCGCCGGTGCAGCTCAACGACATCGTGGAGATGGCGGTCGACCTGCTCGGCTATCAGCTGCGCACCGCCGATATCGCGCTCTCGCTCGATCTGCCCGCGAATCTCCCGACGCTGCTGGCCGACGCCGACCAGCTGAACCAGGTCGTCACCAATCTCGTGCTGAACGCTCAGCAGGCCCTGCTCGAGACGAAGCAGCCGCGCCAGCTCCGGGTTCAGACCCGCAACGTCGGCGACAATACGCTGCGGCTGGTCGTCGCGGACAACGGTCCCGGCATTCCCGGCGGCATCCGGTCGCGCATCTTCGAGCCGTTCTTCACGACGAAATCGCCGGGCTCGGGCACCGGCATCGGCCTCTCCATGTGCCTGAGCATCGTCGCCTCGCACGGCGGCACCATTAGCGTGGAGGACACTCCGGGCGGCGGCGCCACGTTCGTCGTCGTGCTCCCCATGCGGACGGCGGCTACCTTGCCGGCGGAATCGGCGGGCGCGCCACTGCCGAAGACCACCCGCAAGCGCATCCTCATCGTCGACGACGAGCCGGAGATCGTCGATACCCTGGCCGATATCCTGCGCGATGCCGGCCATCTCGTGGAGACCGCGCGCGACGGCCGCCACGCCCTCGACCGGCTGGGGGGCGGCGCCTTCGATCTCATCCTCAGCGACCTGCGCATGCCCGTGCTCGATGGGCCCGGGCTCTATGGCGAGGTCCGCGCCCGTCATCCGGCCATGCTGGGCCGCATGGCCTTCATCACCGGCGACATGCTGTCGGGCCAGCTGCGCGAGTTCCTTGCCGCCACGGGCGTGCCCTGCCTGGAGAAGCCATTCAATGCCGACGATGTCCGGACCCTGGTGGCGCGCCTCGGCTGAGGGACGGCGCGACGGCGCCGCGGGCTTGTGCTATGAGGGCCCGGCGCGCGGTGGGGATGGTATGGACAGCAAAGGCCATATCCTGGTCGTCGATGACGACCCGGATCTTCGGGACATGCTCCAGGAATATTTCGAGACGCAGGGCTTCGTCGTGTCGACGGCAGCCGATGGCACCGGCATGCGCCACATTCTGGCCGGCGGGCCTGCCGATCTCGTCCTCATGGACCTGCACTTGCCGGGCGAGGACGGGCTGACGCTGACCCGCGAGCTGCGGGCCAAGGGCGGGACCGGCATCGTCATGCTCACCGGCGCCGGCGAAGTCGTCGATCGCATCGTCGGCCTCGAGATGGGCGCCGACGACTATCTGGCCAAGCCCGTGGACCTGCGCGAATTGCTGGCGCGGGTGAAATCTGTGCTCCGTCGCGTGCAGGCCGCGACCCCGGGTGCCGAGGAAACCCCGGCCAAGTCACCGCCAGACCGTGTGGCGATCGGCGCCTGCACCCTCGATATCGCGGCGCGCCGCCTGTTCAACGCCGCCGGGGAGGAGATCGTCCTTACCGCCATGGAGTTCGACCTCCTCAAGGCATTTGCCGAGCACCCTAATCGGGTGCTGAGCCGCGACCAGCTCCTCGACATGGCGCACAACCGCGACGCCGACGTCTTCGACCGGAGCATCGACGTCCGCATCACCCGCATCCGCAAGAAGATCGAAATCGATCCCGAGAAGCCGCAGGTCCTCAAGACCATCCGCGGCGCCGGCTACATGTTCGTCCGCGAGGGGAAGTAAGGCCCTAAAGCCGAGCCTTGCCGATCGATACGCCATTGGATATCATACGGCGTATGACAAAGCCCCGTAAGACGATCAACCGCGTGAATGCCCGCTTGGATGCTGAGTCCGCGGAGAAGCTGGCTAGCCTCGCCAGAGACGAGGGGAAGTCGGTCTCCGATGTGCTGCGCGTCGCGATCGAGCGCTACTATGAACAGGCACGTTCGGCGCACGCTGCAGCCGCCGGCATTCTTGAGCGCAATGGGTTCATCGGCTGCGCCGATGACGACCGCGATCTGTCGACAACCTACAAGCGTAGGCTGACGGAATCGTTGCAGCGGAAGCATGGTCATCGCTGACACTGGCTTCTGGCTCGCATTGGCCAACCGCAACGACGCTTTTCACGTCGCCGCCCGAGTTGCCTATCAGAAACTGACCGAGCCGCTTATCACGACATGGCCGGTGATGACCGAGACTTGTCATCTCTTGGTGACCCGTGTCGGTGTAGCGGCCCAGATCAAATTCGTGCAAAGCTTTGTCGAGGGTGCGTTTCAGGTCTTCGACCTGCGCACCGGTCACGCCGCCCGGCTGCAGCATTTGATGGTGCAATACGCCGATTTGCCGATGGATTTGGCCGATGCTTCGCTCGTCATTCTGGCTGAGCATCTGGGGCATGGTCGGATATTCTCAACCGACGAGCGCGACTTCCGGTCCTATCGATGGAAGAACCGGCGGCCTTTTGAGAATCTGCTGATCACCGAGTAGATCCGTCGACGAGCCCTGCCGGGCCTCTCAAGCGACCTTGCCGCCATGGGCAGATGACCAGCCTTCGGGGTCGTCGAGGAAGGCGCGGACCTCGCGGGCGTCGGCGACGCTGAGCAGGCCGCCAGCCTCGGCCGTGGCCAGCATGTCGCGCCAGGTGGCGAGGCCATGCAGGCGCACGCCGAGCTTGGCGAGCGTCTCGACGCTCGGGAAAATGCCGTAGTGGAAGACGACGAGGGCGTCGGCAACCTTGCCCTCGGCCTCGCGGATCGCGTTGACGAAGTTCACCTTGCTGCCGCCGTCGGTGGCGAGGTCTTCGACCAGCAGGCAGCGCCACCCCGGTTGCATCGCGCCCTCGATCTGGGCCCCGCGGCCGAAACCCTTCGGCTTCTTGCGCACATAGAGCATGGGCAGGCCGAGGCGGTCGGCGATCCAGGCGGCGAAGGGGATGCCGGCCGTCTCACCGCCGGCAATGGCATCCAGGGATTCGAAGCCGATCTCGCGCTCGATCATGTCGACGGCCAGATCAATGATTTTCGCGCGCGCCCGCGGGAACGCGATGATCTTGCGGCAATCGATATAGACGGGGCTCGCCCTTCCGGACGTCAGGGTGAAGGGTTGCTGCGGCCGGAAATGCACGGCCTCGATCTCCAGCAGGATACGCGCGGTCGTGCGGGCGGCGTCGGCGGCAGTGGTCATCAGGCTTCTCTCGGCTGATCGCTGGAGCGCAGTACTAGCGGCGATTCCCGACAGCGACAATGCGGCGGTTCCTGCTAACGTCGCGGCTGCGAGTGGACGAGAAGGGTTTCGCCATGTCCGATGCCGTGCTGCTGTCCCGCGAAGACGATATTGCGGTCGTCACGCTCAATCGACCTGATCGGCTCAACGCTCTGGACCTCGCGATGTGGCGTCGTCTCGGCGCGGTGATGAGCGAGTTGGCGGAGGACGCTGGGCGCTGCGTGATCGTGCGCGGCAGTGGGTCGGCCTTCGGGGCCGGGGCCGATGTGGCGGAGTTCGCCACGGAGCGGGATACGCCCGCGAAGGCCGCGGCTTATGCGGAGGTCATGGGGCTGGCGCTGCGGGCTCTGCGCGACTGCCCGATTCCGACCGTGGCGCAGATTCACGGCGCCTGTGCCGGCGCCGGTCTCGAGATCGCGATCCACTGCGATCTGCGCATCGCCGGCGACAGCAGCAAGTTCGGCGCGCCGGTGCAGCGCCTTGGCGTCACCATGCCCTATCCGGAGATCGCCGCGCTGGTCGAGCTGGTCGGCCCGGCGACGACGCTGGAGATTCTGCTCGAGGGCCGGCTCTACGGCGCCGCCGAGGCCTTCGCCAAGGGCCTGGTCTCTCGCGTCGTCCCCGACGACCGGCTGGAGGAGGAGACGCGGGCGACGGCCCGCCGCATCGCCGACGGGGCGCCGCTGGTGCATCGCTGGCACAAGCGCTTCGTGCGCCGCTTGCTCGATCCTCGGCCGCTCGCACCGGCCGAGGTCGCCGAGTCCTATATCGCCTGTGCGACGCACGATTATCGCCAGGGAATCAGGGCCTTCCTGGCCAAGGAGAAGCCGCGTTTCGAAGGGCGATGAAGCGCACTTGACTCTCGCAGCGTCTTAGAACAAATATAGAACAATAACTGCTTCTTCTCATGTCATGCCCGGCCTTGAGCCGGGCATCCAGGGTGTTGCTGCATCGCTGGGAGGAAGCGGGTCACGCCCCTTTTGACCCATTGGGACGATATGCCGAACAAGTCCGTCCAACTGCAGGAATTGCGTACTCGTCTGCAAACCCTCGAGCGGGGGAGCGAGGCAGGGTCGCCGCTGGCTCTCGGCTTGTCCGCCGTCGACGCGGCCCTCGGCGGCGGCTTGCCCCGCGGTTGCCTGCATGAGGTCGTGGGAGCCCCGGGCGATAGCACCGCCCTCGGTTTTTGCGCCACGCTGCTCGGCCGCTTCGCCGCCGGCCGCCCCGTTCTGTGGTGCCAGCCCCAGCTCGATCTCTATGCGCCCGGGCTGGTCGCCTTCGGCCTCGATCCGGCGCGACTCATCGTCGTCACCGCGCGGCGGCCGGCCGATCGCCTGTGGGCCATGGAGGAGAGCCTGCGCTCCCCGGCGCTGGCGGCCGTACTGGGCGAGATCGATGACCTCGACCCCACCGCCGCCCGCCGCCTGCAGCTGGCCGCCGAGACGAGCGGCGTCACCGGCTTCGTCCTCCACCCGGAGGGTCGGCCGCCGGCGCAGGGCGTCGCCGCCACCCGCTGGCGCGTCACCGCCGTCCCCACCGTCTCCGCTGGACATGGGGTGCTTCCTTCATTTTTCGCCGCTTCCCCTCTTCCCGGTTGTCACCTCCGCGAAAGCGGGGGTCCAGGGCAAGCGACCGGCCACGCGGCCCTGGATTCCCGCTTGCGCGGGAATGACGGCAGAAGAGCAGACCCGATCTCCGCTGGACATGGGGTCCTTCCTTCATTTTCGCGAACCCTTGCAGGGGCGACCGGTAGGTCGCCCCTGGCTGGGACGGAGACAGGCGATCGGGCGACCTGTCGGTCACCCCTACAGCAGAATGCGTTTCCCGCTGGACATGGGGTGCTTCCTTCATTTTTGCCCGGACCCCCGGAGGGCGGGGGCAAATGGCTCGATCCTTCCCGCTGGCAGGTGGAGCTCCTGCGCTGTCGCGGGGGCCGCCCCGGCCGCTGGCTGATCGAATGGACGGAGGGAGGGTGGAGCGATGCGACGGATCCTGTCGCTC
>Ga0335069_10007585_pt1 | contig 15637 bp, 17 predicted proteins | sample Lox_Sample_11_FD_206714 | JGI IMG/M metagenome (GOLD analysis project Ga0335069, IMG submission 206714) | Soil microbial communities from Loxahatchee National Wildlife Refuge, Florida, United States - Lox_Sample_1.1 | ecosystem: Environmental > Terrestrial > Soil > Wetlands | place: USA... | reverse complement strand
CGCCTGAAGGTTGACGACGGGCAGGCTCGCCCCCCGCGCGCCGACGATGTCGGCCTTGCTCTGGTCGAGCAGCTTCTCGGCGATCCGCACGTCGGGGTTCTGGCTCGCGGCTTCGTCCATCGCGCTCCGCAGCTCCAGCGGCGCGGCCAGCGGCACGCACTGCCAGGCGATCGGCGCAAGGTCGTCGGTGGGCAGGCCGGTCAGGCGGCGGAACGTGCCGCGTGCGACTTCGAGATCGTTCTGCGCGCTGATCTTGCGGGCGAGCGCGTCGTCGAGATTCGCCTGCGCCTCGTCGACGTCGGTGCGGGTGCCGTCGCCGATCCGCAGCGCGGCCTGCGCCTGGTCGAGCTGTTTCTGGAATGCCTGCTCGGCGGACTCGGCGGCCTGCAGCACTTCGCGTGCGAACAGCACGCTGAAATAGGCGTCGGAGACTTCGGTGACGAGGGTCTGCCGGGCTTTCTCGTACTCGGCGTCTGCCTGGTCGGCGAGCGCGCCGCCGCGCTTGAAATCGGCGATCCGCGAAACGTCGAACAGCGGCTGCGTGATGCTCGCGGTCGCGCTGTGGCGGCGCACGGCGGCCGCATAGGACGCGTCGGGCTGATCCTGTTTGGTATAGTTGCCGTCGATCTGGGCGCGCGGCAGCAGGCCGGCGAGTCCTTGCCAACGCTTCTCGCGGCCCGCGAGCTGCGCGTGGTGCGCCGCGGAGATGCCGGCGTCGAAACCCCACGCCGCGTTGACTGCGTCGAGCAAGTCGGCGGCCTGCGCCGGCAATGCGGCGAGCCAGCCAAGGGTAATAATCAGCCTGAGAGGTCGTAATGAGATCATGGGCGTGACCGCACGGTGACCGCCATGCGGCGCGTGCGTTAGCTGCTAATCGTTAATAAACGAGTCGATTATTTAGCAGCGCGCAACGGCTTAATATCGCCGTTCGTCCAGATTTGACCCGGCAGATCTTTAGATTTGTTTAGATTTTTCCCGGCAGATCTTCAGATTTTTTTCAGACTTGTTTGGGTTTTCCATGTCTGCCCGGGTGGGGAAGCGGGGCGCGCGTCAGCGTCAGCGCCAGCCGGCCACGACCCGGCCCATCGTCTCGAGGCCCATGTCGAAGAGGCGGGAAAAGAACGGCACCATGTTCGGCACCATCAGCTGCAGGAGCAGCAGGCCGACGAGCATCGTCACCGGAAAGCCGATCTGGAAGATGCCGATCTGCGGCGCCGCGCGGTTCAGGATGCCGAGCGCGAGGTTGACGATCAGCAACGCCGCGACGACGGGCAGCGCGAGCAGGAGGCCCATCTGGAACACCGCCATGCCGGACGCGGCGAGCGTGCGCCAGCCGGGCGCGTGCAGCAGGTCGGCCGACACGGGCAGGATCTGGAACGACTCGGCGAGCGCGGCGAACACCTGCAGGTGGCCGTCGAACGCGAGGAACGCGAGGATCGCGACGGCGTTCAGGAAGCGTCCCATCACGGGCGTCGCACCGCTCGCGTGCGGATCGAAGAAGGTCGCGAAGCCGAGGCCCATCGACAGGCCGATGTAGTCGCCCGCGGCCTCGACCGCCCCGAACACGATCTGCATCGCGAAGCCCATCGCCGAGCCGATCAGGAACTGCGTGACGACGATCCAGATCCCCGCCGCGGAGAACACCGTGAATGCCGGCATCGGCCCGAGCGCCGGCGCGACGACGAGCGCCATGAACGCCGCGAGGCCGATCTTCACGCGTATCGGCACCGACCCGTGGCCGGTGACGGGCGCGGTCGCGACGAGCGCGAGCATCCGCCCGAACGGCCACAGGAAGGCCGTGAGCCATGCGTTGAGCTGCTCGTAGGTGACCGAGAACATAGCTAAGGGCGCGCGCCGTTCAGCCCGCGCCGAGCGTCGCGACGTGCAGCAGGATCTGCCGCAGGTAGTCGAGCATCGTCGTCAGCATCCACGGCCCGGCGATCACGAGCGTCGCCGCGACCGCAAGCAGTTTCGGGATGAACGACAGCGTCGACTCGTTGATCTGCGTCGCGGCCTGGAACAGGCTCACGACCAGGCCGACCGCGAGCGCCACGAGCAGCAGCGGCGCGGCCAGCAGCAGGCCGACGTACATCGCCTGGTGGGCGATCGTCATGACTTGTTCGGGGGTCATCGCACGCTCCGTTGGCGGTTACGCAAAGCTCTGCGCGAGCGAGCCGATCAGCAGCTGCCAGCCGTCGACGAGCACGAACAGCATCAGCTTGAACGGCAGCGACACGGTCGACGGCGACACCATCATCATCCCCATCGACATCAGCACGCTCGCGACCACCATGTCGATGATGAGGAACGGGATGAAGATCGTGAAGCCGATCTGGAATCCGGTCTTCAGCTCGCTCGTGACGAACGCCGGCACCAGCAGCGACAGCGGCACGTCGTCCGGGCCCTGCATCGCCGGGGCCTTCGAGATTTTCGCGAACAGCGCGAGGTCGGTCTCGCGGGTCTGCTTCAGCATGAAGGTCTTGAACGGCGCGACGCCGCGCTGCACCGCCTGCTCCATCGGCAGGCTGCCGTCCGAGAACGGCTTGTAGCCGTCGTTGTACGCGCGGTCGAGCACCGGCGACATCACGAAGAAGCTGAGGAACAGCGCGAGCCCGACGAGCACCTGGTTCGGCGGCGTCGTCGCGGCGCCGAGCGCCTGGCGCAGCAGCGACAGCACGATGATGATGCGCGTGAAGCTCGTCATCATCAGCATCATCGCCGGCAGGAACGACAGCATCGTGAGCAGCAGCATCGTCTGCACGCTCAGCGAATAGGTCGTGCCCCCATGCGGGCCGGGCGCCGCGTTGAACGCGGGCAGGCCTGCCGCCTGAGCGCAGGCGAGCGCCGGGGCAAGGCCGAGGATCAGCGCGGGCGCGAGACGCGCCGCGCGGTGCAGCAGAGTAGGTTTCATCGAACGACGGCGAAAAGGGAGGAGCGCATCCGCGCGAGCGGCCCGGGGCCGCGTGCTTCGCGGTGCGCGACGTTACGGCGCAGCGGCATGATCAGCGATCCCGGCCGCGCCCGAAGCGTTTGCCGGCCTCGTTCGCGAGCGCGTCGCGAAAGCGCTGGCCGAAGGTGCCGGGCAGGCCCGCGCCGGCGGACGGCGGTGTGCCGGCGGGCGTGTCCGGCGCGAGCGCCCCGGCGGTGCCGGCCGGCACCGCGTGCAGCAGCCGGACGTTGCCGGGCGCGACGCCCAGCACGAGCCACGTGTCGCCGATCTCGACGATCGTCGCACTTTCCTTGCCGCCCACCGCGACGCTCGCGACCACCTTCAGCGGTCCGCCGCGGCGGACCGGCTGGAAGCCGAAGCGGCGCGCGAGCCACGCGCAGCCGAACACGAGGCCGATCACGACGGCCAGCCCGACGAGCGTCTGCAGCACCGCGCCGAAGCCGAGCGACGGCGCGGCGGAGCCGACCACCACGCCCGATGCGATCGCACCGGCGTGGTTGACCGCGTTGATGTCGGCGGCTGCGGCGGCACCGGACGACAGCGCCGCCACGGCGGCCAGCGGCACGCGCGCGGCGAGCCGGCGGCCGGACTGCAGGCGATTCATCGATTCAGCTTCCGGATGCGTTCCGACGGCGTGATGATGTCGGTCAGGCGGATACCGAACTTGTCGTTGACGACGACCACTTCGCCCTGCGCGATCAGGCAGCCGTTGACGAGCACGTCCATCGGCTCGCCCGCGAGGCCGTCGAGCTCGACGACCGAGCCCTGGGCGAGCTGCAGCAGGTTGCGGATCGCGATCTTCGTGCGGCCCAGCTCCACGGTCATCTTGACCGGGATGTCGAGAATCATGTCGATGTCGTTGTGCGTCGACGTCGACGCGGCCTTCGACAGCGGCTGGAACACGCCGGCGGAGGCGATACCCGCCTCCGCCGGCTGCTGGTTCTGCTCGGCGAGCGCCGCCGCCCAGTCGTCCACTGCCATCTCGCCACCCGCGTCTGCCGCGGACGCCGCCGGCGCGACGGCCGCCAGCGCGGCGTCGGCGAGCGCCTGCTCGGCCGCGTCGGGCGTCTGGTTCAGCTCACTCATATCCACCTTCCTTCATCGATTCGCTGGCGCCGATCATCTGCTGAACGCGCAGCGCGTATTGACCATTGAAAATTCCGTAACCGCATTCCATGACCGGCACGCCGTCGACCTTCGCGGTGATCGTGTCGTTGATATGGAGCGGCAGCACGTCGCCGGAGCGCAGATTGAGGATCTGCTCGAACGTCACCGGGATCTCGGCGAGATCCGCGATCAGTTCGACCTCGGCCGTCTGCACTTGCCGCGACAGCACGCGCACCCAGCGGCGGTCCACTTCGAGCGCCTCGCCCTGGATCGGCGACGACAGGATGTCGCGGATCGGCTCGATCATCGAGTAGGGCATGCAGATGTGCAGCGTGCCGCCCGTCGGCCCGAACTCGATCGAGAACTGCGTGACGATCACGATCTCGTTCGGCGTCGCGACGTTCGCGAACTGCGTGTGCATCTCCGAACGCACGAACTCGAACTGCAGCGGCCGCACGCTCTTCCACGCGGCCGTGTAGTGCTCGAACACGAGGTTGAGCAGCTTGCCGATGATGCGCTGCTCGGTCGCCGTGAAGTCGCGGCCCTCGACGCGCGTGTGAAAGCGCCCGTCGCCGCCGAACAGGTTGTCGACCACGAAGAACACGAGGTTCGGGTCGAACACGAACAGCGACGTGCCGCGCAGCGGCTTCACGTGCACGAGGTTCAGGTTCGTCGGGATCGGCAGGTTGCGGGTGAACTCGCTGTACTTCAGCACCTTCACCTGGCTGACGGAGATCTCCGCGGTGCGCCGCATGAAGTTGAAGATGCCGATCCGCAACAGCCGCGCGAAGCGCTCGTTGATGATTTCGAGGCCGGGCATCCGGCCGCGGACGATCCGCTCCTGCGTCGCGATGTTGTACGGGCGAATGCCCGCTGCCTCGCGCTTGTCTTCGTCGGCGTCGGATTCACCCGTCACACCCTTGAGGAGGGCATCGACCTCCTCCTGAGACATGAACTCCGAGTGGCTCATGCGCGTTCCTTTGCCGGCGGCATCACTGGACGACGAATTCGGTGAACAGCACGTCGTCGACCTGCGCGCGCTCGTTGCCCGGCTGCAACGGTTCCTCGATCAGGCTCTTCAGTTCATTGGAGAGCGCGTGCTTGCCGTCGGGCGTTGCCAGTTCCTCCGGATGCTTGTTCGACAACGCGAGCAGGATGCGGCTGCGGATCTCCGGCATGCGGGCGGTCAGCTGCTCCTGCGCCTTCGCGTTGGTCAGCTTAAGCGACAGGCCGACCCGCAGGTAATGCTGGGTGCCGTCGTCCGACTGCAGGTTCACGGTCAGCGGATCAAGCGCGAAGAACACCGGCGCGGCGAGCGGCGGCGGCTCGCTGCTGGCGGCGGCATGGCCGACGCCCTGCTTGCTCAGAAAGACGTACATGCCGCCCGCGGCGGCGGCGGCCGCGCCGAGCGCGATGGCACCGATAAGCGCGATGCGCTTGAACTTGCCGGACGAAGCCGGCTTGTCGCCAGGCGAATTTTCGGTCGTGGAGGCCATGTGAATGCGTGCGTAATGACTCGTAGCATGCATTGTTCGGCATCCGGGGCGCGGCCGATGGGCGGAAAAGAGGGGGGAATTATGGCTATCTCAGCCGATTGTCCGGACGGGGACGGGGACGGAGGCGATCGACTTGCTCACGGCGAACTCGTCTACATGGATTCTTTAGACGAAGCAAGTATAGAATTCCCTTATCCATAAATAAAATGACTTGTCTCTATCCTTGTCATTCCAATCAGGAATTCAAACGATCAGGGAGGCGCCGATGGAACTGCGCGCGCTGCGTTATTTCGTCGAGGTGGTCCGCCAGCAGAGCTTCACGGCGGCAGCCGAGAAGCTGTTCGTGACCCAGCCGACCATCAGCAAGATGGTGAAGGCGCTGGAGGACGAGATCGGCTCGCCGCTGCTGTTGCGCGACGGCCGGCAGATGGTGCTGACCGACGCCGGGCGGATCGTGTTCCAGCGCGGCCAGGACGTGCTGGCCGCGCAGGCGCAGCTGCAGTCCGAGCTGAACGATCTGGGCACGCTCGGCCGCGGCGAGCTGTCGATCGGCATTCCGCCGCTGGGCGGATCGTCCTTCACGCCGGTGATCGCCGCGTACAAGCAGCGCTATCCGAACATCGAATTGAAGCTGTTCGAGCAGGGCGCGCGGATGATCGAGGCCGCGCTGGTGTCGGGCGAGCTGGAGCTGGGGGGCGTGCTGGAACCGGTCGATCCGGATGTGTTCGACGTGCTGCCGATGATTCGCGCGCCACTCTGGCTCGTCACGCCGCGAGAATCGCGCTGGGAAGAGGCGCGCGCGGTGCCGCTCGCCGATCTCGCGCGCGAATCGTTCGTGTTCTATGCGGAGAGCCTCGCGCTCCACGACGCGGTGCTCGACGCATGCCGCAAGGTCGGTTTCACGCCGTCGATCGTGAGCCGCAGCGGGCACTGGGATTTCATGGCGGCGCTCGTGCACGCAGGCGTCGGCATCGCGCTGTTGCCGGAGCCGTACTGCCGGCGGCTCGACCCGGAGCAGTTCACCTGCCGGCCGATCGTCGAGCCGGAAATCACCTGGGCGATCGCGGTCGGCTGGCTGAAGAAGGGCTACCTGTCGCACGCAGCCCGCGCGTGGCTCGACGTCGCGCGCGCGACGCTGCCGGCCGAGCCGGGCGACGATCTCGCGTTCGGCAGCCTGCGGGCGCGCTGACGCGCGCCGCGCGCGTCAGTGCCCCATCGCCGCGCCCGCGCCTTTCCTCGGCCTGGTGATCCAGACCAGCCCGGCAAGCGCGACGAACATTATCGCCGACAGATAGAAGAAGTCGTTGGTGGCCATCATGAAGCCCTGCTGCGTGACGACCTGGTTGATCTGCGCGGTCGACATCTGCCCGGCGATGCCGAGCTGCGAAAGCGCGCTCTGATAGTCGAGCGTGCTCTGCGCGTAGACGTTCACCGATTCGGCGAGCCGCGCGTGGTGATAGATCGCGTCGTTCTCCCAGAAGGTCGCGCTCGCGGCCGTGCCGATCGCGCCGGACAGCGTGCGCAGGAAGTTCGACAGCCCCGACGCGCTCGCGAGGCGCTCGTCGGAAATGCTCGACAGCGTGATCGTCGTCATCGGCACGAAGAAGCACGCGACACCGATGCCCTGCACGAGACGCGGCAGGATCACGTGGTTGAACGGTACGTCGAGGGTGAAGGTCGAGTTCCAGATCGACACGCCGGCGAACACGCAGAACGCGAAGCTCGCGACCATCCGCAGGTCGAGCCGGTGCATGTTGCGGCCGATCAGCGGCGACAACACGAGCGCGAGCAGCCCGACCGGCGCGGTCGCGAGGCCGGCCTTGCCCGGCGTGTAGCCCATCACCGTCTGCAGCCACAGCGGGAAAATCACGACCGAGCCGAAGAAGGCCATGAAGCCGAACGAGATGATCAGCGCGCCCAGCGCGAAGTTGCGATCCTTGAAGAGCGTGAGGTCGATGACCGGCTCCTTCTCGGTCGCCTCCCAGACGAGCATGAACGCGAGCGACACCACCGCGATCAGCGCGAGCGACACGATGAAGGTCGAATTGAACCAGTCGCGGTCCTTGCCGAGGTCGAGCATCATCTGCAGGCACGACACGCCGATCACGAGCAGCGCGAGGCCGATCGCGTCGATGCGCTGCTTCATGGTCTTCGTCTCGCGACCGCGCAGCAGCAGGTACGAGCAGATCGCCGAGAACATGCCGATCGGCAGGTTGATGTAGAAGATCCACGGCCACGTGTAGTTGTCGGTGATCCAGCCGCCCATCACCGGGCCGAAGATCGGCGCGACGATCACCGTCATCGCCCACAGGCCGAGCGCGAGCCCGCGTTTCGCGGGCGGGTAGCTGCGCATCAGGATCGTTTGCGACAGCGGCACCATCGGCCCCGACACCAGGCCCTGCAGCAGCCGGAACGCGATCAGCGACTCGAAATTGACGGCCAGGCCGCACAGCGCTGAGGCGATCGTGAACGCGAGTACCGACAGCGTGAACAGCCTCACCTCACCGACCCGCCGCGCGAGCCAGCCGGTGAGCGGAACCGCGATCGCGGAGGCGACCGAGTACGACGAGATCACCCAGGTACCTTCGCTCGTCGCGACGCCGAGGCTGCCCGAGATCGTCGGCACCGCGACGTTCGCGATCGACGTGTCGAGCACTTCCATGAAAGTGCCGAGCGCCAGCCCGATGGTCAGCAGCGCGAGGGCGCCGCCGGACAGCGGCGCCGGTGCGGCGGCAGGGGAAGCGGCGTCAGCCGTGGCGGCCATGCGGGTCTCCAGGGAGCGTCGCGCGCGGTGCGCGCGCGAGCAGCAGGATCACGCTGATCTGCTGCGGGTCAGGTCGAGCGGCCCGGGCGCGCGATCCATCCGCTCGACGAGCGCCTGACGCGCCTTCGACAGGGAGTAGCCGAGACTCGTCTCGAGTTCGATGTTGTCGGGATCGTAGAGGCCGCCGTTCATTCGCTTGCGGGCGCCGCAACGGCGCGCTTCCGGAAAACGCGCCCAGTATCGGGAAAATTGATTGCATAGTCAATATTCTGCCGGCCGGGGGCGAGTCGCCGGCCGCAAGCCTCGCGTAATGCGCGGTAAACCGGCCAGCCGCGCCAGTAACACACGGCTGGTGCCGCGCGCCTTACCCTAACGTCTGCGCGGCCTTCCTGCCGTCAGTTACCATTTGGCCGTGCCAGCGGCGCATCGGCCGCATCGCGCTCGCCCGCCCGGAAGGCGACGCGCCCAGACAGGAATCACACCATGCCGTTTGTCCCCACCCCGCGCGCGCGCCGTCCGCTCGGCGCCGCCGTCGCCTTCGCGACGGCCGTGCTGCTCGCCGGCTGCGCCGTCGGACCCGACTATCACCGCCCCGCCGCGCCGGTGCCCGCCGCGTTCAAGGAAGCACCCGAAGGCTGGAAGGTCGCGCAACCCGCCGACCGCGCCGACCGCGGGCCGTGGTGGAGCGTGTACGACGATGCCAGGCTCGACGCGCTGATTCACCAGCTCAACACGTCGAACCAGACCGTCGCGCAATCGGCCGCAGCCTACCGGCAGGCGCGCGCACTCGTCACCGAGGCGCGCGCCGCGTATTTCCCGACCGTCGGCCTGACCGCGTCGGCGTCGCGTGCGCGCACGCCGCGCACGGTGCTGTCGTCAGGCACGTCGTCGAGCTTCAGCGGCGGATCGGGGTCGATCAGCGACAGCTACAGCGCCGGCCTCGACGCGTCGTGGGAAGTGGACCTGTGGGGCAAGGTGAGCCGCAACGTCACCGCGCAGCGCGCGGGCGAAGCCGCCGCCGCCGCCGATCTCGCGAACGCGCGGCTGTCGCAGCAGGCGACGCTCGCGCAGACCTACTTCCAGCTGCGCACCGCCGACGCGCTGCAAAAGCTGCTCGACGACACGGTCGCGTCCTACCAGCGCTCGCTGCAGCTCACGCAAAACCAGTACGCGCAGGGCGTCGCCGCGCGCGCCGACGTGATCCAGGCGCAGGCGCAACTGCAGTCCGCGCAGGCCGCCGCGATCGACAACGGCGTCGCGCGCGCGCAGTACGAGCATGCGATCGCGACGCTGATCGGCGTGCCGGCGTCCACCTTCTCGCTGCCGCCGATGCCGCTCGTGGCCGAGCCGCCAGTGATGCCGCTCGACGTGCCGTCCGCGCTGCTCGAGCGGCGGCCCGACATCGCCGCGGCCGAGCGGCGCGCGGCGGCGGCCAACGAGCAGATCGGCATCGCGATCTCGGCGTTCTTCCCGACCCTCACGCTGTCGGCGAGCGGAGGGGTGCAGAGTTCGGTGTGGTCGCAGTTGTTCACGCTGCCGGCGCGCTTCTGGACGGTCGGCCCGCAACTCGCGGCGACGCTGTTCGACGCCGGTCTGCGCGCCGCGCAGACCGACGCCGCGCGCGCGACGTACGACCAGGACGTCGCCGCTTACCGGCTTTCGGTCCTGACCGCGTTCCAGGACGTCGAGGACAATCTCGCGTCGCAGCGCATCCTCGCGCAGGAAATCGACGTGCAGCGTCAGGCGGTGGACAGCGCGCTGCACGCGCTGTCGATCGTGACCAACCAGTACAAGGCCGGCACCGTCGGCTACCTGAACGTGCTGACCGCGCAGACCACCGCGTTCAGCGCGCAGCAAAAGCTCGCGACGATTGCGGGGCAGCGGATGGTGTCGTCGGTCGGGCTCGTGAAGGCACTCGGCGGCGGATGGGACGTGTCGCAGATGGCGCAGAAGACGGGCAGCGTGGCCGCGCCGGCATCCGGCGCGTCGGATGCGGCCGGCGTGCCGCTCGCCCGACAGTGACGTGACCGGTGCGCGGCGTGCGCATCATTGCGCAGCGTCCCCGTAGATCAACGACACCGAGCCGTCGCCGAGCGGATGCCCGAGCAGGTTCAGCAGGCCCGCGAGATTCGCCTGCTGCTCGGGCGCCGCGTGCGCGGTGCCGCGAAACGACGCGCTCGCGGCACCGAATGCGCCGTGCCCGTCGAGAAACAGCGGGCCTTGCGTCGTCGTCAGGTCGAGATCCGCGCTCGATCCCTTCGCCTGCAGCACCGCCCGGTACGAGCCGAGCGGCTTCACCCGCGACATCCGCGAACTCATCGAATCGATCGTCACCGTCAGCTGGCCGAACGCATCCTGGCCGAACAGCCGCCAGTCGCTCCAGCCTACGCGCATGTCGCCTTGCAGGTCCATCGTGTTGAACGGCGTGCCGAGCCCGGCGAGCAGCGACGCCGGAACCGCCATCGTGCCCGCGGACAGCGCCGCGCCGCGCCACGTCGCATCGAGCGTGACCGGCTCGGGCATCGCCTCGGTCTGCCGCATCTGCATCCGCACCCGGCCGGTCAGCAGCGGCCAGAATCGCGTGCGCCACTCGACCCGCCCCGGCAGCAGCGTCGAAGCACTGCGATCGGCGCCCGGCGCGAGCATCAGCGTCGCCGAGCCGTGCCACAGCGAGCCGGCCGGATCGACGAGATTCACGTGTCCATTCGTCGCGCGCGCGAACTGCGGCGCGATCCACGCGGCCGGCGCGAGCACGGCAAGCGTGGCCGCGCTCGCGAGACCGCCTGCCACGGCCCACGGCCATGCGGCAAGGCAGCGCCGCCACCCGGGCCTCATCGGCGCACCCGCGATGCCGAGTGCGTGATCAGCCTCCTCATTTCTGCGTCGCCGGCTGCATCAGCGCGGTCAGATCGACCTGGCCGTCATCCTTCAGCGCGCTCGCATGCGCCTCGGCGACCTGCACCTTGAATTGCCTGCGCACTTCGTCGAGCCACTGCGTCCAGGCCGGAAACGACGCGTTCTTCAGCTGGATCTGCACGCCGTTGCCGACCAGCTGAACCTGTGCGGCCAGTAGCCCGTGCTCGGCGAGCGACGCGGTCAGCGCATCCTTGAGCGCCGCGCCGGTCGGCGCGACGCCTTGCGCGGCCGCCGCCAGCGCGCGCGCCTCGTTGCCCTGCGCAGTCATCTGCGCCAGTTCGGCGCGCATCGCCGGCAGCGCGCGCGCGATGCGCGCGCGGCCGTCCTGCGCGGGCGCCCACAGCACCGAATACGCGATCGCCACCGCAAGCACCGCACCGCCCCAGCCGAGCAGCGCTTTTTCCCGAGGCGTGCGCTCGCCCCAGAATTGATTGAGGGTTTCGTTCAGTTCTGCCTTCATGAACGGCTCCGGATCGTCCATTTGCCCGTGCTGCTGTCGATCTCGCCCGACAGTCCGTTGCGCGCAAGGCGCTGCGTGAAATCGGCATCGACCTTGAGCTCGGGCTTGAAGCCGACGTCGAGACGCCGGTCGTGATAGTCGAGCGACGCGATGCCGTTTTGCGGCACCGGGCCGAGCGAGCGGGACAAGCCGCTCGCGAGCGCGAGGAAGTCGTTCGGCGACAGCTCGCCCGCCGCGAGCCGCAGCTGGTCGAGCTGGCGCGTCATCTGCGCGGGCGGGTCGAGCACCGTCGTGGTTTTCGGGAAGGCGGTGAGCAGGGTCTCGGTGATCTGCGCGGACAGCGCATCGCGCTCGCGCGCCAGCTTCCACCAGTGCAGGTTCATGCCGATCACCGCGACACCGAGCGTCGTGGCCGCCAGCGCGGCCGGCACGCGCAGGCGCGCCAGCGTCGCGCGGTCGAAGCGCCACGGCTGCATCTCGAACTCGAACTGGCACAGATCGAAGCGCTCGGCGAGCGCGCGGCGGGCGAACGTATCGAACGGCAATGCCGCCGCGCCGGGCAGCGGGGCTGTGCCGTCGCGGCGCGACACCGACGCGAACTGCGGCTCGGCGCCCGGTTCGCCCAGCGCGTAAAGCTCGACGCTCGCATCGCCCGCCAGCGCGGCGAGCGTACCGGACGCACGGTGCGCGGGCGCGGCAAAGCCTTCGCCCAATGCGCCACGCGAGACCGCCAGCTCGATGCGCGGCGCGACGGCGGCGCCCGCTTCGGCGAGGGCCGGCTCCAGCGTCGCCGCGACGCCCAGCACGACGGCCACGGCCGGCGTGCGCACGGGCGGGGCGGCCACGGCCACGCCGCCCGCATCGCCTTCGCCGGCCGGCGCCGCATCGGCGGCAGCGGCGGGCGCGACCGGTGAGGGCAGGCAGCGCGTCGCCGGCACCGCGCGCAGATGGCGATGGCCAGCGGCCATGAACGCGTCGCAGATCGTGCGGAACCAGGCGCGATCGACGACCGCCAGCACCCGACGGCCGTCGGGCAGCGCGGCCGGGTCGAGCGCGATGTGGCAGCTTTGCGGATCCTGGATCAGCTGGTCCTCGATCACGTTCGGCAATGCCTGGCGCAGCTTCGGCCCCTTGAGCGGCGGCACGGTGGCGGCCAGCAGCAGCACGTCGCGCGCGGCGACGACCAGCACCGTCGACGCCGCGTGCGGCAGCAGCGCGAGCGCGGCGCGCCCGGCACGCTGCGTGTGGCTGTCCTTGTCGAACAGCGCGAACGGCAGCTCCGGCCATTGCCACTCCTGCAGCGGCACGGCCGGTTCGCGCGGCGGCAGTAACACGATCAGCGTGCTCACGAGCTCGTCTCCCGAATGGTGTCGTTATAGTCGATCGCGGATACGCACGATCCGCGTCGTGTGCGTGCCAGGATCACGATACACGAGCGAGGTGCGATCCACCTCGGCGCGATCGTGCTGGATTCGGCCGCGCACGATGAAATAGCTCGAATTGACGTCGATCTGGCTCGCATCAAGCGTCACGTTCGGCGCGCCCGCGCCGCGCAGCGCAAGCTGCACGTCGGCGACGTTGCGGAAAAACACCGTCTCGCGGCGTGCGACGAGCGCCTGCGCGGACGACACGCTCATCCCCGGCACCAGCGCCGCGATCACCTCGGCAGGCGCCGTGTTCATGTTCACCGGCGTCGCCGTGGGCAGCACGGTGACGAACGGCCTCAGCCGCTCGACCATCTCCGGCGTGAAGCCCTCCACGTCGAGCAGGCTGTCGACGCTTGTCATGATCAGCGGCGCCGGACCGCGCTCGCCGCCCGCCAGGCCCGGCTCGTCGGTGAACGTCGCGCCCACCGGCGTGCCGGCTTCCGCCTCCGGCGCGCTCGCGGCGCCGGGCAGCGCGGCCGTCTGGAAGCGCGTCGCCGAATGCGCAAGCCCCGCGCGCACCTGCAGCGCGACGCGCTTCGCGAGCGCGCCGTCATAGCCGAGCGTCGTCAGCAGCCGCTGCAGCGCCTGCAGCTGCGCGACGTTCACCTGCAACACGCCGGGCGCCGGCGACGCGACGAGATTGCGCAGGTTGAATTTCGCCTGCGCGTCCTCGATCGAGCCGGACAGGTAGGTGTCGTCGTCTTCGCCGTCACGCCTGGTGCCGATCCTGCCGAGGAAATCCGACAGTTGCGTCTTCGCGATCGGCACCGCCCAGATGCCGCCCAGATACGTGATGCCCGGCGCGGTGTCGGCCTCCGAGCGCAGCACCATGCGCGTCCAGTCGAGCCCGCCGCGCGCGACCCATTGGGCCTGCGCGAGCAGCCGCTGGTTCTCGATGCGGCGGATCTGCACCTGCTGGCGCCACAGCATGCCCGACACGAGGATCGCCGACAGCGCGACGACCAGCAGCGCGGTAATGATCGCCGCCCCGCGCTGCCGCTGCGCACAAGGAGGTAACCTCGGGCCGTGCATCGGGGGAAGTGCCGTGGGGGGGGGCATCGAAGGAAGCCCCCTCGAGACGCTCACCGAAGGCAGCACCGTTGGAGCGTGCCCCGAAGAAAGCCGCCCCGGGCCGCGCGCGGCGGCCGGCCGGACGGCGATGCGGGACGGAAACGGGCGAGGCGCGCGCATGTCATTCCCCGACGAGGAAGATGCGCGTCACCGGCGCGCGCAGCGACGTCGCGCCGATGCTGACCTGCAGGCCCGTCACCGCGCGCGGCGGCGGCGCATTGCCGACCTGCGGCACCTTCAGCGCCTCGTTGTTCTGCGCGAGCGCGTCCTCGGCCGCCGGCATGCTAGCCGTCCAGCCGATCCTCGGCACATACAGGCGCGCATCGATCGCGCCGACGCCGCTCATCAGCGGCACCGCGTTCCAGCCTTCGGTGCTGCCGCTCCTGAGCACGTCGTGCAGCCGGTTCGCATCGTCGAGCGGCGGCGACGCGAAACGCACCACGCGGCCGCCGGCAATCTGGTAACGGATCACCTGCAGGCGTGGCGCGGCGCCCGGCGCGTCGAACGCGCGGACGATCTGCAGCGTGTTGCCGGCGATACCGATCGCCGGCTGGCCGGCCTCGTCGTCGGTCGCCGCGCGGCGCACGTCGATGCGCATCTGGTCGAACATCTGCGCGAACACGCGCTCGTCCTCCATCGCGGCGGCGACCTTGTCGCGGCCGCGCATGATCTGGTCGAGGCCGCGCCACGACAGCACGGCGACCACCGCGAGGATCGCGATCGCAATCATCAGCTCGATCAGCGTGAAGCCGTGCGCGCGGCGATCGGCGGAATGCGCGGCCGGCGCGTCAGAGCGAGCGGTTGGTTTCATTCGCGACCACCGTGACCATCTGCGCGAGCACGCCGGACTGGCCGGGCTCGCTCACCGACACTTCGACGCGGCGAAACATTGGATTCGGCGTCGCGCTGGCCCGCTGCGTGCAGACGAGCTGCACGTTGCCTTGCGAACAGTCGAAACTCTGCTCGCCGATCTGCGGCCACGCGTGCGTGAGGCGCAGCTGCGCGAGTGCGTTGTCGGCGCTCCAGCCGGCCAGCAGCCGGCGATGCAGGTCGGATGCGCCGCTCGCCATCGTGCCGACCGCGCGGATCGACGCGGCGAGCGCGACGGCGATGATCGCGAGCGCGACCAGCACCTCGATCATCGTGAAGCCGCGCGCGCGGGGAGAAAAGGGGGAGGGGAGCCGGCCGCGCATGTCACTGCACCTCGTAGCGGCCGTTGCCGGTGCCGACGATCGTCGCGCTACCGGCGGGGGAATGCAATGTCACGCGCACCGGCGTGTCGATGCTCTCGGTGCCGAACACGACCCGGCTCGCGCGCGTGTCGGAACCCGGATAGTCGATGTCCGCGCCCGTCACGCCGCCGTCCCAGTCGCGCGGCCGCAGCAGGTCGTCGCGCAGCGGCCGCCAGCCGTCGCCGGTCTCTTCATCGAAACGGAAGCCGTGTGC
>Ga0335069_10007584_pt1 | contig 15637 bp, 15 predicted proteins | sample Lox_Sample_11_FD_206714 | JGI IMG/M metagenome (GOLD analysis project Ga0335069, IMG submission 206714) | Soil microbial communities from Loxahatchee National Wildlife Refuge, Florida, United States - Lox_Sample_1.1 | ecosystem: Environmental > Terrestrial > Soil > Wetlands | place: USA... | reverse complement strand
GTCGGCCCCACGCCGGAAGTCCGAGATGCTGAGGCGTGCCGGGGCCTCGGCGTACGCGGCGCGCGCTGCGGCGGCCTGGCGCGCCCCGACGTACGAGCGCGGCCAAGCGCGGGCGTCAACGGCCTCGGTGCTCGGCCCGTGGACGGCCTCGCTGTCGAGGGCGTCGCCGTGCCCGCGTTCCCCGCGGTCGTCGCCCGCATCCGCGCGTCCGCGCTCGGTGTCGCTCTCGCGCTCCCCCCGAGCCCGCTTCTCGCGTACCTCGCTCAGCGCGCGCCGGCGCGTGCCGACGCCGGCGGCGAGGTGCCCGCGGGCGATCCGCGTGCGCGGCCGCGGGCTCTGCGTCGCCACCGCGACCGCCGCCGCGGCCGCGAGCAGCAGCAGCGCGCACAGCGCAGCGTGGAGGTGGTGGCGCGTCATGGGGGGACGGGCGCGCGGAGCCGGCGTCCCGCGAAGGGTACGGTCGACGGGCGACGCCGTGCGCAGGTGGGCGCCAATGCGCACCCTCGCGCCCCCGAAGCGACGAGACCGTCAACCAACTGGCTGAGCTAGCCTGCCGGGCTCCGACCTGAAGGGAGCCCTGTGGCGAGGATCAAGGTGCAGAGCCCGATCGTCGAGCTCGACGGCGACGAGATGACGCGGATCATCTGGAGGTTCATCAAGGACCAGCTGATCCTGCCCTACCTCGACGTCGAGCTGCAGTACTACGACCTCGGCATCGAGCACCGCGACGCCACCGACGACCAGGTCACCGTCGACGCCGCGAACGCGATCAAGCGCTGCGGCGTGGGCGTCAAGTGCGCCACGATCACGCCGGACGAGGCGCGCGTCGAGGAGTTCGGCCTCAAGCAGATGTGGCGCTCGCCCAACGGGACGATCCGCAACATCCTCGGCGGGGTCATCTTCCGCGAGCCGATCGTCATCAGCAACGTCCCGCGGCTCGTCCCCGGCTGGACGAAGCCGATCGTGATCGGCCGCCACGCCTTCGGCGACCAGTACCGCGCGACCGATCTCGTCGTCCCCGGCGAGGGCTCCCTGACGCTCGCCTTCACGCCGCGTGACGGCGGCGAGCCGATCGAGCTGGACGTCTACGACTTCCCCGGCGGGGGCGTCGCGATGGCGATGTACAACCTCGACGACTCGATCCGCGACTTCGCGCGCGCATCGATGCGCTACGGGCTCGATCGCGGCTACCCGGTCTACCTGTCGACGAAGAACACGATCCTCAAGCGCTATGACGGGCGCTTCAAGGACATCTTCGCCGAGGTCTTCGAGAACGAGTTCAAGGCGGACTTCGACGCCGCGGGCCTGACCTACGAGCACCGCCTGATCGACGACATGGTCGCTGCGGCGCTGAAGTGGGAGGGCGGCTACGTCTGGGCCTGCAAGAACTACGACGGCGACGTGCAGTCGGACACGGTCGCCCAGGGCTTCGGCTCGCTGGGGCTCATGACGAGCGTGCTGATGACGCCCGACGGGAAGACGGTCGAAGCCGAGGCGGCGCACGGCACCGTCACGCGCCATTACCGCCAGCACCAGCGCGGCGAGCCGACATCGACGAACCCGATCGCTTCGATCTTCGCCTGGACGCGCGGCCTGGCCGCGCGCGGGCGCCTGGACGGCACGCCCGAGGTGACCGCCTTCGCGCAGACCCTCGAGCGCGTCTGCGTCGAGACGGTCGAGGGTGGCAGCATGACGAAGGACCTCGCGCTGCTGATCGGGCCCGACCAGCCGTACCAGACCACACAGGAGTTCCTCGCCTCGATCGACGCCGGCCTGCAGCGCGCGATGGTGTGAGCGCCGGACCTGAACCGAACCGATGACCCGCGCCACGCGCGCCAATCCACAGGAGAGATATCGATGACTGCCCCCGTCAAGGTCACCGTCACCGGCGCCGCCGGCCAGATCGGCTACGCGATCCTGTTCCGCATCGCCTCCGGGCAGCTGCTCGGCCCTGATACCCCCGTCGAGCTGAGCCTGCTCGAGATCACCCCGGCGCTGACCGCGGCCGAGGGCACGGCGATGGAGCTCGTCGACTGCGCCTTCCCGCTGCTGCGGCGCATCGACATCAGCGACGACCCGAACGTCGCCTTCGACGGCGCGAACGTGGCGCTGCTGGTGGGCGCGCGCCCGCGCACGAAGGGTATGGAGCGCGGCGACCTGCTCGAGGCCAACGGCGGCATCTTCCGCCCGCAGGGCCAGGCGATCAACGCGCACGCGGCGGACGACATCCGCGTGCTCGTGGTCGGCAACCCCGCGAACACGAACGCGCTGATCGCGATGAGCAACGCCCCGGACGTGCCGCGCGAGCGCTTCACCGCAATGACGCGCCTGGACCACAACCGTGCGCTCGCGCAGCTCGCGAACAAGACGACGACGCCCGTCACGGAGATCAGGAACGTCGCGATCTGGGGCAACCACTCGGCCACGCAGTACCCGGACGTCACGCGCGCGACGATCGCGGGCTCGCCCGCCGAGGCCGTGATCGACGACGACGCGTGGATCGTCGACGAGTTCATCCCGCGCGTGCAGAAGCGCGGCGCGGAGATCATCGAGGCGCGCGGGGCTTCCAGCGCGGCGTCGGCCGCGAACGCGGCGATCGACCACATGCACGACTGGGTGCTCGGCTCGGCGCCGGGCGACGTGGTCTCGATGGCCGTCCCGTCCGACGGCTCCTACGACGTGCCCGACGGGCTGATCTCCTCGTTCCCGTGCGTATGCCGTGACGGGCGCTACGAGGTCGTCCAGGGGCTCGAGATCGACGACTTCTCGCGCGGACGGATCGACGCGAGCGTCGCCGAGCTCGAGGAGGAGCGGGCCGCGGTCCGTGATCTCGGGCTGATCTGAGGCAGGCGCGCGCCGCCGGCCCCGTTCCAGGCGGTGGGCCGGGACCGGTGGGCCGGGTTTGGGACGTATGGCGTCCGCGATCCGGCCCACCGCTCAGGCCGGAGGCTGCGCGTGGCCCGGTGGGCTGGTTTCAGGACGTGCGACGTCCGCGATCCGGCCCACCGTCGCGTCAGGGTGCCCGCCGGGTGGGGGTGCCTTCGGTGCCCGGACCCGGCGGGTGTCCAGGCTCCGGCCGCGCCATCGGACGGACTGCGGCGGCCATCTGGCCGCTGCCACCGCGGCTCAGGCCGCCTCGACCGGGTACCAGCCGCGGCCCTCCTTGCGCACGAGCCCGTCCTGCTGGAGCCCGGGCATGACGCGGTAGAGATAGTTCTGCTTGATCCCCATCGACTCGGCGATCTCGGGGATCGTGATTCCCGGGCGCGCGGTGACGAGCGCCAGCGCCTCCTTGCCGCGCCTGCCGCTGCCCTTCGGCCGCCCCCGCTGGCCGCCGCCGGCCGCCGCGCCCGTCCGCCGCCGTCGCGCCGGCCGTGCCGGGCGCGCCGGGGCGGGCGTCGCCCTGACGCCCTCCAGGGCGGCGATCGCCGCCTCCAGGCGGTGATACTCGTCGACCAGCGGTCGCAGCTCCTTCAGGCGGGCCTGCATCTCACGGCGCTTCTCGTCGACGAAATCCGTCATATCACCGAAATCCCTGTGTCTGGAACGTATGGACCGCTTACTCACGCTACAGCAAACCGAGCGGCCCTTGACACAGTGAACCGGCGGTGTCACAGGTGCAGCACGATGTCGCAGCTGTTCGTGCGAGTGAGTGTGGTCCGTGCGTCATTTCTCGCACAGCTGCTTGAGGCGCTCCAGGGACGCCAAGGCCTCGTGCTCGGGGACGTGCCCGGCGATCGCGCGCTGCGCCGCGCGGCCGATGAACCCAAGCGGCGGGAAGAACTCGTTGCGGTAGTGGAAGCGCGTGCCCCCGTCGCGCTCGCGCAACTCGTACGCCGTCTCCGCGCGTGAATGCGCCGGTCCGCGACCGTGCCACTCGGCGAGGTGCGGTGGCTCGCAGCGCACGAGCTCCCAGTGCACGCGGAACGGCGCGCCGCGCAGCACCAGCGTCTGCGTCATGCGAAACCCCACGCGCGGGGGCCCATCATCGTGGGCGCCGAGATGGCGGTGGATCGTGACCCACTCGCCCAGGCGCGCGGGATCCAGGGCGATCGCCCACACCTCGGCGGGCGTCGCCCGGATGTCGATCTGCGCGACGACCTCGCCCATGGCAGCGCAACGCTAGCGCCCGGCGAGCTCCTCGACCGCCTCCCAGTCGCGCAGCGCGCGCTCGACCGCCGCGTTGAAGTGGTGCAGCCGCACGCCGAACAGCTCGTGGGCGCGGTCGTCGCGGGGGAGCAGGTCGCCCGAGAGCCCCTCCATCAGCGGCCCGACGAGCGCGAGCTCCTCGCCGGCGATGCGCGCGGCGACGACGCTGGCCACCGGCGTGAGGGAGAACGGCAGCGTGACACGCGGGCGGGCGACCAGCAGGGCGTCGCGGATGCGCTCGACCATCTCGCCGTAGGTCAGGACGTCCGGGCCCGCGATGTCGAGCGAGCGCGCGCCGGTGACGGCGTCCGAGGTCCCGGCGGCGACCAGGTAGGCGGTGACGTCGCGACCGTCGATCGGCTGCGTGCGGTGCGCCCGCCAGGCGGGCAGCGGCAGCACCGGCGTGCGCTCAACGAGCCGCACGAGGAAGCGGAACGAGCGCGAGGCCGCGCTGATGACGATCGAGGCCCGCAGTGCCACCGCCTCGGGCGCGGCATCCAGGAGCACCTCCTCGACGCGCAGGCGGCTGCGCAGATGGGCCGACGGGGGCCGGTCCCCGGGCACGAGGCCGCCGAGGTAGACGACGCGCCGCACGCCGCGGCGCGCGCAAGCGGCCGCGAAGCGCTCGGCGGCGCCGCGCTCGCGCGCGGCGAAGTCGCCGCCGGCGCCGGGCTCCATCGAGTGCACGAGGTAGTAGGCGACCCGTGCGCCGTCGAGCGCCTCGTCCAGGCCGACACCGGTGAGCAGGTCGCCGCGCACGACGTGCTCCACGCCGCCGCACGTCACGCGCGCCGGGTCGCGGGCGAGCGCGCGCACGCGGTGGCCGACGCGGGCGAGCGCGGGGGCCAGGTCCGAGCCGATGGCGCCGCTGGCGCCTGTGACGAGGATCTCCATGGTCGTCGGGGCTCCTGCGAACGCTACGGGCGCGGGCGCCGCGCGGCGCTCTCGGCCCGGTCGGCGATCTCGCCGGCGATCGCGAGCGAGGAGGTCGCCGCCGGCGACGGCGCGTTGCGCACGTGCACGACGCCGCCTGCGGTCTCGAAGACGAAGTCGTCGACCAGCGTCCCGCGCCGGTCGAGCGCCTGTGCGCGCACCCCTGCGAACGCGGGCACGAGGTCGTCGCGGCGCAGTTCCGGCACGAGGGTCGCGGCTTCGCGCGCGTAGGCCGAGGCGCTCAGTGCGTATCCGGCCTCGCGCACGGCCTGCCGACGCCAGCGCCACGCCATCCGCCAGGTGCCCGGCCAGGTCAGCGTGTCCGCCAGATCGCGCCCGCTGACGGCCGTCAGGCGCTGGGCGTCGCGCGCGGCGACCGGCAGCGCGGTCGGCCCCGCGAGGACGTCACCCTGGATGCGGCGGGTCAGGTGGACGCCGAGGAACGGCAGCGCCGGGTCCGGGAGCGGGTAGATCAGCGCGCGCACGAGCTCGGGGCGGCGCAGGCGGAAGTACGCGCCGCGGAACGGCACGATGCGTGGCTCGGCGCTCCCACCAGCGGCCTGCGCGAGGCGGTCGGAGCCCGCGCCCGCGCAGGCGATGACGGTGTCCGCGCGGGTGGTGCCGCGCGCGTGGTGGACCAGCCCGCCGGGGTCGATGCGCGCGACCGCGCAGCCGGTCACGACGCGCCCGCCGCGCCGCTCGATGTCACCCGCAAGCGCCGCCGCCACGCGGGCGAAGTCGACGATGCCGGTGTCCGGCGAGTGGAGCGCGGCCACGCCGCGCGCGTGCGGCTCCAGCGCCGTCAGCTGCGCGCCGTGCACGCGGCCGATCCGCACGCCGTTGGCCTGTGCGCGTCGCTCGACCTCCTCGAGCCGCGGGAGCTCGGCGCCTGAGCGGGCGAGCACGAGCTTGCCGCAGCGCAACGCGGGAACCCCGTGCTCTTCGCAGAACTCGTACATGCGGCGGGCGCCGTCGACGCACAGCCGCGCCTTGAGCGATCCCGGCGCATAGGCAAGCCCCGAGTGGATGACACCGCTGTTGTGGCCGGTCTGCCTGCGGGCGATCCGCACGTCGCGTTCGAGCACGATCACCGCACCGCCCGGCCGGCGCAGGAGCAGTTCCCGCGCGGTCGCAAGGCCAACGATCCCGGCGCCGACGACGACGGCGTCGCAGGCCGGCGGAACGGGGGCGCTGGGCTCCGGACGGGCGGGCGGCACGGCGGCGATCATGCCGGATCGCGGGGCGGACGGCCTGGGCCGCGGTGGGCGCGAGCTGCACGCATGCGGTGCATCTGGCGCCCCGGCCGCGCGCAGCAGCGCCGGATGCCGTACGGAAAGCCCGCCGTTTGCGACATCGCTGCGCAGGCCCCGCGACGAAAAACCTGCGCCGTGCGGGAAGCCGCGTTGCACGCCCGCGCGGCCCTGTGGTTCATTGGCGCCCTGCTCGTTGGGAACCGTTCTGGGAGGTCGGCTCGAGAGATGGCGAAGGTGCGCGCGACAGCGGCGAAGGTGTCCTGCGAGGACTGCTTCTTCCACCGCAACATGCTCTGTGCGCTGAGCCTCGACGAGGCGTGTGCCACCTTCCGCCCGGACCACCCCGAGGGTCTGCGGCCCCCGCAGCAGATGCGCTTCGTCTTCCGCCAGGAGCGGCGCACGCGCGCGGCGTGGCAGTTTCCGAGCGCCGCCGAGCAGGCCGCCCTGCACGCCCGCTGATCAGGCGACCGCGGCGGCGGGCTCGCGCTCGCCGCTGCGCTGGGCGCGCTCGCGGACGCGTTCGGCGTGACGCGCCATCCACTCCGAGCCGGGGGTGTCGGTAAGGCCGTGGACGATGATCGACGTCACCACGCAGAGCGCCGCGAGGTTCGTGATCTGCGCGGCGTCCGGGATGCCCTCGCCGAGGATGAACAGCGAGTAGGTCATCGTCGCCACGCCCTTGGGCCCGAACCACGCCATGAAGGCCTTGGTCTGCCAGTCCAGCGGCGTGCGCGTCCCCATGAGCGCCAGCCAGACGGCGACCGGTCGCGCGACGAGCAGCGTGACGAGCACCACGCCGACCGCCGCCCAGCCGTCGGCGAACAGGCCGCCGAGCGTCAGGGTCGCGCCGAAGACGACGAACACGCCGAGCTTGACGATCTCGACGATCTCGCTCGCTCCCGTCTCGACATAGCCCCGCAGGTCGGGCCGGCGCACGCCGAGCGTGATCGCGCACACGTACACGGCGATGAAGGGGTTCCCGTGCCCGCCGTAGGCGAGCACCCCGTAGGTGAGCAGCGCCACCCCGATCGCGTAGAGCACCTTCTGATGGTCGGGGATCCCTCGCTCGAGCGTCCCGTGGCGCGGCAGCAGCTCCGAGGCGGCATAGCCGATCGCGATCCCCGCGGCGAACCCGATCGTCAGGTCCTCGAGGATGAACCGCCACCAGACGAAGTCGTTGTGACCGACGGCGAGCGCCGCGCTGAGCGCGAGGACCGGCGGCAGCGCGAGTCCGTCGTTGAGCCCCGACTCGAGGTTCAGCGAGTGGCGCACGAGCCGCGGCACGCGCGGGTTCGTGACGACCGACGAGGACAGCACCGGGTCCGTCGGCGAGAGCAGCGCGCCGAGCAGCAGCGCCTCGAGCCAGGTCAGCCCGACGAGCCAGTGCGCCGCGAGCGCAATGATGCCGGCGGTGATCGGCATCGCCAGGACGAGCTTGCGCAGCGGCAGCCGCCACTCGCGCTGCAGCAGTTCGCCGTCGACCTCGAGTCCGTCACGGAACAGGATCACGACCAGCGCGATCACCGCGAGGTCGGAGACGAAGTTCTCGCGCGCACTGAAGTCGAGCACGTCCAGGCAGCCGCCGCCGAGCACGAAGCCCACGAGCACGTAGAGCGCCGTCAGCGAGAGGAAGCTGCGGTTCGTCAGCCCGGACAGCAGGGCGCCGACGACGAGCAGCCCGCCGAGCACGATGGTGGCGATGTGAAAGGCGTCCACGCCGGTAGAGTCCCAGACGGAGGGTCAGAGGGCAGGGTGCACATCACCGTGATCGGCAAGTCGCCGTCCTGGCAGGATGCCGGGGGGGCGTGCAGCGGCTACCTCGTCGAGGAGGGCGGCACCCGGGTCCTGCTCGACTGCGGCAACGGCGTGTTCGGCAAGCTCCGCGCGCGCTGCGACTACACCGAGGTCGACGCGGTGGTCATCAGCCACCTGCATGCCGACCACTGCCTCGACCTCATTCCCTTCGCCTACGCGCTCACCTACTCGCCGCGCCAGCAGCCGTGGCCGGTCGGCGGCTACCCGGGCACCGACTCGCCCGCGCGCCCGCGTCTGGTGCTGCCCTCCGGCGGCACCGAGGCGATGCGCACCCTGTCCGGGCTGTGGGGCGGCTCGCAGCTCGTGGAGCGTGCGTTCGCGTGCGAGGAGTACGAGCCGGACGACATCGTCGAGGTCGGCGCGCTGCGCCTGCGCTTCGGCGCGGTCCCGCACTGGGTGCCGACCTGCGCGATCGAGGTCACGCCCGTCGGCGGGGGCCGGCGTTTCGTCTATGGCGCCGACTCCGCCCCCAACGAGGAGATCATCGCCTTCGGCGCCGGCGCGGACCTGCTCATGCTCGAGGCGACGCTGCCGCGCCCTGAGCGCGACGGCATCCGCGGCCACCTGACCGCCGAGGAGGCGGGCGCGCACGGCCGGGCGGCGGCGCCCGCGCGCCTCGTGGTGACGCACATCTCCGACGAGCTCGATCCGGACCTGGCGCTCGCCCGCGCGAGCGCGGCCTTCGGGCGCCCCGCCGAGCTCGCGTGCGAGGACGCCGAGTACGACATCTGACGCCGGGGTCACGCGCCGCGTGCCACGGGGTATGCTCCGCCGCGGACCCACCACGAGGGAGAGATCCACCATGTCCGCAACCGACAACGCCGCGCGCGCGGTGCAGCAGGCGCTCTCGCACCCGTACGTCAAGCGTGTGATGGAGGACGCCGAGCTGCGCGACAACGCACGTGCCGCGTACACGTCGGCGCGCGAGGCCTACGATCAGCTCAGCCGTTCGAAGAGCCCCATCGACGCGCTGCTCGACGAGAAGAAGATCCACCGCAGCCTGGGCACGGCGTTCGCCGCGTTCCTCGGCGTGCGAGCCGGCCTGATGGGCCGGCAGAAGAAGAAGCGGCGCTGGGGCCGCGTGCTGCTCGTCGCCGTCGTCGGCGGCGTGGTCGCGATCGCGCTGAGCGAGGGCCTTCGCAACAAGCTCCTCGACCTCATGTTCGGGGCGGAGGAGGAGTTCGATTACGTGCCGACGACCGCCCCGCCCGCGCCGCCCGCGCCCGCGCCCGCGCCGGCTGCGGCCGCCGAGTCGGTGGCGGAGCCGGCCGCCGAGCAGGAGTCGGCCGCCGAGGCCTCCGGCAACGGCGACGGTGCCGCGTAGCCCGCACCGCACGACACGCCGTGATCCGAGGGCGCCCGCAGGGCGCCCTCGTCGTCTCCGGTGAGCCTCGTTGGCCGTGCGCGTGGCGATGCCGCTCGGCGCGGATGCTACGCGGCGAGCGCCGCGACGGCGGCCGGGATGCCCTCGCGCGAGTCCGGGTAGCGCGGCCGCCAGCCCAGTTCGGTCTTGAGCTTCGCGTTCGAGGTGCGCCCCGAGCGCACGACCGTCGCCACCGGACCGGACCCGGCGGCGATCCGGGCGATCCAGACCGGCAGGCTGCGCGGCGGCCCGGTGCCGAGCGCCGCGGCCACCCGCGTCATGAACTCGCGGTAGGTCGTCGGCACGTCGTCGGCGCAGTGGAAGATCTCGCCGGGACCGGCTGACTCGAGTGCCAGCGCGCAGGCGCACGCCACGTCGTCGACGTGCACGACGTCCCACAGGTTCTCGCCCGAGCCGATCACCGCGAAGCGGCCGGGGCGCCGCAGCAGCGGGATCATCTCGCTGGCCAGCCAGCCGCCGGGCCCGTAGACGTGGCACGGGCGGATGATCGAGACCGGCAGGCCGGAGGCGAGCAGCATGCGCTCACCCTCCTGCTTGGAGCGCCCGTACTCGGTCTCGACGACAAGCCGGCTCTCCTCGGTCATCAGGCGGCCGTGCGCGTCCCCGGTGACCACGGTCGAGACGAACACGAACTGCGGGGGCGCGGGCAGCGCTGCGCAGGCGTCGATCAGGTGGCGCAGCCCGTCCACGTTCGCGGCGCGCAGTCGCCCGGCGTCGCGCTGCGCGCCGTTCTCGGCGGCGCAGTGCAGGACGGCCTGCGGCGCGGCCCCGGCGATGGCGCTCCGAAGGCCGGCGCCATCCGTGAGGTCCGCACGCACCGCCACGGTGCCAAGAGGTTCGGAGCCGGGCCGGCGCACGAGCGCGAGCACCTCATGGCCGCGGTGCGCGAGCGACGTGCACGCGACCCCGCCGATGAACCCGCTCGCGCCGGTGACGAGGACTCGCATGTCGGCGTGTTCTACCCGACATGCGGTCGCGCTGCACGAGATCCGCGACGCCGGGCCGGCAGTTTCCCGCACGCCTGCACTCCCGCGGGCTCAGCCGCATCGGCCAGTGCGGGGCCCGTCGCGCGGGCGTAGCATCAGGCGCGTCATGAGCACTGCAGCGATCGCCGTCGAGCACCTGAGCGCCGGTGAGCGGGAGGCCCGCGGCAAGGCCGCGCGTTCCGAGGCGCCGCGCGCCTCGCACGCCGAGTGGAGCCCGACGCCCACGCGCGCCAACCCCGTTGACGTGCTCGAGCAGCAGGCCGCCACGCGCGTCCCGGAGCTCGTGCCCATCCGTTACGGGCGCATGATGGCCTCGCCCTTCGCGTTCTACCGCGGCGGGGCGGCGATCATGGCCGCCGACCTCGCGGAGACGCCGACCACCAGCCTTCGCGTGCAGGCCTGCGGCGACGCGCACATCGCGAACTTCGGCGTCTACTCGGCCCCCGACCGCAGCCTCGTGTTCGACGTCAACGACTTCGACGAGACGCTCCCCGGCCCGTGGGAGTGGGACGTCAAGCGGATGGCCGCGAGCGTTGAGATCGCCTGCCGCCAGCGCGACGAGAAGCCCACGAAGTGCCGCGCGGCGGTCCTGACGGCCGTCCGCGAGTACCGCCTGGCGATGCGCAGCTTCGCGGGGATGGGCAACCTCGCGGTGTGGTACTCGCGTCTCGACGAGAGCCAGCTCCTCGCGCGTTTCGACGAGGAGGTGAAGCCGAAGGCGCGCGACAAGGAGATCGAGGCGCTGCAGCGCGCTGCGCGCAAGGCGCGCGGGAAGGACAGCGTGCGCGCGCTCTCCAAGCTCACGCACGAGGTCGACGGGGAGCTGCGCTTCATCAGCGCCCCGCCGCTGCTCGTGCCGATCGAGGAGCTGCTGCCGGAGGCGGAGGCGGCGGACCATCGCGAGATCTTCCACGAGCTGCTGCGGCGTTACCGGGCGACGCTGGCCCACGACCGGCGCCATCTCCTCGAGACGTATCGCTACGTCCACATCGCCCGCAAGGTGGTCGGCGTCGGCAGCGTCGGCACCCGCGCGTGGGTCATCCTGCTCGAGGGCGGGGACGGCCAGGACCCGCTCGTGCTGCAGGCCAAGGAGGCGCAGCCGTCCGTGCTGGAGCCGTACGTCGGTGCGAGCCGCTTCCACAACCACGGCGAGCGCGTCGTCGTGGGGCAGCGACTGATGCAGGCCGCCAGCGACATCTTCCTGGGCTGGGAGCGCGTCACCGGCCTGGACAACATGGAGCGCGACTTCTACCTGCGCCAGCTCTGGGACGGGAAGGGCTCAGCGGACATCGAGAACATGCCCCACGGGCGGCTGCTCGCGTACCTGAAGGCCTGCGGCTGGACGCTCGCCCGGAGTCACGCGCGCTCCGGCGACCGCATCGCGATCGCGTCCTACCTCGGGTCCGCCACGACGTTCGAGGACGCCCTCGCGACGTTCGCCCAGGCGTACGCCGACCAGAACGAGCTCGACCACGCACAGCTCGTCAAGGCCGTCGACGAGGGGAAGATCAGGGCGCAGACCGGGATCTGAGCCGGTCGCTCAGCCGAGCTTCGGGCTCGTCCACCCGGCCGCCAGGCGCGCGGCGAGCAGCTCGGGCAGCTCGTCGATCGCGACGCGGTCCTGGGCGAGCGAGTCGCGGTCGCGCAGCGTGACCGTGCGGTCGCCGAGCGACTCGTGGTCGACCGTCACGCACCACGGCGTGCCGATCTCGTCCTGGCGGCGGTAGCGCCGGCCGATCGACCCGCCCTCGTCGTACTCGGCCTGCATGCGGCCGCGCAGCGCGCCGAACACCTCCCGTGCGAGCTCGGGCTGGCCGTCCTTGCGCACCAGCGGCAGCACGGCGACCTTCACCGGCGCCAGGCGGGGATGCAGCCGCAGCAGCGTGCGCTGCTCGCCGGCGACCTCCTCCTCGTCGTAGGCGTCGACGAGGAAGGCGAGCGTCGCGCGGTCGGCGCCGGCGGCCGGCTCGATGACGTGCGGCACGTAGCGCTCGCCGGTGCCCTGGTCGAAGTACTCGAGCTTCTCACCGGAATGCTCGGCGTGCTGGGTGAGGTCGAAGCTCCCGCGATTGGCGATCCCCTCGAGCTCGCTCCAGCCGATCGGGAAGTGGTACTCGACGTCGCTCGTGCCGCTCGAGTAGTGCGAGAGCTCGTCGGCCTCGTGTGCGCGCACGCGCAGGTGGCCCGGGCGGATCCCGAGCTCGATGTACCAGCGCTCGCGCTCGTCGATCCAGTAGCGGTACCAGGTGTCGGCCTCGGCGGGCGGCACGAAGAACTCCATCTCCATCTGCTCGAACTCGCGCGTGCGGAAGATGAAGTTGCCGGGGGTGATCTCGTTGCGGAAGGACTTGCCGACCTGGGCGATTCCGAACGGCGGCTTCTTGCGGGAGAACTGCAGGACGTTCTTGAAGTTGATGAAGATGCCCTGCGCGGTCTCGGGCCTCAGGTAGGCCACCGACCCGGAGTCCTTCACCGGGCCGACCGTCGTCTCGAACATGAGGTTGAAATCGCGCGCCTCGGTGAGGTCGCAGTCGGGCCCCTCGCCCGGGTGCTTGGAGGGCTTCTGCGGGCACTCGAGCTCACCCAGGTGGTCGGCGCGAAAGCGCGCCTTGCAGGTGCGGCAGTCGACAAGCGGGTCCGTGAACCCCGCGAGGTGCCCGCTGGCCTCCCAGACGCGGGGGTGCTGGAGGATCGCCGAGTCGAGCGCCACGATGTCGTCGCGCTCCTGGACCATCGCGCGCCACCACTCGTTCTTGACGTTCGTCTTGAGCAGGACGCCGTAGTGGCCGTAGTCGTAGGTCGAGCCCAGGCCGCCGTAGATCTCAGACGAGGGGAAGATGAAGCCGCGGCGCTTGCAGAGCGCCACGATCTTGTCCATGGTCACAACGTCCTCGGGCATGGCGGCGGATGGTAGCCGTTGGCACTCTCGTCCAGAGAGTGCCAACGTGCGCCGCGGGTTCGTCTATTCTGTGCAGGCCATGCCGATCTACGAATATCGTCGCCCCGATGGCTCGACGTTCGAGGTCATGCAGAAGATGACCGACGAGGCGTTGACCGCCGACCCGGACACGGGCGTGCCGGTCACGCGGGTGTTCCACCCCGTCGCGGTCCACTTCAAGGGCAAGGGTTTCCACAACACCGACTACGGCACCAAGCGCCGCAACCGCGAGCTCGAGCGCTCCGCCAAGGAGGGCGCCGACAAGCACGACGCCAAGGTCGCGGACAAGCGCGAGTCCAAGGCCGCGTCGAAGGACGCAGGGCCGGCGAAGAAGGCGGCCGAGAAGGCCGCCGGCTGAGCCGCGGCCCTGGGCGTCAGCCGCTCAGGAAGGCGCGCACGGCGCGCTGTCGCGCGGCCGGGCTGACGGTCAGGCCCGCACCCCCGTCCGGCAGGGTCACCGCGCCGGTCGGGCGCAGGATGCGCGTCGGCGCGTTCCCGGCGGTCGCGATCGTCGCCGCCAGGCCCGTGAGGCCGGCGGCGCCCATGTCGGTGCTGACGGTCTGCGGCGCACGCCAGGCGATCCACGGCCAGCGGATGAAGCCGGCGGGGGAGAGCACGCGCGAGCGCATCGCCGAGACGATCTTCTGCTGACGCGAGGCGCGTGTCAGGTCGTTCTCGCGCGGGTTGCAGAGGTTGTGGCGTGTGCGGGCCAGCGCGAGTGCCTGCTTGCCGTCGATGTGCGTGCTGCCTGCATGCAGGCGCAGCGTGTAGCCGCCGTTGCGAAAGCCGCCGTTGATCCGCGAGACGACGCAGCCGCCGGTGTACGTGACGCCGCCCATGGCGTCGACGAGCTGCGGGAACTTCGCGAAGTTCACGAGGATCACGTGGTCGATGCCGATCCCCAGGTACTGCTTGATCGTCTTGACGGCGAGCGCCGAGCCGCCGATCGCGTAGGCGGCGTTGATCTTGTTCAGCCCGTAGCCCGGGATGTTCACGACCGTGTCGCGTGGGATCGACAGCTTCGCGCTGTGCCCGCCACCGACGCGGAGCAGCTGGATCGAGTCCGAGCGGCTCGGGCCGGAGGTCGTCGCGCCCGGCTCCTTGGACCCCTTCGGCCGCTGGTCGGAGCCGAGGATCAGCACGGTGGACGGCGAGACGATCGGCAGCCCGGCGGACGCCAGCTCGGCCTTCGTGCGCTGGTCGACGCGCGACTGCAGGAACTGTGCGCTGATCACGAACAGCACGAGTGAGAGGCCGACCCACGCGACGAGCGCGAGCGCGATCCACTTCAGCACACGCCGCGCGGTCAGCGGCCGGCGGCGCCGGCCGGCCGGCCTGCCGGGCGCGGGCGCGCCGGCGCCGCCGGCCGGTGGCTGGGCGCCGCCGCGGCCCCCCGTGCGCAGCTCGTTGAGCGTCGCCGGGCCGCGCGAGAGCAGCTGCGGGCGCGCGCGATAGCGCCGGTAGGTACGCCCCGGCTCGCGCGTCGCGTGCTCGCGCGGCGGGGAGGCTGGATCGGGTGCCATCGACGGATATGGTGGCGGCCGTGGCGGCCCCGTGCGTCATCGGCGTCGACATCGGCGGCACGAAGGTGCTCGCCGGCGTCGTCGACGCCGACCTCGGTGTCCACCACCGCGTGCAGCGCCCCTCGCAGGGCCACGACACGATCCGCCTGCTCGACACGCTCGCCGCGATGGTCCGCGGGGCCGCCGACGCGGCGCCTGGCGAGGTGCTCGGCGTCGGGTTCGGCGTCCCGGCCGTCCTCGACCGCCGGCACGGCGTCATCGCGGCCTGCCCGCACCTGCCACTCGTCGGCGTCCCGTTCGAGACGCTCATGGCCGAGCGCGTGAGCCTGCCGGTCGCCGTCGACAACGACGCGAACGCGGCGATGCTCGCCGAGTGGCGCCACGGGGCGGCGCGCGGGGTCGATGACGCGGTGATGCTGACGATCGGCACCGGCATCGGCGGCGGCATCGTCTCCGCCGGCAGGTTGCTGCGCGGCGCCACCGGCGGGGGCGCCGAGATCGGGCACATGGTCGTCGACCTCGACGGCCCGCCCTGCCAGGGCGCCTGCCCCGGCCGCGGGCACTACGAGTACTACGCGTCGGGGAACGCGATCGGCCGCGCGGGCGCCGAGGCGGCAACCCGCGAGCCGGCGTCCGCGCTGGCGCGCGAGCTCGCC
>Ga0335069_10007583_pt1 | contig 15639 bp, 12 predicted proteins | sample Lox_Sample_11_FD_206714 | JGI IMG/M metagenome (GOLD analysis project Ga0335069, IMG submission 206714) | Soil microbial communities from Loxahatchee National Wildlife Refuge, Florida, United States - Lox_Sample_1.1 | ecosystem: Environmental > Terrestrial > Soil > Wetlands | place: USA... | reverse complement strand
CCGATCCTCCGGCCGATCGCGACCTCCGGCGCGGCGTGCGTGTCGATGGCGTGGCGATGGACAACTGCTTCACCGGCTGGGACCGGCGCGCCGTGATCGAGTGGCCGGAGTGGAAGGCGCGGCTGACCATGACTGCCGATGCGCCGCTCGATTTCCTCGTCGTATACACGCCGCCGAAGCAGGATTTCTTCTGCGTCGAGCCGGTGAGCCATGCCGCCGATGCCGTCAATTTCATCAATGCCGGGCGGACCGATACCGGCCTGCTCGTGCTGGAGCCGGGGCAGACATTGCGCGTCACCGCCCGTTTCGATACCGCGACCAGCTGAGAGGACATGCCGTGGCCGATAGCCCGCTGACGTCGAAAGATCTGGAGGCCCTGAAGGCGCTGGACACGCCGACGATCTGCAACGCGCTCGAGGTGGTTGCGCCGCAGCGCCGCGGCTACGGCTATACGACGCGAACCTTCGTTTGTGCTCGGCCGGAGCTGCCGCCCATCGTCGGCTATGCGCGCACGGCGACGATCCGCGCCATGCATCCTTCCGAGCGCGGTGCCGCGGAAATGCGCGATCAACGGCTCGCCTACTACCGCTACGTCGGCGAGGGACCGCGTCCCAGCGTCATGGTCATCGAAGACCTCGATCCCCTGCCCGGCTATGGCGCCTGGTGGGGCGAGGTGAACACCAACCTGCACAAAGGGCTCGGCTGCCTCGGAGTCGTCACCAGCGGCTGCATCCGCGACCTGCCGCTCTGCGCCGAGGGATTCCAGCTGCTGGCCGGCAGCGTGAATCCCTCGCATGCCTATGTGCATCTGGAGTCGATCGACAAGCCGGTCACCGTGCATGGCATGACCGTGCAGCCCGGCGACCTCATCCACGCCGACCAGCACGGTGCGGTCGTCGTTCCCGTTTCCGTGGCCCGCCAGGTCCCGGAAGCGGCGGCGCAGATCGGCCGCCGCGAGCAGCATCTCATCGCGGCCAGCCGCCGCCCCGATTTCAGCTACGAGATGCTCGCCCGCGCCATCCGCGAAGCGGATGAGATCCACTAGCTGGGGACGCGCGCCGACCCTGCGGCGACGCCGCAGATCTGCAGGGCCAACGACCTGACCGGACTTGCGTATTGACTTTCCTTCGACCTTGGTACGACTGTTTGATGCGCGGGTGGGAGAGTGAGCGGCCGGTCTACCGGCGGATCCGCTCAACCAGAAGAAGGTCCTAAGCAAACCGGGCCATGGAATGTTTCAACGGGAGGGATGACGTGAGAACAAAACTTCGCATTCTGCACGCCTCGGTTGTTTGCGCGATCACGCTTGCCTTTGCCGGCACCGCTATTGCCGGCGATATCGTCGTCGGGTTGATCACGAAGACGGAAGGCAATCCGTTCTTCGTCAAGATGCGCGAGGGCGCCCAGGAAAAGGCCAAGGAACTCGGCCTTACGCTTCAGACGTTCGCCGGCAAGTATGACGGCGACAACGAGAGCCAGGTCGCGGCGATCGAGAGCCTGATCTCCGCCGGCGCCAAGGGCTTCGCGATCGTGCCGAGCGACTCCTCCGCCATCGTCCCGACGATCAAGAAGGCGCGTGACGCCGGCCTGCTCGTGATCGTCCTCGACACGCCTCTCGACCCGATCGACGCCGCCGATGCCACCTTCGCCACCGACAATTTCAAGGCGGGCGAACTGATCGGCGGTTGGGCCAAGGGCACCCTCGGCGACAAGGCGGCGAATGCCAAGATCGCCTTCCTCGACCTCTCCATCAATCAGCCCACGGTGGATTATCTGCGCGACCAGGGCTTCATGAAGGGCTTCGGCATCGACATCAAGGATCCGAAGCGCTACGGCGACGAAGAGGATGCGCGCATCTGCGGCCACGAGATGAGCGGCGGCAACGAAGACGGCGGGCGCACCGCCATGGAGAAGCTGCTGCAGAAGTGCCCGGACGTGAATGTCATGTACACGATCAACGAGCCGGCCGCCGCCGGCGGCTGGGAAGCTCTGAAGGCCGCAGGCAAGGACGACGGCAGCGTGCTGGTGGTGTCGATCGACGGCGGTTGCCCAGGCGTGAAGAACGTTCAGGCCGGCATCATCGGCGCAACCTCGCAGCAATACCCGCACAAGATGGCCGCCATGGCGCTCCAGGCGATCGCGGACTTCGCCAAATCGGGCAAGAAGCCGGAGAAAACGCCGGGGCTCGATTTCTACGATACCGGGGCGACACTCATCACCGACAAGCCGGTCTCGGGCGTGCAGTCGATCGATACGAAGGAAGGTCTGAAGCTCTGCTGGGGCTGATGACGCAAAGGCCTGACGTCGTCGGGAGGAGCGGCTCGCCGCTCCTCCCTCCCGTTCATCCAGGCACTTGGAATTCGATCGATGACGAGCACGGGCGATACACCAGCTCAGCGCGGCCCCGCAGACTTCGAGCGCGTGCTCACGGGTGCCGAGACGACGGTTGCGGCCTTCGACGAGGAGAAACCCACCCCCCTCAAGGTGGTGCAGCACTTCCTCCATGAGCATCCGACGGCCGTTCCCTTTATTGTTCTGATCTTGAGCGCCCTCATCTTCAGCGTGCTCGTCGGCGGTCGTTTCTTCGCGCCGTTCAACCTGTCGCTCGTCCTGCAGCAGGTCACGATCATCGGCGTCGTCGGCATCGCCCAGACGCTGATCATCCTCACCGCCGGCATCGACCTCTCTGTTGGCGCCATCATGGTGCTCGCTTCGATCATCATGGCGCGTTCGGCGGTTGTCTGGGGAATACCGGTCGCGGTCGCCTTTCCGTTGGGCATCCTCACCGGTTTCGTGTGCGGCTTCATCAACGGCGCGCTGGTGACCCATGTGCGACTGCCGCCGTTCATCGTGACCCTCGGAACCTGGAGCATCTTTGGCGCGCTCGTCCTTTTCATATCGCGCAGCGAGACCATTCGTCAGCAGGACATCGACGCCACAGCGTCGCTCCTGCAGTTCATGGGCACCCGCATCCAGATCGTCACGCCGTGGGGCAACGCTCCCGTGACCTACGGCTCGATCCTGATGATCCTGCTGGCCGTCGTCGTCTGGTACACGCTCAATCGAACCCCCTTCGGCCGGCATATCTATGCCACCGGTGACGATCCGGACGCTGCGCGACTGGCCGGCATCAACACGGACCGGACGCTGCTGGCGGTGTATGCGATCGCCGGCGCCATCTGCGCCGTCGGCGGCTGGGTACTGATCGGCCGCATCGGCGCGGCGAGCCCGCTGGCAGGGCAAACGGCAAACCTCGATTCGATCACCGCCGTCGTGATCGGCGGCACCAGCCTCTTCGGCGGCCGCGGCTCCATCGTCGGCACCCTGGTGGGAGCGCTCATCGTCGGCGTCTTCCGCAACGGCCTCGCCCTCTACGGCCTAGACAATCTGTGGCAGGAGTTCGCGGTGGGCCTGTTGATCATCGTGGCCGTCGCGCTCGACCAATGGATCCGGAAGGTGGCCGCATGACCGAGGCACCCGCGCCACAGCCCATCCTGATGGGCAAGGGGCTGGTCAAGCGCTATGGCCGCGTGACGGCGCTCGACCACGCGAATTTCGACCTGATGCCCGGCGAGATTCTCGGTGTCATCGGCGACAACGGCGCCGGCAAGTCGACGCTCATCAAGGCCCTGTGCGGCGCCGTGATCCCCGACCATGGGGAGATCTTTCTCGACGGCGAGCAAGTGAACTTCCGCTCGCCGATGGATGCCCGCGCCGCCGGCATCGAGACGGTCTATCAGAACCTGGCGCTGTCGCCGGCGCTCTCCATTGCCGACAACATGTTTCTCGGCCGCGAGCGACGGAAGCCGGGCTTCCTGGGCAAGTATCTTTACTGGCTCGACCGTGGCCGGATGCAGCGGGAGGCGCGCGAGCATCTTTCCTCGCTCGGCCTGCTCACGATCCAGAACATCAACCAGACCGTCGAGACGCTGTCCGGCGGCCAGCGCCAGGGCGTCGCGGTCGCGCGCGCCGCCGCCTTCGGCAGCCGTGTCGTCATCATGGACGAGCCGACGGCGGCCCTGGGCGTGAAGGAATCGCGCCGGGTGCTCGAGCTCATGCTCGGCCTCAAGAAACGCGGGCTGCCGATCATCCTCATCAGCCACAATATGCCGCACGTTTTCGAAGTGTCCGATCGCATCCACATCCATCGGCTCGGGCGGCGCATCGCGCTGATCCGGCCGTCCCAGCATTCGATGTCGGATGCCGTCGCCATCATGACCGGCGCCATGAAACCGCCGGCAGAGGAGCAGACGACTTAGGCGGACATGACCGAGGTCGCCTGCATCCTCGACGCCAAGGCCGCGCTCGGCGAAGGTCCACTGTGGGACCCCGCCGGCGGCGTCCTCTACTGGGTCGACATCAAGCGCCGCGAGATTCATCGCTTCGATCCGGCGACGCGCCGCGACGAGAAGTGGTCGACACCGGCGGACGTCGGCTCGCTTGCCGTGCGCGCCAACGGCGGCTTCGTCGTAGCCATGCACCAGGGCTTTCATTTCTTCGATTCCGCCGATGGCCGCGTCACGCCGATCGTCGAGCCCGAGAGCCATCTGCCGGACAACCGCTTCAACGACGGCAAGCCCGATCGCCAGGGGCGCTTCTGGGCCGGTAGCATGCACGATCAGGAAGGGGCGCCGACGGGCGGACTGTACCGCCTGGGCACCGATCTCTCCTGTCGCCGCATGGTCGACGGCATCATCTGCTCGAATTCGCTGTGCTGGAGCCCCGATGGGCGCACCATGTACTACGGCGACAGCTGCGCCCACACCGTCTGGGCCTGGGACTTCGACCCTCCCACCGGCGAGATCGCCAACCGTCGCGTCTTCGTCGAGATTCCCGCGGCCGAAGGCGATCCCGATGGCGCCACCGTCGATGCCGAGGGCGGCGTCTGGGTGGCGCAGTGGGGTGGCTGGCGTGTCACCCGCTACGACCCTAAGGGGCTTGTCGTCAGCACCGTGAAGCTCCCCGTGCAGAAGCCGACCTGCCCGATGTTCGGCGGACCCGGTCTCGATGTCGTTTATGTCACGTCCGCGTCGTACCAGCTGACGCCCGACGAGCTGCGCCAGCAGCCGCAGGCCGGCGGCATCTTCGCCTTCGAGCCCGGCGTCAAAGGCCTCCCGGAATCGCGCTTCGGAGGCTAGCCTCTCCAATCGTTAGCGTGCGACGGATTCGGCGGCACCGCGCGTTGAATTCGCGTTTGCCTAACCCCACTTGCGTCATCCGGAAGCAGGACGTTCGCCGTCGATCTTCGATAGATTGCGGCGACTTCACGAAATAGCCACCTGCGCACGCCGGGACGCGCTGCCGACAGGAGCGAAGTCTGCGATGAGGGTTCGAGTTGTCGCCGCGACAGTCGTCGCCGTTGCGGCCGTCGCCGGCGGCGTGGGCTGGCACTTGTCGCGCGAACCCGCGACGGCGGCCGCTCCTGCGGCTCCGGCGGCCATTCCTGTGGTCGCGGGAACCGTGCAGCGGGCCGATGTGCCGATCTATCTGACCGGCATCGGCAGCGTGCAGGCCTTCAATACCGTCACCGTGAAGGCCCGCGTCGACGGGCAGATCGACAAGATCGCCTTCAACGAGGGCCAGGACGTCAAGGCGGGTGACCCTCTCGTGCAGATCGACCCCCGGCCCTTTCAGGCCGCACTTGACCAGGCAATAGGCAAGAAGGGGAGCGACGCGGCACAGTTGGCGAACGCCCGCATCGACATGACGCGCGACGTGAACTTGGCGACCCGCGGCGCAGTGTCGCAGCAGACGGCGGATGCGGCCAAGGCCCTGGTCGCCCAGTTGGAGGCGAACGTCCAGGCCGACCAGGCCGCCATCGACAGCGCCAAGGTGCAGCTCGACTACACCAGCATCACCGCGCCCATCTCCGGCCGCACCGGTCTTCGCCTGGTCGATCAGGGCAACATCGTGCACGCCACCGATACGACCGGCCTCGTCGTCATCACCCAGATCGAGCCGATCTCCGTCGTCTTCACCTTGTCCGAGGACGTGCTCCCGGACGTCACGCGCCAAATGGCGCAAGGAACCCTCAAAACGGAGGCCCTCAGTCGCGACGGCAATACCCGCCTCGGCGAGGGCACGCTGACCCTGATCGACAACGAGATCGACCAGACCACCGGCACGATGCGGCTGAAGGCGACGTTCCCCAACCAGGACCATGCCTTGTGGCCCGGGCAGTTCGTCAATGCGAAGCTCTACCTGTCGGTGCGCCACGACGGCATCACCGTGCCCGCGACCGTCGTGCAGCGTGGGCCGCAAGGCGACTTCGCCTATGTCATCAAGCCGGATCGAAGCGTGGAGGCGCGGCCGATCAAGGTGGCGCAGATCCAGGATGGCGTGGCGCTGATCGATGGCGGCCTCGACGCCGGCGAGCAGGTCGTCGTCGACGGCCAATACAAGCTCCGCCCGGGCTCGCATGTCGATGCGACGAAACCCGGCGGCAATTCGGTCGCCAGCACCGGCGCCGCCGGCACACTCTAGAGATCGCTCGCCGTGCAGTTTTCCAGGCCCTTCATCGAACGGCCGATCGCCACCTCACTGTTGATGGTGGGGATCTTGTTTGCCGGCCTCATCGGCTACCCCCTCCTCCCGGTAGCGCCGCTGCCGCAGGTGGATTTCCCGACCATCCAGGTGTCCGCCACCTTGCCCGGCGCCAACCCCGAGACCATGGCCTCGGCTGTCGCCACGCCGCTGGAGCGCCAGTTCGCGCAGATCTCCGGCGTCACCCAGATGACCTCGACCAGCGGCCTCAGCACCACGTCGATCACGATCCAGTTCGACCTCAATCGCAACATCGACGCGGCGGCGCAGGACGTGCAGGCGGCCATCAACGCGGCGGCCGGCCAGCTTCCGCAGGATCTGCCGAGCCCGCCGACCTATCGCAAAGTGAACCCCGCGGACTCGCCGATCCTGATCCTGTCGGTGCAGTCGGACACGCTGCCGCTGACCAGCGTCGACGACTACGCCGACACGATCCTGGCGCAGCAGATGTCGCAGATCCCCGGCATCGCACAGGTGAACATCGGCGGCGAGCAGAAGCCGGCCGTGCGCATACAGATCGATCCAGCCAAGATCGCGTCGCTCGGCCTCTCGCTCGAGGATGTGCGATCCGCCCTCGAAACGGCCACGGTCAACGCGCCGAAGGGCAGCTTCGACGGCCCGCAGCAAAGCTTCACGATCTATGCCAACGATCAGCTGCTCGAGGCGAGCGGCTACAACGACATCATCATCGCCTACCGCAACGGGGCTCCCGTGCGCGTGCGCGACATCGGCCAGGCGGTGAGCGGACCGGAGAACGCCAAGCTGGCGGCGTGGCAGAACGGCCGGCGCGGCATCTTGCTCATCGTCTTCAAGCAGCCGGGGGCCAACGTCATCGAGACGGTCAACCGGGTAAAGGCGGCGCTGCCGCGGCTGCAGGCCGCGATCCCGCCCGCCATCAACATCAACGTGATCTCCGACCGCACCCAGACGATCCGCGCCTCCGTCAACGACGTGCAGATCACAATGCTCATCACGATCTGCCTCGTGGTGATGGTGATCTTCCTGTTCCTGCGGCAGTTCTGGGCGACGGCCATCCCGGCCGCGACGGTGCCGCTCGCACTCCTCGGGACGGCTGCGCTGATGTATCTGGTCGGCTACAGCCTCGACAATCTGTCGCTCATGGGCCTGACGATCGCCGTGGGCTTCGTCGTCGACGATGCCATCGTGATGATCGAGAACATCATGCGGCATATCGAGGATGGCATGAAGCCGCTCGAAGCGGCGCTCAAGGGATCCGCCGAGATCGGCTTCACGATCCTCTCGATCAGCTTCTCGCTCGTCGCCGTCTTCATTCCCCTGCTGCTCATGAGCGGCGTCGTCGGCCGCCTGTTCCGCGAGTTCGCCGTCACCGTGACCATGGCGATCCTGGTCTCGGCCTTCGTCTCGCTGACCATGACGCCCATGATGTGCGCCCGCTTCCTGCGCGACCGTCACGCGATCACGCATGGCCGGCTCTACAAAGCAGCGGAGCGGTTCTTCGACTGGCTGCTCGGCACCTACGAGCGCGGCCTCAAATGGGTGTTGCGTCACCAGCCGCTGATGCTCGGCGTCCTCTTCCTCGCGATCGGCACGACGGCCTTCCTCTACATCGCGATCCCCAAGGGCTTCTTCCCGCAGCAGGACACCGGCTTCATCACCGGCATTTCCGAAGCGGCGCAGGACATCTCCTTCGCCGCGATGATGGACAAGCAGCAGGCGCTCGCCGCCGTGATCGCGAAGGACCCTGATATCGCGGCGTTCGCGAGCTCCGTCGGTCCCGGCGGCGCCTCCCCGGGCGAGAATACGGGGCGCTTCTTCATCACGCTGAAGCCGCGCAACCAGCGCAAGGCCAGCGCCGATGAGATCATCAACCGGCTGCGGCCACAGCTCGCCAAGGTCGAGGGCGTCGCGCTGTTCCTGCAGGCGTCGCAGGACATCAATGTCGGCGGACGCCTCAGCAGGACGCAGTACCAGTACACCTTGCAGGACGCCGACCTGAACGAGCTCAACCAGTGGGCGCCGAAGGTGCTGGACAAGTTCAAGTCGCTGCCGCAGCTGCAGGACGTCGCCAGCGACCAGCAGACCAGCGCCACCTCGGTGACGATGACCATTGACCGCGATACCGCCGCGCGCTTCGGCATCCAGCCGCAGGTGATCGACGACACGCTCTACGACGCCTTCGGCCAGCGGCAGGTGGCGCAGTACTTCACCGAGCTCAGCCAGTATCACGTCGTGCTCGAGGTCGATCCACGATACCAGGCCGATCCGGCCTCGCTGTCGAAGATCTACGTGAAGTCGCCGACGACGGGCGAACAGGTGCCACTGAGCGTCTTCGTCAAGTTCGACACCGACAAGACGAACTCATTGTCGATCAGCCACCAGGGACAGTTCCCCGCCGTCACGCTGTCGTTCAATCTCAGTCCGGGTACGTCGCTCGGCCAGGCGGTGGACGCCATCCAGAAGGCTGAGCACGAGCTGAACAAGCCGGTGTCGCTCGTCGGCACCTTCCAGGGATCGGCCCAGGCCTTCCAGGACTCGCTGGCGACGCAGCCTTATCTCATCGGCGCGGCGCTGGTCGTCGTCTATCTCATCCTGGGCATGCTCTATGAGAGCTACGTCCATCCCATCACGATCCTGTCGACACTGCCCTCGGCGGGCGTCGGCGCCCTGCTCATTCTGATGGCCTTCGGCTACGACCTCAGCGTCATCGCGCTGATTGGCATCATCCTGCTGATCGGCATCGTGAAGAAGAATGGAATCATGATGATCGACTTCGCCCTCGAGGCCGAACGCAACCAGGGCCTGAAGCCGGAGGATGCGATCTACCGTGCCTGTGTGCTGCGCTTCCGGCCGATCATGATGACGACCATGGCGGCGCTCTTCGGCGGCCTGCCGCTCATGCTGGGCCACGGCACCGGCTCCGAGCTGCGCCGTCCGCTCGGCTACACGATTGTCGGCGGCCTGCTCCTCAGCCAAGCGCTCACGCTCTATACGACGCCCGTGGTCTATCTCTATCTCGATCGCCTCAATCGCTGGCTAGAGCAGCGGCGCGGTCGCCCCCCGGCTCCGAAGACCATCGACATCGCGCTTGCCAAGCGTGCCGCTGAATAGCGGCCGGCGCGGGCCACGGCGGCTAGGGCGTGTGCGTGTTGTCCATCGACTGCTGCTGCGTCTGGAGGTCATCAAGCGAGCGCTCGATCGTCGCAATCTTGGCCGCCGCATTCATCTGCTGCAGAATCGGCAAGGCCTTGCGGTATACGGCCTCGGCCTGATCCAGATCCCCGCTTTCGTGCAGGACCTGCCCCAGGTCCGTGTATGCCGTTGCCAACTTGAGTCGGCCACCCATCGGCTCCAGGATCTCGATCGCCTGTCGGTACGACAGGGCGGCCTGCTCCGGATCGCCGCGAGCGCGGTAGATGTCGCCGAAGCTGACGCGAACGCTGGCGACACCGCCTTTGTCACCGAGGGTTTCGAAGATCTCGAGCGCCTTGCGCTGCATGTCCTCGGCATCGCGCGAGTCGCCCCGCGCCAGGCGCACATCACCGAGATTGGTATAGGTGCCGGCAACGCTGCCTTTCGATCCCAAAGCCTCGGCTATCTCGAGACAGCGCCGGAGCAATGATTCCGCTTCGTCGAGGTTGCCGCGGTCCAGTTCGACGAGACCGAGAGTCGACTTGGCTTCCAGTTCCCAGTTGTCGCCTGCCGTGCCGGCGATCGTCACGGAGCGTCGCGCACTTGCCTCTGCCTGATCCAGGTCACCGCGAGCCCGATAGAGAGCGGCGATCTCCGCGTTTATGGAGCTCATGAAGCCCGGAGATCCCATTGCTTCGACGATCGGGAGAGCCTTGGAAAACTCAGCGTCGGCCTGCGCAAATTCACCGCGCGTCGCATATAACTTTCCCAGGCGATCGTAGGCAGCAGCATCCACGACCTTGACGCCCGTCCCCTCGTTCACCGCCAGCGCCTTGCGCAACGCCGCTTCTTCGGCATCGAGGTCTCCGCGTTGCGCATAGATCGGGGACAGCGCGACGTAGGCGTTGGCGACACAGACCTTGAAGTGCACGCTGTCGCAAAGCTCGATGGCCTTGCGGAGAGCTGCCTCCGACCGTGCCCAGTCTCCGCGGCTTAAGTACAGCGCGCCGAGCGCCGCATAGCCATTCCCGGCTGTTGCTGCATTGCCGAGGGCCTCCAGGACCGCTACGGCGTTTCGCAGGAGAGGTTCCGCGCGGTCCAGGTCGTTGCGCAGAATCCCGACGCCACCCAACTGGATATCCGCCAGGGCCACTGCGCCCTTGTCTTGCAAGGATTGGGAGATCGTGCGGGCCTTGCCGAGGCTATCCTCGGCTTGTGCCAAGTCTCCGCGCACCACCTGTACAGCGCCGATCTGCAGGTAGGCAAAGCTGCGCACGTGCTGATCCTTGAGGGGGTCCCCCAGCTCGAGGACCTTGCGAAAGGCTGTCTCTGCGGCGGCGATTTCGCCGACCGCCAGGTTCGCGGAGCCGAGGCCGTTCCAGCCATCCAGGTTGGCCGGGTCGAGCGCCGTTGCTCTCCCATAAGCCGCAACCGCCTCTTGTGCGTTACTGAAAACAGCGAGAGCACCGAGATTTCGTTGCGCTTCCGCCGCCTCCCGGTTGGCGGCCTCCCCTTCCGCGGCCTTCCGCTCGGCGACCTCACGGAAGATCGCCTCGGCACCGGACGTGTCGCCGGCGGCAAGTTTCTGCAGGGCTGCGTCGATCCCTTCCGGTGGGTCCGGTGTATCGGCGAGCGTCGTCAGTTTCCGGACGGCGACGTTGAGGCTCTCGATCGTCGCGCGATCGAGGCCGGCGCGACTCTGCAAATCGGCTATCTGCGGCTGATAGCGCCCCTCGACTCCTGCGATCGCTTCCTCGACCGCCTTCTCGCGTTCAACCCGCGCCTGTTCGCCCCGAAATTCCTTGTAGAAGGCGAGCGCGAAGCCGAGCACGATGACGATCAGCGCCACGACGAATCCGTATCGCAGCAAAAGCCGCACGACCACGCTTCCCGACCGCGCGGTCAGGGGCGGGATGATGCCTGCCTTGAGAAGCGCGCGTTGAATGCCGAAGAGCAGCAGCAGGACGAATCCGACCAGCACCAGCGGCTGGGTGAGATAGGGAGCAACGTCACTGAAGTCTTTGACCCCGAACATGCGCGTGGCGGTTCCGCTGGCTGATGCAGTGTCGCTCGTCGCTGGTCACGCCAGCGGATGCTCTTACTCTCCGAGGCACAATCTGGCACAGACGCGCACAACGGCCTGTGATTGCCCGCACACTTGGCGGGGGCCGTGAGCGCCGCCGATAATAGGGTCCCGGTCGAGGCGATGGCGAGTCCGGTCTGGATACAATCGCCCCGCGCCAGCCGTCGTTCTGACGGCCGCTCTTCCGCCGTCATTGTGATCCCGCGCCGCGACCGGCAGTCGCAGCCGCCGGATTCCAGCGCCAATCCAATGCTACGCTGCGAGGTGTAGATGCCTTTGGCCAGAGGTCGTCATGTTCCGGTGCAGGTACAGGATTGTCGTCTATACCATCGCAGCGTGGCTCTCGGCTGCTATGCCAGCGGCCCGCGCCGCATCCACCGTGCTCGATGTGAATCTCGCGGGTGGCGCCACGGATCGCGTCCTGCTCCTTCAGCCCGACAAGCCGCCGCCGGCCGCCCTCATCATGCTGCCAGGCGGCAACGGCATTGTCGGGATCAGCGCCGATGGCGATATCGAGATTACCGGAAACTTTCTGGTCCGCACGCGCGACGCCTGGGTGAAACAGGGCTTCGCGGTCGCCATCCCGGACGTGCCGTCCAACCACGCGAACGCCCTCTTCGGCGTCAGGCTGTCATCTGAATATGCCGACACTCTGCGGCAGATCGTCGACGCCCTTCGAGCCAAGACGAAGGCACCGGTATGGCTGGTCGGCACAAGCCAGGGTACGAATGCCGCCGCAAACGCGGCTGGCCGGCTCCCGCCAGGCGAGATCGCGGGCCTGGTTCTCACCTCGTCCGTGACCGAGGCGGGACCCACCCCCCAATTGCGGGAGACCGTGTTCGGCGCCGACCTCGCTGCCATCAAGGTACCGACGCTGATCGCCTACAATACCGACGACAAATGCGCGCTCACGCCCGTCGGGAAGGTGGCCAGCCTCAAGGCGGCGCTCACGGGCGCTTCCCGGGTCGATGTCCTGAGCTTCAGCGGCGGGTTGCCCCCGAAATCCAAGCCGTGCGAGGCGTTGTCCGCCCACGGCTTCTACGGCATCGAGCCGGAGGTCGTCAGCCGGATATCCCAGTGGATCAAGGCGCCCTAGGTCTGACCCTCCCTGAACACCCCCGGCGCGGTTGCTTGTTCATGCCGGTCGGTAGCGTGCGAGGAGGTCGGCATTGACGCAGTTGCGCAGGCGTCCCTCCGTCAGATAGGCAACGATGGTCTCGACCGGCTTTCGGCGGAGGTCGCGGATGCCGGCTTCGCTGTAGAAGGCGGCGTGCGGCGTGAGCAGCAAGCGACCGGCGATCCATGGCTCGTTCTTCTGGAAAGCCTCGATCAACGGGTGGCTGGGGTCGGGAGGCTCCTGGGGCAGGACGTCGATCCCCGCGCCGGCGATGCGGCCGTCCCTGAGCGCGGCATGGAGGGCATCGATATCGATGATGGCGCCGCGCGCGGTGTTGATGACCACGGCGGTCGGCTTCATGCGGGTCAGCGCAGCCGCGTCGATGAGATGGCGCGTTTCGTCGGTCAGCGGCGAATGCAGGCTGACTACGTCTGCGCGCTCCAACAGCTCTTCCAGCCGTCGCGTGCGCTCGAAGCCGAGCGCCAACTCCTGCCCATCCGGGACATAGGGGTCATAGAACAGCACGGGCATGTCGAGACCTCGGGCCCGCCGCGCCGCGGCTGTGCCGATGCGGCCCATGCCGATGACGCCGAAAGTGCGGCCGCGCGATCGGCCGATGAGCGGAGGCGCCGTCCAGTCCCAGCGGTTGACGATGTCGGCGCGCAAAGCTTCGTGGAAGAAGGCGATGCCACGGACCAAGCCCAGATAGAGAGCGATGGCGTGATCGGCCACGTCGGTCGTGCCATAGTCGGGGCAGTTGCAGACAGGAATGCCCTTGCGCGCGCAGGCATCGAGATCGATGCCATCGAAGCCGACCCCGGCGCGCGCGATGATGCGGCACTTGTCCAGCTTCGCGATCGTCGCCGCCGTCAGCTCCATGATCTGCCACATGACGATACCGTCGCAGCTGCGCCAGTCGACGTCCGGAATATCGGAGGCGACGATTCCGCGGCGGGCATCCACCTCGAAACCCGCTGGGCAGCTGGCCCGTTCGATCGACGGTTCGCCGGAATAGATTGCATCGGCAATGAGGATACGCATGCTCGTCCTTCTGCAGTCTCTGCGATGTCTTCAGGAAAGTCCCAGGTCCGGCATGGCTGCCCGCGGCATGATGGCGCCGGGATGCCCGATCTTCGCCGCGGCTAGGCGGTTCCCGACGCCGGCGGCAGCCTCGGCATCGTGACCGAGCAGGCGGGCGGCGAGGTAGCCGGCATTGAAGGAGTCGCCGGCCGCGGTGGTGTCCACGACCTGTGCGGGCCGCGTCGATGGCACCAGGGCCGATGCCGCGGCGTCCTTGCCGGTCGAGACCAGGCTGCCTTCGGCGCCGAGCTTCACGACGACCTCGCCAACGCCGAGGCCATGCAGGCGCTCTGCGCTCTGCTTCGCCTGGGCATCGCCGAAGAGCCGCTGCTCGTCATCGAATGTCGGCAGCGCGATATCGGCACGGCGGAGGGCTTCGGTCATCCACTGCCGAGCAACGTCGGCGCTCGGCCAACCCACCGGACGGTAGTTGGCGTCGAAGGCCACGAGCGTGCCGCCGCCACGCAGCCGCTCGAGCAGGCCCAGCATCGCCTGCCGCTGCCCGTCATCCAGGATCGACAGCGTGATGCCCGACAGGTAGACGCAGGCATAGCCGGCCAGGCTCGCCGTCAGTTTCGCATCGCGCCCATCGCGCAGCATCTCGCGCGCCGCGGCAGCGGAGCGGAAGTAGGTGAAGCTGCGCTCCCCCTGCGCATTGGTGCGGATGATGTAGAGACCGGGCAGCCGTCCCGGCAACCGCGCCACCAGCGACGTGCCGATGCCCTCGGCCTGCCAGGCCGCCAGCATCTCGTCGCTATAGGCGTCCTCCCCGAGCGCCGTGACATAGTCCACGGCAATGCCCCTGGCAGCGCCGATGCGCGCGAGATAGAGGGCGGTGTTCAGGGTGTCGCCGCCGAACCCGGTCTTCAGCGTTTGCGCGTCCGTATGGCGCAGCTCGATCATGCACTCGCCGATCGTGGCGACGCGTCTCACCGATGACACGCAGGACCCCCTCGAAACCCCGGCATGCTCCTGTTAGGTTGCGCGCGCCCCGCCCGTCAAGACCAGCCGCGAAGCGCCCCATGGACATCCGCACCATCGTCAGTCTCGCGCCTGTCATCCCCGTCGTCACGCTCGACGATCCCGCCAAGGCCGTGCCGCTCGCGCGCGCCCTGGTGGCTGGCGGGCTGCCGGTGATCGAGATGACCCTGCGCACCGAGACGGCCTATGCCAGCGTGAAGGCGATCATCCGGGAGGTTCCGGACGCCGTCGTCGGCTTCGGCACGGTGACGCGCATCGACCAGTTCGTCGCGGCCGTCGATCTCGGCGCCCGCTTTGCGGTCAGCCCAGGCCTGCTGCCGGAACTGGTCGAGGCGGCCGCTCGGGCAAGGCTGCCCTATCTGCCGGGCATCGCCACTGCCACCGACCTCATGGCCGCGATCGCGAGTGGGCACCAGCTCCTGAAGTTCTTTCCGGCCGAGCCCGCCGGCGGCATCCCCATGCTGAAGGCATTGCACGGCCCCTTCGCCGATGCCCGCTTCTGTCCGACCGGCGGCATCGATGCGGCGAATGCCGGGGATTATCTGGCCTTGCCCAATGTCCTGGCAGTCGGAGGGTCCTGGGTGACCCCAAAGGCCGCCCTCGATTCCGGCGATTGGGATGCGATCACCGGGCTCGCCCAGCAGGCGGTGCAGCTCCGCAAATCCTAGAGCAGGCTGCGCGCCCGCAGGTTCTGCATCAGGGCGCCGACGCCGAAGCTCCAGGG
>Ga0335069_10007582_pt1 | contig 15639 bp, 15 predicted proteins | sample Lox_Sample_11_FD_206714 | JGI IMG/M metagenome (GOLD analysis project Ga0335069, IMG submission 206714) | Soil microbial communities from Loxahatchee National Wildlife Refuge, Florida, United States - Lox_Sample_1.1 | ecosystem: Environmental > Terrestrial > Soil > Wetlands | place: USA... | reverse complement strand
CGACCCGGGCGACATGGACAACGTAAAGAAAATCCAAGCCGGGTACAAGGTGCAGGCCCTTTCGTCGTACCTGAAGCAGCCGCCCCCGCCTCCTGCGCCCGCTGTGAATTTCCCCAGAATAGACAAGTATCTTGTGAAGACCAATTTCTTCGAATATCTCGATTTCGCGCTCCAGTTTGCGCCTGCCGGACCCGACGAGCAGGAAATTCGCGCCAAGCTCGCCACCATCGGTATCGGCCCGGGCAAGACGTTTGACTTCAAAGATCTTTCTCTCGAGCACAAGGCCGAGGTGTTGTTGGGCATGAAAGACGGCGAAGACAAAGTGAACGCGGCCGTCGCCAGTTTCGGGAAGGACATCAATGGCTGGCATGTGAGCGACGCCGGCGGCAATCGCGAGTTTTATCACGGCGATTGGCTGAATCGCGCCGTCATCGCCAAGGTGGGCATCTACGCCAACGACGCCGTCGAGGCCATGTATCCGTACACCCGCAAGGATGAATCAAACGAGCCGCTGGACGGAAGCAAGCACAAGTACACTTTGACATTTGCGGCAGGGCAGTATCCGCCGGTGAACGCTTTCTGGTCCGTGACCATGTACGATGGCAAGACGCAGCTTCTCATCAAGAATCCGATCGATCGATATCTGATCAACTCTCCGATGATTCCGCACATGAAGAAGAGCGCCGACGGCTCGCTGACGATCTACATCCAGAAGAAATCGCCAGGCGCGTCGAAAAGAGCGAACTGGCTGCCCGCGCCCAACGGGCCGATTTATATGGTGATGCGCCTTTACTGGCCCAAGGAAACGGCGCCCTCGATTCTCCCGCCGGGCAGCGGGACGTGGAATCCGCCGGGGGTAAAACGAGCGCAGTAGCGGTGCCGACGTGCGCGCAAGCCTGCGTATCTGTCAACTTTCAGTGTAGAATGACGCGGGGTTGGCAATCGTGGATTCCCCGCATATCCTCGCAGAGCAATCCTGAAAATTTCGCTTTCAACAAGTTAACCAATCTGTCATATTTCGCTGTCTGGGGATGCCGGGAGGGTATTTTCTCACCGGCTCTTATTTTAGGGACACGCGGATTTCGCCGGTGGGAAGCGGCCGCATAGACGGCCTCCTGTAATCGCGAAACCAAAAGGCAGGACATCAACTTGCAACGTCGCACCGGTGCGCCGGGTGTAACGCGTCGCAAACGACGCAAACCTGAAGCGGCCGAAACCGAAATATTGGACGCTGCTGAAAACTTCCTTCGGGAGCGGCCTTTTCGAGATATGACGGTTGACGATGTTATGTCAGCTACCGGTCTGTCGCGGCCGTCCTTCTATGAGTATTTCCGCGACCGCAACCACCTCATCATCAGGCTGACCGAGCGGCTCGGTGATTGGACGTTGCAGATGGCCGAACCCTTCCTGGTGAATCCGGACGAGCCGGTGAGAGCCTTGGAGACGCTGGCCGAGAGGGTGGTCGAGTTCTACCGGGAGCGCGGACATCTGCTGAAAGCGTTTGTGGACGCTGCAACGCAGGACGCTCGAGTCGAATTCGCGCGACGCGGTCAGCTTCGCCGGCTCGCAGACACCGTAGCCGGTTTCATACGCGCCGGTATGGAAAAGGGCTCGATTTCGGGAATCGATCCCGATTTGGTCGCATCGGCGCTGCTCCTGATGGACGAGGCCTTTCTGCGCGAAGAACTCAACCGGGATGAGCCGGACAATCATGACCGGCTGGTAACCACCCTTGCCACGATCTGGAAGCGCATCCTCTACAAGCTCTGACTTTCGCAACAGTCGGCTCCAGTTTGGCAGCCTGCTAAACTAAATCCGCCGGATGCGCGCCATGGACGAGCTCGTTTACGAAACCGCCCGCCGTCTTATCGCGTTCGATACCGTCAGTTCGAACAGCGATCTGCCCGCCGCGGAATTTCTCGGCAATCTGCTTGAGGGCGCCGGTTTCCGCACCACGCTTCACAAGTTTCAGATCGGATCGACGTCGCACGCCAACCTCGTCGCCTCGGCAGGACCGCCGCGCGAAGGTGGACTGATTATCTCCGGCCACATCGACACGGTGCCGTTCGAGGGGCAACCGGGATGGACACGCGATCCGCTCGTGATGGAGATCGGCGACGAACGCATCTATGGACGCGGCACATCGGATATGAAGGGATTTCTGGCGCAGTGCGTCGCCGCAGCACACCAAATTGAACGGGCCAGGCTGAAGCGCCCGCTGGTTTTTGTTCTTACCGCGAGTGAAGAAGTGGGATGTCTGGGAGCTGCCTATGTCGGACCCGCACTCGAGACCATCCTTGACGCCATACCGGTTCCACGCCTTGCCTGGATAGGAGAGCCGACCTCGAACGCAGTCTGCCATTTGCACAAGAGCATCGTTGCCTTTGATATCGTGGTCCACGGGCGAGGCGGACATAGCGGCGCGCCGGCGCGAGGCGTTAACGCGATCGCAGTGATGGGCAAGGTTCTGGAGTGTATCGGGCGGCTTCAGGCGGAGCGGGCAGAGGCGACCGACCCGAGATATACGGAAGTATTCCCCGACGCGCCCACGGACGTGCTCAACGTCGGAACAATCTCGGGCGGAATCGCGCTCAACATGATCGCCGAGGAATGCAAGTTGCGCGTCAGCTATCGATCGTTGCCCGACGCCGACCCTCTCGCCTTGTACCACGAGGCGACGCGGCGGATCTCCGCCATCAATCTTCACGACTATGCGCTCGGCGAGCATCCCGCGACGCTGCTGATTAGCCCGCCGATGGTCGTTCCTCCGCTGAACTCGCCGCGCAAGACGGCGCTCGAAGCCGCCTTGTTCGACGTCACCGGTACATCGACATCGGGCGGCGCGGTTTTCGGCACCGACGGAGGATGGTTCGAGCGGTCTGGAATCAATTCGCTGATATGCGGACCGGGCGATTTCGTGCAAGCCCACCAGCCAAACGAAAGCATCTCGCGCGCCGCCTTCGAACGCGGCTCCGATCTCATTTTGCGCGTGATCGATCGAATGTGCTGCTGAGCTCCGGGTAGATGCCCGTTTTGAATAAGAAACGTTGATCAGCCGGGCGTCCGGCATTTGTACGTTCGACCTCGCTCAAGCTAAGGTTTTCCCGACGCAGCAGGAGGTTCTTGTACATGGCAAATCAATGGAACATCGGCGATGTCAAAATCAGCCGCATCATCGAGAGCGAAGCTCCATGGGATGGCACCTTCATCCTCCCCAACGCGACGGCAGAGCGGATGCGCCAGGAAGCGGACTGGCTGTTTCCGATTTTCTCCGACGAAACCGGCAAGCTCAGGATGAGCATCCATGCGCTCATCATCGAATCCAAGGGCAAGAAGATCATCGTCGACACGTGCATCGGCAACGACAAAATCCGAAGCAATCCGGAATGGAACAAGCTGCAACTGCCCTTCCTTAACGACCTGCAGAAGATCGGCTACAAGCGCGAGTCGATCGATCACGTCATCTGCACCCATCTGCACATCGATCACGTGGGATGGAACACGATGCTCAAGGACGGTAAGTGGGTGCCGACCTTCGACAACGCGCGCTATATAATCGGCGGCACCGAATGGGATTTCTTCTCCAAGGCCACCGATCCTTTCATGAAAGATCCGGTGGATGACTCGGTACGCCCGGTAATCGATCGCGGGATGGCGGACCTCGTTGAATCCACGCACAAGATCACCGACGAGGTATGGCTTGAGCCGACGCCCGGCCACACGCCCGGTCATCATGCCGTGCGCATTTCATCCAAAGGACAGAACGCGGTAATCACCGGCGATCTCATGCACCATCCGATTCAGTGCGCGTATCCCGAGTGGGACGACAACTTCGATTCGGATGGCGCGATGGCAAAGAAGACGCGCCGCGCCTTCTGCGAACGTTACGCAGACAAAGACGTCGTCGTGTTCGGAACGCACTTCGCGACGCCGTCGTGCGGAAAGATCATCTCGAAAGGAGACGCGTTCCGTTTCGTCGCGGTGAAGTAGAACCAGTGGGACAGGCGCCGCTGTCGCGGTGCGCGCCCGCGATAAATCGCGGGTGAGAAATTGCGAATGATCAGGCGCGGGAATCCGGCCCGCGCCTGATTTTTTCGATAACCGGGTCCGCAGTTTTTCAGCCGACTTCCTCCTGAAAGCGGATGTTGTTCTTTTTCAACCCTTCGAGCACCACCTCGATGCCGCCCGAGCGCACCATCCATTCAAGGCGATGGTCGCGATATTGGCGCTTGAAGGCTCCCGTCTTGAGCATCTCCTGAAGCGCGTCGAGACCGCCCTGGAATTCGCGTGCGGCATTGACGGTTTTGCGCACGCTTTCTCTCGCGGTCACCCGCTCGAGCCATTTCGCAAGCGGAGATTTTTCGTTCGGCGGCAGTCCCCAGATGACCGATCCATTCAGGAAGGGGAAGACGCTCAAATCGCCCCATCCGAAAGATGAGCCGTTGAAGTACTCGCGACTTCCCAGTTCTCGTTCGAGCCATCGATGGACCCCGGCGGTCTGCTCCTCGGCGCGATGCGTCAGGCGCGCGGCAAGATCGCCGCTTGCGCGGCCCCATACGCGGACCTCCATCAGGCCCCAGTTGATTGCTTCGTAGTAGGTGTCGCAAATTTCCTCGATCATTCGCACACGCGCGCGATCGCGGGCGGACGCCGGAAGCATCGCAGGCGTCGGCCATTTCTGCTCGACGTATTCAAGGATGATCGTTGAATCGAAAATCGCAAGTCCGTCATCCATCAGCGTCGGCACTTCGAGGCGCGGGTTCAGTTTCGAGTACTCGCTGGCGGCGCCGCTGAAAGCGTTTGGCACTTCGAGTTCGAAGGGAACGTTCTTTTCGTAGAGCGCGATTTTGACTTTCTGCGCGTAAGGCGAAAACGGGTGTTCGTATAGTTTTGTCATTTCCGGCGTTCTCCTCGTATCGGAGATATCGTAAACTGCGCGGCTTTTGAATCGTGATTTTCCCGTGCTACTGATCGCGGCTGAGGTATCGTCGCATGGAATTCGGAATCGCCCTCGTATCGAACGTCGATGCGTGGAAAACGGTCAAGCGCGCAGAGGAACTGGGATTCACGCACGCGTGGTTTTACGATTCGCAGCTTCTCGCGCCCGACATCTACGTTTCGATGGCTCTGGCCGCCGAGCACACTTCGAAAATCAAGCTGGGGACGGGCGTGATCGTCCCGACGAATCGAATCGCGCCGGTTTGCGCGACCGCGCTCGCAACGATCAACAAGCTCGCGCCGGGACGCGTCATCTTCGGCGTCGGCACGGGTTTTACCGCGCGCAATACGATGGGGCTTGGCCCGATGACACTTTCCGAAATGCGCGAGTACATCCGCGTCGTATACGAACTGCTCAAGGGCGGCGTAGTGGAATGGGAGTTCGAGGGTCAGCGCAAGAAAATTCGCGAACTCAATCCTGAATTCGGTCTCATCAATATCAAGGACAAAATCCCGCTGCACATTTCGGCCTTCGCCCCGAAAGCGCGCAGGCTGACTGCTGAAATGGCCGACGGATGGATAACGTTCACCGCCTCGATTCCGCGAGCGGCGAAGGAATCCGAGATGATCTCGCAGGCGTGCAAGGAGGTCGGCCGCGATCCGTCAACTATGTTCAAGACCGCCTTCGCACTTGGATGCGTGTTGAAGCCCGGCGAATCCGCGGCGAGTCCGCGAGCCAAAGCGCAGGCTGGGCCGATGTCAGCGGTGACGCTGCACGGAATGATCGAGGGGACGATATCGGGGATTCTGCCGCCTGAAATCGAAAAAATCGCCGCCGCTTATCGCGAGCATCACGCAACGTTCCAACCTGCCGATGCGAAATACATCCACATGCACAAACTGCATCTGATTGCGGTGCGGCCCGACGAAGATCGATTCATGACCGAAGATCTCATTCGATCAACTACGTTCACCGCCACCAAAGAGGTGCTTCAGGAAAGGCTGCAGGCCCTCAAACACGCAGGATACAATCACTTCGTCGTCCAGCTGGTGCCGGGCCATGAGTCAGCGATCGAGGACTGGGCGGACGTGTTCGCGAGGGCCTAGACGCCGTCCAAAAACTTCGTTGGCTCGAACGTTCTCGGCTGTTACGCTGTGATGCGCGGGAGGCCGGGTTTCGATGCGACGTTTGCAATCTTTTGCATTATTGGCGGGCGTGATCTTGTTCGTCGCCGCGACGAGCGCGTCGGCGGTCGATATCGGATCGATCATCAACAGCGATCGCCCGGTCGATAATTTCGCACTTATCCAGGTATCCGATCTCGTCAGCCTGATGCACTCCGGGAAGAAGTTCTGGCTCTACGACGCGAACGCAAACGCCACTCGCGAGAAATACGGAATAATCCCCGGAGCGAAGCTGCTAAGCTCCGACGATCATTACGACGTCGTATCCGAACTGCCGCCGGAAAAAAGCGCCAAACTCGTCTTCTATTGCGCAAATCAGCATTGAATGGCCTCACACGAAGCCGCCCGGGTGGCGGTCAATGCCGGCTACAAAGATGTGAGCGTGATGACCGACGGAATCATCGGATGGTCTAACGCGGGCATGGATATCGGTCACATGCCGGAGGCCCAGCCTGCAGGTAACTGAGAGCGTTTAGCGACCGCCCGTCTCGTGCGGTAAACTCATATCCGACTGGTCAGATGGATATCACGCAGGAGTCGGTAAACGAAGGGCTGAGGCGCGCGAAGTACGTCACCAACGAGCGCGTCGAAACGGCAATCTTTCTCGCGCTCGCACTCGAAAAGCCGCTGCTCGTCGAAGGTCCCGCCGGAGCAGGCAAGACCGAAATCGCGAAAGTCCTTTCCGAAATGCTCGGGGCGGAGTTGATTCGCCTGCAATGTTACGAAGGGCTCGACGAAGCGCGTGCGCTCTACGAATGGAACTACCAGAAGCAGTTGCTGCGATTGCAGGCCGACGAGCATCAGGGGATGCGATGGGAGGACATCTCGGAGCATCTGTTTTCGCGCGACTACCTGCTCGAACGACCTCTGCTTCACGCGATCTCGTCTCCGCACAAAACAGTTCTCCTGATTGACGAGATCGACAAGGCCGACGAGGAGTTCGAGGCGTTTCTGCTCGAACTGCTTTCCGATTTTCAGGCCAGCATCCCGGAACTCGGCACCATCCGAGCGATCACACGGCCCGTCGTTGTCCTGACTTCGAATCGCGTGCGCGAGCTCTCCGAGGCGCTGCGCCGCCGATGCCTTCATCTGTTCATCGATTTCCCCGGAATCGAGCAGGAGCGGAAAATCATCGAGCTGAAAGTTCCCGGAATCGACGCGCGACTCGCCACGGAAGCCGCAAAGTTCGTCGCTGCGATCCGCAAGACGGGCGTGCATAAGTCGCCGTCGATCGCTGAATCTCTGGATTGGGCTCGCGCACTTACGCGGCTTGGAATCAAAGAGCTTTCCAACGACGCGATAAAATCGACGCTCGGTCTCCTGCTCAAGCACGAAGACGATCGCGCCAAGGTCGAGCAGAAGCTCGCTTCGCTAGTCGCGCGGCGATGAGCACGCTTCGCGACGAAATCCTGCGTTTCATCATGGAGCTTCGCAATGCGGGCGTGCGCGTGTCGGTCGCGGAGACGCTCGATGCGATGAATGCTGTCGCCGCAGCCGGCTTGGATCGCGCCAGAATGCGTGAGGCGATGGCAGCGGCGCTGATCAAAGACGAAGCCGATCGTCCGACTTTCGATGCGCTGTTCGGAGGCTTTTTCGCGGGTCCCCGCGAGCGTGGCCAAACCGAGGCGAAGCGCGCGGGAACGCAATCATCTGCGGCGCCGGGCGCGATGCGCTCGGAAGGAGAATCGTTCAGAGCGGGAAAGTCGCGCGAGGAACCGACTCCGGGCGGCCAACCGAAGACCGCGAAAAGATCCGAAAAGAGCGCCGAAGCGAAGACGCGCGCGGAGTCGGAGAAAAATCGAGAGTCCGCGGAAACCAGCGGAGAAAAGAAGCAGCGCACGGCGGAGCGCCCCTCAGATACGGAGCCGGCCGAAAACGGAATCGACGCCGCCAGACGCGCACGGCTGCGCGTTCTCGAACGCACTCCGTTCGAGAATTACGGCGATCTGGAATACGAAGAGGTGCGCGACCTTCTTCCGCGCCTCGTGCGAGGTTTTCGCGTCAGACTTGGCCGTCGATTGCATCGCGCACGCATCGGTCGTATCGATTTTCGCCGCACGATTCGCGCGTCGATCCAGCGCGGCGGCTCGCTCGTCGATCTTCGCTACCGATCGCCCAGGCCGCGACGCATCGATCTGCTGGTGCTCGCCGACGTATCCGGATCGGTGCGACACTGCGCCGCGCTGATGCTGGAACTGGTTGCGGGCGCGCGGGCGCATCTCAGCCACGTGCGATGCTTCGCGTATATCGATCGGCTTGCGGAGGCGGATTTCGTCGAAGGACATCTGGTAACGACGCCGGCGCTGGATGTGTACGCTCGATCCGATTTCGGCCGCGTGCTGACCGAACTATGGGATCGTCGCGAGCAGTTGCTCAACCGCGCGACGGTCGCGGTGATCCTGGGCGATGGGCGCAACAATCGACGTCCGGCGCGCGCGGATTTGCTACGGGAGGCCGCGCGGAGATGTCGTGCGGTGCTTTGGCTTATTCCGGAAGAACCCGCCCGATGGGGGACGGGTGACAGCGCGATTCTTCAATACCAGCGCGAGATAAGCACGCTGCTTCCATCGCGAAATCTTGAAGAGCTGGAGCGCGCGATGCTGAAAATCGCGTGAAGGATTTTTTTCAGGAACCGGCTTAGGTCCCGAGATCGAAAATTTCCCGAATCTTGGCCACCCACCAGTTTTTGCGCGCGTTCTTTCCGTCGCTGGCCTGGACCGAGGAGAGGAGTTCGCGGTTGTCGCTCTCCCGCGCTGCGATAACTTCGCTTATCCGTGTGACCGCGTCGGGATGCTCCTTGAAAAGGTCGGTGAATGCCTCGCGGTCGATCTCCATCACCTCGATATCGGTTCGCGCCTGGACCGTCGCGCCACGCGGCTGACCGGTCATCATCGCCATCTCGCCGAAATAGGAGTGGGGCGAGAGGGTGTTCAGGCGATGGGCTGCGCCGTCGCTCGAGCGTCCGTACACATCAACGATTCCGCGCCGCAGCATATATAGAGAATCGCCGCGTTCGCCCTCACGCATGAGGACTTCACCCGCGCCGAACTGATGCACCTGAACATTCGGAACCAGAACGCGCAGCTCCTCGTCCGAGAGCTCGCGCAGAAAATCAAGCTGGCGCAGCTCCTTGATCATCTCGCGTTCGAAGTCCGCGCCCACTCGGCGGTGGACCTGCGAACGCCGCATCTCGAGAGTGCGGATGGGGTACGGGATTTCGATGCCGTGGCGTCGCAGGGCGTACCAGAGATTGGTCACCAGAGCGTCGCGAGCCATTTCCTGCACGTCGTAATCGGCGAGCCAGAACTTGATCCGATACTTGATCGCATGGTCGCCGTACTCCCACGCGTAGATCTCGGGCGCAGGATCAGTGAGTACGTGCGGGACATCGTGAAGCACGCGCTGGATCACTTCGCGCACGCGATTCGGGGGCTGCTCGTACGCGAGCCCGACGTTCAACTCATCGGCGACCGGAGGATTCCCGTAGTTGGTCAGCACTTCCTTGGCGATCAGCGAGTTGGGAATCTCAAGTCGCTCGTTGTCGCGAGTCACGATAGTCGTCGAGCGCACCCCAATACCCTGTACGCGTCCGATATGCTGGGCGGTCCCGACCCAGTCGCCCGGCCGAAACGGCTTCGAAAGCTGCATCCACAGCCCGCTGAAGATGTTTCCCAGCGTTTCCTGGAGTGCGAGACCGACTACGACGGTCAAAACACCCAGGGATGCGAGGAACTGGGTGATGTTTATCTTTTCGTACGCGGCCATCACGATCGTGATAACCGCGGCGTACAGCAGGGCGCTTATGAGTTCGCGGAGGATGGTCGAAAAATCGCGGCGACCACGACGCGCGAGGAACTCGACCACGTCCATCGACATCCGCACGATTCCGCAAAAGAACAGGACCACTCCTGCGGCGCCGATCGCGTTTCCTGCCGACGGTGGAAACGCAAGCGCCCATCCAACGAGGTCGACGAGAGCGCCCGCGCCGATCAGGACGAGCGCGGGCGAGGTGAGCGCCGCGCGCTTGCGATGGCGAAGCGCCAGGGCGAACAGAAAGGCCAGGATCGCGCCAAGCAGCTCCACTCCGGCGCGCAACTGCGGCGCCAGCGCAGCAAGTCCAAGGACGACTTGAAGTGGCGTTCGCTCGTCCATCGCTAAATGCCTGCCGCCATCGCGATTTCGTCGAGCAGCTTGTGCGCGTCGAAGTATTCCACGGCAATCGCACGAGCCGCACGCGCGTGCCGCGGATAGTCCGCGTTCACGGCTCGGATCGCTTCGACCGCGTCATCGGCATTGTGGAAGCCGAGCAGACCCTCGCCAGTCGTGATGTGATTTTCAAATCCGGTGAACTGAGTCACCACCGGACGCCCCGCCGCCAGATAGCATACCGTGCGATCGCTGAACCATCCCGAATGAGTCCGCACGTAAAGGTCCTTGGAAACTGTGAACTCCCCGCGCGACGATGAAACATATTCTCGATATGCGTCAACGTCGAGCGACATTGGTATCGCAGGACGGAAACTGAAACCGCCGCCGATCGCGCGTTCGTAGGCCGGCCCGGAATTCAAATCTGTCGCAAGCTCGATCGGCTGATCCGCACGCCGCGCCACGTCGAGGGCCTTTTCGAAATTCACGTGCTTGGACCAGAAATAGCGGTCACCGGCGATGTCAATATCGTTGCCCTTGTTCTGCCAGGTTCCGACTGTAGTAAACGATCGCGGGCTGGCCGGACCGATGCCGGGTCGCCACGCATCGAGCAGCACCGGTGGACGTGTTTTGCGCCAATCGAGGCCGCCGGTTGGAATCACGCAATGCGGCTCTCCGATGTCGTAGCCGTAGGTGAAAAAAAGCTGATGCGCGGCAGCGAGATTCTTTGAATTTGGGTCGCCGCGATCGAGCATCGTCTGAAAGACCCCCGGATCGGTCTCAAGATAGATCAGCCGGGAATGCATATGCTCCTCGCGCGGATGCGTCGCGCCGCACAAGTTTACGACAGCATCGGCGCTGCCGATCAACTCGAGACACTTGGTTCGACCCATCCCGATATATTCGTCGCGCTCGCCATCGAGAAACGCCCATCTTCCCGCGAACCCCCATCGATCGAGGACCGCGCCGACGGTACGCAAATTCCCTGATGGATCCTTGGTCGGTGTTGCGGCGAGCGCATCGTAAACCCAGGCGCGATGGTCCTCGATGTAGTAGACGTCCAGCCCGAGCTCGCGAAATCCAACGAGATGATGCAGAAGCTGCCAGACGACGCCCGCAAACGGGTAGCGGAACGCCAGATGCAGGACAACGACGGTTCCCTTGCGCTTCACAGGAATTCCGGCGCGATTTTATAGTGCCGCAACGATGAGAACTAGGCCGTTTTCGCCATCCGATCGAGTTCCGGCATTAACTTTTCGAGCGCGACGCGGCGCTGGCTGATTCGCGCCTCCTCCTCGTCCCCAAGCTCTCCCAGATAGCATCCACGATCCTCAAGCCACAGCACCGCCCGATAAGGGAAGCCGGCCCGAATCTCGGGATACGCGCGCATCGCGACAATTCCTTCGATTGCGGCTTCGGCCACAGCCTCCCGGCGTGTGCCGTCTTTTTCATAGACGAGCGCGAGCGCAGCGCGCAACCGGGCAGCTCGTCCGCGCTTTGCAACTCCTTCCATCCTGCGAATGACCTCTTCGGCAAGCACGCGATCGGACGCATCTCCGCCGTCGCCCAGCCATCGATGCGATTTCACACCCGGCGCGCCTCCGAGCGCGTCGACCTCGAGCCCGCCGTCGTCGGCGAGCGTCGGGATTCCGGAGCGCTCGAAATAGAATCGCGCCTTCAGAAGTGCGTTCTCTGCGAATGTCGCGCCGGTCTCGTCGGGTGACTGCGTTATCTGCACTTCCCTGAGCGAAACTACTTCCAACGGATGGTCGCGCAGGAGGATTCGATATTCCGAAAGTTTGGCCGGATTGGTCGTCGCAATCAGGAGTCGCATCGATACCGGTTAGCCGGGCTCAGCCGCGCTCCTTGCGTTCGGGCAGATAGGTGAAGCTCAACCCGCTTCGCTCGCGATGTTCTTCGAGCGCGAGGTCGATCAGTTTGTCGATCAATTTCGGCAGAGGCAGCCTCGTCGCCTCCCACAGCTTGGGATACATACTGATCGCGGTGAAGCCGGGGATTGTGTTGACCTCGTTGACCACGATTCGACCGAGGTCTGGAGTCGCAAGAAAATCGACGCGCGCCATCCCTCGCAGCGACAAAGCGCTAAATGCGGACACCGCCATCGCGCGAATCCGATTGCTCTGCGCCTTCGTGAGACGAGCGGGAATCCGAATCTCCGCGCCCTGGGGATCGACATACTTCGATTCGTAACTGTAAAAGTCGTGATCCGCGCCGACGAGAACTTCGCCGACAACCGATGCTTCAGGATGATCGTTGCCGAGCACCGCGCATTCGAGTTCGCGTCCCGAGCAGGATTGCTCGATAAGAGCCTTTCGATCGTAACGAAACGCGTCGCGAAGAGCCGCATCGAGATCGGCGGCGCTGCGCACCTTGTGGATGCCTATCGATGAGCCGAGTGCGTTGGGCTTGACGAACACCGGATAGCCAAGCTTGTTGGCCATTTTGCGCGCCGCCGCAGGATGTTCGTCGTACTCGGCGCGCGTGATTGAACCGTAGTCGACGACCGCAACGCCGGCGCCGCCTAACAATCGTTTCTGCACGTCCTTGTCCATCCCCAGCGCCGAACCGAGCACCCCGGAACCGACATAAGGAACGCCAGCGAGTTCGAGCAAACCTTGAACAGTTCCGTCTTCGCCGAACGTGCCGTGCAGAACCGGAAAGATAACGTCGAGCGGACCCGGGATTGCGCCGCGCGCTGCGCCCGCGCTCTCGATATCCCCGGATGGCGCTGGAACCAGAGCGCGGCTGTCGCGATGGGGAAGCAGAGTCACGGGAGTATCGCCGCGATTGAGAGCGCCCAGGCGCGGAGCCTCGACGGCGAGAACCTTGAGCGCATCGTGCTCGAGATACCATCTCCCGTCGCGATCGATTCCGATAGGCACGACTTCGTACCGCCGGGGGTCCATCGCGGACATCACGGTCAGAGCCGAACGCAATGAAATTTCATGTTCGCCGGAACGCCCGCCGAACAACACGCCTACCCGAAGTCGTTTACGTTTCGTCATCGATGTGCCGTGCGCGACGCGCGAATCGATCGCGCGGCGACGATTGTGTCACGACTCGCGTCTGTGTTCGAGCCACCCGGTGCGCAGGCAGGCCGGAGTCGATCAGATTCGATAATTGGGCGATTCCTTTGTGATGAAAACGTCGTGGACGTGACTTTCGCGGAAACCGGCTTCGGTCACGCGGATGAACTTCGCGCGACGACGCAGCTCGCCGAGATTGATTGCGCCGACGTAGCCCATGCCGGCCTGTAATCCTCCGATCAGTTGCTCGACGTTCGATGCGAGTGATCCGCGATGGGGCACGCGGCCTTCGATTCCCTCGGGGACAACCTTTCCGTCGGGCAGATCATGTTGCGCATAGCGATCGCGCACGCGCTCCGTCATCGCGCCCATCGATCCCATCCCGCGATACACCTTGTACGTGCGGCCCTGATAAAGAATGGTCTCGCCGGGGCTTTCCTCGGTGCCTGCGAAGAGCGAGCCGATCATAACGGTCGACGCGCCGGCGGCTAGCGCCTTCACGATATCGCCCGAGAATCGAATCCCGCCGTCGGCGATCACCGGGATATTTCGCGGCTCGGCAATCGCGACGCAATCCATGATCGCGGTCATCTGCGGCACGCCGACGCCGGACACGATTCGCGTCGTGCATATCGAGCCCGGGCCGATACCAACCCGAAGCGCGTCGGCGCCCGCGTCGATAAGCGCTTTAGCGCCCTCGCTGGTCGCGACATTGCCGGCGATTACCTCGATTTCCGGAGCCTCGCGTCGCGTCGCCCGCAGCGCCTCGATCACGTTACGCGTGTGGCCGTGGGCGGTATCGACCAGCAGGATATCCACGCCCGCGCGCTTGAGCGCTGCGACGCGCTCCTCGCGATCGGGACCGACGCCGACGGCCGCGCCCGCCCGCAAACGCCCCATCGAATCCTTGCTGGAAAACGGATGGCGCGTCGCCTTGTCCATGTCTTTGACGGTGATGAGGCCGCGCAGCCGGTTGTTTTCGTCGACCAGCGGAAGCTTCTCGATACGATGCGCCTGCAGGATCTCCTTGGCCTGTTCGAGCGTGATGCCGGGTTTGGCGGTGATGACCTTGGCGGTCATCACGTCCTTGACGAGGCGATCGGGACGCTTTTCGAATCGCAGGTCGCGGTTGGTCAGGATGCCTACGACGCGATTTCCCTCGACCACGACGGGAAGTCCGGAAATTCCGAAGCGTTCCATGATTTTGAGCGCTTCGCCGATCCGCTGCTCGGGTTGAACCGTCACGGGGTCGGTGATCATCCCGCTTTCGTATTTCTTTACGCTCTCGACCTGCGCGGCCTGCTGCTCGATCGAGAGATTGCGGTGGATGATCCCGATACCGCCCAACTGCGCGAGCCCGATTGCGGTGCGCGACTCCGTAACGGTGTCCATCGGGCTGGCGACCAGTGGAAGATTCAGACGAATCTTGGGCGTGAGCTGGGTCGAGACATCGCATTGGGAGGGCAAAACATCGGACGACTGCGGCACAAGAAGAACGTCGTCATAAGTGAGGCCTTCGCGAAGCTCCTGGTGCTGCATTCGATATATTCTCCTTTGGGTAAGAAAAAGGCCCGCAGTTATCCTGCGGGCCTTTGACGCCATTTACGAAAAATCGCGGCCTGGTTAAGGGCTCGCGCCATACCGTTGAATACCAGACGGGAAGGTCGCGATCAAGATTCCTCCCCCGATAGCGAGGAATCGTCGACCATTTGAGGCTTGGCTCGATGCCACAGAGCTCTGCGAACCATCGAGATCGCCCTTTTTCAGGCAGGCTTGCGTGCGGCACCCAGCGCGGCCTGAAGCTTCGCCTCGTTCTCGTGTGATAGCGAAGTACGCAGGACCTTGCCTCCCGTCCCCTGCAATTTTTCGAGCACTTTGTCCGGTGTCATCTTGCGCACGAGAACGAAAAGCGCCGAACTGCCCGGCGTGAGAGTTCCCGCCAGCTGCTTCATGAAATCGTCGTTGATTCCCACGTCGCTCAGGGCTCCGCCAACCGCGCCTGCAGCCGCTCCGATGACGAAACCCAGGAACGGACTCAGGAAAATCAGGCCGATTAGTGCGCCCCAAAATCCGCCGCCGAGTGCTCCCGCCGCAGTCAGATTGTGAATCTGATGCAGCTTCACCTTGCCCTCGTTGTCGCGCGTCGCGACGACCGCGTCCTCGAGATCAACGAGATACTCCTGCTGCATTTTGATGAGCTGGAGGCGAACTTCTTCGGCCTTGTGCTCGTCGTCGTATGCAACCACGATAAGATCACTCATTGTGCGTCCTCCGAAAGCATCTGTTCCTGCTTTTGAGATTTGAGGATCACCGCATCGACCAA
>Ga0335069_10007581_pt1 | contig 15641 bp, 14 predicted proteins | sample Lox_Sample_11_FD_206714 | JGI IMG/M metagenome (GOLD analysis project Ga0335069, IMG submission 206714) | Soil microbial communities from Loxahatchee National Wildlife Refuge, Florida, United States - Lox_Sample_1.1 | ecosystem: Environmental > Terrestrial > Soil > Wetlands | place: USA... | reverse complement strand
GTGCCGAGAGGCACCGCGCCCTTCTCGTTTCCGGACCCGTCGGGTCGGTAACGACCGCCCGGATGGATCCGTGATCGGGATCAGAGCTCGCGCGGAGGCAGCTCGGACGCGACCACGCCCCACGACGGCACCAGCCCGAGCTTGTCCATCTTCGTGAAGAGCGTGCGGCGTCCGATTCCGAGAGCGCGCGCCGTGGCGGCTCGATTGCCGCGGTGCTCGCGCAGCGCCTGCGCGATGCGCCAGGCCTCGGCGAGGGCAAGCCACTCCCGGAGCGGGAGCGTGCGGCCGACCCGCGCGAGGCGCTCCAGATCCTCGAGGCGCACCTCGCGGACCTCCCGCTCTCGCTCGCCGACCTTGCGCGGTAGCTCGCTCGCCATTGCGGCGGTCCAGTGCATCATGCATGCCGTGGCTCCGCGACGTGCCGAGCGCAATGGGACGCCGCTTCGGGTCCGTGATCGGAGCCGCTTGCCGCTCCCGTGGGCAGCATGCTGCTCGCTTCGATTGCACTCTGCTCGCCTTCGGCTCGCTGCGCGCGCCTTCGGCGCTTGCGGCGCGCTCCGCGCGCCATATTGCCCGAAGCGAGGCCTATCCGATGCCGAGGACGCTTTCGAATCGGTGCATTCCCGGCGGTCGGCCGACCAGCCATGCGGCGGCGCGCACGGCGCCGCGCGCGAAGTGCTCTCGGGTCTCCGCGCGGTGAACGAGCTCTAGCCTCTCGCCGCGCCCGAGCAGCAGCAGCGTGTGCTCGCCGGGGTTGTCGCCGCCGCGCACGCTCTGCACCGCGATCGCGCCGGCGGGACGCGCGCCGATCTCGCCCGCGCGCTCGAGCACGAGACGCGGCTCGAGCTCGACCCCACGAGCTTCCGCGACCGCTTCGGCCAGTCGCAGTGCCGTGCCGCTCGGCGCGTCACGCTTCTGCGCGTGGTGGAGCTCGACGATCTCCGCGTCGTAGCCCGGGCCGAGACGTCGAGTGGCCTCGCGAGCCAGCCAGAAGAGCACGTTCACGGCGATCGAGAAGTTCGGCGCAGCCAGCACCGGAATGCGCGCTGCGACGCGCGCGAGCTCGGCGCGCTCCGCCGCCGAGAAGCCGGTCGTGCCCGTGACGAGCGCGACGCCGAGGTCCGCGGCCGTGTGCGCGAGCGCCAACGTGGCCGCCGGGATGCTGAAGTCGATCGCGACGTCGCTGCCGCGCAGCGCGGACTTCGGATCGTCGCTCACGACGATGCCATCTCCGAGATCACGGCCGACACCGGGATGCCCCGGCGACTCGAGCGCCGCGCAGAGGCGGAGCGACGGCTCGTCGCGCAGCGCGGCGCGCACGTGCTCTCCCATGCGCCCGAGCGCACCCACGACGGCGACGCGTCGCGTACCACTCATCCGAGCAGGCCTAGCTCCTTCAGCACGACCTGCAGCCGCTCGCGATGCGGTTCGACCAGCGGAGTCAGCGGCAGCCGGATCTCCGGACCGCACGCTCCCATCAGCGCGAGCGCCGCCTTCAGCGGAATCGGGTTGGTCTCGCAGAAGAGCACCTGACAGAGCGGCAGCAGCCGGTAGTGCGCGCGGCGCGCCTCGGGGAGGTCGCCGCTGCGGAAGGCGCGCACCATCCCGACCAGCGCGGACGGCGCGACGTTCGAGCACGTCGAGATCACGCCGCGGCCGCCGATCGCGAGCAGCGGCAGCGCGAGGCTGTCGTCACCAGAGAGCACGCTGAAGTCGTCGGGACAGCGCGCGATCACCTCGGCCATCTGCGCGAGGTCGCCGCTCGCCTCCTTCACGCCGACGATCTGCGGGATGTCGGCCAGGCGCGCGAGCGTCGCGGGCAGGATGTTCGACGCCGTGCGGCCGGGGATGTTGTAGACGAGCAGCGGGAAGCTGGTCGCGCGCGCGATCTCGGCGTAGTGGAGGAAGATCCCCTCCTGCGTCGGCTTGTTGTAGTAGGGCGAGATGAGCAGGGCGCCGTCCGCGCCAGCGGCCTTCGCGTGCCGTGTCAGCTCGATCGCCTCGCGCGTGCTGTTCGAGCCGGTGCCCGCGACGACGGGAACGCGGCCGCGCGCCGCCTGCACGACGATCTCGACCACGCGGCGATGCTCGGCGTGAGAGAGCGTCGCCGACTCGCCCGTCGAGCCGCACGGCACGAGGCCGTCGATGCCCGCCTCGATCTGGCGCTCGACCAGGTTTCGCAGCGCCGCCTCGTCGATCGCGCCATCGCGAAACGGAGTCACCAGCGCGGTGAGAACGCCCTCGAACACGCTCAATCCTCTCCGACCGCGATGCGTCCCTCGAAGACGTGGGCCGCCGGACCAGTCATCTCGACGTGCGCGTCGTCGGCGGGCCAGACGATCTCGAGGCCGCCGCCTCGCAGCTCGACCCGGAGCCGGCGGTCTGCAACGCCGCGCAAGATGGATACCACGGCGGCCGCGCAGGCACCGCTGCCGCATGCGAGCGTCTCGCCGGCACCGCGCTCCCAGGTGCGCTGCAGCAGGCGGTCGCGACCGCGCGGCGCGACGAACTCGACGTTGACGCGGTTCGGAAACGCCGAGTCGCGCTCGATCGCCGGTCCGAGCCGCTCGACGGGCGCGGTTTCCGGATCGTCGACGAAGAGCACGGCGTGCGGGTTGCCCATCGACACCGACGAGATACGCAGCGTCTCGCCCGCGACCACCATGGGCGCGTCGAGCACTGGGCCGTCGCCGGCGCCGAGCCGCGTCGGGATCTTCGCCGGCGCGAGGATCGGGCGTCCCATGTCGACGGTCACGAGGTCGGGTCCGGCCCAGCGCGGCCGCACGACGCCGGAAAGCGTCTCGACCGAGAGCTCGCGCGCTCGCGTGTGACCCGCGTCGCGCAGGTACTTGTAGAAGCAGCGGATGCCGTTCGCGCACATCTCGACCTGTGTGCCGTCGGCGTTCCAGATCTCCATGCGGAAATCCGCTGCCTGCGAGGGGCGCACGACGAGCAGCTGATCGGCACCGATGCCGAAGTGGCGATCGCACAGGCGTGCGGCTATCGGCGCGATCGGCGGCAGCGCGTCGCGGATCCCGTCGAGCACCACGAAGTCGTTGCCGGCTCCGTGCATCTTCGCGAAGCGCAGCTCGCTCACGGCGCGGTCTTCTCCTTCTGCTCGTCGGGCGGGCACTCCTCCGCCGGCGGTGTCGCGGTCGACGGTGTGGCCGCGGGCTGCACGCTGGTGGTGGGCGGTGTGGGCTTGCTCCGCTCCGGCTTTCCGTACTTCCCGCAGGCCGCGCCCGCGATGACGACGAGAGCGAGAGCGAGCGCGACCGCACGATTGCGAGAGCGCGTCATCGCTTGGACTCGCCGCCGAGCTCGGAGAGCCGCGCGGAGATCTCCGCGGCCGCCGCGTCGAGCGCGGCCGACACGCGTGCGCGTGCGGTGCCGCCCGGCAGATCGCGCGCCTCGACCGCGCGCTCGAGGTCGAGCAGCTCCGAGGCTCCGACCGCGAAGGACGGGTGGAAGGCGCGCAGGTCCTCGCGCGAGAGCGTGCGGAGATCGAGATCCTTCTCGACGCAGTGGGACACGATGCGGCCGACCGCTTCGTGCGCCTCGCGGAAGGGCACGTCGCGGCGCACGAGCGCCTCGGCCAGGTCCGTCGCGAGAAGCATCGGATCGCCCGCGGCCTCGCGCATGCGCTCGCTGCGGACACGGAGCGTCGCGAGCGCGCCGGCCATCACCTCGAGCGAGTCGCGCAAGGTCGCGGCCGAGTCGAAGATCGGCTCCTTGTCCTCCTGGAGGTCGCGGTTGTAGGTCAGCGGGAGTCCCTTCACGACCGTCAGCAGCGCGACCAGGTTGCCGACCGCGCGACCGGCCTTCCCGCGCACGAGCTCCGGGACGTCGGGGTTCTTCTTCTGCGGCATCAGGCTCGAGCCGGTCGAGTAGGCGTCGGCGAGCTCGATGAAGCCGAACTCCGCCGTGGACCACAGCACCAGCTCTTCGGCCAGGCGCGAGAGCTGCACCTGCGCGATCGCGCAGTCGGCCAGGAACTCGAGCGCGGCGTCGCGCGACGCGACCGCGTCCATGCTGTTGCCGGCCGGCGCGTCGAAGCCGAGCGCGCGCGCGGTGGCCTCGCGGTCGAGCGGGAGCGTCGTGCCGGCCAGCGCACCCGCGCCGAGCGGCGACGCGCGCAGCCGCGCGCGCAGATCGCGGAAGCGCGCCGCGTCGCGACCGAGCATGTCGACGAACGCGAGCCAGTGATGCGCGAGCCGGACCGGCTGCGCGCGTTGCAGATGCGTGTAGCCCGGTAGCAAGGTGTCGAGGTGCTCGCGGCCGCGGGTCACGAGCACGGCGCGCAGGTCGTGCAGACCGCGCTCCGCGGCGCAGGCGGCGTCGCGCAGATAGAGCGCGAGGTCCGTCGCGACCTGGTCGTTGCGACTGCGACCGGTGTGGAGGCGTCCGGCGGCGGCCCCGATCAAGGTGCGCAGGCGCGACTCCACGTTCATGTGGATGTCCTCGAGCGAGGGATCGAAAGGGAAGGACCCCGCATCGATCTCTTCCGCGATCTTCTCGAGGCCCGCGAGCAGCGCCTGCTCGTCGGCCGGCGAGATCAGCCCTTGCGCGCGCAGCATGCGCGCGTGCGCGGCCGAGAGCCGCAGGTCGTAGCGCGCGAGCGCGCGGTCGAAGTCGATCGACGCGGAGAAGCGCGCGACCACGGGGTCGAGGTCCTCGCGGAAGCGGCCCCCCCAAGGTTTGTCAGCGGATCTGCGCGGCGGTTGCGCCACCGCCGGAATCTGGAAGAGGCGCGGCGCTTTGGCAAACGCTCGTTCCCTTTCCCGGCGCTTCGGTCCAGTCGGCTAAGGTCCAGCGTCGTCGTATCGGGGGGAACCGGTGGCGCGACGCCGCAACGGCACCGCTGCGCGCGACGACCAGGGTCGATCGCGACGCCGCTGGCGCGTCCCGAGCTGGGTGCGCCCGCTGGCCTTGATCGTCGCGGTCTCGGCCTTCGTGCTCGGCTTCGCGCTCGCCGGTCTGGTCGCCGGGCTCGACCGCACCGTGCGCGCACGCTTCGAAGGGGTCCGCTTCCGCGTTCCGTCGCGCGTCTACGGCGCGCCGACCATCCTCTATCCGGGTCTGGACTGGCGACGCATCGACCTGCGCGGCGCGCTCGCGCGGCTCGGCTACCGCGAGGCCGAGGGCACGAAGGATCTGCCCCCCGGCCAGTACGTGTGGAGCGCGCAGCGGCTGCGCGTCCACTTGCGCGCCTTCGCGCATCCGAGCCGGCCCGAGCCCGCGCGCGACGTCGTGATGCGCATCGACGACAACACCATCACCGAGATCCGCAGCGTGCCGGAGGGCGAGGAGATCGGCGCCGTGATGCTCGAGCCGGAGCCGCTCGGCGCGTACTACGGACCCGCGCGCGAGCAGCGCGAGCTCGTGCGCCTCGCGGAGCTGCCGCGCCATCTGGTGGATGCGGTGCTCGCGGTGGAGGACCAGCGCTTCGAGACACACAGCGGGATCGACCTCCGGCGCATCGCGGGCGCGATGCTCGCGAACCTGCGCGCGGGAGCGATCCGTCAGGGGGGAAGCACCCTCACGCAGCAGCTCGTCAAGAACTTCTTCCTCACTCCCGAGCGGACGCTTCGTCGCAAGCTGCAAGAAGCCGTGATGGCGTTGATCGTCGAGGCCCGTTACGACAAGGACGAGATTCTCGAGTCGTATCTGAACGAGATCTATCTCGGGCAGCGCGGCGCCACTGCCGTGCACGGCGTCGGCGAGGGCGCGCATCTCTATTTCGGAAAATCCGCTTCCGAGCTCGGGGTCGCGGAGTCGGCGCTGCTCGCCGCGATCATCCAGAGCCCGAACGGCATCTCTCCGTATCGCGATCCCGAGCGCGCCGTCCAGCGGCGCAATCTCGTGCTCGACCTGATGCTCGAGCAGGGTCGCATCGACGAAGCCACACACACGCGCGCGCACGCCGAGCCGCTCCAGCTCGCGGCGGTGACACCGGACGCGAACGACGCCCGCTACTTCCTCGACCTGCTGCGCCGCCAGCTCGCCGAGACCTATCCGACCGAGGTGCTCGAGCAGGAAGGTCTGCGCATCTACTCGACGCTCGACCCGCGGCTCCAGCGCATCGCGGCCGAGTCGCTGCGCAAGGGCATCGAGTCGATCGAGAAGCGACGACCTTCCCTCGTGAGCAAGGACGGCCCCGGCCTGCAGGGCTGCATCGTGGCGATCCGCCCGCAGACGGGAGAGCTGCTCGCGCTCGTCGGCGGGCGCGACTACCGCGTGTCACAGTTCGACCGCTGCACGCAGGCGCGCCGCCAGGTCGGCAGTGTGTTCAAGCCCTTCGTCTACATCGCGGCGCTCGAGCCCTTCCGCGGACCGCCGCTGATCACGCTCGCGAGCCGGCTCGACGACTCGCCGCTCGAGATCCAGACGCCGTCGGGGCCGTGGCGCCCCACCAACTACGACCGCGAATTCCACGGCGAGGTCGGCGTGCGCGACGCGCTCGAGCAGTCGTACAACGTCGCGACAGCGCGGCTCGCGCAGCGGGTCGGGATCGAGCGCGTGGTGGACGTCGCGCAACGCCTCGGCATCGAGAGCGCGCTGCCGCGCGTGCCGAGTCTCGCGCTCGGCACGGCCGAGATCGCGCCGGTCGAGCTCGCGCGCGCCTACGCGACGCTCGCGAGCGAAGGCGTGCGCCCGACGACGCAGACTGTCGAGGACGTGGTCGACGGCGAGGGCCACGTGATGGAGAAGCGACGGCTGCGCTTCGAGCGCGTGCTCGACGCGGGCACCGCGTTCCTCGCGACGAGTCTGCTCGAAGGCGTGGCCGAGCGCGGCACCGCGCGATCGCTGCGCGCGGGCGGTCTGCGTGGCGCGGTGGCGGCCAAGACCGGCACGACGGACGAGGAGCGCGATCTCTGGTTCGTCGGGTACACGCCAGACCTCGTCGCGGTCGTCTGGGTCGGCTTCGACACGCCTCGCGGTCTCGGGATTCCGAGCAGTGTCGGCGCGCTGCCGATCTGGCGCAGCTTCATCGAGGGCGTGACCGGCGGCGTCGTGCGCGGCGGCTTCCCGAAGCCTCCGGTGATCGAGCAGGCGTCGATCGATCCGGGCTCGGGCGCGCTCGCGCTCGCCGGCTGCCCCGGCCGCCGCGACGAGTTCTTCCTCGCGGGAACGCTTCCGACGGAGATCTGTCCCGCGGACGACGTGCCGCCGACCGGCGGCGGTCTCTTCCACTGGCTGCGGGGTCGGCTGTGATGCGCGCGCTCCGGCGCGGCGCGCTCGCGATCGTCACGGCCTCGATCGCGTGGGGATGCGCGATCGCCCCGACGCAGGCGCCGCAGCCGTCGATGCGCATCCGCGACGTCGCGCGCGATGGAGACGAGACGCGGCGCGCATCGCAGCAGCTCGTGCTCGAAGGTCTGCGCGCGGACTCCGCGCACGAGTTCGAGCGCGCGCGCTCGCTCTACCAGCGCGCGCTCCAGGTGGACTCGGGCAACCCCTACGCCTATCTCGCGCTCGCGCGGCAGAGCGCGGAGCAAGACGAGCCGGAGCTCGTGCTCCAATACGTCGATCGCGCCGAGGATCTGCTCTCCGCGGATGCCGATCCCTCCCCTGGGGCCGAGGTGCATCTCGAAGGACTGCGCGGACTCGCACTCGCACAGACCGGAGAAACCGTTCGAGCCCATGAGCTGCTCGAGCGCGCCGCGGAGAGCGCGCCCGACGTGTGGGGCGATGGACGTCTCGATGCTGACGAGCTGCGTTAGACCCCAGAGGGTGCGTGTGATAGGTTCGCGCGCCCGATGACGCCGAAGCTGCGCGTGGGATCGATCGCCTTTGGCGCAAGCCTCGCCGCCGACTTCGTCAGCAAGCGACTCGTCTCGCACTTCCTGACCTACACCGACAAGTACGAGATCATCCCGGGTTTCTTTTACCTCACTCATGTGCGCAATCCGGGCGCGGCGTTCGGTCTCTTCTCCGACGGAGATCCGCTCGTTCGCATCTGGTTCTTCGTGATCGTGTCTGTGTTGGCGATCGGCATCATCCTCTCGTTCTTCCGCCAGCTGGCCCCGGGGGACCGACTGCATGCGTTCGCACTCGGTCTGATCCTCGGGGGTGCCGTCGGCAACTTGATCGATCGACTGTGGCTGCGCGAAGTCGTGGACTTTCTCCACATCAAGCTGTGGGGCGGCTACTCGTGGCCCGACTTCAACTTCGCCGACAGCTTCATCGTCATCGGAGTGGCGCTGCTCATCCTCGAGCTGCTCGCCGCAGAGGGCGAGAAGCGCGCGAGCCCCGAGCCCGGCGAGAGCGCTCGCTGAAAAAAGTTCGCGCGCGCCGTCATGTCCGATTTCGGTTTCCCGTCGGTGGCGTGGCTCGGTTCGTGACGACACGCAATCGCGTCGCGCGAGAATTCCGACGGAAGAATGCTTGACACTCCGATGGCGACCGGATAAGAGAGCGCGTCTGCCGCTCTCTCTCTCTCCGGGCAGGAAGCAGATGGCTGGGCGTCGCCGAGGGGCCACGCCGAACAGTGCCAGGCGCAAGTCGAAGTAGCGCTCCCGAGGTCGGTCGAATGATGCAGAGATTGCAAGTGCGCCTCGAGGGCACGACCGGCTCGTCGACGATCATGCGCACGCAGCTTCCGTCGGTGGACGCGTTGCATGACCCCCGTCGGGGATCTGGTTCGACGCGCGAAGCGAGGAGAGTCGAGAGCAGCAGTCTCCGTCGAGTGATGCAGCTCGGGCTTCCCCCCGGCCCGCAGATGCACACGCGAGGGTGGGAGGTGTCCGCGGGCTGAGGGGTTGGGGACTCAGACCGATGAGGAAGGCGAAGGGCGATTACGCGATCCTGACCGTGACCAATGCACTGCGGCTGCTCGAAGAGTTCCGCAACGAGGTCGAGGTCGGAGTGGCCGAGCTCGGCAGGCGACTCCGACTGCACAAGAACAACGTGTTCCGGCTGCTCGCGACGTTGGAGGAGGCGGGATACATCGAGCAGAACGTGGCGACGGGTCGCTATCGACTCGGACTCGCCGCGCTCCAGCTCGGACAGGCGTTCAGCCGAAGTCGGCCGCTGCTCGCGCGCGGTCCGGCATATCTGGAGGAGCTCGCGAGCTCCACCGCTGAGTCGGCGCACCTCGCGATGCTCGACGGCTTCGACGTCGTGCACGTGGCCGGCGTCGCGCCGAGTCGCATGGTGGTGAGCTCACTGCGCGTGGGCCAGCGGCTCCCGGTCCACTGCACGGCGCTCGGCAAGGTGCTGCTCGCGTGCGGACCCGATGCGGAGCGCGAGTCCTTCGACAAGGAGGTCGTCACGTCGCAGGGACTCGAGGCGCGCACGCGGCGCACCATCCAGGACCCGACGAAGTTCTTCGAGCACGTGCGCACCGTCGCGGGTCAGGGCTTCGCGCTCGATCTCGAGGAGTGCGAGGAGGGACTCTGCTGCGCGGCGGCGCCGGTGCACGACGTGACGGGACGGGTCGTCGCGGCGCTCTCGGTGTCGGCTCCGGCGTGTCGGGCGGACGAGCGCTCGCTGCTCGAGCAGATCCTGCCCCGGGTCTCTGGCGCGGCCGAGCGGCTGTCGCGCGAGCTCGGGCATCACGTCTAGAAGCTCGGCACCACGTCCAAGAGTGGGCGAGGCCGGGGCCTCCCCAGCCCGCGCGGACGACTCGCGTCGACCGGGCGCCAGTCGTCGAGCACGGCCGCTGCCGGAACGCTGGTTGAATCTGGTATGCTGCGGCCCTCTTTCACCCCGGCCCGACTCGGCTCGGTGTGAAGCGGCCTCCACCATCCCATCCTGGTCGGAGCGTTCCCCCGTCGGAGAAGGACCTTGATCACCCGAGAGCAGGCGCTGGCCTATCACTCGAAGGGCCGGCCCGGCAAGCTCAAGATCACCCCCACCAAGCCCACTCGCACCCAGGAAGATCTCTCGCTCGCGTACTCCCCTGGGGTTGCAGAGCCCTGCCGCGAGATCGCGCGCGATCCGGACGACGTCTTCAAGTACACCGGTCGCGGGAACCTCGTCGCCGTGGTCACGAACGGCACCGCCGTGCTCGGCCTCGGCAATCTCGGTCCCAGCGCCGCCAAGCCGGTGATGGAAGGCAAGGCGGTGCTGTTCAAGCGCTTCGCCGACATCGACGTCTTCGACATCGAGATTGCGAGCGAGGACGTCGACGAGATCGTGCGCACGGTGGAGCTGATCGCGCCGACCTTCGGCGGCATCAACCTCGAGGACATCCGCGCGCCCGAGTGCTTCGAGATCGAGAGGCGCCTGATCGAGAGCCTCGACATCCCCGTCTTCCACGATGACCAGCACGGCACGGCGATCATCTCGGGCGCGGCGCTGCTGAACGCGGTGCAGCTCACCGGCCGCTCGCTCGAAGACATCCGGGTCGTGTTCAACGGCGCCGGCGCCTCGGGCATCGCCTGCGCGAGGCTCTACCGCGACCTCGGCGTGCCCGCGGAGAACATCACGCTCTGCGACAGCCGCGGCGTGATCTACGCCGGTCGGCGCGAGGGCATGAACCGCTACAAGGAGGCGCTCGCCCGCGACACCGACGCTCGAACCTTGTCCGACGCCCTGCGCGACGCCGACGTCTTCGTCGGGCTCTCGCAGGCCGGAGTCGTGACGCCCGAGATGGTCCAGCGCATGGCGAAGCGCCCGATCATCTTCGCGATGGCCAACCCCGATCCCGAGATCGCGCCGGAGGCCGTCCGCCGCGTGCGTCCCGACGCGATCATCGCGACGGGCCGCTCCGACTACCCGAACCAGGTCAACAACGTGCTCGGCTTCCCCTTCATCTTCCGCGGCGCGCTCGACGTGCGCGCAAGCAAGATCAACGAGCCGATGAAGCATGCCGCGGTGAACGCGCTCGCCGAGCTCGCGACGCGCGGCGAGGCGGTGCCGAAGGTCGTGGCCGAGGCGTACCCGAACGACGTCTTCGACTTCGGGCCGAGCTACATCATCCCGAAGCCCTTCGACCCGCGGATGCTGATCTACGTCCCGCTCGCCGTGGCGCAGGCCGCGATGGAGAGCGGCGTCGCGCGGCGCAAGGTCGATCTCGTGGCGTACCGACAGCGCCTCGAGGAGACGGTCGGGCACCTGGCCGAGCCCTAGCTTCTTGTTCCGCAAGCTGCTGGTCGCGAACCGCGGCGAGATCGCCGCGCGCGTGCTCCGCGCCGGACGTGAGCTCGGCATCCCGACCGCGGCGATCGCGTCCGAGGCGGACCGCGACGCCTTCCACGCCCGGCTGGCCGACGAGGTTCACGTCTGCGGACCGGCGCCCGCGCGCGAGTCGTATCTCGCGGCGGAGCGCATCGTCGGGGTCGCGGAGTCGATCGGCGCCGACGCGATCCACCCGGGCTACGGCTTCCTGGCCGAGAACGGCGCCTTCGCGGATCTGTGCAAGGCGCGCGGCATCCGCTTCGTGGGGCCGACCGGCGACGTCATCCGCGCGATGGGCTCGAAGCTCGGCTCGCGTCGCATCATGGCGCGCGCGGGTGTGTCGGTCGTGCCCGGGAGCGAGGCCGTCGCCAGCGCTGGCGAGGCGCTCGAGGCCGCGCGCGCGCTCGGCGGCTTCCCGGTGATCGTCAAGGCGAGCGCGGGCGGCGGCGGTCGCGGCATGCGGATCGTGCGCGAGGAATCGAAGCTCGCCGACGCGCTCGAGCGCGGGCGCGGCGAGGCGCAGCGCGCCTTCGGCGACGGGACGCTCTACCTCGAGAAGCTCGTCGACGGCCCGCGTCACGTGGAGGTGCAGGTGCTCGCCGACTCGCGCGGCCACGTGGTGCACTGCTTCGAGCGCGAGTGCTCGATCCAGCGCCGACACCAGAAGCTGATCGAGGAGGCGCCGGCGCGGATCGACGCGTCGATGCGCGAGCGGCTCGGCGCGGCGGCCGTCGCGGCGGCGCGCGCGGTCGGCTACGAGGGCGCCGGCACGGTCGAGTTCCTGCTCGACGCGAGTGGGCACTTCTACTTCCTCGAGATGAACACGCGCATCCAGGTCGAGCATCCCGTGACGGAGGCGATCACCGGCCTCGATCTCGTGAAGGCGCAGATCCGCATCGCCGCTGGCGAGCCGCTCTCGCTCTCGCAGCAGGATGTCGCGATGCGCGGCCACGCGATCGAGGTCCGCATCTACGCCGAGGACCCCGACCGCAACTTCCTGCCGTCGCCCGGGCGCATCGAGCGCTGGCGGCCGCCAGGCGGATTCGGCGTGCGGATCGATGCTGGCGTCGAGGTCGGTGACGCGGTCACGACGCACTACGACCCGCTGCTCGCCAAGCTGACCGCCTGGGGCAACGATCGCCCCGAGGCGATCTCGCGGCTGCGCGCCGCGCTCGACGAGTTCGCGCTCGAGGGCGTCCGCAGCACGCTGTCCTTCCACCGTCGCGTGGTGCGCCATCCCGTCTTCCTGGAAGGCCGCTACGACACGGGCTTCATCGAGCAGCATCTGCAAGCCAGGACCGAACCGGCATGACGCGCGGAAAAGGCCCCGACCTGCCGATCTATGCTAACCAGATGCCCGCCCGGCCCTCGGAAGGACCCATGGACGCGTCGCCGCCCTACTCGCTCGACGATCCCTTCCGGCGATCGGCGGCTGCGTCGCGGAACCATCCCGGCGCCTATGACGCGGCGCTCGAGCTCGGCCGCGAGCTGCTCGAAAGGCCGGCGCAGGGCGGCGGTCCCGAGCGCGTGCGGGTCCAGCACGCCAAGGGCCGCATGACCGTGTTCGAGCGCATCCGCGTGCTGACGCAGCGCGAGCCGAACCTCCTGTGGCAGAACTGGGGCAAGGGTCTCGACGGCGCGTCGATCGTGACCGGGATCCTCTCCATCCAAGGCCGCGACGTCGCGGTCTACGGCCACGACTTCACCCTGCGCGCCGGCTCGATGGACGCGACCAACGGGGCGAAGCTCGCGCGCCTGATCTACATGGCGGCCGAGCGCGGCATCCCGCTGATCGGGATGAACGACTCGGCAGGCGCGTTCGTGCCGGCCGGCGTCGGCGGTCTCGACGGCTACAGCGAGGCCTTCTGCGCGCTGCGAAAGATCAGCGGCGTCGTGCCGAGCATCAGCCTGATGTTCGGCTACAACGCGGGCGGCGGCGCGTACCTGCCGCGCCAGGGCTCCTTCATGATCCAGTGCGACGACACCTTCATCGGGCTGACGGGGCCCGGTGTCGTGAAGAGCGCGCTCGGCGAGGACGTGAGCGCCGACGACCTCGGCGGTCCCGGCGTCCACGGGATGAACGGCGTCTGCGACCTCACCACCGCCGACGAGCTCGCGTCGCTGCGGACCGCGATCCGCCTGCTCGGCTATCTGCCGGACAACCACCGCACGCTCGCGCCGTTCGTGAAGACGTCGGACCCGATCGACCGCTTCACGGTCGAGGAGGACATCCTCTTCCGCCGCACCTTCTCGCAGGCGGCCGGCATGAGCACGCCGCTCGAGATCACGCTGTTCATCCAGCAGATCTGCGACCACGGCGAGTACTTCGAGCTCCAGCCGGCGCGCGCCCGCAACATGGTCACCGCCTTCGGGCGCATCGGCGGCTGGGTCGTCGGCTTCGTCGCCAACAACTCGGCGGTGGCTTCGGGACAGATCGACGTCGACGCCGCGCGCAAGGCCACGCGCTTCATCCGCTTCTGCAACCTCTACAACATCCCGATGATCTTCCTCGAGGACGTGACGGGATTCCTGCCGGGCACCGAGCAGGAGTCGCGCGGCATCATCCTCGAGGGCCGCCGCCTGCTCGACTCGATCATCGACCTGCGCGTGCCGCGCATCACGCTGATCATCCGCAACGCCTTCGGCGGCGCCTACGCGGCCTACAACTCGCACTACGTCGGCGCCGACATGGTCTTCGCGATGCCGCAGGCGCGCATCGCCGTGATGGGCCCCGGCGGCGGCGTCGAGTTCATGTACAAGAACGAGATGCGCGAGGCGCATAGCGAGTTCCAGCGCGCGATCGCGGAGGGCGTCCCCGACGCGGTCGCCGTGCGCAAGCGCGACGAGCGCCTCGCGCAGCTGCGCGAGCGCTACGAGCGCGAGCTGATGAATCCGAAGGAGGCGCTCTCGCTCGGCTCGGTCTCGCGCATCGTGATGCCGGGCACCAGCCGCCGCGTGCTCGCCGAGAACCTCGACTTCCTGATGCGCACCTACACGCCCTCGCCGATGGGCGGGCCGCAGCGCGAGTTCGAGTAGCCGGCATGCTGGATCGCGATTCCATCCCGCGCCGCTTCCACGAGTGCGACTCGCCGTGGCTGCGCTCCTTCTCGCTCACCGACGTGAAATGCCTGGTCGTCTGCCGCGGCCCGGTCCGCAAGGAGGCATTCGACGTCTTCGACGAGGTCGGCATCCGCGAGTACGGAATGCTGCTCTCGGAGAAGGACTCGGTCGTCTACCCGCGCTGCCTGGCGCCGGAGCTCCGGAACCTGCGCTTCCCGCACAACGTGCACCGCGTGCCCGACTACATGGGCGCGGGTCAGGAGGAGAAGCAGCAGCGGATCCGCGAGATCGTCGAGATCGCGACGCGCCACGGCTACACGCACGTGTTCGCGGGCTACGGCTTCATGGCCGAGGACGCCGAGTTCATCGAGGCGATCGAGCGCGCGGGCCTGGCGTTCGTGGGGCCCTCGTCGCGCGTGGTGCGCCGCGCCGGCGCGAAGGACGAGGCAAAGAAGCTGGCGCGCAGCCTCGGCAACGCTGTGATCCCCGGCGTCGACGACCTCAGCGCGCGCGCGCTGCTGGCGCGCGCGAAGGATCTCTCCGGCCTCGAGGCGCTGGCGAAGCAGCACGGCCTGCGCGCCGACTTCGACCCGAAGGCGCCGGTCGAGTCGAACGCCGAGGCGCTGCTGCAGGCGGGCTACGCGAAGACGGTCGAGCTGGTCGAGATTCCGGAGCTCCAGGCCGCGGCCGAGGCTGTGTGCGACGAGATCTGGGCGCAGCACCCCGGTCAGCGCATCCGCTTCAAGCACATCGGCGGCGGCGGCGGCAAGGGACAGCGCGTGGTGGCGAGGCCGAAGGAGGTCGCGCCCGCGGTGATGGACGTGCTCGCCGAGTCGAAGGTGCTCGCGCCCGGCTCGAACCGGAACTTCCTGATCGAGCTGAACATCGAGAGCACGCGCCACAACGAGATCCAGCTGATCGGCAACGGCGACTGGTGTCTGTCGCTCGGCGGGCGCGACTGCTCGGTGCAGATGCACGAGCAGAAGCTCTTCGAGGTGTCGCTGACGCAGGAGCTGCTCGACGTCGAGATCGGCGCGGCGAAGGGCCGCACACGCGAGGTGCTGGAGGGAGACCGTGGCACCTTGGCGCGCATGGAGGCCGAGGCCGAGCGCTTCGGCGCTGCCACCGGCCTCGACTCCGTGTCGACCTTCGAGTGCATCGTGTCGGGCTTCTCCCACTTCTTCATGGAGATGAACACGCGCATCCAGGTCGAGCACGGCGTCACCGAGCTCGTCTACCGACTGCGCTTCGAGAACCCCGACGCGCCAGGCGAGTTCTTCAGCGTCGAGCGCCTGATCGAGGCGATGTTGCTCTGCTGCGTGCACGGACCTCGGCTGCCGCGGCCGACGCGCGTGCCGCGCGCGCGCTCGGGCGTCGAGGTCCGCATCAACGCGACGAACGCCGCGCTGCAACCGCACGCGGGCGGTCTGATCCGCAGCTGGACGTCGCCGATCGCG
>Ga0335069_10007580_pt1 | contig 15645 bp, 10 predicted proteins | sample Lox_Sample_11_FD_206714 | JGI IMG/M metagenome (GOLD analysis project Ga0335069, IMG submission 206714) | Soil microbial communities from Loxahatchee National Wildlife Refuge, Florida, United States - Lox_Sample_1.1 | ecosystem: Environmental > Terrestrial > Soil > Wetlands | place: USA... | reverse complement strand
TGCTTCCGATCCGTCCCCGCAACAAAGCGCTTCATTCGATCCCCCGCAAATCGCAGAGGAATCGTACTGCACGAGTCACGCCAACGGGGGTGTTTTTACACAGCCAGGGTCATCAACAGTCAAATTCGGCGCGGAGATCGATGTCGGCTTTTGCCCAGTTAGCGGACCTCAGCATGACGTCGCGACGTGTCGCCGAGAACCTCTTGCCTTACGTCTGCTCTTCGGGAGGCGGCTGGTCGTGCTCATCCGGCGTGGTGCGGCGCGCGAAAATAGATTGCCACCAGGAACGTTGCCGATGGCGGTGCATTTGGTTCGCTGGTGGCACCGCCCTTCCATTCTGCGCTTGCAATCTCGACCGGAAGGCGTAGATGGGATTATGCATAGGCGCTGCGCTGGTCCATGAAGGGCGTGGCCGTTCGGGCTGGCGGTGACGGCGGTGCGGCGACAAGGGGACGTGAACCCCACTGCCTGAGCCGGTCGCGTCCAGCGCCGGAGACGATCGGTTGCCGCGGGAAGGCCCCGCGGATCAAAGGTTGTACCAGCCGCCGACAACCAACGATTTTCTTGCTGCAATCGGCTGAGTAGCGCGTAGTTTGAGTGTTGCCCCGAGCGTCGCGGATGGCCGAGCGCCATCGAGATCTCAGGGGCGACGTGGATGCTGCGCTTCGACGCGCTAGCCCCGTCATCGAATGACCATCGTATCGACGGGGTGCCGTTCATGAATTCTGTTCCGCGCAAGACTGCCATTCGACGCCGCGCCGTGCCGCCGCAGGGCGCTGCCGCGCGGTGCGACGGTAGAGCGGACACGCACGGCCGCCACGCTGGTGCCCCCACGGTGGACTGCGCCCCGGCGGCGGAGGTGTCTCTCCAGCCGACAACGTCAGTAATAACAGAGGGATCTTTGAGTAAGAGTGAGTACAGTATAACAACAACGTCTCTCAATCATTAGGCCGACTTTATTGAAGGACGTTATTGTTATTTACCTGTACTGCGAGAGCGTGGCATCTATATAGTAACGGCTGAGCTGGGAAGGAGAGCTGGGGGCGATGGACGACATGTTCAACACGGTATCCGCCGACGCGCTGATCGGCACGGACACCTCCGCAGTTGGCAGCGCCAGTCAGGCCAGCGCGCCGGGCAACGCTACGCTCAAGCCGTTGTTCAACAACGCACAGGACCTCTATGACTGGGTTTCTGCCGACGTCACGCTGGACAACCAGCAGCGCTCCAATGAGCTGAGCGCCCTTCGCGCGCTCGAGAAGCCCACCCACCTGCCGCTCGCGGCGATCCCCCTCGAAACCAAATACCTGACCGAAAAGGTCTTCGCGCTGAGCCACGACGAGGCCGGCGTGACCAAGCGCCGCTGGAGCGAGATCCGCAGCATCTGCGGGCGCATACTCAAGCGCGCCGGAATTTTGGCAATCGCCGTCCGGCGCAACAACGCGCTCACCATTGCCTGGCAGTTACGGCTCGATGAGCTCGAACACTTCAAGAAGATCAGGCTGAGCCCGTTCGCCCGGTCATGCTCGAGGCGAGGGATCGAGCCCGGCGACGTCACCGAGATGACCTTCGCGGAGTTCGACGAGGAGGAGCTGACGAAATCCGCCAAGGGCAAGAAGGCTTACAAGACCGGCCGTATGGCGCGAACCACTTGGAACTGGGCGGTGGAGAATATGGCGGGATGGACGGGTCCTAAGGTCGAGGTGCCGAACTACGCCAACCGCTACGCCTTGCCGAAAAGCAGCTTCAGGCCGGAACTGGCCGCAGACATCGAAAGGTATGCGGACGCCTGCCGTCGTAACAAGGGGCACGTCAACCCCTTCGGCGTGCTGAACAAGAAGGCCTGCAGGCGTCTCAGCGACAAGACCATCGAACTCCACCGCGAGCTGATCTGGGCGATGGCCGCGATCCAAGTGCGCCGAGGCCGCCCCATCGAGGAAATCGACGGCCTCGAGGCGCTCGTCGATCCCGTATGGGTGAACCAAGGACTCTTTTTCCTCTGGGAGAGGTACGGCGAGAACACGAAGCGGCTTCACAGCTTCGCCGGCACCATGCACTCCATCGCCAAGAGCTTTGTGCGGCCGAAGAAGAAGGTCCTCGATGCGCTCGCGAGTTTGTGCAAGACCGCCTGGCCCGACGAGGAGCCGGGCTTCAGCGACAAGAACCTCAAGATGCTGCTGCAGTTCGACAGCCCGCAGCTGTTCCAAAGCCTTTACATGCTCCCTTACGCGATCGCGGCTCCCATCAAATCGCAGAAGGCGATCACCCGCGACGACGCGTGGGCCGTGATGATCGCGCTCGCCATCGAGCTCGAGCTGACCTCGATGGTGCGGCTGGGCAACCTAACCGAGATCGACATGAAGAAGAATGTCTGGCCGGTCGGGGTCGACGGAGACCGGCTCCTGGTGTTCCCGGGCATGCGCGTCAAGAACGGGCAGCCGCTGCAGTTCACGCTGTCGCCGCGGACCTGGGAGCTCTGGGACTTCTATGTCGAGAAATGCCGGCCGCTCCTGGTCGGCGGCCCGTCGACGCTGCTGTTCCCGATCGAAGCCGACACCAAGAAGCGTGAGGCTCGGATCCGCTATCACATCACGTTGACGGTCTACCGCCGGCTCAACATATGGGTGACGCCGCACCAGTACCGCCACATCGGCGTGATGGTCTACTTGAAGCAACATCCCGAAGATTATTACACACCCAGCGTGGCGCTCGGGCACAAGGGCGAAGACACCTTGAAGAAGCACTACGCCTACATGAGCCAACACCAGGCCGTGAAGCAGTTTACGGCCGTCGTGCTCGCCGGCCGCGAGGAGTTGATCGCCGAGTTCGGTTTCTGAGGGGGTATCGATGAACATCACCAAGGTCACCGACCCGACCGGCTTCAAGCAGCTTCCGCACAACCAGTGGCCGGCGGACTGCCTGCCGTTATTGCAGCCGGTGCCCGCCGGCGGCAATCCCTACAGCGGCGCGCAGACGCCCTGGACGCGGCTGAACCCGACCTCTCGCAAGGTGCGGCTGCAGAGCTTTGCGGTGTTCCTCGACTGGCTCATGCGGACGGGCCGATACGATAGCGGTCGGCCTGTCACCAAGCAGGTGACGAGAAACCTTGCTGAAGCCTACGACGTCGACATGGCTGCGGCGAAGCTCAGCTACTACACACGTGGTATCCGCCTCAGCGGCATCTATGCGGGGTTGCGCGAGCTGGCGCCCAAAGGGGAGTGGCGCTGGCTGCAGCAGGTGGCCAAGGAATGCGAGCGCCTTGCCAAGGAGACCAGGGAGCTACCGGCGTTCCAACCGCTCCCAATCGATCTCGTGAGGGCGGGTCTCACCTACCTGCAGCGCAGCGAGGCGCCGGGACTGTCGGACCGCAAACGGGCAACCCTCTTCCGCGACGGCACGATCATCATCTTCTTCGCCTTGGTCGGCCAGCGCCGCGGCGCGGTGGCGGTGATGTTGTTGGGCGAGCATCTCAAGACGGACGAGCCGACGTGGCTGGTTGACTGGCCGCCGGAGGACATCAAGGGCAAGCGCCACGGCCATACCCAGGAACTGCCGGACGAACTGGTCCGCATCCTCCGCCGCTACCTGGAGGTCCACCGGCCGGTGCTATTGCAACGGGCCGAGAAGGTGACACCTGTAGCCGCGCGCGCCCTCTGGCTATCCGAGCGCGGCACGCCGCTCTGCGAATCCGCGATTTACAAGCGGCACCGGCACGTGAGCAAGGACATCCTGGGCATCGCCGTGAACCCTCAGGCGGTGCGGCACGCCGGCGCCACCTTCATCGCGAAAGAGCATCCCGAGCTCGTCGCCATCATCGCGGAGTGGCTGGGGCACACCAACGGCCGTACCGCCCCAGAGCACTACATCCTCGAGACCAACATCGCGGTGAGCAGGCGCTTCGTAGGCGCGATCGACAAGATGCGCTTCGGAGTCGAAGCGCCATCGCCGGCGCAGGCCGTCGATCCCGCCGGTGGCGACGAGGTTGACGGACCGGTTTTCTGAGACTGGATCCGTGATAGGCTTTACTGGATCGGCTCCCAGGCCAAGGACGGTCGCTTCAACGGAGCCTCAACTTGCAGGTCGCGGCGGGAGAATCCGTCGGGCCGGTGACGAGAGGACCGCATTATGCGCCCTGATTGCCTCGACGCCGCTTCCTCATTGAGGGTCCCTCGCGACCAGCGCCGCACGCCTGCGCCGGCGCAGTCTCTCACCGCCACGCCGGGCGCGTGGTTGCAGGATGAGTCCACCCCCACCTCGACGCCATTGCTGATGCGCCGCCCGGCCAGATACATAATGGTGGATGAAGGGCTCGGCACCACAGGAGAGCGGCAACGAGGGACCGGCGCACAGCGCGGCGCCTCCCTTGTCTGCGTTCACCATGAAGGTGGTGGACGACATGCCTGTGCCGTTGCCCATCACCGACGCCGAGCTGCAGGTGATCGAGCGCCACCTGCGCGGGATCCTCGACCGGGTGCTGTTCGATGAAGACCGTGAAGACACAGACCGGCGTGACGCGCGTCGCGTTCTACGCCCGCGTCTCCACCGTTCGCCAGGCTGAACACGACCTCTCAATCCCCGACCAGGTCCGCCAGGGCGAAGCGTTCTGTGAGCGGAAGGGGATGGAGCTGGTGCGCGTCTTCACGGAGCCGGGGGCCTCCGCCACCGACGACCGGCGACCAGTGTTCCAAGAGATGATCGACCTCGCCTGCGGACCCGACCATCCGTTCGACGTCATCCTGTTCCATTCCTTTAGCCGCTTCTCGCGCGACGCTATGTTGTTCGAGTTCAACGCGCGCCGGCTGCGGAAGGTGGGTGTGCAGCTGGTGTCGTTGACCCAGGAGGTTGGTGACGACCCGACCAGTCAGCTTATCCGCAAGGTCGTCGTGCTCTTCGATGAATATTCCTCGCAGGAGAATGCCAAGCACACGCGCCGTTCGATGCGCGAGAACGCCCGGCAAGGGTTCTGGAACGGCTCGAAGCCTCCATTCGGCTACCGGACGCAGGAGGCAGGGCGCCGCGGCGACAAGGTCAAGAAGGTTCTTGCAGTAGACCCGGCCGAGGCCGCGACCGTCCGCAAGATATTCGACCTGTACCTCGGCGCCGACGGCGCGGCGAAGGGCGTGAAGGCAATCACGACGCACCTGAACGAGCGAGGCGTGACAATCCGCGGCAAGCCGTTCAACGTGGCAACCGTTCACAAAATTCTGACGCGCCCCACCTACAGTGGCACCCACTACTTCGACCAGCACGACAGTCGCACCGGTCAATGGAAGGACCGCGCCGAGTGGGTCCCGATGCAGGTGCCGGTCATCATCGAGCAGGACGCCTTCGACCGGGTGCAGGCGACCTTGAAGGCACGCGACCGTCGCGTCACGCCGCCTCGCGTTGTGACCGGGCCGACCCTGCTCACCGGCCTCGCCCGGTGCGCCACCTGCGGCAGCGCCATGACGCTGCGGACCGGCAAGAGCGGGCGCTACCGCTACTACACCTGCAGCCGGCAGGCGATCCAAGGCAAGACGGGCTGCAAGGGCCGCAGCATCCCCATGGACAAACTAGACGGGCTCGTCGTCGAGCACATGAGCGAGCGCCTCTTTGCGCCGGAACGTCTCCGCCATCTGCTCAAGGAGTACCTCGACCGCTCCGTCAGCGCCCAAGCCGGTCGCCGCGAACGGCTGCGGCAGCTCAAGGTCGAGAGCACGGAAACCGAAGGCCGGTTGAAGAAGCTCCTGGCGCTTGTGGAGACCGGCGTGATGCAACCCGACGATACCGTTTTCACGGAACGATTGGCGCAGATCAGGCTGCAGCGGCACGAGACGGAGGAGCACATCGCGCAGCTGGAACGCGAGCTCAACGCCCAGGGTTATGAACTCACGCCCGAGCGCCTCGCCGCCCTCGGGACGGCACTACGCGAGCAGCTCGTGAACGGCGACGCCCAGTTCCGCAAGGCCTACCTCAATCTCTTCATCGACCGGATCGAGGTGGACGATGCCGAGATCCGCCTTTGCGGCTCGAAATCGACGCTCGCGAAGGCGGCGTCAGGGGCCTTACCAAGGCCCTCCGACGGAGTGCCCAGTTTTGTTCGGGAGTGGCGTCCCCGGGGTGACTCGAACACCCGACCCACAGTTTAGGAAACTGTTGCTCTATCCTGCTGAGCTACGGGGACGCAATAAAAATCAATGAGTTAGTTATCTTGCCTCTGGCCTAGTCGCAGCATAGTCGCTTCCCTTTTCGTGGTGCATGAGACTGACTTCCGCACCTTCATGAAGCTCGTTGTCGAGGCGCCGGTTCAGCATTCTAGCAACGTGCAACGGCCAGTGACCATACGTCAGCATCTTCTGGTCGATCGAGCAGCCGATACCCGTCGCCGGGATTAGAAGTTAGGAAGCAGAAGCTGGCCGGGTACGATGCCGCCGCGCTTCCGTCGGCACAGGGAAAATAGTCATCGCTGTTATCGGCACTGGCATCAGTCTGGAGCCTGCGACCGTAGAAGCGATAGAGGTTGAGAAGCTAGTCCCGGATACCTTATGTACGTAGCCTGAGTGATGTATTTAGCCTGAGTGCGCTGACACGCGTCTCAACCGTTGCTCGCGAGAAAAGTCGCAGAAGGGTCGAAAGCAGTCGCATTCCTGGCGCAATGCACCGGCCGGCGGACGGTCGCCAGAAGGCCAGATCTGGACTTCGTTCCGAGCTCGGAACACTCTCGGTCAACGGCAAGATTGGACCGCGCGACATAGTGCTCGCCGACGAGGTGGTCACGCGGACCGTGATTTCAGGAGTTGCGTGATGTCAGGAACATTCTGTTTCATTCGACTGGCGGGCCGGCAGTAGCGCCGCGCAAACGGGGGAACTGAAAATGAGCGCATGGAAAATCCTGGTCATCTCGATACTCCTTATGCTGTTCGGGGCTGTTGCACGCTATTGGATGCCACACATCTTCGGCCCCGGCAGCCGACTTGTGAGTTGGGCGGTCGAGGCAGGCCTTGTCGTGCTAATTCTCTATCTGGTACTGCCACCGAGCCCCGGGGTCGGCAGGATCGCGACCCTCATTCTTGACGAAAATAAGAATCCAGAGGTCTCACGTCTCCTGACGCTTCTATTTTTTGTGATGATAATGTCGGCGTACCTGACGTGCGCCCTATGGAATGTTTCGCTCTGGAATCCCCCGTCCATGTTTCAAGATTTGCCAGCGCTTCCCGCAGGGGATTCCGATGCAGGAGAATGGAAATTACCGCTTGGGATAGAGATCCCGCCTCAGATTTGGCTGTTAGCGGGGATCGTCGTGGGGCCGGCCATCGGCGCTGCAATCATCACAAGTGCTAAATTGCAGACGGGAGAGTTGTCCACAGTATCTACGGGAGAGTTGTCCACAGTATCTGAGGTACCCCTGCTGAGCCGCATGTTTCTGTATGAGGGCAAAGCCCCAAAGCGACAGGTCGACTTCGCGCCAGCCTATGAGTTCCTGACCAAGATGGTCGTCTTTGTGGCATATCTCGTTGCGTTGGGCCGTCTGATGTACATGACGGGCGCCGACGCGTACATTCTCAGATTTCCCTCAGTTCCCGATGGGTTGTTGGTTATTGTGGCCGTTGTCTCCGGCGTATACATCGTGAGCCGCGCTATTCATCGCCGGGATTAGAAGTTAGGTCATGAACTCATAAACGCCGGAAGCCTCGTCAGCACTTCCGGAGTCAAGCGGACATGGCGCGAAGGCTTCCATTCTTCACTTTTGACCCGAACCGGGACAAAGCACGGCAAAGGCGGCCCTCCGCCCGGATGAGATTTTCAATAGTGATGCCGCGAGACCTGAGCCGCATCCACGTTCTGGTTCCCGGGCGCGGCGCCGCAGAGTATCGTTTTCTAGGCCCATTCTCAAATCGCGGACGCCGATGCTCCCCCCAAACAAGGCCGTCAAGGCACATCGCCGTGGCACGCATCGGACGAAGGTCCCCGAGGAAACGGTTGACCGCCTCCGGCCGCTGATGAGCGCCTTCGGCATCACCCGCATCGCCAATCTCACCGGCCTCGACAGGACGGGGATTCCGGTGGTGATGGTATGCCGACCCAATGCCCGGTCGAGTGCAGTCTTCCATGGCAAGGGGATCGATCTTGCAGCCGCTAAGGCTTCGGGCCTGATGGAGGCGATCGAGACGTGGCACGCCGAGCACGTGAGGTTGCCGCTCCGTTTCGGCAGCTTCACCGACATAGGTTCGGATCACGTGCTCGTTGATGTCGAAGGATTGCCGCGGACGCCGGCGGGTCGATTTCGTCCTGAGCTCCCTATGCTCTGGGTCGAGGGGCAGGACCTGATTACCGGCAGCGGGGTCTGGTTGCCATTCGAAATCGTGCATGCCGACTCAAGGGTGTCAGGCCCGCCAGCAAGCGGCTGCTTCGCGGCCAGCACGAACGGGCTCGCCTCCGGCAACCGCGTTCCGGAGGCGTTGAGCCACGCGATCTGCGAGGTGATCGAGCGAGACTCGACGAGCCTTTGGCATCTCCTGACGCCCGCGATGCAAGACGCGACGCGATTAGACCTTTCGACGGTCGACGACGATGTCTGCCTTGCCGTGATCGATCGCCTCACCCGCGCGCAACTCGCCCTTGCCGTCTGGGAAACCACGACCGATATCGGTGTGCCCGCGTTTCAGTGTGCAATCGCCGATAGCGTCGGCGCGTTCGGGCACGTTGGTCACGGGGCCGGCTGTCATCCTGTGCGCGAAATCGCTCTGCTTCGCGCCCTGACTGAGGCGGCGCAAATCCGCACCACTTATATCGTTGGTTCACGCGAAGATATTGAGCTTTCCGACTACGCGCCTGCGACGCTTGAAGCCCGTACTCTCCGGGTGCGAGCGCTGATGCGGCCGATAGACAGGATGCGCAACTTTACTGCCGCAGGCCGATTTGAGTTTGATACTTTCGACGAGGAAGTCACCTGGCTAGTCGACCGCCTCAAAGCAGCGGGTATCCGGCAGGTCATTGCTGTCGATTTGAGTCGACCCGATTGCGACGTGAGCGTCGTGCGCATCGTTGTGCCGGGCCTCGAGGGCTCGGATCATCACGGCCTCTATGTCCCTGGGGCGCGAGCGCGCGCACGGGCTCAGCGATGAGCATCTGCGTCTTTGTCGGCCCGACGCTGCCGCGTGCGGAGATCGCCGGCAGGTGCGACGCGGTGTGCCTGCCACCAGCCGCACAGGGCGACATCCATCGCGCCGCGCAGACAAAACCGCAAGCGATCGGGATTATCGACGGCTATTTCAGCGGGGCGCCCGCCGTGTGGCACAAGGAGATTCTGTGGGCACTGTCGCAGGGGATCCCGGTCTTCGGCAGCGCCAGCATGGGCGCTCTGCGCGCGGCGGAGCTGCACGGTTTCGGCATGCGGGGAATAGGGCGGATCTTCGAAGCGTTCCGAGACGGAATCCTCGAGGACGATGACGAAGTCGCGATCGTACACGGTCCGGCCGAGCTCGGCTTCCCTGCCCTGTCGGAACCGATGGTCAACATACGCGCGACACTGGTGCAAGCGGTGAACGCTGGAGTGTTGAGTGCAGCCTCCGGCCAAGCGCTCGAAGGCTTCGCCAAGTCCGTGTTCTTCCCGAACCGGAGCTGGCCCGCGCTCGTTGGTGCTGCGCCGGCTTGCGGCGTTGCCGGGGCCGAGCTGGCGGCTCTCACCGCGTGGCTTCCCCACGGGCGCGTCGATCAGAAGCGCGAGGACGCGTTGGCGATGCTGGCCGCCATGCAGGAATCCATCGCGCGACCCGGCCCCGCCGTCGCGCCGAGGTTCCAATTCGAATGGACTCACCTCTGGGATGAGATGGTGATCCGGTCGGTCGACCTTCCGCCGGCCATCGGATCCTCGGGTGGGGCGCCCGGCTACGAAGTCCTGGAGGAGCTGCGCCTGGAAGGCGGCGACTCCTATGAGCTGGTCAGGGCGCGTGCGCTGGTCCGTCTGTTCGCCGGCCTGCACGCAAAGCGCCAAGGCATGGACCCGACACCCGAGGCGCTTCGCGGGACGCTGAGCGGGCTGCGTGCGCGGCTCGGGCTGTTCACGCGTGCCGAGCTCGACGCTTGGCTCGCGCGCACGCACCTGACAGCGGCGTCGCTCGAAGGGTTGATCGAAGGTTGCGCTCGATCGGAAGCCGCCACGGAGCTGCTGGGCGCGGCACTCGACCGGCATTTGCTGGACGAGCTGCGCTTGAGCGGACGATACGAGAGCTTGGCTGCGAGGGCGGCGCAAAAGCAAACCGTGCTTGGCGCGGCTGCAAATGGCGGCGCGGAGATTCCGAACATCGCGGCGCTACGGCTGTGGTTCTTTGAACAGCGCCTGGGTCGCCCGCTGCCTGACGACGTGAAAGCCTTCGCCGCCGAGCGCGGGTTTTCGGATATCGCAGATTTCGATGGTGCGTTGCATCGGGAGTGGATATACTTCCACTCAAAGTAAAATCCCGGCGTCGGGCATTCGGCCGGAGGGCGCATGGGGCGTGCGGATCTAGGCATTACTGGCACTAGGTTCAGGCTGTTTCCGCGGCCGCCCTACATCCATCCCGAACGGCCGCCCGAAATCATCCCTGTCACGACCATTCCAGGCCAAATCGGGCGGGGCCCCTCGGACGACCGGCTCTACGTCATCGCGCCGATCGGCAAGCGCCGGCCCTACGGTATCAATCGCGGCCCTTACGGCACGCCCCACCTCGACTTGCCCCCGTGGCGGGGCCCTGTCCGCCGCCCGGCGGAGCCCGACCCTCATGGACATTTCGATCATATTCCAGCGGACGCGCCGGAATTCGCCGCGGCGCATGTCTTCGGCGCCATCCGCTTCACACTCGAGATCTGGGAGCGCTATTTCGGCCACGCCATCCCCTGGCACTTCGCGCGGGACTTCGACAGGCTCGAGGTCAGCATTCTGCCGGGACACGACAACGCCCATGCCGGCTACGGCTTCATGGAGGTCGGCGAGCATCTTACGACGGACGGCACTGCCGTGCCTTATGCGCTCAATTTCGATGTGATCGCCCACGAGCTCGGCCATCTGATTATTTATTCGATGCTGGGGGTGCCGACCGCGGCAACCGCGCAGGGCGAGTATTTCGGCTTCCACGAAGCCGCCGCCGACGTCACGGCGCTCGTCGCATCGCTGCATTTCGATTCACTGGTCGATCACCTCCTCGAAGATACCAGTGGCAATCTCTACACCTACAACGAGCTCGACCGTTTCGCCGAGCTGTCGGCGACCGAGCAAATCCGCCTTGCCAGCAATTCCTTGAAGATGTCGCGCTTCGCGGCCGGCTGGGAAGACGAGCACGAGCTGTCGCAGCCGCTCACCGGCGCGCTGTTCGACATTTTCGTCGACATCTTCCAGGAAAATCTGATCGAGCGCGGGGTGATCGGACGGACCGTCGCCGAGCTCAACGACCTCGTGCGAAACCGGCCGGAATATGCCGCGACGATTCAGCCGATCTTCGATGCGGCCTATTCCGACCAGCGCTCGGAGTTTCGCGCCGCGCTGATCGACGCCCGCGACTACGCCGGCGTGGCGCTCGCCGAGACCTGGAAGCGCCTGTCGCCGCATTACCTCGATTACCAGGAGATCGCGAACACGCTGCTCGCCGTCGATCGCGTGCTCACCGGCGGACGCTATCGCAGGGCGATGGTCGATAGCTTTGCCTGGCGGGAAATTGGCAAGGTGCAGGTCGGACCGCGCCTGAAGCCGCCGGGCAAGTCGAGCCACGCCTACTCAGCACGCACGATGCTGCCTGAGCTGGAGCGGCGGTTGCCGAGAATGTCCTACCGTGAACAAGCCGTGGTCCTACGCGGCCGGGCGTGAAAACTGAAATCGCAAGGAGGCAAACACAATGTCCGAAACATTACTCTCGCCATCGGGAATAAAGCTCTATGGACGCGCAACACTGGATATTCTTGTTGCTGATATAAAAGCACTTTTTGACGGTGCAACAGAAGCCGCAGATTACGCCGCGAAAGCCGCGGCTAAACCGAACGCTACGCCGCAGGATGTCATCAAAGCGGTAAAGGCCTATTGCGCAAATCAAAAACCGGGAACGGATAAACTGCGGGCGGCAGAGGATACCCTAGTTGTTATCAAGGAGCTTGTTAATCGGCAGACGCGCGGGCCAAGCCACGCCCCGCTTACCGCCGCTGAGCTTGCAGACGTCGCGCTCTCACGATCATCCTTATACCAATACGGAGCTCTTGGAAAAAATCTCTTTCTTTTGAGCCAACTGACCGCAGACCAAGCGCGACTCGCGCGCATTTACGGCTTTAGTTATGAGGGCCACTATTACGACCTTCCGAAGCCGGCACTCTTCCTCGTTCACACTCTCGGAAAACCTGTCGCATTGAATGAGTTGCAGCGCACCAGCATGGAGACTGCGGGAGTGGCAGCAAGAGAATGGGAATTTTCCGGTCCATATGCAAACTACATCTTCGATCTAAGGAGATGGGACTACGACAAGGGCGATTTTTCAATTCGATTGGACATTGAAACTGGGCCGTTCGAGCAGATCCTGCTGGCAATGTGTTTGCGGGGCGGTGCCTCCATGTTGAGCGGGTCGGATCTACGGAGCGGATCGGATTTGCGGAGCGGTTCGGATCTCCGGAGCGGATCGGATCTGCGCATCAGCGGCTCCGATCTTCGCAGGCGGTAGGCGGAAGCGGGCTCAGCTTGTCCGCAAATTCCGGGCTCAGCGCTCTGCGGGCGGGAAGGGCAGTTCTCGAGATTTTCGCGATGCGCGGGTCATGCTCGAGTGCCGACCCAGCGCATTTTGAATTTTTCGGCATCCTCGCCGACGACGCTGAAACCGAGCCGGCGGTAGAGGGAGATCGCGGGATTGCCGCGCATCACGTTGAGCGCGACGGGGCGTTTTGCTCTGCGGGCGCGCTCCAGCAAGGATTGGATCAGGCTGGTTCCGATCCCGCGATTGCGAAAGCGGTCGACGAGGTGGAGCTGGTGCAGATGGAAGCCGTCCACGGACTGCGACACCTGCAGCCAACCGATGTTGTCGCCGTCGGCGCGGATGATATGCGCCTGCTCCGGCTTGAACGCCCGCCCGAAGCGGGCGACGACCCGGCTCTCGTTCCAACGGTCGAGCGCGGTCAGCAGTGGTTTCGCGCTATCGAAGTAAAGCGCGGCGGCAAAATCATAGTCGCTTTGTCGCGCCGGACGCAGCGAGATATTGGAGGCTTTCCTTGGCGCGACAGGCATGAAATTCGTCGATGGCGCCTCTTCTTGCCCTTAGTGTAGCACCGGGGCGCGAGCCGGCAACGCTTAACCTGAGGTCCTTTACTCCGGAATCACGGACTTTGATTGCGGTTGATCGACGCGGCTGCGATACTGTGCTGCGGTGCAAATCGCGAAATTGGCGAGACCATGGGTCCGACGAAATCCGATAGTACCTCCATCCCGCTCGCTCGGCGGCTGGCCGCCGTCATGTTCGCCGACATGGTCGGCTACAGCACCCGCCTGGAGCATGACGAGCAACGAAATTTGGCTCAGGCCACCCGTTCGGTGGAACTGTTCCGATCACTGATCGGCGACTACGGTGGCCAAGTAGCGAATGTCGCCGGCGATGGCATCTTGGCCGTCTTCGACAGCGCCGAGCAGGCGTTGCGCTTTGCCTTGCAAGTGCAGGGAGAGTTTCGCGATCAGTCGGTATGGAGCGACGGCGAGCCCATCCAATTTCGCATCGGCGTCAATCTCGGCGAGATAATGGAGAACAGCGGCAACGTGCAAGGCCATTGCGTCAACGTGGCCGCGCGGCTCCAGACGATCGCCACACCCGGCAGCGTTTTCGTCACCGCAGCCGTGCGCGATGCCGTGCGCGATCAACCGGGAATCTCTCTTCGGTCACTGGGACGGCAAGCCTTCAAGAATATTTCAGAACCGATCGAAGTATTCGCGGTTGCCCAATCGGGGACGGCGAGCAGCCGGGTGGTGGATCCCGGCCATACTCCGTTGCCTCCGGAGCCTCCGTGGATCCCTTCGGTGGCGGTACTGGCCCTTGCCAACCTCTCGGGCGATTCGGCGAACGACCATCTCTGCGAGGGCATGTTCGAGGACGTAATCGCTAATTTGAGTCGCTTTCGCAATCTGATGGTAATCGCGCGGCACTCGGCATTCCTGTTCAGCCTCAAGTCCAATCCCCCAAGCGAGATCGGACGCCGATTGGGGGTTCGCTACCTCCTCGGCGGCAGCTTGCGGCGTTCGGGTAGGCGTGTGCGCATCGCGGTCGAGTTGATCGACGCTGAATCCGAGGGTGTGCTCTGGTCCGACAGGTTCGACATCGAGATCGAAGAACTCTTCGATCTCCAGGACGAGATCGCAGGCGCAGTCGCCTCGCGGCTGGCGGTTCAAATCGACTTTGCAGAGCGCCGGCAAGAATCGCAGCATCCGCGCGACATGCGCGCCTATGGCCTAGTACTGCGTGGCCGCCACTTGATCACGCGATTTACCAAGGAAGCCAATTTTCATGCGCGCCGTCTTTTCGAGGAGGCAATCGAGATCGCACCCGACTATGGCCGAGCCTTTAGCGCGATGTCGCGGACACATAACATAGATTGGCGGTATGCGTGGTCGCTCGACCCCGACCAGTCCCTTGATACAGCGGTCGACCTCGCCGGCCGCGCCATCCAACTCGACCGGCTGGACGCTCGTGGGTTCGCGGAACTTGGTTATGCCAATCTCTACAAGAAACGACATGATGAGGCCCTCTCCGAATATGGGCGCGCGATGGCGCTGAATCCAAACGATGCCGACATCATCGCCGAGTATGCCGACGCACTTGTCTATTCGGGAAAGCCGGAAAAGTCGGTTGAGCTTTTGGCAAAGGCGATGCGGCTCAATCCCTATTATCCGGACCAGTATCTGTGGGACCTCGCGGACGCTTATAACGCCATGGGGCGCTCGGCGGATGTCATCGCCACGATCAGGCGTATGCAAAATCCCGGTGAAGGGCGGCGCCTTCTAGCCGCCAACTACGCTCATCTCGGCATGTTGGAAGAAGCCAAGGCCCAGGTCCGAGAGGTGTTGCGGCTACATCCGGGGTTCACCATCAGCCAATGGCGTCACCGTCCGCCCTACCGTGACAGCGCTATCCTGAACCGCTATGTCGAAGGCCTACGCAAGGCTGGTTTGCCCGATTGACGAGCGAATACACTGTGTGCGGCGTAGCGCCAGTTATGGAGAGTTTTTCGGTGCGCGAGAACTTAAGCCCCACAGGTTCGCAACCGTTGGCCAACTTCACATTCGGCCATTGGCATATCGCAGGGTCTATTGTTTCAGATATGAGCTAGCCAGCCTAACAGAGCACAAAGTTAGGAAACTGTTGCTCTATCCTGCTGAGCTACGGGGACGCGGTGCCGGGATTTATAGCAATCCCCTACCCCCGGGTCCAAGCCTCAGGGCTGCGAAAGATTTTCCCCGTCCCGTCTTGACCCCGCCGCAATCCGGGGCTTTCTTGTCACGGGCCGCGGAAGCGCGGCCGGCATGGCATCGTTATCGCTGGGGCGCACGACTTCCGGCGCCCGAACCCCTCGCATCGGAGACCGGATCATGGTGTTGCGTCGCCTGGCCTTTTCGGCGCTCGGACTTCTCCTGCTCGCGCTCGGCCTCGTATCGGCGCCGGAGACCCGCGCCGC
>Ga0335069_10007579_pt1 | contig 15646 bp, 16 predicted proteins | sample Lox_Sample_11_FD_206714 | JGI IMG/M metagenome (GOLD analysis project Ga0335069, IMG submission 206714) | Soil microbial communities from Loxahatchee National Wildlife Refuge, Florida, United States - Lox_Sample_1.1 | ecosystem: Environmental > Terrestrial > Soil > Wetlands | place: USA... | reverse complement strand
AAGCTGCCCCGCCCTGGGGGCCATTTACGTGTCTGGAGGCTCTTCCTTTCACGAGCAATGCCGACGCGTGCGGACCCGAGGGGTGTCGCGCTAGCCTGCGGGCGGTGCTGCCGCTCGACCCCCTGCGAGTCCAGGAGCACGTGCACGGACACGTGGGGTGGCTGGCGGCGCTGGCGCTCGTGCACCCCGCCATCCTGCTCCGGCGGACCAAGCGCAAGGCGCACCTGTCGGTCCTGCTCGCGACGGCGGTGGCCACGCTGGCGGGCGTGATGGGCGTCGTGATGTACGGCGACTATCGCGACAAGCTGCGCCAGCACATCTTTCAGCAGGCCCGGACGATGGGGTACCTCTTCGAGCGCAAGGAGCACCTGGCCTTCGGCGCGATCTTCCTCGCCTGGGCGGGCACCCTGGCGTACTTCGCCGCGACGCGCCTCGAGGGACAGCCGAGGGAGCACCTGCGGCGAGCGGCGCACTGGTCGTTCGTCGCGGCGGCCGCGCTATGCGTCGTCACGGCGGTGCTCGGGACGATGGTGGCGGCGTTCAAGACGTTCTGATAGCGACTCGTCCATGACCCTCGCGCTGTACGGCATGGCGTACTCGCCCTACAGCGAGAAGGCGCGGTGGGCGCTCGACCACCACCGCGTCGGCTACGAGTGGCACGAGCACGTGCCCATGCTCGGGGAGCGCAAGCTGCGCAAGCTGGCGGGCGCCAACGGCAGCAAGGTGAGCGTGCCGCTCGCCGTCGACGGCGGCAGCGTGCTCCGCGACTCGCTGTCGATCGCCAAGCATGCCGAGAGTGTGGGCAAGGGGGCACGCCTCTTCGCCAACGAGGCGGCCGTGGCGACGTGGGCCGCCCGGAGCGACGAGGCACTCGACGCGGCGCGCGTGCTCCTCCTGCAGCGGATTCTCGAGGACCGCGAGGCCCTCCGCGAGAGTCTCCCGTCGTGGGTGCCCGGCCCGCTGCGTGGACTTGCCACTCCCATCGCCGCGCGCGGCACGCGACACCTCGTGCGCAAGTACGGCACGGCCGGTGTCGACCGGGCCACGGCGACGGCGAAGCTGCGAGAGGTCCTCGCGGCGATGCGCAAGGTGCTCGGCAGCCGCTCGACGGTCCTCGACGGCTTCTCGTACGCCGACATCGCGATGGCCGTGGTGCTCCAGATGATCGCGCCCGTCGCCACCGAGTACATCGCGCTCGGCCCCGCGCGACGGCGCGCGTGGACCGAGCCGACCCTGGCGAGCGAGTACGCGGACCTCGTTGCCTGGCGCGACGCGCTCTACGCGAAGCGCCGGCGCTAGCGCCGGTAGCGCAGGATCGTCTCGCATCGCGCGCCGCCCTGGCTGACGCACGCGATGCGGTCGACGGTCCAGCGCTTGTAGCCCATCACCTCGAACATGTAGGCCATCGTGTAGATCGTCATCCAGCAGAGCAGCGGGTGGTGCCCCGGCCAGCTCTCGACCACGCTGAACGCCTCGTCGGAACTGAGGATCGTGATCGATCGCTCTCCGGTCGTGTGGATCCGGCGCCACAGGCGCTGCACGTGTTGCGCGTAGAGCTCCGGGGTCCCGACGGTGCGCAGGACCATGCGATACATGCCGTGCATGATCCGCGGCATGACCTCGCGGTTGGCCGCCAGCGCGAACTCGCGCCCGTCGCCGCCGCGCAGCTCGAGCAGGCGGTCGCACATGCTCTGCACCAGCGAGCACGGGTACCAGGACGCGCCGAGAATGCCGAGGGCTGGTTGCGACGGTTGGAGAATCGCGAGGTGGTGCGGCGGTAGGCGCTCGGTGAGGAGCAGGGTTTCCTCGTGGCCGTAGCGCCTGTCGTGCCACAGCAGACACTCGCGGATCGAAGCCCCCTTGATCTTCGGTTCGTCCACCCGGGAGTCGATGGTATCAGCGCCACGGGCCCGGCTCTCACCGGTGGGGCGCGATACTCCCCGTGAAGGAGGGACCTGGCGCCCTGCATGGGGGCCAGGGTCGCGTCAGCCATTGGCGAGATCTCCACGTGCAGGGCGCTTGGCTCCCACCGACCGGAGACGAGGCTCCGCCGGGTGGGCCAATGGGCTCCCATCGACGAGGGAGGAGATGGCCGATTCATCGATGGGAGCAGCCGGGACGAAAAGCCGGGCTACCCGGGCGGCGAACCTCGCCGCAGGCATGAAGAAGCGCTACCCGAACGGCAGCGAGAAGATCGCGCTGCCCGACGGGCAGACCAAGACGGCCGACGAGATCACGAGCGGGCTGCAGATACTCTTCAGGCCGAGCAGAAGGCGGTCGCGGCGGCGAAGCGTCAGGCGACGCGCGACGCGCGCGGGACCAACGGGCCAAAGGCGAAGAAGGAGACTTCACGGCGAAGCTCGTCGTGACGCCCCCGGCGCCCCCGACGCCGTCGGCACCCGCTGCCCGCGCCGCCGTGACCGTCACGGGTTCGACGCAATCGAAGAGCTGACCGGAGGCCCTCGCACACGGAGCGCCGCGCCGCTCGACGTCGGGGCGGCGCTCCCGATCGGGGGGCGGGTGCGAGGACACACATTGGCTCCAAGCCGTTTCTTCGGGGGTTATTGTGCTGCAGTCAGTGCCCCAGCTCGCTGCCGAGATTGGGTAGACTCAGGGCGATGCAGCCTGACGGTCCGGCGTCCGATGGACGGGTGAACCGCCCCATGCACTCCGCCCGCTGGTGGATGTTCGCGGTGGCCGGCTCGGCGATCGTCGCGGGCTTGCTCTCGGGAGACTGGCCGACGCCCCCCTCCGCCGGACCCATCACCGCGGAGCCGGCCTCGCCGACGGATGCCCCGGTCGCGAGCGCCCCGCCGGCACCTCCTGCGACCGATGCCATCCGACCGGAAGGCAGCCCGACGCCGACCGACGAGCCAACTTATGGCAAGCGACCACCGGCGGCGAAGCCGTCTCCCGACGCGATCGCGGGGCACATGCGCACCCAACCCGCGCCTGGAGCATCGAGGGCGAGTCTCCCGATGGTGTCGCCCTCACGGACGCCTGTGGCGAGCGCGTCGCCTGCGGCCGCTGCCGCCGCGACGGCAGCGGCTTCCGCGGGCCCTCCTGCGTCAGCGCACTCTGCGCCGGCGGTGGCCGCGGCACCTGCGCCCATACCGACGAACCTCGAGATGCTCAGGGAGCGAGAATAGCGACCGCGCGTCAGCGGCCCTCGAACTTCGCCGGTCGCTTCTCGACGAAGGCGCGCATGCCCTCGCGCTGATCGTGCGTCCCGAACAGCGCTGCGAAGGCGGTCGCCTCCAGCTCGTTGGCGGTCTGCAGGGGCACGTCCGCACCGCGTGCGACGACGCGTTTGACCGCCTCGATGGCGAGCGGGCCCCTGGATGCGATCTTCTTCGCCGTCTCGCGCGCCCGTGGCAAGAGCTCCGGATGCGGCACCACCGCGTTGACGAGGCCGATGCGCAGCGCCTCCTCGGCGTTCACCATGTCGCCCGTCATGCAGAGCTCGCGCGCCCGCGCGGCGCCCACGCGCCGAGCCAGTCGCTGAGTGCCGCCGAAGCCGGGGATGACGCCGAGGTTCACCTCGGGCTGCCCGAACTTCGCCTTGTCGCTCGCGTAGATGAAGTCGCACGCCAGGGCGAGCTCGCACCCTCCGCCGAGCGCGAAGCCGTTCACCGCGGCGATGACGGGCACCGTCGTCAGCGACTCGATGCTGTTGCCCACGCGGTGTCCCATGTCGGCGAATTGCTTCGCTTGCACCGGCGTCATCTCGCTCATCGCGGCGATGTCTGCGCCGGCCGCGAACGCCTTGTCCCCGGCCCCCGTCAGGATGACGCACCGAAGCTCCGGGTCCGCCACGAGCCCGTGCAGCGCCATCCCGAGCTCCTTCAGCAGCTCCGCGCTCAGCGCATTCAGCTTGTCGGGGCGGTTCAGCGTCAGCGTGACGACGCCGGCGTCCTTCTCGACGAGAACGAGGCTCATACCGCCCTCCCGACCCTCTGGCCCTTGTCGTCGTACGCGTAGAAGCCCTTGCCCGTCTTCTTGCCGAGCCATCCGGCGGCGACGAGGTTCTTCAGGAGCGTCGGTGCGCGGTACTTGTCGTCGCCGATGTCGCGATAGAGCACGTCGGCGATCGCGAGCACCGTATCGAGGCCGATGAGGTCACTCAGCTCGAGGGGGCCCATCGGGTGGTTCAGACCGAGCTTCGCGCCCGTGTCGATGTCCTCCGGCGTGCCGACGCCCTCCTGCAGGGCGAAGCATGCCTCGCAGAGCATCGGGATGAGGATGCGGTTCACGAGGAAGCCCGGAGCGTCCTTGCTCGTCGTGGTGGTCTTGCCCATCTTCGCCGCGAGCGCGGCGGTCAGCTGGTAGGTCTCGTCGCTCGTCTGCACCGCGCGCACGATCTCGACGAGCTTCATGAGCGGCGGGGGGTTCATGAAGTGCATACCGATGACGCGGTCGGGACGGGACGTGGCCGCCGCCAGGCGCGTGAGGGAGATGCTCGACGTGTTGCTGGCCAGCCACTTGCCGGGCTTGAGCGCCTCGTCGCACTGCTTGAAGAGGCGCAGCTTGAGGTCGAGGTTCTCGGTCGCGGCCTCGACGACGAAGTCGCACGCCGCGAACGTCTCGATGCCGGGCGCCGCCTGGATGCGGCCGACGAGCGCCTCGGCGTCCGGCGCGGCCATCTTGCCCTTCTCGACCTGCTTGCTCAGGATGGCGCCGATCCTCTTCTTGCCGCGCTCGGCGAGCTCCAGCGACGCGTCCACGAGGACGACTTCGTAGCCTGCAGCGGCCGCGACCTGCGCGATGCCGCCGCCCATCTGCCCGGCGCCGAGGACGCCGATGGTCTTGATCGAATCGAGATGTGCCATGCTCCACCCGTCGATGAGGTCCGCGCCGGCAAATAGCACAACCGCGCTCTTTCTCGCGCTGGCGCTGGGTCTCGCGTCGGGGTGTGCCGGCCCGAGCGCCACCGAGCGGGCACAGTCGCTCGCGCGGCAGGGGAGGGACGACGAGGCGGTCGTGGTCCTCGAGAAGCGCGTGCAAGAGCACCCGGAGGACGTGCCGGCGCGCCGCCTGCTCGTGCGCCTGCTCGGCTTCACGGGCAACGTCCCGCGGGCGCGGGCGCAGGCCGAGGAGCTCGCGCGCATCCTCGGCGCGGGGGACCCCACGCCGTACATCGAGCTGGGGCACGCGCTGGAGCTGGCGCACCGGTACGACGAGGCCCTCGCCGCATACGACGAGGCGGCCGAGGCGGCGCCGGCCTCGCCGGCCGGCCCGCGCGAGGGAGGGATACGCTGCGCGCGCTGGGGCGAGGCGGAGGAGGCCAGGCCGCGTCTCGAGGAAGCGATCCGTCGCGGGGCGAACGACGCCGAGACGTGGCATACGCTGGGGCTCGTGCGTCTCCATCTCGGAGACTTCGCCGGCGCCGAGGAGGCTTACCGCGCGGGCACGCAGGTGGACCCGAAGGCTGCCGAGTGCTGGCTTGGCCTCGCGACGGCTGCGATTGCGCAGGGCGACGCCGAGAAGGCGCTCGCGGCGTACGACCAGGTCCTCGCCAGACGCCCGCACTTCGCCCCCGCGGAGCTCGGCCGCGCGTGGGCGCTGGCGAAGCTCGGGCGCAAGGACGAAGCGGCTCGCGCGCTCGATCACGCGCAGGAGCTCGGCGCCCCGGCCGAGAACATCGCGAAGCAGCGGGCGGCCCTCGGCAACTAGGGCCCGCTCGCACTATCCTCGCGCCCCATGCCGAACGAGCCGAGCACGGTGGCAGACGTTTCCGTCACGGTCGCGAAAGCGCGCGGGGCGCAGCGCGCCTGGGCCGAGACGAGCGTCGAGGAGCGCGCCAAGCGCATCGCCCAGGTGAAAGACCGGATCCTCGAGCGCGCCGAGGCGATTGCCCAATGCGTGCACGAGGAGGTGGGGAAGCCGGACGTCGAGGCCCTGCTCGGCGAGGTTCTCCCCTCGGCCGACGTCGTGACGTACTGGACACGCGCGGTGATCGAGATGCTCGACCCCATCGAGGTGGAGATCGATCCGCTCGCGTACCCCGGCAAGAGCGGCGTCATCCACCGCGAGGCACGCGGGGTCATCGGCGTCATCATGCCCTGGAACTTCCCCTTCGCGCTTCCGCTGCGCACCATCATCCCGGCCCTCTTGGCCGGCAACGCGGTCGTCTTCAAACCCAGCGAGGTGACCCCCAAGTCGGGTGTGCTCGTGGCGGAGGTGCTCGCGGGCGTCGTCCCGGAGGGCGTCTTCGGTGTGGTGCAGGGCGACGGCAAGGTGGGCGCGGCGCTCTGCGAGGCGGACGTCGACCATGTGGTCTTCACCGGGAGCGTGGCGACCGGTCGCAGGGTCGCCCACGCATGCGCCGAGCGATTGATCCCGTGCTCGCTGGAGCTCGGGGGCAAGGACGCCGCCATCGTCATGGCCGACGCGAACCTCGAGCGCGCCGCCAACGGTATCGTGTGGGGCGCCATGATGAACGCCGGCCAGAACTGCGCTGCGGTCGAGCGCGTCTACGTCGATCGCAAGGTGGCCGACTCGTTCATCAAGAAGGTGACGCAGGTGGTCGCCACGCTGCGCGAAGGCACCGACGTGGGGCCCCTCGCGACCGCTGCGCAGCGAGCCATCGTCGCGCGGCACGTGGAGGCCGCGAAGACGGCGGGGGCGAAGGTCCTCGCCGGTGGGGCCGACGGGAAGGAGGGCGAGCGTGCGTACCCGCCCACCGTGGTGCGCGTCGAGAACGAGGACACGCCGCTCATGCGGGACGAGACGTTCGGGCCTGTGCTCCCCATCGCGGTGGTCGACAACGTCGACGACGCCATCGACCGCGCCAACGCCTCGCGCTACGGCCTCACCGCGAGCCTCTGGACGCGCGACCGCCGGCGCGCCCTGCAGCTCGCGCACAAGCTGCGCGCGGGCGTCGTGACCATCAACAACCACGCGTTCACGGGCGCGCTTCCCGCGGCGCCGTGGAGCGGCCACGGCGAGACGGGTTGGGGCATCACGAGCTCCCCGCTCGCCATCGAGTCGCTCACGCGTCCGCGCTTCGTCCTGGTCGACAAGAGCCGCGCCAAGAGCGAGCTGTGGTGGTACCCGTACACGCCCGCCCTGCGCAACGTCGCGCTCGCGATGAGCACCCTGCGCTGCTCGGCGAAGGGGCTGTTCGCCCGCGTCGGCGCCTTCTTCAAGCTCGTGGGTGCGATGATGGCGCGGGCCCGCGGAGCCTGACCGTCGGCGAGGCTCAGCGCGGCTCTGCGCGGTGGGTCGAGGGCGGGTTGGTCGACGCGAGGGCGTCGAGCGTGCTCGAAGATCGGTCGAGGAGCTGGCAGAGTGCCGCGTAGCTCGTCGGCGTGCCCGGAAGGAACTTCGTGCCGCCGAAGATGGCCTGGAGCGCAGGGCCGAGCGACTCGTCGCGGGCGACGTCCATCATCGCCGCCTCGATGGCGCCGCGCATCTCCTGAGGCATTCGGTTGGAAGCGGCGATGAGATCGGGCGGAACTTCTCCCAGCAGGCCGAGCACCACGACGTCCTTCGCCGGGATGCCTGCCTCGACCCACGGTCCGTGAACGATGCCGCCCTTGGCCGCGCAGCGCGCGAACGTCGCGGCCACGTCTGCCCGGCCCTCGAGCGCCGCATGGAGCGCCTCCACGTGCGACCCTGCGAAGGACTCCGACGCGAAGGTCTCGCGCGGATCGATTCCGAGCGCCGCCAGCCCCAGCCGCGCAACGATGTGACCCGACGCGCTCAGCCGGTCCACCCAAGCGATGCGAGTTCCGCGGAGCTGCTCCGGGACGAGTCTCGTGATGCCCGACGCCGGCGACGTGACGAGCACCGACCAGAACGCGTCCCCGGGGCGCACGACCGTCGCCACCGCGCTGGCGACGGCGCGCTGATCGAGGCGCGCGAAGACGAGGGGCGGCAGCCACGCGAGGTCGATGCGTCCGCCCGTCATGGCCTGCTCGAGCTCTTCGTACGTGTCGACGTTGCGCTCGACCACGTGGACGCCGAGACGGTCCTGCAATGCGTGCACGAAGAGTCGCGTCCGTGCGTCCCTTGCTCGCAGCCGGTCGGTCGGCACCAGGCCGAGGACGATGCGATCGACCGTCACACAGGAATCGTAGCGCGCCCGCCGAAGAATGGGCTGAGCACCGGCGCGAGCGCCCTGGCGCTCACGTCGTGGGTCTGTCCCTCGAGGCTCAGGTATTCGCCCTTCGCGAGGGCCCCGGCGAGGGCTCTTGTCGCGCCGTGCAGCCAGACCGGACTCTTCCTACCGTGGATCGCGAGGGCGGGCACCCTCACGCTGGACCAGCGGCTCCTCGACAGCGGCTCGCCGCGCTGGAGCTCCCGGACGATGACTCCATCGTATGGAAGCGTGTGCGCCACGGCGGTGACCCTGGCCCAGACCGGGAGGCACCGCATGACGGCGATGCCGAAGGGAGGCACGCCGACGCACCGGAGGAACGCCTTCAAGGCGTCCCCGCGGCGACCCTGGGCGATCGCAGCGTCGATCTGCGCCCAGTCGCGCTCCGTCGTCGCGCGGCTGCGGTCGACGATGAGCGGTGCCTCGTAGAGCGCCAGCCTTTCGATGGGCAGCCCGCGCGCTGCCGCCTCGAGCGCGAGAACGGCGCCCGAGGAGTGGCCGAAGACGGACGCGGAGCCCCCGGCCTCCTGGATGAGCGCTTCGAGATCCTCGACTTCGCGCTCGACGGCGTACCGACCGGCGTCGCCGCTGTCGCCCCGACCACGGCGGTCGTAGGTGAACACCGTGAACTGCTCGGCCAGCGCCGGGGCCAGTTTCACGCCGGGTCCGAGCGTTCGAGAGCAAAGCGCGCCGACCACCAGGATGACCGGGGGGCCCTGGCCGACCCGGTCGAAGGCGATGTGGGTGCCGTCGCTCGAGACGACGTGCCCGGAACGGGACTGACGCCGAGCCGGGATGGCCGTGGAGGAGTGAATCGCGGCGGTGGAGGCAGCCATGCCTCTAGGACGAACGAGGGGTGGCCCGCACGACACGGCTGCCGATCTTTTTCCGCGGTGCTACCCCAGGGGCCGCCCAGCCATGCTCGTCGCCTACTCGGTCCGCAGCGGGATCGCCGCGCTCAACTGCGTGGCGGGCGCCGTGCCGGACGACGTCCCGGTCCGGTTCGTCAAGACACGGGAGGACCTCCTGCGCGCCGTCGCCGAGGGGCGCACCGCCGGTCGGCGGCCGGTCGTCGCCTGGTCCTTCTACTCGGTGGATGCCGACGCGGCGGCCGCCGATCTCGCGGCTGTCCGCTCCGGCACCCAGGGCGCGCTGCACGTCGCCGGCGGTGTCCACGCAACGGCCGAGCCGCTCGCGACCCTCCGCGCGGGTTTCGACCTGGTCGCCGTCGGGGAAGGGGAGACCACGATCCGCGCCGCGTTCGAGGCGCTCGCGCGCGGCGAGGACCCCCGCTCGCTGCGCGGCATGGCCCACCTCGACGCGCGCGGAGGGCTCGTCTCGCACGGGCCTGGCGAGCGGCGGCCTCTCGACGAGTTCCCCTCTTTCCGGCACGGCCGCTGGCAGGCCATCGAGATCACGCGCGGCTGCGTCTACGCGTGTGCCTTCTGCCAGACGCCGTTCGTCTTCAAGGCGCGCTTCCGGCACCGGTCGGTCGAGAGCGTGCGGAAGCACGTGGAGGCGATGGCCAGCGAAGGGTCACGCTTCGTGCGCTTCCTGACGCCCACGGCTCTCTCGTACGGAGCCGACGACGAGTCGCCGCGGCTCGATGCGGTCGAGGCGTTGCTGCGGACGACGCGCGAGGCGGCCGGGCCGGGCGCGCGCGTCTACTTCGGCACCTTCCCGAGCGAGGTGAGACCGGAGCACGTCTCGGCCGAGGCCCTGGCGATCATCCGGCGCTGGGCGGACAATGACGCCATCGTTATCGGCGCGCAGTCGGGATCCGAGCGCGTGCTCGCGGCGATGCGGCGGGGCCACGGCGTCGCCGAGGTCGAGCGCGCCGTCCGCCTGACCCGGGAAGCCGGGCTGCGGCCGGAGGTCGATCTGCTCCTCGGCTTCCCCGGCGAGACCCGCGCCGATCGCGAGGCATCCCTGCAGCTCGCCGAGCGCCTCGTCGCCCTGGGCGCGCGCATCCACTCGCACGCGATGCTCCCGCTGCCGGGCACCCCCATGCGCGACGCCATCCCGGAGCGCATCGAGGACGAAGTGGCCACGCGTCTCGCCCGTCTCGAGGCACGAGGCGCGGCGTGGGGCGCCTGGAGACGCCAGGTAATCGCCGGCGAGCAGCTCGTACGCAGGCGCCGCCTCGGCTCCGGTGCGCGCTAGGCGCCCGAGGGCAGCCGGTCCCACACCACCGGCTCGTCGCTCACGAACTCGTGGGCCAGCGACTGCATGACCGCCGCACCGGATCGGGTGTGCCGGTAGACCTCGCGCTGGCGACGGTAGCTGCAGCCCCCGTCGGCCATCGCGGCGATGCGACGGAGCTCGGCGGCGCATCCGAGCCGCTGCGCGTAGGGCTCGCATTCGACGAGCATGCGTTCCAGCTCGGCGCGCAGCTTCCGCACCGTGCCACGCTGGTCCACGACGAGCTCCGCGTCGACCCCCCAGCGCGTCGCCCTCCACTTGTTCTCGCGGACGAGCCACGTCGGGGGCGGCGCGAACTCGTGGCCAGCGCGCCTCATGTCCTCGCAGCGCGCCACGTACGCATGCATCAGCGCGACGAGGGCCACCGTCTCGCTCAGCGTCGGGAGCGCGTCGCAGATGCGCACCTCCAGCGTCCCGTACACCGGGCTCGGTCGCACGTCCCACCAGAGGTCCTTGAGCGAATCGATCGACCGGGAGGCCGTCAGCACCTCCGCGTGCCGCTCGAAGTCGGCCCACGTGCCGAACGTCGGCGGCGTACCCGCCGTGGGCATCGATTCGAAGACGGTCGTTCGCGTCGAGACGAGGCCCGTGTCCTCGCCTCGCCAGAACGGGGAGCTGGCCGACAGCGCCAGGAAGAAAGGAGTCGCGGGGAGCACGGCGTTCATCATCGCGATCGCCGCATCGCCGTCGGGCATTCCGAGGTGCACGTGCAGCCCGAAGATCGACAACCTGCGCGCGAGGTGGCGGTTGCGCTCCAGCACGTAGCGGAAGCGCTCGGACGGGTACACGACGCGGTCCTCGTGGCTCGCGAACGCGTGGGTGCCGGCGCACGCGAACTCGAGACCGAGCGCCTCGCCCGCGACGCGGATCTGCGCGAACGCGTTGAGCAGGTCTCGCCGGACCTCGGCGACGTCGTGGCACACGGCCGTGTTGATCTCGATCATCGACTGAAAGAGCTCCGGCTTGATGCTGGCGTGCTCGAGCTTCGAGCTCTTTCCGAGGTAGTGGAGCAGGCGCCTCGCGCCGGAGCAGAGGTCGTGCGTCTTCCAGTCGAGGATCTGCAGCTCCACCTCGACGCCGAGCGTGCGCCCCGGGGAGCGCGTGAAAGGGATGGGCGTGGGCATGACGTCCTCCTCCGCGGACACGAAGCGAGGCCAAGCCAGCCCCGCACTCTGACATCCCGACAGCGGAGGCACCCGAAACGAACGACGAATTGTAGGATGGGCGCGCAGCACTCCCCACGGTGATTTTTTGTCGCGCGGGACTCAGGCCCCACGCGGGAGCGATCAATGACGACGAGACACGTGGTGTTCGTGCACGGCATGTTCATGACGCCCCTGTGCTGGGAGCACTGGGTCGAGCGCTTCTCGCGCGCGGGACTCAAGTGCATCGCCCCCGCGTGGCCCGGGCGCGACGGCAGCATCGAGGAGCTTCGCGCGGCGCACCCCGACGCGCGCCTCGGTCGCCTCGGCTTCGGCGACGTGGTCGAGCACTTCACGTCGCGCGTCCTCGCGCTCAAGGAGAAGCCGGCGCTCGTCGGTCACTCGATGGGCGGGCTCGTGGTGCAAATCCTCCTCGCGCGCGGCCTCGCCACGGCGGGCGTCGCGATCGACAGCGCGCCGCCGGTCGGCGTGTCGTCGTTCAAGTGGTCCTTCCTCAAGTCCAACTGGACCATGATCAACCCGTTCCGCTCGAAGGACGCTCCGCACATGATGACCTTCGAGCAGTTCCAGTACGCCTTCGTGAACACGCTGCCGGCCGACGAGCAGAAGGCGGCCTACGAGCGTTACGTCGTGCCCGAGTCGCGGCGTGTGCCCAGGGACAGCCTCGGCGAAGTCGGGCAGGTCGACTTCACGGTGCAGCGTCCGCCGCTCTTGCTCGTCGCCGGCGCGGAGGACCACATCATCCCGGCGGCGCTCAACAGGGCGAACTACGAGCGCTGGCGCAAGTCATCGGCGACGACCGACTTCCACGAGTTCGCGGGGCGAGACCACTTCCTCATCGGCTCGAAGGGCTGGGAGGAGGTCGCCGACCACTCTCTCTCGTGGCTGCGCGACAAGGGCTCGCTCGCCGCGGAGTGACCGGCTACTCGTAGTTCTGGACGGACCAGCCGTCGCCGCTCGACGGGGCCGAGCCCGCGAAGCCGCAGGCGACCATCGTGAAGTACGGGGCGCTCAGGTTGACGTAGTGCCCGCACTCGTTGCCCATCGTCCCGCTGTAGTCGCAGTTGGGGCAATTGCCGCCGAACTGCGTGCACCCGATGCAGCCCTGGCAATTCGGCTGCATGTACTCGTCCCACATGTCCTGGATGCACTGCTGGATACCCGCGGGGTCCGTGCCGTAGCCCTGCAGGCACTCGTTCTGCGCCCAGCCGCTCGCCTGGCCCCACTGGCACGACGGGCTGTTGTTGATGAACGACCAGTGAGCGCTGTTCTTGCTCTGGTCGTTGCTGGCCTGCGTGTCGACGCACGTGTTCGTCGTGGACGTGTCCTCCAGCATGTACGGCTGCAGCTTCTGGCTGGGGTTGGGGACGTTGGCCGCGCGAAGCTCGTTGATCTTCTCGATGCACGCCTGGCGCGAGGCGCCGAAGCCGTCCGCGTCGTTGCCGCCCGAGCTCGAGCCTGATCCCGACCCGGAGCTGGAGCCCGAGCTCGATCCGGAGCTCGATCCCGATCCGGACCCCGAACTCGATCCCGACCCCGAGCTCGACCCGGACCCCGACCCAGACCCGGATCCCGACCCCGACGCCGAGCCCGATCCGGACCCGGACGCCGAGCCGCTACTCGAGCCAGGGTGCGTCCCGCCGGAGTCGTTCGTCGCCCCGCCGTCGTCAGCGGTCTGTCCTCCGGACCCACCGCCGGACAGACCCCAGCCTTGGGGCTCCGCCGTTCCAGTACATCCCATCACCGTTGCCGCAAGGCCGATGACACTCACCAACACCACGAGTCCGGGCGACACGCTTCGCATGACGACTGCTCCCCTCGCGCTTCCCCGCACGAGACGCCGGCATGGTGGGCTTCGGACCTCGCCACAGCAAAGTAGAAACGACATGAAACGGCGCCTGTAGCGCCCTGATTGATCTGCTCTACTCCGGCTGCTTGGAATCGTTCGTCCCGGCTGGACGGGACGAGCTGGCTAGTACGTCATGACGCTCTCGACCCTCACGGGGAGCAGCTTCTCTCTCCCACCGAGGAACGAGAGCTCGACCACGAACGCATAGCCGACGACGTAGCCGCCCTGCTTGTGCACGAGCTCCGCCGCCGCCTTCGCGGTGCCGCCGGTCGCGAGCACGTCGTCGACGACGATGACGTGCGCCGACTCGCGGATGCTGCCCTTGTGCATCTCGAGGGCATCCCTGCTGTACTCGGTGACGAGGTCGACGCGGTCGACCGCAGCCGGGAGCTTCCCGGGCTTGCGCACGGGGACGAAGCTCGCGTTGAGGCGCGCCGCGAGCGCCCCGCCGAAGATGAAGCCGCGCGCCTCGATGCCGACGATGGCGTCGACGTGCTCGCCGATGAACCGCTCGGCGATGCCGTCGAGCACGATGTGCAGGGCGCGCGGGCTCGCGAGCAGCGGCGTGATGTCCTTGAAGACGATGCCGGGCTTCGGGAAGTCGGGGACGTCGCGGATGAGGGCCCGGCAGAACTCGAAGCTCGACATGGGCCTCGCCACCGAGGGCAGCGACTGCGGAGGGGGCCGGCGGGCAGTCTTCTTCTTCGCGGGGACTCGCTTCTTCTTCTTCGCCGGCATCGGTCAGGCCTTCGGTCTGGAGACGGCCGCGGCGATCGCGGTCGTGCCGCTCACGTTCGCGCGATCGGTGAGGTCGAGCAAGAGCGGCGTGATCGAGGCGACGCCCTCGTCGTACGCATCGGTGTCGCTGCCGGGATCGCGCTCGTGGCGCACGCCGGGCCCGGCGAGCCACAGGTACTCCCGGCCGCGCGGGTCGCGCCGGAAGTCGACCATGTCCTCGTAGATGCGCGTGCCGAGGCGCGTCGCCCGGAACTCGCCCGTCCAGCCCTTGGGGAAGTTGACGTTGAGCAGCGTGCCGGATGCTCGGCTCTTTTCGAGGAGAGCCGTGGCGATGCGCACCGTGGCTTCGGCCGCCCGCGCGAGGTCCACCGAGGCGTGTGCGCTCGCCGCCACCGCGGGGATGCCCCGGAGGGCCCCCTCGCGCGCGGCGGCGACCGTGCCCGAGTAGAACGCGTCTTGCCCCAGGTTCATCCCGTGGTTCAGGCCGGAGACGACCAGGTCCGGCCGGCGCGGCAGGACGCGCGGCATGGCGTGCAGGGCCACGTAGACGCAGTCGGCCGGCGTGCCGTCGAGGGCGAAGACGCCGGGCTCGACTTCGCGCAGCCGCAGGGGCCTGTGCAGTGACAGGGAGTGGCTGGTCGCGCTCTGCTCCGTCTCGGGGGCGAGGACCACCACGTCGGCGGCGGCCGCGAGGGCCGCCCGCATCGCGCGGATTCCGGCGCTGGTGTGGCCATCGTCGTTCGACAGGAGCACAAGGGGCCGCACGCCGAGCCACATACCACGAAGCGATTCGCCGCGACCCGAGGTAATGTCGATCCCGGTGGCGACCCGCAGGGAAGAGGTTCTGGAGACGATCCACGGCGTCGCCGTCGCCGACCCCTATCGCTGGCTCGAGAACGGCGAGTCACCGGAGGTGCGCGCCTGGGACGAGGAGCAGAACGCGCGCACCCGCGCCTGGATGGAGCGTGTGCCCGGGCGCGACCGGCTGCGGGCGCGTGCGCGGGAGCTCCTCTCCATCGGGTACGCCGGCGCACCGGCCCCGCGCAGGGGGCGAGATGGAACGTGGCGCTACCTCCACATGCGGCGCGAGGGAGAGCAGGAGCAGGCGGTGCTGTGCGTGCGCGACGGTCTGCAGGGCGCGGACCGGGTGCTGGTGGACCCGGCGCCGATGTCGCCGGACCGCACGACCGCGATCGACTGGTGGTCCCCCTCGCGCGACGGCGCGCGCGTCGCATGGGGGCTGAGCGAGGCCGGGAGCGAGGAGAGCACGCTGCGGGTCCGCGACGTCGCGAGCGGCGAGGACCTGCCCGACCGCATTCCTCACACGCGGCATGCGAGCGTCGCCTGGCTCCCCGCTGGCGACGTCTTCTTCTACACGCGTTATCCGGCGCCGGGCTCGGTGCCCGCGGGTGACGAGCAGTACCATTGCCGCGTCTTCCGCCACGTTCTGGGCGACGATCCGGCTCGCGACGCGCTCGTCTTCGGCGAGGGGCGCGACAAGCTCGACGTGCCCGCGGTCCTCGCGTCTCCGGACGGCCGGTGGCTCGTCGTGCGCGTGCACATGGGCTGGCAGAAGAGCGAGATCTGGGTGAA
>Ga0335069_10007578_pt1 | contig 15648 bp, 11 predicted proteins | sample Lox_Sample_11_FD_206714 | JGI IMG/M metagenome (GOLD analysis project Ga0335069, IMG submission 206714) | Soil microbial communities from Loxahatchee National Wildlife Refuge, Florida, United States - Lox_Sample_1.1 | ecosystem: Environmental > Terrestrial > Soil > Wetlands | place: USA... | reverse complement strand
CGGGCCCTCGTCCTCCTTCTCGAGCCGGTTTCCGATGCGGTCGATGGTTTGATCGGCCAGCGCGGGCGGATCTTCGGCTCCATTCCAGTCGAAGAAGCGTGTCAAGCGTTCGTGCAACCGGCGATACTCCTGAGCCGCCTGTTCCCGGTCCGTGCTCAGCAACTGCATCAGCTTGTCGAACGTCGCGCCTTCCACAGGGCTACCTTTGAACCTGAACCTTCTTGACCTCGTTTTGATCGGTCGCGTTCCTCGTTTGTGTGGAGGGCGGCAGGTCGAACATCTGCGGCCATCCCTCGATCACGAAGGGCGCCCAAATAGCGGGCGAGCGCGTTGTGCTACGTGCGAGAAGCTCGACTTGTGCTTTGCGCAGCGCCTGGTCGGCGCGTACCCCTTTGAGGATCTGGCGGTAGAAGCGCCCCATCAACTCGCTTGTACTATTGTCGTCTACATTCCACAGACTGGCCAGCACGGAGTGCGCACCGGCGAAGAAGAATGCGTACGACAGACTGTCGATGCGTTCGCCTGTACCGTCCGGTGCGCCGTCCGTATCGCATCCGCTCAGGACGACCATTGGAATGGGGAGACGGAGGCGATCGATGTCGCGTGTCCACAGCACGCCGTCCTGCGAGTGACCCTGCTTATCGAACATGGAGAGTGCGATGCCGGCAACCTCGGGATGATCGCGAAACGAAACAGTGTGTGTGGCAAAATGCAGGACGGCGAACCGTTCAAAGTGCAGGTCCTTCATCTGGGTGGGGCTGGCATCGAATCCGGTCCGCAGCACGACATTCGGTTGCCCCAAGCGGAGAATCTGATCTGCTTCGCGCCCCGATCCTGTGAGACGTGGGATCGTCGCGAAGAGATTGCTCTCAGGTTTTGGTGACGGTCGCATCGCAGCGAGGCGGGGATCGCGTGCAGAGAGAACCGGATCGGCGAAGACCGCAATGGCTCCGCCGGCCGCTGCAGGCTGATGCTGGTGCAGATAGAGGGCCACCGATGCGGAGGGCTGTACCTGAATGTTGAATAGCTCGACGGCATACGCGTAGGTTGCCGCGGTGGAGACACGGAGCGCCGCGAACGGCATCGAGAGCAGGCATCTGTCCCGCACAACGAGCAGGCTCCGCACACCAACAGGCAATCCGGAGAGCAATAGGCTCCCGGCGCGATCCAGATGGAGCTGCAACTGTGCAGCGCTCTTTTTTTGCTTGGCGAGATAGGCAGGTGCTGTTTCGTCCGGTAGCGGCACCGGGCTCAGATTCTGTAGCTCTGCCTCGAGAGGAACGATTTGCGCTTCAAGTTGTGCGCGCGCCGGGAGTCTCTTCACCGCGATCCCTTGTCCTGTGATTGTCCAGCGATAACTGGCGCGATCGCCCACCCAATAGGAGACGAGCGCGGCGTGCTCCGGCAGCAATTCCTTCTCGAGCTCTGCTATGTCGATGGTCTTTTCCACCAAAAGAGAGTGAAGCCGGTCGTCGCTTGACTGAGCCTGTGCTTCGATTCCTTCACGATCCCGATAGAGTTGCTGCAGCTTGCCGATGGCAGTAGCCCGGTCTGGGTCCGAGGCATGGGTGAGCCTGAGTTCCTCCTCCTCAATCTCCTGCCGGTTGCGCGCATAGGCCAAGCGCATCTCTTCGGTCAATCCATCTTCAGAGTTGTAGCTCGAGTGGCGAAGCGATGCGAGCAAGGCATGGGCGTGCGCCTGTTCTGAGAAGGAGAAGGCGCGCTCCGCGTAGCCCATTTTAGGGTGATCGCGTTCCAGCTGCATGCATAGGTCGACGGCCAGTTCGTACCAGCTCCGGTGCAACTGAAAGTAGGAAGCCTGCAGGTCGGTACTGCTCAAACTATGGTCAACCTGGTCCAGAAGCCCTAGCGCCGAATCGATCGACTGAAGTGCCTCAGAGCTGTATCCCTGAATCCGCTGCGCCCGCGCCAGCCCTGCAACTGCTTCCGCTTGTTGCTCACGTTCGCCGACCTGTTGAGCCCAAAGGAGCGCTTGCTTGTACTTTGCCTCTGCTTGGTCCGCATGCGTATCAAGCAGCGCATCGCCCCATGCCTGGTAGATGCGAATGCGGAGTGGAAGAGCGTCCATCGCAGTGCCGATCCGGTCGGCGTTCAGGATGTCGGCGAAGGCGGTTGCGGAATGGTGCATGTCTTCTTGGATCGCCGCGCGTTCGAGAAGAAGGTCAGCTTCGTCATTGCGCAGTTCGAGCTTATGGGCAATGCGGATCGCAGCGTCGGCTCGCTTGAGTGCCAACGCGAGTTTGTGCTGATGCCGCAATACGCGCGCAAGCGCACCTTCCGCTTCCAGAGTCACCGGATCCTCGCGCTCTGCTTCAATTGCCAGTGTCCTGTTTAAGGCACGCTTGGCCTGGGGCCAGTCGCCCACCTGTACGGAAAAGACGCCAAGATCCTTCTGAATTTCAGCTTCAACGAGAGGGGCATAGGCAATTGAGCTGACCCATTGGATACCTTCGGCGTAAGCGCGAAATGCGCTCTGCAGATCGCCCCCCTGGCTATAGAGCCCTGCCAGCTGGCTCAGGCAGTAGACAACGCCGGCCCAGTCCTGCTCTTCTTTTGCGTCGTCCAGCGCCTCGCGCGCCGCGGCGAGAGCTTCGTCCTGGAGGCCTAGCTCGGAGTAGTCAGCAGCCAAATTGCCCAGTACGATGCCCTGCCAGTAGCGATCCCCAGTCTTTCGATAAAGCGCGGTAGCTTTTTCAGCGTCGTCGATCGCGATGCGAAACTCGCCCAGGTCGTATTGCACTGTGCTGAGCGTCTTCCAAGCCAGGGCCTGCATGGCATCGTCGTCGGCCGCCGGCAGGTTCACCGCCTCATCCAGCAGAGCACGCGCGGGCAGAAACTGTCCTTTCGCGAAGATGAGCAGACGGGCTTCCTGGGTGCGTGCCAGCCGCTCCAAAGGGATCATATCGAGCGCTTTCGCCGCCACAAATGCGTGTTCAAATGTGGCCTGCGCGTCCAATCCAGCGATGGCGCCGGGTCGATGCCGTCGGGCCAGCTCCGCGTTTGCCAAGTCGTCTTCGACGGCGCGTAGTTTCAGCAGGTTTTCGCCGGTTTTGACCGGCTCGCCGAGTTGCAGCGTGACCTCGGCGATCCTCTTCTGCTCCAGAGAGGTAACCGTCACGGTGTAGGTTCCAGCGCCCGAACCGCCAACAGGGTAGGGGAGTGCCGCTCCGAATCCGAGATCAACCACCCACATGGGGCGCTTGTCGCCGCTTGGGCCTGTGGAGCTGATGCCGACGATACCGCCTTCCAGATGGAGCTGGATGTTAGCCAATTGATCGTCGGCCAGCGTCAGCTCCACCGACTTCGATGCACGGGCACTCACTTGGAGTGAGACACTGCGCGGCTGTGCAAACCCGAGAGGGAACCAGACAATGGCTGGGAGCAAAGCCGCCATGACGGCCCTCAACCCATGCACGAAACGCCAGATTGCCGGTTGAGGACAGAGATTCCCGGAAGTGCCGGATGAGCCTGCAGCGACCGCGATGCCCGTGGTCTGCATTGGGCCGATTTGTTGTCTGCGACGTAAGCGGTTCATCACGCAAAACCCATCGGCCCCTCGGTGAGGTGGAGCTTCGCTCTGACATTTCCTTACAGGTGGGGACGCCGTGCCTCAATGCTACAGGGACATGTTCGCTGGGTCACGGTTGCATCGCGGAAACCAGCTTACAACAAGGTTTTCCGGTATTCCAAGGAAACCTTTGATGCGACCGCCATTGACGCTCGCAAATCCGAAGCATGTGTACTTTGCCCTTTGCCTCGAGCGATTCTGCCATGCGGAGCGCCTGAGTCGCCGGGATCCCATTCGTTCCTTTTCGCCGTCCTGCCCTGGTGGAAGTAATCAGATCCGACGCCAACAAAGCCGGCCTTGGCTATCCGGCAGAGATCAGCGACGTCCATGCTGGATCGTCTCACTCGGACCGCAATGTTCGCACCGGATCCACGGCGATTGCTCGCGCGGCGGGAATTGCGCATGCGGCTGCAGCCACCGCCAGCAGCAACGCTGTCACCGAGAGATACGTGAGGTGATTCGGCTATTTGAATCAAGTAGACTGGGACGGAATTACGCCTCCTGTTGTGCCATCCCACTCCCGCGAGGTTAAATGCCAGCTCTCCCATTAAACTTTAGGTTGCGCCCTCGGTATGCTTGCGTTTCGGCTTTCCTCATTGCATCTCTGAGCTATCTGTGCGCGCAGGATAATTCCAGAAAACCGATGACGGATTACGTGGGCACCTACGCAGATGCGCCAGGTCACACGATTGAAATCGTTGCGAGCGACACTCTTTTTGCTGTCGTCGACGAAGCCAAATATCCCCTTCTCCCGCACGGCATAGATGAGTTCACCACCCTGACCGGCCAGATAGTGTCTTTCCCTCGTGACGCAAAAGGGGTGGTGACTGGCTACCGGCAGGATGGTGGTTTTCATCCTCGTGTTTCCACAGCAATCACGCCTGATGCCGCTGCGTTGGCCCGCCCCCGCCAAAACGGAGAGAATTCTCCCGCGGATTATCGTTACCGCTTGCCCATCAACCTGCATGACGGCATCGCGGTTGGAAATATTGCCGAATCGGACCTGGGAATGGCGACCGCGAACTCAATTGTGCGCGGAATCCTTGCGGGCACTTACCCGGATGTACACGGCGTTTTGCTGTATCAGCATGGAAAGCTCGTGCTCGAAGAGTACTTCTATGGCTACAACGCGCAGCGGCCTCACCAGCTACGGTCTGCGACCAAGTCGATTGTCTCCGCACTCGCTGGAATCGCGATTGATCGAGGAGCGATTTCCGGAGTCCAGGAACCGGTTCTGCCGCTAATGAGCTACTCCAGCTACCAGAATCCTGATCCGCGCAAGGCAGCTATCACGCTCGACAATTTCCTTTCCATGAGTTCAGGACTGGATTGCAACGACCACAGCTCGACCTCTCCGGGCCGGGAGACAGTCCTTGACGATAAGCCGGACTGGGTAAAGGCTACTCTCGATCTTCCTCTGATCAATCCACCAGGAAAGACGGCGTACTATTGCTCGGGCGGAGTAGCGGTAGTGGGGCGGCTCATTGAAAATGCCACCCGGATGAAGCTTCCCGAATTTGCCCAGACCAATCTCTTCGGCCCGTTAGGGGTCTCGCGCTCCGATTGGAAGTGGAACTATGACCTCACCAATGCTGACAAAGAGTATTCCCAGATCCACATGCGTCCCCGCGATATGCTCAAGTTCGGAATTCTGTACCTGAACGGCGGGCGATGGCAGAAACAGCAGGTGATCTCGGAGGATTGGGTACGCACATCGTTAGCCGAGCATAGCCTGGTGGACAATGTGAGCTATGGATATTTTTGGTGGCATCCGTGGCTCAATGTCGATTCACCGGCCGGTGAATCACATTCTTTTGTATTCGCTGTCCAGGGCAATGGCGGCCAGAAAATCTACCTTGTGCCGGAGTACGAACTGGTTGCCGTGTTCACTGGGGGTGGTTACAACGCTGAATCCACTCCGCCGAACACCATCATGACGAAGATTATTCTTCCAGCACTGATGAAAGCCGCAAGGGAAAAGCAGATTTCAATCCAGCAGAAATGAGTGGGCTAAGCGCGACCGACGGACTGTGTTGGTCACGCTCACGAGTCGAATGGAGCGGTCTTTATGTCGCTAGCTTCTGCGACGGCACGCGCCGGTCGATCTTCTTTGGAACTTGCGGCCCAGGGTGCCGAGACGTAGGTGAGGCAGGCGCATCCCTGCCAGCCCCTTTCCGTTCCTGAAACTCCCCGGAACGGGAGTCCTAAGGGAATCTGGCTTCGCATTCTTTTCGGTGCCTCGATGGAGGTTGAGCACAGGCGAGAAGACCCTCATCGCCCGCTATTGCCCGCCGGAAGAGGTGATTTTGCTGTAAGGTATTGATTCTAAAGTGGCGGAGAGGGTGAGATTCGGACCTCTCCGCGGCCAATAGAATCAGTAACTTACAGATTTTTCAATAGGCTACAGCGGCGAAATAGGCGGCATCGGCGAGTCGGTAGCACAAATTAGCACAAACGGGTGATACCCGCTCCACACTACCGCGAGCGCCTAGACGAGCACCCTCAACCGCCTCAAACAATCTTCAATGGCGTTTCGCTTCTCTGGCGGGCAAGGAACCATCCTGGACGCCCGGCTCCGCCTGTTGGGAGCTGTCCGCACTGGCAAGCCATTGAGTTCTTTGACGTGAGCAATCCAGCACGTCTTGGGAACGAAGCCATGACGCTTCTTAACGCAATCGGCAATGTCCGCGTAGGTCGGATTCATGGGCCGGATTATAGCGCGGAAATCGGCGCGACTCGCACGATTTGTGCTAATCAACGCAACTAAGTCTCGCACTTACAACAGGGCGGCCAGTGGGATTGAACAAGGTCATGCGCCACAGTAACTCGCTATAAGTCGCGCGCCCATCACGCGCCGAAAATAAAAGGTGTCCGTTTTCCGGTATTTCGTAGTTGGCGCGTGTACGCTTTCATTTGTCGCAGGGAGAGCGCCCAAAAATAAAATCGTTGGTTTTCTCGGTTTTCATGGTTGGCGCGTGTAGGCTTTCATTTGTAACGCGATAAACGACCAGCGATTTAACCCCGCTGAGAGGCCGGGCAGTTAGAACGTCAGGTTCTATTTAAGCAAGAGTAAGTCGCAAGAGATAACTGGCCTGAAGACCAGGAGCCTAGACAATCCAATAGCAGGGACGCGCCCGCATTGCCTTCATCGTGTGGCTAAGGCAATCGCGCGCTCTCGCGGAATACGAGGGGATAGGGTTAATGGACCGAGCCGAGCTTTTAGTTAGAGAATCGACATTTTCGACCGCCGTCATGGTCAAGGCCGATTGGTCGGACCTCGAATTGGTCCCATTGTCTGCAACGCGCCCCGTCTCGGCGGAGACGGCGCGGGACCTAGCCGAGCGCGGCTTTATTTACCTCGGCGTCATCGGGCTTCACCCATGCGGCCAGTTCGCAACCGTGCTAGAGCCGATTGACTTGGACCTCCAGCGTCGGGGGGCGGTCGTTGCGGCGTTTAGCGCGTACTGTGCCCACTTACTAGAGGGCGCGCGACAGCGCCAAAACTTCGTTAACTTCGCGGAGAGGTTGTGGGCATTGGAGGATAACCGAGATTGATTTTCGCCTTGCGCGCATTTGTTCTAGACGCGCGGGCCGGGCGATGCCCTTCTCATCGCCCATAAGTTAAGGCTGTCCGGCCAGAACGGGCCGGACCAATCGTGACAGCCACCCCTGTACAGGGGATGTTAGGCGCGAGAGAAACGGCAGTGAACACGCGGCAACGGGGAGCGCCGCAAAAACCTAATTGCCGCTCCGCCAGAAAGGGCGGAGCCATTCCCGACGGCTGCCGGTGTACTCCGGCTGTAGGCGTGGAGCGCTGTGAACCAAGTCCGACAACGGGCTCGGTACTTCCACATATGGAGATTTTGCAATGCGCCTATTTGAAGCAAAAAAGCAACGCGCCGAACTGCTCACCGAAATCAACGGCATCCGCTCCAAAGCGGAGAACGGGACTATTCCCGCTCACTTGCAAGGCAACTACTCGACGGCAATGGCGTTGGTCGGAAGTCTCGACGCCGAAATTGCATCGCTTGAGAAAGACAACTCACTTCGCGCCGGACCGCGTGGATTCTTCGACGCGGCGCGGCCCGCTGCTGATGAAGCCGTACAACGCCCATGGGGCCAGCCCGAAGCGGGTCGGCCTTCGGCGCGTGGCTCGGCAAACCCGCACACACGCACGCAGGACTATGCGTTTGCGGTCTATACGTGGTTGAAGTCCAAGGGCACGGTCGTGGCCGATGATTTGTACGCCGGGACAGACGGCTTTGGAGGCTTCATGCTCCCGGGTTCGGATCGCTTTGCGCCCGTTGGCATGTCCGCCGCCCTTGACGAAGGAACTGCTGGAAGCGGCGGCTACGCCGTCTCGGTTCCAACCGTGCCGCAGATTGTTCCGCTCGGGATGCCGGACTTGGGCGTCTTCAATGAGAGCACGGTCATCGGAACTGAGACGGACCAAAAGTGGCCCATCCAGGGCGCGTTTGGCGTGAACGCGGCGAAGGCGGAATCGGGGGGAAGCACAAACAACTTCTCCGAGACTGACCCCACTATCGGTCAGTTCACCCTGAGTGCTTGGATGGCGGGCGGTCTCCGCCTCCTGTCATGGGAACTGATTCAGGACGTGAAACAGTTCCAGGACTTCGCGGTCCGAGACCTCATCAACGCACAGTTGATTTTCGAGGGGAATTGGTACGTCAACGGCTCGGGCTCGGGACAGGCGCAAGGCGTGCTCGGCAACGTTGGCACGGGGACGGGCTCCGCGTATGAACTGACGGGCACAGCGTCTACTGATGCGCAGCTCTTGCTCGATGCGGTCTTTGACGTGGTTGGCACCCTGAAAGCGGTCTACCAACCGAATGCCGTTTGGATCATGTCGCGCGCGACAGCTATGGCGATTCGGCGTGCGCAGATGCAAACGAATCTATTCGCTCCGGTACTCACGACCGACGCGGATGGAACGGACCGGCTCTTGGGGCACCGCGTTGCGTATGACGCGAACATGCCGGCACTACCGAGCGCGACGAGCGCTGGAGTCGTGCCGATTCTGTACGGCGACTTCAAACAAGGCTACCTCATCGGGGTCCGTGGTGGAGCCGGAATCAACGTCAAGGTCCTAGATCAGCCGTGGGCACTGTCCGGGCAAACTGGCATCGTGGCCTATCGCCGCGTTGACGGACGTGTCCGGCGCTCCGAGGCAATCCAGGAAATCACCATCTCGCACTCGTAACGATGTTCCACAAGGGCCCTCCGCTTAGAGAAGCTCGGGGAGGGAGGGCCCACCCCAAAACCTTGGCCGGAAAACTCCGCGCGGAGTCGGCACGCGATAACTCGGGTTCGGTCCGGCCAAGGCAACGCATTGCCCATTAAACCGTGCCCGAGAGCTGACAAGAGTTTGTTCCGATTCAGAAGGGAATTTATGTCGGCTCCGGTATGGGTACTATCTGTTGACCTCCAGGCGAAGACCGCGACGTTTCAGTCCGGCTTAGCGGACGCGGCCCGCTCCGCGCGGTCGTCCTTCCAAGATATTGGCTCCTCGGCCCGCTCGGGGATGCGCCAGATTGAAGAGGGCACGGTTGACGTACGTCACTCCCTCGGGTTGATGGACAACGCCATCCGAGGCAATCACGCCGCCGCCATGGTGGACATGATCCGTCTGTTTCAGTCGTCCTCTATTGTCATGGCGGCCATACCGTTTGCCGCGACGATTGGCGGCGTCCTCTTGCTTGCGGGCGGCGTCATTGAGTTGGTCAAGCACCTCCAGGAAATGAAAGAGGCGGAGGAGAAACTCGCCAACGACCAAACCCGCCTCGGGACGACCGTCAACGAGGTCTTTAACGGGCTCGATACCAAAATCATCGAAGCCCAAAAGCAAGCGGACGAATTGGCTAATAACCACCTCGCGGCGCTCCACGCCCAACTCCAGCTCATTGACCGGCAAAGCATGTCCGAGCTTGTCCACTCGTTTGACACCGTGGCAAAAGCGGCGGACACGGTTTTTGGAGAGCTAAAGACGAGTTGGTATCAATTCGGGATCGGCTCGGCGGGCGCTTCCCACGCGCTTGACCAATTCAAAACTCAGTACGAGAGCCTCATCGCTCAAGGCAAAGAGGGCGAAGCGGGAGACCTCTTAAAGGGGACGGCGGCGAGCGCCCAACGCATCCTTGACGCGCAAAACGCGGCCCGGAGCGCGACCTCGGGCGGGACCGGCTTGCTCGGTCGCAACGTGGACTACTCAAAGGAATACGCGGCCCGGCTGGAGTTGCAAAAAGCCGGAGTCGGGTACTCGGACAAGGAAGTCCAGGCGCAACAAGCCTTGGTAAGCGCACTCAATGCCCAACTAGGCGTTGAGGAGCGCGTGTCCGAATTGAAGAAACTGGAGAGCCAAAACGCCACAACCCAGACGGGGAACGAGGCGGCGTCCAGGCGCGCGGAAGCGGCCCGGCAATCGGCGGAAGTAATGGCCCGCATGGGCGCGGAGTCCATTGCGGCGGACCATGCGACGGCGGACGCTCAGCTCACGATACATCGCGCCTCGCTGGAGGAGCGGCTCGCCTCAGACTTGGACTTTGCGGCCCGGGATCGGGACCTCGCGTCCGCCGCCAACCAAGCCCAAATCGCGGCCTTGGATCGGTCGGGCAAGGATTATGAGAACCAACTCAAGAACCTCCAAGACAAGCAATTGGAGATCACGGCGCAGTATGACGCCAAGGTCGCGGAGCTAAAGGCCAAGAGCCTCGTTGCCACATACGAGCGGGACCTCCAAGACCTCCAGCAAACCGAGCAAGAAAAGATCGAAGCCACGCGGCAAGGATCAGCGGCCCGGCTCCAGGCCATTGACGCCGCAATCGCCCAAGAGGAAGCCAAGAACCTCCAGGAGACGGACTTTTACCGGTCGCTCCTGAAAGAGCGCGTTGAAGTGATCCGGCAAATGAGCGAGGAAGAGAACCGGCAACGCGCCGAGGCCGGACGCGAGGCCGCCCAAAATGACATTGCAATGGGCAACCTACAGGTTGCCGCGCTCAAGCAATACTTCGCCCTCCGGGACAGTACGCTCCACGCGAATATGCAACGGGAGATTGAGGAGCAAACGACGCTCGCCAACGTGGAGTACCAGCTCAAGCTAAACGCGATGCAACGCGAGGCCGCCGCCCTGGACAAGAGCGCCGCCGATTACGAGAACAAGCTCAAGACGATACAGGACAAGGAAAAAGCCCTCGTCCAGCAACACGAGCAACAGATAACCCAAATCCAGCAACAGGCAGAGGAGCAGCGCAACAAGGCATCCCTTGACGCCTTAACCCGGCTTGAGGAAATGACGGCAACGGGCTTGACCTCGGTCCTCATGGGTCACGAGTCCTTTACCAAAATGATGCTTACGCTCGGGGACCAAGTAGTCTCGGGCATGATCCAAAACGCCCTCATGTCAATCATGGCGGCTGATATGACCAAGGAACGGGAAGCGGCGGCGGCGGCGCGCAAGATGTTCTTGGCGGGCGCTAGTTTGCCGTTTCCTGCAAACATCGTCGCGGCCCCTGTCATGGCGGCGGGCGCGTTTGCGGCGGTCATGGCATTTAACGAGGGCGGCCTCGTGCCCGGCGTGGGACGTGGGGACATCGTGCCCGCCATGTTGACGCCCGGCGAGGCCGTGCTCCCCAAGAACATGACCGAGATGCTCAACAACGCCGCGCGATCCGGGACGAGCGGCACAACGCATGTGACCCACGTCCACGTGCGCCCCACATACCACGTGCAAGCCATCGACGGGAGCGGGATGGCGGCGGCCCTTGAGAAGCACAACGATGTCTTGGTTAAGCATGTGCACAACGTAATGCGGAGGGCGAACCGATGACAGAGACGGCAACCATAGTGATCGATTTGCCCGAAGGCACTCCCGCCGAGGAAGCGGCCCGCGCGCTCAACGAGCCGGGCGAGGGCTATTTTCTCGTGCAAGTGTTGCCCGTGCTCGGCGGTCATCGGGCATACTTGCGCCGGTACAAGCAAACATCCACGAAGACCGAAACCGCGAGCGCGACGGCGTCCGCCGTAGACAACGCGACCGCCCTGTCAATCCTTCGGGCCAATCGCGCGAAACCTCTGCGGGACATCGTGGACTTGTTGGGGAGAGCGGGAATCAAGCGCGGGCGTCAATGGGTGAGCGAGCAACTAGACGCTACGTGTGCCGAGGACGGGCGCGAGGAAGAGGCATTGGCTTTTCTTAAGGGTTATGACCCGGGCTATGAGGCGAAGGACCTGATTGCCGAGCTGCGCTACTTCCCCGTCAAGCGGAGCGCCGCTTGGGTCCGTCAAAAATGGGCGGAGTTGGGGCGTCCTGTCCGCGCGGACAAATCCTAAGAGGGCCAAGGCCGTCCGCGCCTATAGTACCTGACGGTACAGTACCTGACGGGGCGCGGACAAGCCCGCCGCCGCCGAGCAAGTCGTCGTCGTCGTGCTTTTCCGCTCCACTTTAGAGATGGGTGAATAAAGAGAAATAGAGGGCCGCGCGGCGGGGCCATCGCGTGTTCTTCAAGCGCCGGGCGGCGAAGAATTAAGAATAGCGGCGGCGCTCCCGCCAGATCACGCCCAAGACGCACGCAAGTAGGAGGCACAACACTGCGATTTGAGTCAGTTCGGTCGCATGTCGGATGGAGACCCCGGTGAAGGACTCGACAAGGAGAACGGTCAGAGCGAGAGCAACCGGCAAGCCGACGAGGGCACAAACAGCAACGAACCAGTTTCGACGTGTGCGGCTTTCCATGCCGGAGATGCTACGCCCGCGAGAATCAGGCCGTCCAGAGATTAATTGCAGCACAATGCCTCGCAATCGCACAGAAACGCCCGTAGACGCGCCGCGCAAAAACGCGGGTGGGGTAGATGCGCGGGTTTTGGAATCCTCTAGCCGGGATCGAACATCGCGCTCAAGCGCCGGGCGGCGACGAATCAGGAGGGCGTCTCTCGTGGTCGCAATTGAATGCGATATGGAATTGCAGTCTGTGCCACCAAGGACCACCTTTGGGGGTCTTGTCTCGCTTGAGCAATGTGCGAACGACAGCCGCAAACGCTGGGGCTAATAAAGTAGCCACCAGTCCGAGAGCATCTTTATCTGACAGGGTAGAGCAAGCGAAGTGCAGCAACGAAGACATGAGCCATCTCCAGAGCCTCCCGCCCATTCCGGGAAACTGTGAAGTGACTTCAGGGAGCTGCGTTTGGGACTGCTGCACCGCAGGCGGCGACTCTGGAATGGGCCGAGCCACCAGGAGCATTGACGCTTCATGTCTCAGTGCAACAAGCGTCAAAGTGGGTACGAACAACGCTATTGGTACGGAGCGTTTGCCGCTTGGCGGCGGATTAGGCCGCCTCAGAGATGGCTTGAGTTTACCACGGGCATCGGATTCGTAGATCAGTGCAAAACCCAGTCAAGAATGGCCCGTGCCAGTGCGACACTGTCCGCGATGACTGAGTTGCGCCTAGGCGACGGCCTGGAAATGTCGTTGTCGCGCGCGAGCCGCACGGCGGCAATGATGCACGCGCCGATGGCGATTGTACTGGCGAAGCGGTCGCGCCGCCGCTCCTGCTCCTCGCGCGCGATGGCTCGCCTCATCTCGCCCATGCGCGACAGTATAGGCGAAAGAAGGGCGAAGATTTGCACCGGGGGCGGTCCAAATCTTAAACGCCCCTCAGGGGAGAGCACACAATGGGGCACGCGTTTACATGAACAAACAATTTACAAAAATTGGAATTTATACGCATTTTGGTAGTTATTTGCACACTTTTTGATGCGACCGCTTGAAAATAAATGGGCTACGCGGAATGACAAAGATAAAGTACAACGATAAGTTACAGCGATAAAGTACCTCATTATAAAAGAGTTGACACCGCGTCGAGTCCGTGCCAGACTCGGGCTTCGGCTCATGGAGGGCCGGGCCTATGGACATGCGAGAGATTCAGAGGTTGCTTTTGCGGATTCCGCAAGACCTGGAGGCCGTCGCCAACGGTCTGGACGAGCGGAGTGGGCACAACAAGGTGTACTCCGACAAATTGGACCGTGCCCGGAAACTAGCGGGCGAAGTGGGTGACGTGTTCCTGGACGAGCGCCAGCTTGAGGCTCGCTCTTTTACAACGTCGCTAGGCTAGCCGCTCGATAGTTGACGCGTAGCCAAGGCCGCGCCTACGCTACTCCGAATCCTCAAATGGGGTACGACTAAGACTCCGGGAGGCCCCGTGGCGGTTAGCAGTGAACAACAGCCGAGAGCGATTTTGTACCTCAAGGGCTTCGTCGCGCTCTCAATGGCGATTGGCGGCGCTCTTATCGTGCGCTGGGGCACGCGCCACGACGCGTGGTTTTGGGTTCTTGCGGGAGGCACCTTTTTCGCTTTCGGAACGGCCAAGCTCGTGGACATAATCAAGCTGGATACATCGGACCTCAAGCGCGTTGGCAAGAGCGTCTTTGAAGTTGTGGTTTTGCTGGTCTCGCTCCCTCTTATTGTCTTCGCGTTTGGCGAGCCCCTCTGGTATGGCGCTCTGACGATTTACGCGTGGCTATTGGTTGGGCTGAAGATAGTGCGTCTAGTCTTCAGCCCTGCCGGGGTGGTTCTCGCCGCCATTGCAATCTTGATCACGATTGTTTGGCAATCGATCCGTAGGAGACAGCGCCTCTGATAGCTGGCGTCGCGGTCCATCATTTCCAAGTGCCGGTGACAAGCGCGTCTAGGCGGTCTTGCCGCCCCTTGACCCACTTCGCATAGCTCCGCTCGGTCGTCTTGATCGACTCGTGACCCAAGAGCTTGGACACTTCCTCCATCGGGACGCCGTTCTGTAGCAAGTCAACCGCGAACGTGTCCCGGAGCCGATGTGTCGTCATGTGCCCGTCGCCCTTCAACCGCGCGGCCTTGAAGCACGGGGCCACGTAGTACTTCGCCCAATTCTTCGTGATGCTTTCCTCCGAGCCCTCGCCGGACCAAAACACATAGCGCGGGTTGTCGTTTTTGACCGCGAGCAACTCTTTCGCAACGGCGGGCGGGATCGGGACCGAGACGTGCGTCCCCGTCTTCTGGCGGCTCGTGACGATGCGGTAGAGCCCTTTCTTGGCGTCGTGTTGAATCTCCTCGCGCTCCAGCGTGAGCGCGTCCCGGATCGCAAGGCCGCTCCATCGCATGAGCTGAAAGAGGGCGTGCACGCGGTCCGCTTGTGCGCGGTCCGGCACTTGCCCGTGTACGGCGTTCAATAGTCGCTTGTACTCCGCCGCGCTCAAGGGGAGCGTGGGAGTCTCCTCAACTTTGATCTTGGGCAGGGCGGGGACGCGCTCCAGCCATTTCGCCTCAAAGCAATAGCGGAGGAAGCTCCGGCAACGCGCCCGGACTTGCGCGCGTGTTGCGCTGCTTTTGTACCCGCGCTCCCATGTTGCGGCGTAGCCCGTCAACAGCTCTCGGGTGACGGCCTGGACCGTGAATACTCCGGCCCGCTCGCAATACTCACGGAGCCGAGCAAGCTCGCGGGTGTACTTGCCGAGGACGCCCGGCGTCACGCCCTGGACGCGCTTGTCCTGAAGGAAGACGGCGATTGCATCTTGGAGCGGTCGGACGTTGTCCTCGGGTCGCGCCTCCGGCGTCCGGCCCGCGAGTTGGTCTTGGAGCTGGCGCTTTATCTCTTCGGCCTGTTCCCACGACCGCGTCCCGGCCTTGCGCCGGTATTGCGTCCCGTTCTGACTCCAGCGGAAGTGTTTCCGGCAATTGCAGCGGCGCGAAAACTCGTCGCCCGCATACTTGCAGCCGCTAGAGTGCCTCACAAAGATGGTGACGATTGGAGAGCCCATGCGCGCCCATTCCTCCGGGATTGATCGGAAGATGGTAGCACATTTTTAGCACAGAATCTATTGACTTTAGTCTAAGTCTAGTATTTTCAATACTTTAAGTATGGCGGAGAGGGTGAGATTCGAACTCACGTTAGAGTTTCCCCTAAACACGCTTTCCAAGCGTGCGCCTTCAGCCACTCGGCCACCTCTCCAAGGCGCGGTTTCCTTCTTGAATCTACCATAGCTGTCCCAGGGAGCCATGGCGACAAAGTGGCAG
>Ga0335069_10007577_pt1 | contig 15649 bp, 12 predicted proteins | sample Lox_Sample_11_FD_206714 | JGI IMG/M metagenome (GOLD analysis project Ga0335069, IMG submission 206714) | Soil microbial communities from Loxahatchee National Wildlife Refuge, Florida, United States - Lox_Sample_1.1 | ecosystem: Environmental > Terrestrial > Soil > Wetlands | place: USA... | reverse complement strand
TCCATCGCCAACAAATTCAAATTCCCGCTCCCCGCCGATCAGATTCCCGACATGCCCCCCACGCTCATCCTCTCCGGCAACGAAGTCGAATCCCTCCTCGTCCGCGTCCAGCGTCAATTCACCCTCGCCCCCGACCCCAAGCCCCCCCTCAAAGACCTCCTCACCGCCGCCCTCCTCGAAGCCCGCCCCAACCCCAACACCAAGAAACTCGAATACATGGACCTCGCCGCCGTCAAAGAATGCACCGACGCCCGCTTCCTCCCCCCCGCCTACAAATCCCTCACCATCGACGCCCTCGATGCCCGCCTCACCCAACTCAAACCCTACGTCTAGGAGAGGAACACTCAAAAGCCCGGCATCCGCGACGCCGCGGGGAAATGTGCAAAAACCACGGCCACAACTTCCCAAATCGCACCAGCTTGGCCCACGCAAACCCCACCACTACAATCACAGATCACGATCAACGAAGCGCCAGTCAACCCGAGGAGGCTAACCCATGCCCGCCCCCACTCGCTTCACCTTGTCACCTTGCCTCCTGTTCTCACTGATATCACTGGTATCACTGATATCACTCCCCGCCCACGCCACCGAACCCACCTTCCACAACCCCCTCCTCCTCCAGCGCGCCGACCCCTTCGCCATGCTCCACTCAGACGGCTACTACTACTTCACCGCCACCGTCCCCGAATACGACCGCCTCGAACTCCGCCGCGCAAAATCCCTCAACGAGCTCGCCAGCGCCGACACCAAAACCATCTGGACCAAGCACCCCCACGGCCCCATGGGCTCCCACATCTGGGCCCCCGAAATCCACTTCATCAACAACAAGTGGTACATCTACTTCGCCGCCGGCGGCGCCGAAAAAGTCTGGGACATCCGCATCTTCGTCCTCGAAAACGACAGCCCCAACCCCCTCGACGGAACCTGGAAAGAAGACGGCCAGCTCAAAACCAACTGGGAATCCTTTTCCCTCGACGCCACCACCTTCCAAAACAACGGCACCAACTACCTCGTCTGGGCACAGCACGACCCCGCCATTAAAGGCAACACCAACCTCTACATCGCCAAAATGGACACCCCCACCTCCATCACCGGCAAACAAATCATGCTCTCCAAGCCCGACCTCCCCTGGGAACGCATCGGCTTCCTCGTCAACGAAGGCCCCGCCGTCCTGCAAAAAAACGGCAAAATCTTTATCACCTACTCCGCCTCCGCCACCGACTACCACTACTGCATGGGAATGCTCACCGCCAGCGCTGATGCCGACCTCCTCATCCCCGCCTCCTGGACCAAATCCCCCAAACCCGTTCTCGAGACCGATGAATCCCGCCACGTCTTCGGACCCGGCCACAACTCCTTCACCACCACCCCCGACGGCAAATTCGACGTCATCGTCTACCACGCCCGCAACTACAAGGAAATCAAGGGCGATCCACTCTTCGACCCCAACCGCAACACCCGCGCCCAGATCCTCCACTGGAACCCCGACGGAACCCCCAACTTCGGCGAACCCGCCCCCGACGCTCAATAACCACAAGAGTGCTGCCATCGCGCCCCCATTTGGACTCCCACCCCCCAACCCGTAAACTAACCTCCTTCTCGACGGAGTAACCATCCAGTGACACCCTACCCCGCCGCACGGACGCAGCGCGACCCCTCCCCGATCCCCGCCTCCAACATCCGCGCCCTCGGCCCCTGGTACGCCATCGAGTTCCTCAACTCCTACGCCGCCACACTCTTCTGCACCGGTGCCTACGACTTCGCCGACCACGAACTCCACGTCACCCCCTCCATGCGACTCTGGCTCTCCGCCGCCTGGGGCTTCGCCTACATCTTCATCTCCCTCCAGTCCGGACGCCTCTCCGAACGCTTCGGACCACGCAGCGTCGTCCGCACCATGATCCTCCTCTGCATCGCCTCCACCCTCCTCCCCCTCCTCACCCTCCACTTCCAGAACATCTGGCTCCTCCTCCTCCTCATGCTCCCCTTCAACTTCACCAGCTCCACCATCTGGCCCGCCATCGAAAGCGCCATCTCCCGCACCCGCGCCCCCATGCCCCTCAACATGCGCACCGCCATGTACAACATCTCCTGGGGGTCCGCCGGCTTCGTCTCCTTCTTCACCTGCGGCGCTCTCGAAAATGCCTGGTGGGGCAACATCTTCCTCGTCCCCTCTCTCTGCAGCCTCCTCTCCATCACCCTCTTCTTCCTCTTCGCCCCGCCCGCCTCCGCCATCAGTAAAGAGCACGTCCCCCAGGAATCCCAGCACGAACGCGACATCGACTCCCCCGACATGCGCCAACGCGCCAAAACACTCCTCCTCATGGCCTGGATCGGCAACGCACTCGCCTTCGTCGCCATCAACGTACTCCTCCCAGTCAAAATGCGCCTCGCCACCGAGGCCGGCATCACCAACCTCACCTCCCAGGGCTTCATCACCTCCGTCTGGGCACTCACACGCGTCCTCGGCTTCGCCTTACTCTGGAAATGGTCCGGCTGGCACTACAAAGCCCGCTGGCTCCTCGGCGCACAACTCGCCCTCTGGATCAGCTTCGTCCTCTTCATCGTCATCAACACCGTCCCCATGCTCTTCACCATGCAGATCCTCTTCGGCCTCGCCACCGCCACCGTCTACTCCTCCTCCCTCTACTACGCCATGCACGTCTCCGAAGGCCACGGCGGACACGCAGGCATCCACGAAGCCCTCATCGGCCTCGGCACCTGCATCGGCCCCGCCGTCGGCGCTCTCGCCGGAGGCAACGCCCGCGGCCACGATGCCCTCACCCGCATCGCCATCGGCGTCTCCTTCGTCATGGCCGCCGGTATCTCCGCCATGCTCCTCGTGTCTCGCCGCTCTAAACCCGCTAAAATCCACACTGCCTAAAATAAACCAGCGAGAAAGAACAAAATGCCCCCTACCATGCTCAATTCCTCAAACCCGTTTGAACCCACATGCGATGTGTTTCGCCATTGGGTCATTCGTCATTGGGATTTGATTCGTCATTCGTCATTCGTCATTCGTCATTTCCCTCAACCCTCTGTGCGCCTCTGTGCTCTCTGTGACTCTGTGGTTTCCAACCGTTCCCAACCAGCAGGAGGCCGCCCATGACCCTCCGCCTCGGCATCCTCATCTCCGGCGGCGGCACCACCCTCCAGAACCTCGCCGATGTCATCGCCCGCAAAGAACTCGACGCCCAGATCGCCTGCGTCATCGCCAGCAACCCCACCTGCAAAGGCATCCAACGCGCCCAAAACCTCCACCTCCCCGTCCACATCATCACCCGCAAAGACTCCGGCTCCCTCGAAGCCTTCTCCGAACGCATCGCCCACATCCTCCGGCACCACAGCGTCGACCTCGCACTCATGGCCGGCTTCCTCTCCCTTTGGCAAATCCCCGACGACTTCGCCGGCCGCGTCCTCAACATCCACCCCGCGCTGCTTCCGTCCGCCGGCGGCGGCCCAGGAAAGTACGGCGGCAAAGGCATGCACGGCCACCACGTCCACCAAGCCGTCCTCGCCGCCGGCGAAAAAGAATCCGGCTGCACCGTCCACTTCGCCGACAACACCTACGACACCGGCCCCATCCTCCTCCAGAAGAAAGTCCCCGTCCTCCCCTCCGACACCCCCGACTCCCTCGCCGCACGAGTCTTCGAACAGGAATGCCTCGCCTACCCCGAAGCCATCCGCCTCTACATCGAGAGCAAAGGACGTCCCCCCAAATAGCGCCCACAATCACGCCACCGCTCCCCGCCCAAAGTTTTGTGTTTTGCGTTTCGCGTTTTGAGTTTTAAGTCAACTCCCGCGTCCTGAACATCGCCACCCCACACGACAGCACCCCCGACACATAAAACACCGCATACGCCGACGCAATCCCCACATACTGCCAGATCTGCCCATACGACGGCGTATTCCCCCCCGCAATAAACCGATTCCCGTAGTTGAAATTCCCATACACCAGCCGCTGGCTCAAATCCATCGACGCCAGGTTCGGCAACAAATGCGCCACCAGCCACACCACCCAGCTCAACGGCGCCGGCAAATCCATCGCCACCGCATACCGCGAAATGTTCGCCCCGATGTACAAAATCACCGTCGCCGTCACGTTCAACGCCAGACCCCAACGCGTCGAAATCGCCACCGACACCGCCGCCAGCATCGCCAACTGCAGAAATTCCAGCAGTATCGACGGAATGATCGCCAGCACCGCCTTCGTGTTGTTCAGGTTCAGCAGGTCATTCTCCTGCACCGTCCGCGACACGAAGTAGTCAATCCGCATGTCATCGAAATACCGCAGGTACGCGCACGTCCCCGCAATGATCCCCAACGCCGCTATCACCCCCAGGCACAGCACCGTCACCCCGAAATACTTCCCGATCACCACCTGCCACCGCGCGATCGGCTTCGACATCAGCGTCAGCATCGTCCGGTTCTCGATCTCTTCATCGATCACCTTCGTCGACGCAAACACCATGATCGGCAGCGTGAACAGGAACGCCATCGAGATCGCCACGTCCCGGTACATCTTGTAATCCTCCCCCATCGTGTAGTACGGCACGAACGCCAGAATCGTGATCGCCGCAATCCCCATCACCACCACGATAATCGTAAACGGCTGCAGCAGCGCCTCGTAGTACGTGATCCGCGTGATCGCACCCAGTCGGAACAGCCCGATCAGCCGCAGTATCCCGAACTCGATCGCGCCGAACATCCCCAGTACCCCCGCCACCGATAACAGGTAGACCGCCGTAATATGCAGGTACGCATACGACGGTCCAAATCCCTCCGCGATCATCCCCAGCGCCAGCGTAATCGCCAGCGCCGACGTATACGCGATGAGTTTCGACCCCGCCGACTTCCGGAAGATCCATGTGAGCGCCGCCCACACCGCCAACACGCCAATTGCAATCGCTGATAAAACCATGTGCGTCCAGAAAACCTAATCAATAACCCGCAGACCAATCGACCGTTTGCCGCCGCCCGGTAGGGGGGCCACATCCGCGTGATCTACATTACGTATGAAACTCCCGAAATGTTCGCTGAGCCTGGCCACCAGTGCCACAATTTCCGCACTCTCGCCTTCCACGACCATCTCGACCCTTCCGTCCGGCAGATTCCTCACCGTGCCCGACACCGGCCGGCCTGACGCGAATTGCACCGCCGTCATCCGAAACCCAATGCCCTGCACCCGGCCGGAAAACAGTATCCTGCGCGCCTCCGTCTTCATCTTCCTGCCTCATAAACGGACCCGCATTATACTGGCCGCCATCCCGAACGCATATAGCCCCGGGCTTGCCCGGGATCTGCCATAACCGGGGGAAAATACCAGTTGCGCGTAACATCCCCGCCCCAGGAGCAACGCTCCGACAGACAATAACTCCCACCGTATGGTGCCTGAAAAATGCGCGAACATGATTGACCGCCAACGGCCCGACACGCCGCTGGAGCATCCACAACCCCCGTATCCCCCGTAATACCTCCACACCCCACCTACGCATGCTGCAGGAAGGAACACTCATGATGAGCCGCTACCTCCTCCCCACCCTGCTCGCCCTCGCCCTCTCCGCCCCCGCACTCGCCGACACCATCAGCCTCAAATCCGGCGACACCCTCTCCGGCTCCATCAAACGCATCGGCCCCGACACCGTCGACCTCGACACCAACTTCGCCGGACTCCTCCACATCCAACGCGACAAAATCAAAACCCTCCGCTCCGACGCCAAGGTCCTCATCGTCAACCCCCAGGGCAGGGGGGGGGAATCCCACACCGCCTTCGTCTCCCCGCTCCCCGACGCCACCGGCTGGCACGAATCCGACTCCGCCGCAGCTCCCACCCTCGTCGCACCTGCCATCCCGGCCCCACCCGCCGCCTCCGCCGCCAAAGCCCTCTACCTCAACCTCGAACCTTGGTACCTCCCCGTCGGACCCCACTGGAAAAACCAGCTCACCCTCGGCCTCCTCTCCACCTCCGGAAACAACGACTCCACCACCGTCGCCACTGAAGCCAACTTCAAATACGACTTCAAACCCCACGAATTCACACTCAAACTCGGCGCCAACTACGCCGTCACAAACGGAGAAACCACCTCCAACCAGGCCTACTTCGATACCGTCTACCGCCGCTCCTTCCCCCATTGGGACAAATCCGAACGCTGGTACGGCTTCGCAGAAAATCACGAACTCTACGACGCCAACAAGGATATCTCCCTCCGCTCCACCTCCTCCTTCGGCCCCGGCTACTTCTTCTTCAAAGGCTCCAAATTCAAACTCGACCTCCGCTCCGGCCCCGCCTTCGTCTACGAACGAGTCTTCAACGGCGACCAGACCACCGACTTCGACGCCCTCGTCGGCCTCCGCGCCGAATACGTCATCAACGAACGCGCATCCCTCACCGAAGACGCCCTCTACACCGTCGCCGTCCAGGACTCCTCCCGATACCAGATCACCTCCGACACCGCGCTCGCCTTCAAACTCCCCGAACTCGCTCGCGGCGCAGGACTCAAACTCAGCTTCACCGACGACTACGACAACACCGCCGACAGCGGCAGCAAACACAACGACACCCGCTTCACCCTCGGCCTCACCCTCGACTTCTGAAACGTAGCATGGGCATCCTGCCCATGATCGAGCGAAGCTCGATTCCGGTCGCTCACATCACGCAGGGCATCGAATCCATCCCGCCCCCTCACTCCACCAGCGTCCCCTTCGTCGATGGCACCGCCCCACCCGCCCTCTCATCCACCGCCACCGCCTGCCGCAACGCCTTCGCCAGCGCCTTGAATATCGCCTCCGCCACATGATGCGCATTACCCCCGTACGGCACATTCACGTGCAGATTCATCTTCGCCGCATTCGCCAGCGACCGCAGCGACTCATGCACCAGCTCTACATCAAACCCCCCGATCTTCTTCGACGGAAACTCCACGTTAAAAACAAACGCCGGCCGCCCCGATAAATCCAGCGCCACATGCGCAAGCGTCTCCTCCATCGGTATCGACGCCCACCCATACCGATAAATCCCCGCCTTATCCCCCAGCGCCTTTTCCAACGCCGCCCCCAGCACCAGCGACACATCCTCCACCGTGTGATGATCATCAATATGCGTATCCCCCTCCGCCTTCACCGTCAGATCCATCAGCGAGTGCTTCGCCAGGTGCGTCAGCATGTGGTCAAAAAATCCCACCCCCGTCTCTATCGTCGACACCCCCGTTCCATCCAGCGACACCGCCAGCGAAATATCCGTCTCCTTCGTCTTCCGCGCAATCTTCGCCGTCCGACCCTTCATACATCCCTCATTTCAGCAGTACCAAGCCGGCGATGGCATCGCCGGTCCTCTGCACTCCATATCGGCCATTCTCCCCCCATCACCCCCCAAAATCCACGACCGACCCCCGCCGCCTCGGGCGGCGCCGGGCAATGTGCCCTCACGCGCAAAGAAAAAGGCCCGGAAAACCCAGGCCCTTTCATCGTTCATCGTTCTAAATTCTTCCTTCCCCTCACCCCGGCTGCGGAATCCCAATCGCACCGCCACCCTCCGTCCCGCGATTCTCCTCCTCCCGACGAGCTTCCGCTCGCCGCTGCTGCTCGCTCGCCAGAATCTCCTGCACCGTCGGCTTCGAAATCGTCTGCCCGGCCAGAATCTTCTTCACATCCTCCCCGTCCACCGTCTCATACTTCAATAACGCTTCCTTCAACGCGGTCAACTCTTCCTTCTTCGACACCAGCAGCGCCTTGGCTTCCTGATAGCACTCCGTAATCAACCGATGCACTTCCGCATCGATCAACTCCGCCGTCTTGTCCGAATACTCCTTCGGCTCCGGCATGAATCCCCGCTCCTCCTCGGCCGAAAACCGAATCGGTCCCAACGCCTCGCTCATCCCCAGATCGCAGACCATCGCCCGCGCCAGCCGGCTCGCTTCCTGAATGTCCGCCGATGCTCCGCTCGAAATATCCCCCACGTACAACTCTTCCGCTATTCGACCTCCGTAACAAACCCGCAGCCGCGCCAGCATGTACCGCTTCTGATGCACGATGCGGTCCTTCTCCGGCAGCGAAAAGCTCGCCCCGCCATACCCCCGCCGACCAATGATCGTCACCTTATGCAGCGGCTCATAGTCCGGCTGCAATGCATTCACAATCGCATGCCCCGCTTCATGCCATGCCAGAATCTCCTTCTCCTTCTCATCAATGACCCGGCTCTTCCGCGCCTTGCCGAACCGCAGCTTGTCCCGCGCTTCCTCCAGGTCATTCATTTCTATCGCATCTTTATTCGCCATCGTCGCCATCAACGCCGACTCATTGATGATCGCCGCCAGATCCGCCCCCGAAAACATCGGCGTCTGACGCGCCAACCTCATCAAATCCACGCTCCCACCCAGCTTCACCTTCCGCGCGTGAACCTTCAAAATCTCATACCGCCCCTTGATGTCCGGCAGCGGCACAAACACCTGCCGGTCAAATCGCCCCGGCCGCGTCAACGCCGGATCCAGCACGTCCGACCGGTTCGTCGCCGCTATCACGATCACCTGATCGTTCGTATCAAACCCATCCATCTCCACCAGAATCGCATTCAACGTCTGCTCGCGCTCATCGTGCCCCCCAGACGCCATCCCATTCCCACGCCGCCGACCAACCGCATCAATTTCATCCAAAAAGATGATGCACGGCGACGATTCCTTCGCCGTCTTAAACAAATCCCGCACCCGGCTCGCCCCCACACCCACAAACATCTCCACAAAATCCGACCCGCTGATCGAGAAGAACGGCACATCCGCCTCCCCGGCAATCGCCTTCGCCAGCAACGTCTTCCCAACACCCGGATCGCCAATCAGCAAAACCCCGCGCGGAATGCGCCCGCCCAGCCGCTGAAACCGCTTCGGATTCTTCAAAAACTCCACGATCTCGTGCAGCTCTTCCTTCGCCTCTTCAATCCCCGCCACATCGTTGAACGTGACGTTCGTATGCTCCTTCGACAGCAGCCGATGCCGAGACCGCCCGAAATTCCCGAGCATCCCGATCCCGCCGCCCGCCGACCGTATCTGCCGCAGAAAGAAAAACCAGATCAGCACAAAAATCAGCAGGTACGGCGTCAGATTGATGATCAACGCCCAAAAGAAATTGTTCGACGCCTTCGAATCAAAGCTCGCCCCGTAGTTCTCCGATTCCTTCGACAGCAGATTCCAGAAATACCCGTCCATCGCCGTCGCCGGCACATGCGCGATCAGCTTCGTCCCCGCCTTCTCGCCCCCCACATCATCCTTCAGCGTCGCCTCTATCGTCTCCCCATCCCGCACCACCACGCTGCTGATATGCGTCTGCTGCAGGTACGTCTGGAACGTCGAGTACGGTACCTCCTTCGACGTCTCATTGTGGTGGAACACCACGAACAGCAGCACCGCTATCGACAATATCAGTATCCAGCCCAGCATCGACCGGCTGAACCGCATGTTCCCATCCCCGCCCGGCAACCCGTTCCCATTCGTCCCCCGCGAACCTCCCTTCCCGGCGCGCCCGCTCCCTGTTGACTTCTCATTCTGTTCGTTCTGGTCGTCCTGAATCTCTGGCATGAAAACCTCAGTTATCACCGCTCCAAGCGCAGTATGAAAGATTATCGGATTTCACAAGACCCACCATTATAGCCACCCCCCACATTCCAGCGAAGCCCCCACAATAACAAAAATTGTTCAGCCGTCGATCGAAGATCGACGCACCCCGGGCCCACTTCACCCCCGGCCGTCCCTCCCCGGCTACTCCTCACCCCAACACGTTTTGTGTTTTGAGTTTCGTGTTTTGCGTTTGAACCCCTACTTCAGCTCCGTCCCCCAATCCGACTGCATCTGATCCACAATCCCCGTCGCCAGCCGCTCGATCGCCAGCTGCTCCGCATCCGTCACCCGTTCCCCCAGCTGCGGAATCTCCGTCGCCGACCGGTTGAACGCCTTCCGCTCCACCAGTATCTTCCCCGACCGCAAATCCTTCCACACAAAATTCACCACCACCGTCAGCTCCGTCTCCCGCGGCAAATCCGTCCCATACCGGTTCGTCAGCACCCCCTCCTGAATGTCCACAATCTCCCCCGTCAATATCGTGTCCGCATCCTTCCGCGACGCTATCTTGTACGGCGTCCGATACTCAATGTTCTTGTCAATCGCCTCCGTCAACCGAAACTCCCACTCCCGACGAAACGTGTGATTCTCCCATATCGGCACACACACCGTCCGCACCGACGCGTTATACGCCGGCTTCGACGTGTACCCACAGGAAGTCAGAAGCAAAAAGCCAGAAGCCATTAACACCATCACCACTCCCCTCCAACCTCTGTGCGTCTCTCTGCCCCCCGCGACTCTGTGGTTCCCACCCGCCCGCACCACTCCGGCCCCCATTCCAGCACCCGCTCCCGCCAAACGTTTTGTGTTTTGCGTTTTGTGTTTTGCGTTTATTCTCACTTGCCCACCTCCAACGGCAACCGCCGCTGCAACTCCGACCGCGCCGACTGCGCCGCCGCCGTGTCCGGCCACGTCGCTATCACCCGCTTGTAATAATACGCCGACGCATGCTTCCGACCCGCTCGCCAGTAATACCGCGCAATCTCCAGTTCCTTCTTCCCCTCCAACTGATAAATCCGGTCATCCACCGCCGGCACCTGGATCTGCTCCGCCGTCTGCGGATACTCATCCCCGATCGCCGCCAGTCGCTCCCGCGCATCGAACAGCGGCGTGAAATCGAACAAAACCCCGTGAAAATTCCCCAGCGACGCCTCCGCCCGACGAACCTCCGCCTTCCTCACATACTGCGAATACGGATACCGCTTCAAAAAGTCCGAGCACGCGTCCACCGCCTCCTGGAACTTCCCCGCCTTGTAGTAATAATCCACCAGCCGAATCCCCGCCTGCTCCGCTATCGGGCTCCCTCGCTGCCGGTCCTGAATCCGATCCAGCAGCGTCAACGCATCCTCCGTCACCGGCAAAATCCGCATCCCCAGAAATTTCCGCTTGTATCCGTTCAAAAACGCGTCCGCTATGTTGTACTCCCGCTGCAGTACATGAACGTACAAATCCGACGTCGGATAGTTCAGCAGCATCTCCTCATACGAGTACAACGCCTTGTACTTGTTCCCTCGCGCTACCTCCGCGTCCCCCTGCAGCACCAGCACCTGCGGCATCAGCGGATGCAGCTTGTTCGCCTTCTCCCACTTCTTCGCATCCGATATCAGCTTCTTCGTGTGGTTCGCCTTCAAATCCAGAATCATCTGCGCCACCTGCGCATCCGGCGTCCCCGCCCCAGGCTGCACCAGCGGCACCCACGACCCATTCCGCAACTCCCACCCCGGCGGTGCCGCATCCACCCCAAACGCCCGCCCCGACAACAACACCACCGCCAACAACGCCATCAATTTCATTCGTCGCATCATAGGCCGCGGAGTATAGCCGGGTGCCATGCTTCTGGCCACAACCTCGGTGGCCAGAAGCATGCCTCATGTAACGAACATCCCCATGCAATTGGCCTTCAATCAACGCCCCTCACCCTCCCCAAGACCTCCACCCCCGATAACCTCACCCCCTTGCGCATCCCCCGCCCACCTCCTTACCTATCCCCCCCAACCGTCGCGCCAACCGCTACATTTCCACCGCCCCTGAATTCGTGATCCCCAACCGCCGATCCCTTCCTCTATGAAGAACGACGAATTACGCGAAGCCCTCAACGAAGCCGAATCCCTCCAACGCCAGTTCGCCAACTTGCACAGCCAACTCCGACTCCACCTCCCCGAAATCCCCGGCGACTTCCTCGACCCCACCACCCCACCACCCGCCGAAATCCCCCAACAACCAACCCAACCCACCCTCTTCTAACACCGCCGCAACGCCGCGCTCCACCTCTCCAAAGCGCTCCACCCGATCCAAACGCCCCAGTCCCGAATCCCACTGATTGCATCCTTCCCCCCAAAAAAGCCGACGGATTCAAATCCGTCGGCCTCATCCCCAAAGCGCACCCACCGCCAAGTGCCTTGCTTCTCCTCTGTTTCAAATATTTATCTTCCCTTCCGCCCCGCACAACGTACAATCTTACCTAAATCTGTACATATCATCTCTGCGAATCCCCCTTCGAAGGAGACCCCATGCTTGGCTCCGTCGCCCTCGATGTCCTCATCGGTCTCGCCACCATCTTTCTCGTTTTCAGCCTCGTCGGCTCCTCCATCGTCGAATACATCTCCGCATGGCGCCGTTGGCGCGCCGCCAATCTTGAACAGGCCCTCTTCAACCTCCTCAGTCTGCGCGACCCCGCTAACACCGACGCACTCGCCTTCTTCAATCACCCCCTCATCGATGCCCTCACCTCCGAGGACAAACCCTCCTCCATCAAGCCCGGCGGAAGAGGCCGCCCCGCATACATCGCCTCCTCCATGTTCGCCGATGTCCTCATCGATCTCATCGTCGATCCCGCCACGCCCCTCTCCCAGAGGCGTACTTTCTGGGCCGTTCGCCAGACCGTTCAATCCGTTCGTACCGGAATTTCATTGAGCAAAGTGCCTCCCATCGACCTCACCACAAACCCCGCGCTCACTCAAACCCTCGCCCTCTTTGTCGACAAAACCACCGCCGCCGTTCCCGATAACACCCCCGATGTCGCCAACGCCCGCTACGCCTTCTTTCATCAACAACTCGAATCCTGGTACAACCAAACCATGGAGCGCGCTGCGGGTTGGTACAAACGCCGCGTCCAGGTCTGCCTCTTCTGGATCGGCCTCGCTTGCGCCCTCGCCGTCAACGCCGATACCCTCTCCTTCGCACACTACCTTTTCATCTCGCCCGATGCTCGCGCCCAGGCCGTCCAGCTCGCCCAAGGCGTCATCCAGCAAGACCACACCCAACCTCCCACCACCCAAACCGCAAAAGACGATCTCGAAGCCCTCTCCCACATCGGAATCCCACTCGGCTGGTCCCACGCCGACCCCCTCTACCCCGCAAAAATCTCCCACTGGAAACTGTGGCATTACCTCGTCAAGTGCCTCGGCCTCCTCCTCACCGCCTTCGCGCTCTGCCTCGGCGCTCCCTTCTGGTTCGAAGCCCTCAACAAACTCGTCAACCTCCGCACCTCCCGCCCCCCTGACTCCAGTTCCAAAACACCCGACACCGGCCCCGGTGGCGGCGCTGGCCCCGCAAATCCTTCCCCCCTCAGTCCCACTGCACCCGCCCCCAACACCGCCGCCTCCGCAACGCCCCCCCAACCCGCCGCTCCCGCCCCCATCCTCCCAACCGACTACTGGTCCCAACCCGCCCGCGCCGCAGATTTCCCCAAAGCCAACCTCGCCACTCCCGGTTACTCCCACGCCAAAGCCGCTCTCATGGCCCGTGCCTCTCTCCTCGCATATTCCCCCCTCGCCAACACCGTCAAATTCACCGTCACCAACCCCGCCGGATGGAACGTCAACTCCTATGACTACTTCGACAACCTCGGCACCCAGGCCTTCCTCATCACCAAATCCGTCGGCCCCGACAACGTCGCCATCCTCGCTTTCCGCGGCACCGAACCCAAGGAACTCAACGACATCCTCGCCGACGCCAAAATCTCCCTCATCCCCTGCTCCGCCCCAACCCCCGGTAAAGCCCACTGCGGCTTCGAAGACGCAACCAAAGCCGTCTGGGACAAAATCGCCCCAAAACTCGCATCACTCCCACCCAACACCCATCTCTTCATCACCGGCCACTCCCTCGGCGCCGCTCTCGCCACCGTCGCCTACGCCAACGTCCTCGCCGACCCCGCACTCGCCAAACTCACCACCGAACTCTACACCTTCGGCTCACCCCGCGTCGGCGACCCCACCTTCGCCCAATACCTCAACCGCAAACTCGCCGTCCCCGCCCCCATCTCCCAATCCAACTACCCCGCCGCACACGCCTTCCGCTTCATCAACGAAGAAGACGTCGTCACCCGCGTCGCCCCCCGCGAATTGGGCTACGACCACGTCGGCATCCCCATGTACCTCGACGCCAACGGCATCCTCGACATCAACTTCGCCGAATGGCTCCGCTTCCTCAACACCGTCATCAACGCCGCCGACAACTTCCACGCCGAATCCGAAAACTTCATCAAACACCACGCCATGGAACGCTACGTAAAAAAAATCGACAACCTCGCCACCATGTAGCCCGCGCCACAACCCTGAACCCGCCACACCCCCTTTCAGCGCCGCCGCAACGCGGCGCCCCGTCCCATCAAAATTAATTCGTCCCCCCACGTTTAGCCCCGGCCTTTGGGCCGGGGAGGCCGGGTGCCATGCTTCTCATCACAACCTCGGTGATGAGAAGCATGCCTCATGTGCATTCCCACCCCATTGTAACGCACGCCCAGCAATCGAACGCCGGGTGCCACATGTCCACTCATCCCCCAGTCCCATTCTGAAATCGTCTCTCTGTGCACCTCTGTGTCCTCTGTGCAACTCTGTGTTAAAACACTTCGTGGTCCTTCGTGCTCTTTGCGCCCTTTGTGTTTAACTCCCCGTCTCAATCGAAGGCAAAAACCTCCGCCACCAAATCTCCAGCATCACCAGCGCAAACACCCGATGCGTATGATCCCGCTCCCTACGTTAAACTGCTATCTTCCTCGAGAAACCGCATCCGCGCGCAGAAAAAATCCGTCCGGAAGACCCTCCATCCCAATCCCGCTCGCAATCGGAACCTCCGTTCGTCGTCCCGTGGAAAGCTCATAGACGAACCGATTCATCTGCCACACATCCTGCCCATAGAAAAGTGGCGTCCAGCCCACCCACACCGACTCCTCGGCCAGCACATTGTCTGACCAGGGATCGACATCAAGAATATCCGACCCCGGAACCAACACCTCGCGCTCAAGTGTGATTGCAGAACCAGACCTCCTTAAAACGAAAACATGCCGTGGCGAATCGGGCTTGGTTCCCGGAACAGCAACCGGCCCCAACCGCGTTTGGCGCGGAACTCCCGTCACAAGGTACAACCGATCCGATACAGAAAAAAGGCGCTCCGGCGGAATCTCGGAATGGAGCTCAAAGACTATCGTGGAAGGCTCATTGCGCTGACGAATTCGCACAACGTGTGCTGCTGCGGCGTAATAGAAAAAAAGCGAGCAGGAGTCGTCAGCACCAACAATGCGCTCATCAGGATCTGCAAGCGCCGGCGCGCGACGAGCCACCTCGTACGGAAGTTCGTTGGCGGGCACCTCTGTGTAACTCCCGTTACGGAATGCGAACGCCCGATGAGGGCCGCCGTAGTCAAATTCTCCGAAGACAAGCGAATCGTGTTTCGAATCCCGCTCAAGAAATCCGTCCCTCACGTCCGGCCGATCCCGACGGACCCGCCCAGCAAGTTCCGAAGGCTTATAGAAATAAAGATGAGGAGCGGCAACAGGAAGTGGATGCCGATACACCGGCTCGGAACCAGCACACCCGAACAACAAGCACAAAAAAACAAACGCCACGACCGCCACGCAGGTGCTTCTCGAAAATCGCGTCACCCCTCGCTCCTCTTCGTGGTCCTTCGTGCTCTTCGTGCCTTCGTGTTTACATCGTCGTCTCAACGCTCGGCGAAAACCTCCGCCACCAAATCTCCAGCATCACCAACGCAAACACCCGATGCGTATGCTCCCGCCGGGTGCTTCTCAATCACAACCTCGGTGATTG
>Ga0335069_10007576_pt1 | contig 15649 bp, 5 predicted proteins | sample Lox_Sample_11_FD_206714 | JGI IMG/M metagenome (GOLD analysis project Ga0335069, IMG submission 206714) | Soil microbial communities from Loxahatchee National Wildlife Refuge, Florida, United States - Lox_Sample_1.1 | ecosystem: Environmental > Terrestrial > Soil > Wetlands | place: USA: Florida... | reverse complement strand
ACGGCCTACCAGGAAGTGCGGGGCTATGGCGACGCCGTGCTGCTCGAGGACACCCAGAGCAGCGGCTCGCCTATCATCACGCTCAACACCACGCTTTCACCCGCGGGCCTCACGGCCAACGCGTCCAGGAGCTTTACGATCACCGGCTCGGGCGCCATCGCCGGGCTGGGCAGCGTGACCAAGCAAGGCTCCGGTACGCTGACGCTTGGCACCGTCAACACCTATACCGGCGGCGTGAACGTGAACGGGGGCATCCTCAGCTTCTCGGCCCAGGAAAACCTGGGCGCCACCAACAGCGCCGTCTCGTTTGGCGGCGGCACCCTGCAGTATGCCTCCGGCAACACGGCGGATATTTCCATCCGCACGGTCACGCTGGGCAGCGGCGGCGGGACTATTAATGACGGCGGCAACGCCGTTAGCTTCGCCAATCCCATCGGCAATGGCGGCGTCGGGGGCCTGACCAAGGCCGGCGCGGGCACCCTCACTCTCAATGGCACGAATCGGTACTCGGGCAATACCCTGATCAGCCAGGGCATGCTCGTGCTGGGAGGTTCGACCTATATCTCGAACAGCCCGGCCATTATTGTTAATAGCGGCACGACCTTTGATGCCGCATCCGTCGGGCTGACGCTGAGCCCTGCTGCCGGCCAGGTGCTCTGCGGCTCAGGACAGGTCAACGGGCCGGTGGTAGTCCCGACCGGCACCACCATCAGCCCAGGGACGAATGGAGTGACCGGCACCCTGACTCTCAATGGGGACCTGACGATGAGCGGCGGCACCCTGGTCTATGATGTCTCGACCAGCGCCGGGGACCTGCTCGTGGCGAACAATGTGACGCTGAACAGCGGGTATGTGCAGGTGGCGGCGGGCAGCCTGACCAACGGCCTCTATAAGATCATCCAATACTCCGGCTCGTTGAGCGGCTTGGCCGCGAACCTACAGGTGGTGGGCTTCTCGCAGCTTAACAAGGTCGTCAATCTCAGCGACTCCACGCCGGGTGAAATTGACCTGGTCGTGATGACCGGGCGCGGGACCAACCTCGTCTGGCAAGGCGACGGATCGGCCAACCTCTGGGATGAGGAAGGCGCCTACAACTGGACCAACAGCACGGGCGTCCCGATGCAGTTCTTCAACGTGGACAACGTCACCTTCAACGACACTTCGCCGAATACGACCGTCAACCTCGTTGGGGTGTTGCAGCCGGGCTCGGTCACCGTCAATTCGGTTAATGACTACACTTTCCAGGATTCAGGCACGGGCAGCGGCAAGATCAACGGCACCGCCTCGCTGACCAAGAGCGGCTCGGGCACGTTGACCATCCTGACGCCCAACATCAACAGCGGCCCAACTCTCATTAACGCCGGCACAGTCCAGGTCGGCAATGGTGGCACCACGGGCGACATCGGCACCGGCAACGTCACCAACAACGGCGCCCTCGTCTTCATGCAGACCGACAACCGCAGCGTGCCCGGCCAGGTCAGCGGCGCCGGCAGCCTGACCCAGCAGGGATCGGCCACCCTCACGCTGATGCAGAATAACACCTACACCGGCCCGACCACGATCAACTCGGGCGCCCTCCAACTGGGCACTGGTGGCGCCACGGGCAGCCTGGGCTCCGGCGCGGTCACCAATAGCGGCACGCTGATCTATAATCACTCCGGCACGTTCAGCGTCGGCAACATTAAGACAGGCCAGAGCGGCGGCGGCACACTGGTCTTCTCGGGTCCCGCAACCGTCACCTTGAACGGCGGCAACACCTACCAGAACAACACCTACATCAGCAATGGCGTCGTCAAGATGGCTGCGGCGACGGTGATACCCAGCTCCGCCACGGATCTCAATTCCTCCGGTTGGCTGGTGCTGGACGGAGGACCCAGCAGCGCAGGCCTGCTGGACGTGAACGGGTTCAACCTGACGGTCAATGCCCTGTCAGGCCTCGGCGGCACGGTGGTGGGCGTGATCAGTAACAGCGCCAGCAGCGGCACGAACATCCTGACGGTCCTCGGGACGGCCGGCACGACTTACAGCGGCCAGATCGTGGACGGCGCTGGCGGCGCGAAGGAGATGCTGATCCTGCGAGGCGCCAACACGCTGCGGTTGAACGGCAACAACACCTACAGCGGCGGCACGTTTGTGGGTGACACGGCCACGCTCGCCTTCGGGCCGGGCGCGACGGTTGGCAACGGCGGCGGCATCGTCCTGAGCAATGGCACTACCTTCGAGATGATGAACAACGGCAGCACCAGCGCCTTCCCGGGGAATAACCTGATTCTGCCCTCGGGAGCAACGGTTACCCTGGCCTCCAGCCAATTGGGCAATGCCTTCGCCGGCCTTATGTACGGCGATGCCACCACGACCAATGTTATCGCCACGCAGGTTTCCATGAACGCCAATAACGTGCAGCAGTATTCGAACTTCCTGGGCGTGGTGCAGGTTCAATCGGCCGGCGCCCTGCGCTTCTCCAACACGAGCCTGAACGCCAACGGCGGCGACAACACCAGCTTCGAGCTGGAAGGCTGGATCGAGACCCGCAACGGAACAGGCAACGGTGCCGGAGTTTCCCTGGGGGCGCTCTCGGGTGTCGCCGGCACCCTGTCCGGCGGAGTGAATGCCGACGGCAACGGGGTTTACGTCATCGGCGCCAGGAACCTGAACACGACCTTCTCCGGCACCGTGAGTGGCTCGCCGCCGCGCGGGCTTTCCCTGGTGAAAGTGGGCACCGGCCGGCTGACCCTGGACGGGACCCTGAGCTATGTCGGTTCGACCACCGTCAGCAATGGCGTGCTGGCCATCGGCAGCGTCAACAACAACTCAGCCTCGCTGGATAACAGCCCGACCATTAACATCGAGGGCGCCGCCGCGATGCTGGACGTCTCGGCCCGGAGCGATGGGACCTTGAACCTGGGCGACTCCACCAACCAGGTGCTGAACGGCTTCGGCACGATTGAAGGCAGCCTGAACGAGGAGGCCAACTCGACCGTCAACGTTTCCATAGGCACGCTGACAGTCACCGGCACCGCCACCCTGGACGGCGTGCTCAACATGTGGCTCAACCGCACCAACGCCGCGCCTTGTTCCGAGCTGGTCGCCAGTTCCTTCACGGTGGGGGCCTCGGCGGTGCTCAACGTCACCAACTCCGGCCCCAACCTGGTCAATGGCGATACCTTCCGGTTGTTCAGCCGGCTGGTGTCAGGATTTGCCTCGGTGACGCTGCCGCCCTTCGACTCAACTGGGACCAATGCCTACGTCTGGACCAACAAGCTGGCCGTGGATGGCACGATCGAATTGGTCAGCGGTGGCATCCTTCCCGTGAACACGACGCCGACCAACATCAGTTACGCGGTGTCCGGCTCGACGCTCACGTTGAGCTGGCCGGCAGACCATACCACGTGGCGCTTGTTGGTGCAGACTAACAAGCTGGCGGCGGGTCTCAGCACGAATATGGCGGATTGGGGCGAGGTGACCGGGTCGGCGAATACCAACCAGGTGTTCATCACGATAGACCCCGCCAAGCCGACGGAATTCTATCGGATGGTCTATCCGTAGGGGCCTCGAGCCGCAGCACAGTGGATATGGACAACACCGCCCGGAGATCGAACCTCGGAGGGGAAGGCAACGCCCGGCCACCGCGCGTCGGCGGGTTTACGCTGATTGAATTGCTGGTCGTCATTGCTATCATCGCCATCCTGGCAGCGCTGCTCTTGCCCGCGCTGGCCAATGCCAAGGAAAAGGCGCAGCGGTCGGCCTGCGTCAGCAACATGCGCCAGTGGGGCGTCGGTTGCATGCTCTACGCGGACAGTTATGATTCCAAATACCCGGCCACCAAGGCGGGCTCCCACGACTGGAATGTGATCAACGGCGGATACTACACGCGCTGGATGTGGTACGGGAGCGCGCAGGGATACAAAGTCCCCCAGAGCTGGGTTCAGCCGTTCGGCGACCCCGGGTTTGGGGGCCTGGGCATGTTGTATCCGGAGAAGCTGTCAGGCGATTCGAAGATCGCCTATTGTCCGAGCCTCAATGCCAAGAACTCCATGATCGGCTCGAGGATCTACGAGCCTCTGCTGACCTCGACCACGACCGCGAATGACGCGGATAATCCCGGCAGCGTTCGCACCAGTTATATCTATAATGCGTGGGTGGTGAATCCGAGCGGCAGCAGCGACACGGATCACCTGCGGCTGTTTCAGAAGGCCGGCCAGGTCACTGGCCGCAAGTTCTTCGGCATGGACTTCATTGACAGCACCGCCTGGTTGCCGGGCGGCAATGTGGACATCAATGGGATCAATTTCGCCCACAGCCGCAGCAAGGGTTGGAATGTGATCTTCACCGACTGCAGCGTCGAGTTCAAGAAGGTCGGCCCCCAAACCCGGGCCGTCTATGCTTTGGGCGGGTTCAGCAACGGGCAATACGACATTAAAGGCATCTGTGACCTGGCGCGATTAGTGTTTGAGTAAATGAAGCGCGCTGACCTGCATATTTCACACCCCAGGCCGCATGAGGGCACGCGGCCTGCAGGGGCCGCGCCGCTTGGATGTAGGCCGCGTGCCCTCACGCGGCGCGCTGTTATTTAATCACGCCTACCGAGCGCCGATACGTGTTTGGTCATTCACTAACGGAACGCGTCCGTGGTCATTGCGTACTGCTGTTGTGCGTGCTGGGGTTGAGTTGTCCGGCTTCGGGGCTCGCCGGGGCCCCGGACCCAACTGCATCATCTCCCGCCGTCCCTTTGGCTTGGCCGGACATCACGCGCCAAACTCGGCCGTGGACCTACTGGTGGTGGATGGGCAGCGCGGTGGATAAGACGAATCTTACACGCGAGCTGGAGCGCTACCACGATGCCGGCCTCGGCGGCGTGCACATCATCCCCATTTACGGCGCCAAGGGCTTCGAGGCGCAATACATCGATTACCTGAGTCCCAAATGGATGGAGATGCTCGCCTACACCGTGACGGAGGCCCGGCGGCTCGGCATGGGTGTGGACATGACGATGGGCTCGGGCTGGTGCTTCGGCGGGCCGCACGTCACCGACCAGGAAGCCAATGCCTCCGTGGTGGTCAGGACCTTCGACTTGATGGCCGGCGGCAAGCTGGCGGAGAAGTTCGACGGCAAGGCCATCCAGGCGCTGCTAGCCTTCTCGCCCGAAGGCAAGTGCGTGGAGCTGACGGATAAGCTCGGGGCAGACGGTTCGCTGGAGTGGTCGCCCGCCAGCGGCACGTGGGAGGTGTACGCCGTCTCGCAGCGGCCTTCCGGCCAGCAGGTCAAACGCGCAGCGCCGGGCGGCCAGGGGCACATGCTCAACCTGATCTACCCGGCGGCCATGCGCCATTACTTGCAGTGGTTTGCTGACGCCTTCGCCAACTACCGCGGTCCCAAGCCACGCGCACTGTACCAGGATTCTTACGAATACAAATCCGACTGGGCGCCTGACTTCTTCGCCGCGTTCGAGAAACGCCGCGGCTACCGCCTCCAAACTGAACTGCCCGCCCTGTTCAGTGACCGATTACGCAACGCGCAGCACGCACCACTCATCACGGACCCCGACCACATCGCCCGCGTTAAATCCGACTACCGCGAAACCATCTCTGACGTCATGGCCGAGGAGAGCCTGCCGCTCTGGGCCAAGTGGTCGCGCCGGCACGGCTTCCTCACCCGCAACCAGGCCCACGGCTCGCCCGGCAACTGGCTCGACCTCTACGCCGCCGCCGACATCCCCGAGACGGAGATGTTCTCCAAGGACCGGAACCGGCTGCTCTCCAAGTTTGCCTCCTCGGCGGCGCATGTGACCGGCAAGAACCTCGCGGCGGCGGAGACCGGCACCTGGCTCAAGGAGCATTTCACCGAGACGCTGGGCGACATGAAGTTCCTGCTGGACGATATGTTCCTGTCCGGCATCAACCACGTGTTCTATCACGGGACCTGCTATTCGCCGGACGAGGCCGGCTGGCCGGGCTGGCACTTCTACGCCTCGTACGAGATGAACCCGCGCAACTCGGTCTGGCGCGACGCGCCGGCGCTCAATGCCTACGCCGCCCGCTGCCAGGCCGTGTTGCAGTCCGGCCATCCGGATAACGACATCCTCCTTTACTGGCCGATTTACGATGCCTGGCGCAACCCGAAAGGGATGGTGCAGCCCTTCACCATCCATGCGCGGGACTGGTTTGAGGACCAGCCCATCGGCAAGACTGCCGAGCGGCTTTGGAACCGCGGCTATGCGTTTGACTATGTGTCCGATCGGCAATTAGCCCATGCGAAGACTGCGGCCGGAAGAATACAGCTTGGCGGCGCCGACTACCGCGTGCTGGTCCTTCCACGGACCGACCATATACCGGTCGCCACATTGCAGAAGCTCGTGGAGTTGGCCAAAGCCGGCGCCACGGTTGTTTTCGAGACCAGCCTGCCGGCCGACGTGCCCGGCTGGGGGAAATTGGAGGAGCGGCGCGGCGAGCTGAGGGCGCTGCTCAAGGCGATTCCGTTGTCTGCGCCGCCGATGCGCTCGTTCCAGGAGGCCGCCGTTGGCAAAGGTCGCGTGCTGGTTGGCGATGTCGCAGCGGCCCTGGCGGCTGCCAGCGTGCCGCGCGAGCCCATGTTCGATAGAACCGGTCTGATGTGCGTGCGCCGGGCCGTGGCCGGCGGGCAGTTTTACTTCGTCGCCAACCGCTCGGAACAGCTCGTGGTGAACGATTGGGTGCCGCTGGGCGGGCGAGCGCAGTCGGTCGTCATCATGGACCCGCTGAGCGGTCAGGCGGGCGTTGGAGCCGTGCGTCAGCGGGAGGAGGGTCGCACGGAAGTCTTCCTCGCCCTGCAGCCGGGCCAATCGGTCATCCTGTGGGCCCTGGCTGAAACCCAGGCCGCCGGCTCAAATTGGACCTGGTGGGAGGCGTGCGGCTCGCCGGTCGAGCTGACGGGGAGTTGGCAAGTGCAGTTCCTTCAAGGCGGCCCGGAGCTGCCGGCCCCTCTGCAAACCGGGCCTCTGGCCTCATGGACCGACCTGGGCGATACCAATGCTCAACGCTTCGCCGGCACGGCCCGTTACTCGCTCAGCTTCGACGCGCCACAGGAATGGGCCGAGCATTGGCGGCTGGACCTGGGCAGTGTCTGCCAAAGCGCCCGGGCCCGGCTGAACGGCCAGGACCTCGGCACCCTCATCACGCCGCCGTTCCGGGCGGTCACCGGCCCGCTCAAGCCCAAAGGCAACGTGCTCGAAGTCGAGGTCACGAACCTCTCGGCCAACAGGATTCGGGACCTGGACAGGCGGGGCGTGAAGTGGAAGAACTTTCATGACATCAACATCGTCGGTCTGGATTACAAGCCCTTCGACGCGTCGAACTGGCCGCTGGCCGATTCGGGGCTGTTAGGGCCCGTGACTCTGACGCCGGTGAGCCCCAGGGAGGGAGGGCGCCCGCGCGAGCCCAAATATCTTTCAGAAGAGGGGAAAGTTAGGGCTCGCGAGGACGCTCGCCCTCCCACGGGAGCACGCCCGCCCAGCGAGGCTGGCATTGCCGCGCCCGAGGACGGGCGCGCTCCGGACGAATGGGTTGACGCCGACACCGGCCATCGCGTGGTGCGCTTATCGCGGATACCCGGCAGCAGCGAGAGCCTCTATTTCCATCAGAACGCCTTCACGGCCCAGGGCGACAAGATGGTGTTCATGAACAGCACAGCCGACGCCAGCAATCGGCTCATGGTGATGGACTGGGCGACGCGGAACATCAAGCCGTTGACCGACCCGGGGGTATTTGGTGCGGTAGTCAGCCGGACCAGCCGCCACGTGTATTACCAGCGCTGGAGAACGCTGTACGCAACGGACCTGGACACGGGTACAACCCGGCCCATCGGGCCGCTCCCACCGCGCGGCAGCGCACCCACTGTGAATGCCGGCGACACTCTGCTGGCGGGCACCTTCACCGAGCCGGGCGGACCGCGCATAGACCGCAGCGGCCCCAGGTCACAATGGTTCGACAGCGTGTTCGAAGCGAGACGGCCCCAGTGGCTTTACACCGTCGAGGTCGCCAATGGCAGAACCAATGCGTTTTACCGCTACGAAGGTTGGCTTAATCACGTCCAGTTCTCTCCTGTGGACGCTTCGCTGCTGATGTTCTGCCATGAAGGGCCCTGGCACAAGCTGGACCGCATCTGGCTCATCCGCACCGATGGCAGCGGGCTGAGGCTCATGCACCGCCGCACCATCCCTGCGGAGATCGCCGGGCACGAGTTCTGGAGCCCGGACGGCCAGACCATCTGGTTCGATTTGCAGGTGCCGCGCGGGGAGAAGTTCTTCCTCGCGGGCGTGGACGTGGTCACCGGGAAAGAGGTCCGCTACCCGGTCGAGCGCGACCAGTGGTCCGTCCACTACAACATCTCGCGCGACGCCAGGCTCTTTGCGGGAGACGGCGGCGCGCCCAACATGGTGGCGCACGCCTCCGATGGGAAATGGATCTGGCTTTTTACGCCGCAGCCGGACGGCAAGCTCCACGCCGAACGGCTGGTCAATATGGGCAAGCACGATTACGCGCTCGAGCCGAATGTGAACTTCACCCCGGACGGCAAGTGGCTCGTGTTCCGCGGCAACTTCGACGGCAGCGCGCAGGTGTACGCGGTAGAGGTTGCCAAAGGCCCCCATTTGAAGGAGCAGCCGTGATGAAGCCGAAGTCCGAAGTCCGAAGCGTGTTGCGGGTTGCGTGTTGCGTGGGCACAGAACACGCAACACGCAACACGCGGCACGTCTCGCGCCTCGGCCTTCCTGCGGCTTTCGGATTTCCCTGGTCTGCCCTCTTCGTCGCCTTATGCCTCTCGCCCTGGCTGGCGCCCATGTCGGCTTCCGGAGAACCTGCCCCGGGAGTTGCCTCCCCGCGGGTTCGGATTTCGGATTGCGGGGCGATTGGGGACGGCAAGACGGTGAACACCAAAGCCATTCAGGCCGCCATTGACCGGTGCGCCGCTGCGGGGGGCGGCGTTATCGTCGTTCCAAAAGGCACGTTTGTCACCGGCTCCATCTTCCTCAAGCAGGGCGTCAACTTGCAGGTGGAAAAGGACGCGGTCCTTAAGGGCTCCCAAAGCACCAACGACTATCCCTGGATTGACACGCGCATCGCCGGCCTGGAAATGAAGTGGCCCGCTGCGCTGATCAACGCGGACGGCGTGACGAACCTGGTGCTGAGCGGGCCCGGCACAATTGACGGCTCGGGCGAACGCTGGTGGCGCGAGTATTGGGAGACCCGCAAGCGGGAGGAAGGTGACGTGGACCCCCATTTCAAAGTGGGCCGCCCCCGGCTCATCCACGTCATCCGCTCCCAAAAGGTGGTCGTGCGCGATTTGCTCCTCAAGGACCCGGCCTTCTGGAACCTGCAGCTTACTTACTGCGACGGGGTGGAGGTGCGTGGCTTGAAAGTCCGGGCCCACAGCGATCCGGTGCGGGCCGCCAGTTCGGATGGCATTGACATTGATTCCACGCGCAACGTGCTCATCACGGGCTGCGACATCGAGTGCGACGACGACGGCATCTGCCTGAAGTCCGGCCGGGACGCGGACGGCTTGCGGGTCAACCGCCCGACGGAGAACGTGGTTATTAGTAATTGCCGGGTGGGGCCGGCGGCGGGCCTGGTGGTGTTCGGCAGTGAAACCTCGGGCGGCATTCGCAACGTCAGGGTCTCTGCTTGCCGCGCCAACAATGGCTGCAGCGAGGTCGTCCGGTTCAAGACCCGGATGGGGCGCGGCGGTGTGGTTGAAGACGTGCTCTACGAGAACATCCAGGCCGAGGGGGTGCGCGCGGTGTTCAATTTCAACATGGACTCCTTCGGCACGACGTGGCTGCCGGAGCAATTCCGCACGCCGGTGCCGCCGGAGAAAGGGACCCCGGCCTTCCGCAACATCCGGGTCCGGAACCTCAAGGCCACGGGCTGTGCCTCCGCGGGCCGGCTGGTCGGGCTGCCGGAAAGCCCCCTGCAGGGCCTTCGGCTGGAGAATGTGGACATCCAGGCCGACAGCGGCTTCACCATCCGCTACGCCCGGGGCCTGCGCTTTGACAACGTGAAACTCAACGGCAAGCCTGTTTCGGCCCCGGCAGACAGCCTCATGGGCGAGAAGCTTGGCAGACCCGCGGACAAAGCGGGCTGAGGGAGGGCTGCCTCGACCTTTCCAGTGGAGCCCGCCAGCCAAATCCGAAGGCCGAAACCCGAAGGCCGAAAGAAAGCCGAAGCCCCTTCGTGGTGCGTGTTCCGTGTTGCGTGCTGCGTGTTGCGTGCGGCGCGGACTCACGCCATACGCCACACGCCACACGCCACACGCTTCGGCCATCGGATCTCAGCTCTCGCAGCCCTCGCCCTGCTGAGTTGGACCCAGCCGGCCTGGGCCAACGTGCCTGGCGGTGGCACGGGCAGCGGGCCGAACGTCACCCTGGTGGACAACGGCGCCACTGTGACGCTTGGTAATGGCATCGTTTCGATCCTGTGCACGAAGTCCGGAGCGACCATTAACCAGATCAACTATACGTATAACAACGGCGGCGGCACGGTCACCAACCAGTTGCTGGCGGGCGGCCACAACGGCGGGCAGTTGTACTGGGAATTGGGCGGGTTCGGCACCGGCAGCTTCACCTATTCCCTGGTGGCCAATCCGGCCAATACGGGCGGCGACTACGCTGAGATCAGCTTGCTCAGTTCCTCTGCCACCAACGGTGCGATGGAGGTCCACTTCTCGATGCGCCGCGGTTCAACCGGCTTCTATGTGACGGCCATCTGGAGCCACCGCAGTGTGGATGCGGCGATGAGCATGGGTGAGACGCGCGATAACATTTACTCCGGCGCCATTTTCAACTGGATGAGTGTGGATGCCGCGCGGAACCGGCTGATGGAGGTCTCGGGCGGCTCAGCCATCGGGGTATTCGACGCGCCGGCGGAGGTCTCGCTTTGGACCAACGGCCTTTACCGGGGGCAATATGAGGACAAGTACTGCTACAGCGCCGACCTGGGCGCGCAGCGGGCCTGGGGCTGGAGCAGCGTCGGCAGCGGCGGCAGCAATGTCGGCCTGTGGAACATCTCGGCGAGCGGGGAGTATTACAACGGCGGCCCGATGAAACGCGAGCTCATGTCTCACATTGGAACGACTATTTTGAATATGCTCAACGGCAGCCATTACGGCGGCGGCACCGATGGTTCCTGGGCCGCGGGCGAGGTGTGGACTAAGGTCTATGGGCCGTACCTCATCTACTGCAACAACATTAGCAACACCATTACTGATCCGACCCAGGCCTCGAGCGCGCTCTATGCCGACGCCCTGGCCCAAGCGGTTGCTGAAGCCACCGCCTGGCCTTACACCTGGTTCACCAACGCCAACTACGCCCAGGCCTCCGCCCGCGGCACCGTAGTTGGCACAATGGTCATCAAGGATGCCTATAATTCCAATGCTTCCGCCGCCGGCCTGTGGGTGGGTGTGGTACAGCAGCCGTCCACCACCGATGGGGTTTACGATTTCCAGGAATGGATGAAACCCTGCCAGTTCTGGGTCAAGGCCGGCACCAACGGAAGCTTCGTCATACCGGCGGTGGTCGCCGGGACCAATTACACGCTTTACGCCTTTGGCCCGGGTGCGGCCGGCACCTTCCAGTCCCAAGCCCTCGCCGGCGGCGGCGCCCCGAATACGACGGACATTCCGGTGGCGCCGTTCAGCGTGACGGTGACGGGGGGAGCCACCAACAACCTGGGCACTGTCACCTGGGCGCCGGCCCGCGTGGGCCCCACCGTTTTCGAGATCGGCTATCCTGATCGGACCGGCGCAAAGTTCCGCCATGGCGACGATTACTGGGTGGGTGACATCGGGCCGAGTCCCAGCGCTCCCAGCCCGATCTGGTCCAAACACCTGGCGTATCCCTTCGAGTTCCCCAGCGGGCCAAACTACGTCGTGGGCCAAAGCCGGTGGACTACCGATTGGGATTACGTCCAGCCTGCCGTCCCTAATAGCGCCGGCGCCTTCAGCGGGTCCACCTCGACCATCACCTTCAACCTTCCGCAAGCACCCGGAGCCTCGGCGTCCTTTTATATCGCGCTGTCTTCGGATTTCCAGGGGCCGCTCATCATCCAGGTCAACGGCAACAACATCGCCGGGAGCACCGGCTATTTCCCCGCCTACAGTTCCTCGGGGAGCGGGAGCGATACCACGGTTCGCCAAGGCATACATGGGTGCTTCTCGGATAACCGGATTTCTTTCTCCAGCAGTTTCCTGCGCCAGGGGCAGAACACGATTACCATCAACATGCGCAAAGGTGACCAATCGAGGCTGGGCGACGGGTGGGAAAACCATGCCATGTACGATTACGTGCGGCTTGAAGTGAGTGGCTATGTCCCGCCGCCCCCCGCCACCGTCGCGGCCTATGCCGGGAATCACTGCGTATTAGTTAGTTGGCCGACAACCCCCGGCGCGACCGCCTATAACATTCTCCGCTCAACCGTCTCCGGTGGAAGCTACGTTTCCATTACCAACGGCGTCGTTGGACCGGTATGTGGCAGCGGACCAGCCAATGCCACTTATCTCGACTCTACCGCGCTGAACGGCACGACCTGTTACTACGTGGTGCAATCCATCAATACGGTCGCCTCGAGTACCAACTCTTCGCAGAGCAGCGGGGTAATGCCTTCGGCCGGGCTGCCCACAACTGCCCCTGCCGCTCCGACCGATGTTACAGCCGGCTCAGGCAACGGCTTGGTGACTCTCAACTGGAGTGCGTCGTCCGGCGCCAGCTTCTACACCATCCAACGCTCGAGCCTGGTGAATAACGGTGCCGGCGCCTATGTCACACTCAGCACGATTACGCTCAACAACAGCACTACCGGCACAACCTACATCGACACCACGCCTTACAACGGTAGCATCTACAGGTATCTCGTCAGTGCGACCGGCCCGGGCGGCGCCAGCAGCAACTCCGCTTCGGCCGCGGTCCAGCCGGTGCCGCCCGCGCCGTCCGCCGCGCCCGGCTCGCTCACCACGGTCCCGTTGCAGGGGACCAATATCACCCTCGCTTGGTCGGCTGTGCCTGGGGCCATCGGCTACGTCATCCAGCGCGCCCCCGGCATCGCCGGACCTTACCTGCTGGTTGGCAGCATCACTGAGCTTACCTACACTGACCACGGTCTGAACTCGAACGGCACCTATTACTACAAGGTCTGCGCTGTCAACGCGGGCGGGACCTCGCCCGACTCCTTCACCACCACCCGCCCGGCGGCGCCCGCCAGTCTCGCGGCCAGTCCCGGCAATGGTCAGGTGTCGTTGACCTGGGCCCCTTCCATCGGGGCGACGGGGTATGTGATCCTGCGCGGGCCTGCCAGCGGCGCGGAGACGAACATCATCGCCACAGGCGTGACGAGCACCAACTATACGGACACTAGCGTGGCCAATGGGACGACGTACTATTACGTCGTGGAGGCTGTCGGCAGCGCCGCCACCAGCGGCAACTCGCCCGAGGCGAGCGCCACGCCGCAAGTGCCCACGCAGCCGGACATTGGCGTTCCCCGTGTTGCCGGCGATCAAATCATCCTGAGCGCAACCGGCGGCCCGCCCAAGTGGAATTGCTATTTATTGGCCTCCACTAATATCGCCCTGCCGCTCTACGCCTGGACACGCGTGGCGACAAGCTCATTTGATCCCGGCGGGAAGGTCAGCTTCACCAATAGCATCAATTCGAGCCTGCCTCGCCAGTTCTTCCGGTTGCTGACACCATGAGTGCGCGGGGGGCCAAGGACTTGCCTGTTCGAGTGAGCCTGGGCTCCGGTAAACATTCGGCGAGCCCGCGTTCTGGTAGGGACGCGTTCCACCGCGCCCCACTTGAAGGCAGGAATAGCAGGGACGCGGTGGAACGCGTCCCTACCGGAAAGCGGGCTCGACGAATGTTGACGGGCTCAGCCCTGCTCCTCCTGGGCGCCGCCGCGCTTCACGCCGAGGTGGCGCTGCCATCACATTTCTCCGACCACATGGTCCTGCAACGCGAGATGAAGGTGCCGATCTGGGGCACCGCCGGGCCGGGCGAAACGGTGACCGTCGAATTTGCCGGGCAACGCCGGTCCGCGCAGGCCGGCCCGGACGGTAAGTGGCGCGTGACGCTCGAGCCGATGCCAGCATCATCCGAGGGCAGGCCCATGACCGTGACGGGTTCCGGCAGCAAGTCCTCTGTGCAGTTTGCCGATGTCCTCGTCGGGGAGGTGTGGTTGTGCAGCGGTCAGTCCAACACGGAGTTCACCATGTCCAGAACGGAGAGGTTCTACTTCTGCGGCGTGACCAACGAGGCCGAAGAGGTCGCGGCGGCCAACCACCCGGCGATTCGTATGTTTACCAGCGATTCGGCCCGGAGCTACGAGCCTCGCAGCAATATCCCCGGCTGCGCCTGGCAGGTTTGCACGCCCGAGTCCGTGCGCGAGTTCTCCGCTGTCGGCTACTTCTTTGCCCGCGGCCTGCTGCAGGAACTCAAGGTGCCCGTCGGCATCCTTACGCTCACTTACGGGGCCAGCACCGCCCAGGCTTGGATTCGGCGTGAGGCCTTGGCGAGCTCGCCCCGGCTCCGGCCAATGCTCGAGCAGTTCGACGCCGACGTAAAGGCGAGTCAAACCGCTACCAACCAGTCAGCCCGCGCCGCGGCGCTTGCCAAGTGGGAAACGGCGGTGGCCAAGGCCAAAGCGGCGGGTAAAAAGGCGCCAAAGCGGCCCAGGGTATTCGACCCGGCGCAGGACCAGCACAGCCCGACCGTGATGTTCAACGGGGTGGTCGCGCCGGTCATCCCCTACGCCATCCGCGGCGTGCTGTGGTACCAAGGCGAATCTATCACCACCGGCGGTGTGGCCCTGTATCCTTTGCTCCAAACCACGCTCATCCAGGACTGGCGACAATTGTGGGGCGAGGGCGATTTCCCCTTCTACGTCTGCCAACTCGCCGCCTACAAGGCGCCCGCAACCGATCCCAACTCGCCCGGCAACCTCCCCGCCACGCGCGAGGCCCAGGCCACCGTGCTGCGCCTGCCCAACACGGGAATGGCGGTCACCATTGATATCGGCGACGCCAGCAGTGTGCATCCCAGGAACAAGCAGGATGTCGGGCGCCGTTTACTGCGGATCGCGCTGGCCCAGGCCTATGGCCGCCCCGTCGAATACTCCGGCCCGGTTTTTGACTCCATGCAAGTCGAAGGGGGCGCCATCCGCCTGAGGTTCACGCACGTGGACGGGGGCTTGGTGGCCCGAGGCGGCCCATTGCAACAGTTCGCGATCGCGGGTGCGGACAAGAAGTTCGTCTGGGCCAACGCGGCGATTGTGGGCAAGGACGTGGTCGTCTCCAGCCCGCAGGTGCCGGAACCTGCCGTCGTGCGTTACGCCTGGGCCGACAACCCGGAAGGCTGCAACCTCTACAATGCCCAGGGTTTGCCTGCCGCCCCGTTCCGTACGGACGGCCCGTAACCCGACGACACCATGAACTCCGCTATTCCTTTCCCAGGCGCTTTTTTGCAGCCCTCGTTGAGCACGCCGGCCTCGTCCGTTAGTCGAGGGTTGCGTTGTTGGCTGCCGGGGCACCTGCAACTGCTTTTGCTTGCCGCGCTCGCCCTTCCTGCCCAGGCGGCACAAACCAGCTCCGTCCCGGTCACGATCCGGGCGGACGCGAGGCTGGAGCCCGGGCT
>Ga0335069_10007574_pt1 | contig 15651 bp, 13 predicted proteins | sample Lox_Sample_11_FD_206714 | JGI IMG/M metagenome (GOLD analysis project Ga0335069, IMG submission 206714) | Soil microbial communities from Loxahatchee National Wildlife Refuge, Florida, United States - Lox_Sample_1.1 | ecosystem: Environmental > Terrestrial > Soil > Wetlands | place: USA... | reverse complement strand
GCATGCGACCAGGAGACGTGTATGCCAACTCCGGCTCATCCCCTCGAATCGTTCTTCCTGCAAGAAGTCACCGCCATCTTCGACGGAAAGCTGGGCCTCAACGATCCAGAACTAAACGGCTACGTTTCGCGCGTGCTCTGCAACTTCTCCGAGAACGACACCCTGCTCTCCCATCGCGGCATCACCGGCCACAGCATCGAGGATCTTGTCGCCATGATGCGCGCCGCCGACCCCATCTATGGCGACGCAACCTCGTTCGATGCCGAGCGCGCCATGCGCAAGTACCTGGGCGACTACTGCCTGTTCGTGGCCGGCATGGTTCCTGAGGCGATTGACACCGAACACGAGGGTCGCAGCCGCAGGCCCACGCTGGGCGAGGTGATCCGCGCCGGCAAGGAGAGCTACTACGTGGTAAGCCAGTTCAATGTCTTCGAGTACCGCCGCGAAGCGCCCCTCTTCTCTCGCCTGTCCGACCAGTTCGAACGCTACGTGCTCGGCCTCTCGCTGGTGCGCGAGGAAATCGGCAGACGGCTCGCACTGACCGCCCCGCGCCGCTGAATCAAGAATTGCACCGTTGCTCTGCTGCCTCCTGAACAAGGGGCCGGGACAAAGCATCCCGGCCCCAACACTCTTGAAATAACCGCTGTGACTGCCATCACGGACTCTCCGCCGGAACCTGCCATACTCATTCCATCGCCTCCCGAATCCGGGGAGGTGATCGTGTTAATCAGAAAAATAATAGATGTTTTCCTTATACCCCAGGGGGGTATAATGGACATCAGATCAACTAACATTTTATAAAATGAATAACTTGCGGACACTCATCGAAAACCAGAATACGACCAAAACAGTCCGCGATAGGGAGAGCAAAGGGCGAAACAAGGCCCCTCTGAAAAAACGCCTTTGAAGCGATTGTTTACTACTTGCTAACTCCTCTGACGCGAAACCTTCTCCCCACAGGTCACACCATGTCTCATCATCCTTCCCCTGGTATGTACGCGGTGTACACTTGCTCTTCGCGCGTCGGGCGTCTCCCCGTCGCCGCAGTGGGAAGACCTATGCAGATTCGCAACTCTCTTCTTGTGTTCGCGCTGTTCGCTTCTTTCGCACTTGCCCAGAATCCGCCGGCGAAGCGCCCCATGACGTTTGAGGACATGATGGCGATGAAACGCCTGGGCGAAACGGCCGTGTCGCCCGACGGCAAATGGCTGGCTTATTCGGTCACCACCGTCGACCTCGCCAGGAACTCGAAGACGCCTGAGCTGTGGCTTCAAGCCATCGCGGGCGGCGAGCCCATGAAAATCGGCGTCGCCCAGCCCGGCGACGGCGGCCCGCAGTTTTCCGCAGACGGCAAGCGCATCCTGTTCACGTCCAGCCGCGATGGCTCCCAGCAGGTTTGGACCGCCGACTTCGACCCCGCCACCGGCGCCACCAGCAATGCGAAAAAGCTGACCAGCATCTCCACCGAAGCCGACAACGCGCACTGGTCGCATGACGGCAGCTTCGTGGTGTTTACGTCGGCGGTTTATCCGGATTGCCCGGCCATTTCGTTTGAGGATGCGGGCGGCGACAAGTGCAACGCCGACAAGGACAAGGCCGCCGCCGACAGCAAGGTCAAGGCGCAGATCTTCACCGCCCTGCTCTATCGCCACTGGAACCACTACACCGGCCCCAAGCGCAGCCACCTCTTCCTCGTCCAGGTCGACACCGGCAAGCTGCGCGATCTCACTCCCGCTGACCCCCACGACGTTCCCCCCTTCTCGCTCGAAGGCGGCGGCGGCTTCGACATCTCCCCCGACTCAAAGGAACTGGCCTTCACCGAGAACCCCGACCCCGTCCCCGCCATCAGCACCAGCGCCCAGATCTGGACCCTCGACCTGACCAACCCCGCCGCCAAACCGGCAAAAATCTCCACCAGCGCCGGCGGCAACTTCAACCCCGCCTACTCCCCCGACGGCAAATACATCGCCTGGCTCAGCCAGGCCCGCCCCGGCTACGAAAGCGACAGGTTCCGCCTCTGGCTCTACGACCGCACCGCGAAAACCGGCAAAGACCTGCTGCCCGGATTCGACAACTGGGTCGATGAGTTTGCATGGGGAGGGAACTCTAAGGAGTTACTCTTTGCGAGTGGAACTAATGGAGAGTCTCCAATTTACACTGCAAATCTCTCCGGTCTGAGTTTTGAATTAGACCACAACGGGGAGTTTGGTGATCTTCACCCGATTCGTGCCGGGGCTTTGGTTGCAGCACGTGTAACGGTTGAAGCTCCGCCTGAGGTTTTGAATCTTGATTATTCAAATACGGTCGACTCAGAAGGTGGCTACGATGTCCACATTCGGCACGTCGATTCAAAAGAATCAACCGTCACTCATCTCAACGACTCCCTCCTCGCCCAACTCGACCTCCCCAAAATGGAGTCCTTCTGGTTCACCACCAAAGACGGCACCAAAGAACAAGGCTTCCTCATCCGCCCGCCCGCCTTCGACCCCAACAAGAAGTATCCGGTCAAGTTCCTGATTCACGGCGGCCCGCAAGGCGCATGGGACGACTCCTGGTCCTATCGCTGGAACGCCGAGCTCTTCGCCGCCAACGGATACGTCGTCGTCATGATCAACCCCGGCGGCAGCACCGGCTACGGCCAGACCTTCGTCGACCGCGTCAACGGCGACTGGGGCGGCAAGCCCTTCACCGACCTCATGTCCGGCCTCGACTACGCCGAGCAGCACTATCCATTTATCGACAAGAACCGCGAATGCGCCCTCGGCGCCAGCTACGGCGGCTACATGGCCAACTGGGTCCTCGGCCACACGGACCGCTTCAAGTGCATCGTCTCCCACGACGGCATGTTCAACGCTGAATCCGCCTTCGGCTCCACCGAAGAAGACTGGTTCAATCAATGGGAGTTCAAAGGCAATCCGTGGGACTACTACGGCAAGCCTGACGCGGAGAATCCCTTCCGCAAATGGTCCCCGTCGCTCTCCGCCAAGAACTTCAAGACGCCCACGCTCGTCGTTCACGGCCAGCTCGACTACCGCCTGGACGTCAGCGAAGGCTTTCAGCTTTTTGATACGCTGCAACTGCTGCATGTTCCCAGCGAAATGCTCTACTTCCCCGACGAAGGCCACTGGGTGCTGAAGCCGCAGAACTCGCAGCTGTGGTACAAGACCGTGAATGCCTGGGTCGACAAGTGGACGAAAGACAGTGGTCAGTGATCAGGAATTGGTGGTCACCTTGCGCATAGTGTTTGGGGCAGGCGAATGAGCTTCAGTCATCGATCGTCGAAGCCCCGCGCCCCGCTCAACGAAGCCGGCCTCTACGACTACGCCGTGAAAGCCCTGGGCCGGGCCATGCGCACCGAGGCTGAACTGCGCCGCCTGATGCATCAGCGCGTCGAGCCCGGCCCCACCGGCGAAGCAATCGTCAACACTGTCCTCGCGCGGCTCAAGGAACGCGGCTACCTCAACGATGCCGCCTTTGCCGAAACCTTCACCCGCCTGCGCCACGAAAATGAAAAACTCGGCCAGCGCACCGTCCGCCAGAAACTCCAGCAGAAGGGCATCGCGTCCAGCATCGTCGATGAAACCATTGAAGCCCGCTACGCCGGCACCGATGAAGAAGCGCTCGCCCGCCAGTACCTCGAGCGCAAGCACATCCGCAAACCCGAGGACGAAAAGGCGACCGCCCGCGTCATGCGGCGGCTGGTTGCTGCCGGCTTCTCCACCAGCGTGATCTACAAAATCCTGCGCCAGTGGGACGTGCCCGACGAAGCACTGACCGCGCTCGACAACCTCGCCGACGAATCCAGCGGCACGTCGAGCGATTGAACGAATTCATCTTCCCTTGCGTACCGCCGGGGTAGGATGTGTGCAGTATCGCGCGCCTGGAGGTCCGGATGGCTAATGCCCTGAGCACGCCCGCCGTGCTCGCCGCGCCACCCATTGAGATCACGAACCTGGTGAAACGATTCGGCGCCCTCACCGCAGTCGACGGCGTTTCGCTGCGTCTCGAGCAAGGCATGTGCCTCGGCCTGCTTGGTCCCAACGGTGCCGGCAAGAGCACGGTCATTCGCGGCATCGTCGGCAGGGTCCTTCCCGACTCCGGCGAGATCCGCATCTTCGGCGCCGAAGCAGGTTCGCGCGCGGCCCGCCAGGTGCTGGGCTGGGTTCCGCAGGATCTCGCCATTTATCCCCGCCTCACCTGCCGTGAAAACCTCCTCGCCTTTGGTAAGTACCAGGGCCTCTCCGGCGCGCGGCTCGTCGAGCACATGAGGTGGTGCCTGCAGTGGGCCGCGCTCGAAGAACGCGCCAACGACGCGGCCGGCAAGCTCTCCGGAGGCATGAAGCGCCGCCTGAACATGGCCGCCGGGATGATTCACCGTCCGCGCCTGGTTCTCATGGACGAGCCCACCGTGGGTGTCGATCCGCAGTCGCGCAATCGCATCTTCGACATGATCGAGACCCTGCGCGCCGAGGGCACATCCGTGCTCTACACCACCCACTACATGGAGGAGGCCGAGCGCCTCTGCGACCGCATCGCCATCATCGACCACGGACGCATCATCGCCGAGGGGACCAACGAAGAACTGGTGCGCAGCGCGTTCGGCACCCGCAACGAAGTCACGGCGCGCTTTGCCGGCGACGCCGAGGAGATCGCCGCCTGGGTCGAGCAGCGTGGCGGACGCCTCAGTTCCGAAACCGCGCAGTTTACCGTGGAGCGTCCCGCCGACATCGCCCAGTTGCTCGACGAAGCCTCCCGGCGCGGCATCGGCATCGAAGACGTCTCGCTCCACCGCCCCAATCTCGAGTCCGTCTTCCTCCACCGCACCGGAAGGGAGCTGCGCGATTGATCTTCGCCATTGTTCGCACCGCCGTCACCGGGCTTCGCCGCGACCGCGCTTCGCTCGCGCTCAGCTTCGTGCTTCCCATCGCATTCTTCTCCATTTTTGCCGTCATCTTCGGCAGCCAGCGCAACACCATCCCGCGCGTCCATGTCATCGTGGTCGATGAAGACCACAGCTCCGCCTCGCGCGACCTGGTGCGCGCGCTTGAGCACGAGGGCTCGCTGATCGTCGCCACGCACCCTGACGCGAAAGGCAAAGGCGCTCCCGCGCCTGACTACACCGCCGCAACCGCCGAGGCTGCCGTCAAGGCGGGAACCGTGCCCGTGGCCCTCATCATTCCCTCCGGCTGGGGTCAGCACCCGGTCGCCTTCCACGACGCCAGTGAACAAACCCCCGGGATCCAGTTGCTCAACGACCAGAGTGACTCCATCGCTCCCCAGGTCGTCAACGGACTCCTGCAGAAAGCCGCCATGACCTCCATGCCCGCCTCCATGGCCGGCGAAGGCATGAAATACATGCAGGAATACGTAGGCAACTTCACTCCTGACCAGCAGAAGCGCTGGGACGCCAACATGGCGCAGCTCAACGATCTGGAAAAAAAGCGCGCCGAACAGCCCGCCGCCGCGGCAGACGCGCAAAGCTCCTCATCCGCCTTCGCCGGCGGAGTCGTCGCGGTGCATACCCGGGGCGTCATCGGCGAGCATCAGAACAAGGACACCATCTCGTTCTATGCCGCCGCCATCGGCGTCATGTTCCTGCTGTTCACCGCCAGCGGCGCGGCCGGCTCGCTGCTCGACGAGCAGGACAGCGGCACCCTCGACCGCGTGCTCAGTTCGCGGGTCACCATGACCACGCTTCTGGCCGGCAAGCTGACGTTCAACACCATCCTGGCCTTCACGCAACTGGTGGTCATGTTCCTGTGGGGATGGGCCGTCTTCCACCTCGACTTCTTCCACCACCTGCCGGGGTTCGTCGTGATGGGCCTCTGCACCGCCTTCGCCGTCGCGGCCTTCGGCATTCTGCTGGCCAGCATGTGCCACACGCGCGGGCAGCTGGGCGCCGTCTCCACCCTGCTCATCCTCATCATGTCGTCCATCGGCGGCAGCATGTTCCCGCGCTTCCTGATGCCGGAGGCGATGCAGAAGGCGGGCCTGTTCACCATCAATGCCTGGGCCATCGACGGCTTCACCAAGGTGTTCTGGCACGATCTGCCCGTCACCGCTCTCTGGCCGCAGGTGTCGGTGCTGCTGGCGATCGGCTTCGGGCTCTTCGTCATCGCCCGGCGCATCGCGCGACGGTGGGAGTTCGCTTAAGTGCGAGTGGTCAAGGCAGCGGTAAGAGTTCCAGTCCTTCCATCTGAAAGTCCCGGCGGTTGTCGGTAGCCACTGAGAATCCATTCTCTATCGCAGTGGCGGCGATGATCATGTCCGTGATCCCGCGTGTCTGCCCGCGACTCCGCAACTCGGCTTGCAAGCGCCCAGCCCGCTCAGCAACTTCGCCGGACACGGGGATCCACTCAAGGCCCCCAAGAAGCGCCCGCGTGGCTGGCTCCTCACCGGCTCGAAGGACGCCGTAGACCTCCGCGACACTGACCGTCGAGATGGCAAGCTCGCGCCCTGATGCAACCAGGTCTGCAAGCAGCTTCTGCCTTTGGTTGCGATTCCTCAGGATATCGATCAGGACTGTCGTGTCCAGCAGAACAACTGAAGGCGAACTCATAGTGGATCGAGATTCTCATCTCGCCCAGCCAGCCGGACGCTGGGCTCGTTGCGCAGGCGGCGCACCCATTCCGCCGACCCGAGCTCGGCAATATCGGGGTGATTCTCGTCGCGCCAGGCAGGTTCGCCCCGGTCCAGGAAAGCCAGCAACTTGCGCCTCCTGATCTCCTTCTCCGCGCTTTCGACGAGAAATGCGCCGCGGCGTTCTTCCCCGACAAGCGCATCGATCTCGTGCGCCAATTCGACAGGAAGATCGACGCTTGCTCTCAGCGTGGCCATACGACTGCCCGCTCCCAATGGGCCTGAGAGATTATAACGCCGGTACGATCTCCTCTTCCGTGTCCGGGACTAATCAACTGCATCCGCGCCAATTACACTTGAATTGATATGCAAGACCGCACAGGAAACGAAATCCGCGAGCTGTTTCTGCGCTTTTTTGAGTCGAAGGGGCACCGCCGCGTGCACTCCTCCTCACTGGTGCCGCACAACGATCCGACGCTGCTGTTCACCAACGCCGGCATGAACCAGTTCAAGGACGTGTTTCTGGGCGCGGAAAAGCGCGACTACAACCGCGCCACTACCTCGCAGAAGTGCGTGCGCGCCGGCGGCAAGCACAACGACCTCGAAAACGTGGGCTTCACGCGCCGCCATCACACCTTCTTCGAGATGCTCGGCAACTTCAGCTTCGGCGACTACTTCAAGCGCGACGCTATCGCCTACGCCTGGGAGCTGGTCACCAGCGAAGAGTGGATGGGCATTCCCAAGGACCGCCTCTACGTCACCATCTTTGAAGGCACCGCCGACGTCCCCCGCGACGACGAAGCCGAAGGCTACTGGATGGAAGTCGGCGTCCCCAAAGAGCGCATCTTCCAGTACGGCGTCAAAGACAACTTCTGGCAGATGGGCGAAACCGGCCCCTGCGGCCCCTGCTCCGAGATCTTCTACGACATGGGCCTCGAAGCCGCCGAAACCCCCGGCGTAGACAAGCCGTTCGGACAGGACGACGCCCGCTACGTCGAAATCTGGAACCTCGTCTTCATGCAGTTCGACCGCTCGGCGATTGTCGAAGGCGGCAAGACTACCGGCTACAAGCTCACCCCGCTGCCCAAGCCGTCGATCGATACCGGCATGGGGCTGGAGCGCGTGGCCGCAGTCCTGCAGAACAAAATCTCCAACTTCGAAACCGACCTCTTCACGCCACTGATCGTCCGCGCCGCCGAACTCACCGGCGTCCATGGCTCCTCAGCTTCGGAAACGAAACATCAGGACAACCACGACGTGTCAGGGCACGACTTTAGTCGTGCCGATCAAGCCAACAAACTATCCGGGGCTTTAGCCCCTGAGGCCATTCACGCCCTAACCCAAAACGCGAGCCTGCGCATCATCGCCGACCACGCCCGCGCCGCCACCTTCCTTATCAACGACGGCGTGCTGCCCTCAAACGAAGGCCGCGGATACGTCCTGCGCAAGATCATGCGCCGCGCCATCCGCCACGGCCGCCTGCTCGGCCAGGAGAAGCCATTCCTCAATCAGATGATCTACGCCGTCCGCGACCTGATGGCCGGCGCATACCCCGAGCTCAATGACTCCGCAGACCGCGTCTCCAAAGTCGTCGAAGCCGAAGAGAAGCAGTTTGATCGCGTGCTCAAGATTGGCCTCACCCGCCTTGACGAGGAGCTCAAGGGCGACTTCGCGGGCGACAAGGCCTTCCATCTCTACGAGACTTTCGGCCTGCCGCTCGATTTCATGGTCGACGCCGCCCGCGATGCCGGCGTCAAGTTCGACGACGAAGGCTTCGAGCGCGCCCGCGCCGAAGAACAAGCCCGCGCCCGCGCCTCCTGGAAAGGTGGCGCGCAGAAATCCGCCAGCCCCGCCTTTCGCGATTTGCCCAAAACCGCCTTCGAAGGCTATCGCTCCCTCAACTCCACTGACTGCGAAGTCCTCGCCATCGTCAAAGACGGCGTCGGCGTCCCCGCCGCCGCCCCCGGCGATCAGGTCGACATCGTCCTCGATCACACCAGCTTCTACGGCGACTCCGGCGGCCAGATCGGCGACTCCGGCTGGTTCACCTCCGTCGACGGCAACACCACCGTCGCCGAAATCTCCGGCTGCGTCCTCCCCGTCCAGGGCGTTCGCGCCCACAAGGCCGTCCTCAAGCAGCCCCTCGCAGTCGGCGACCACGTCTACACCGTGGTCAACGGCGAACGCCGCGACGCCATCCGCCGCAACCACACCGGCACGCACCTCATCCACGCCGCTCTGCGCCAGATCCTCGGCCCCCACGTCAAGCAGGCCGGCTCGGCGGTGCACCCTGACCGCCTCCGCTTCGATTTCTCCCACTTCGCCCAGGTGGCCGACGAGGAACTCGCCGAGATCGAGAACATCGTCAACCGCGAAGTGCTCTCCAACGCCAAGGTGGAAACCCTCGAAGACGTGCCCATCGACGTGGCCGTCAACGAGTACCACGCCATGGCCCTCTTCGGCGAAAAGTACGGCGACAAGGTCCGCGTCGTGAAGCTCTCCGACGGCTTCTCGACCGAACTCTGCGGCGGTACGCACACCGCTGCCACAGGCGAAATCGGCCTGCTCAAGCTCACCGGCGAAACCGCCGTCTCCAGTGGCGTACGCCGCGTCGAGGCCATCAGCGGCTTCGGCTCGCTCGACACCTTCCGCCGCGACTTCGAAGTGGCGCAGCTGGCCGCGCAGGTGGCCCCGGCGCAGGACGGCAACCTGTCTGAGTCCCTGCGCGCCCGGCTCAACTCGCAGGAAGACGAGCTCAAGCGCCTGCGCCGCGAACTCGACGAGATGCGCATGAAGTCCGCCGCCGGCGGCCTTGACAGCGTCGTGTCGCAAGCCGTCGAAGTAAAAGGATTGAAACTCCTGCGGCACCGCGCCGACAACCTCGACCGGGGCCAGCTCCGCACCCTCGTCGACAACCTCAAGCAGAAGGCCAGCGAAGCCGTCGTCGTCCTGGCCTCCGCACAGCCTGAAGGCAAGGTTGCCATCATCGCCGGCGTAACCCCCGGGCTGACCAAGCGCATCCAGGCCGGCAAGATCGTCGGCGCTGTCGCCAAACTCGTAGGCGGCTCCGGCGGCGGAAGGCCTGACATGGCCGAAGCCGGCGGCAAGGACCAGGCGCAGATCGATGCCGCCCTTGCGGCCACGCCCGGCATTCTCGCCGACCTGCTGGGATGATCTTCATTGCGCCACGACACAGGGGGCCGCTTCCGCAAGGGAAGCGGCCCTCATGTTCAGCGCAACCGATTGAAAATTCCCCCTTCAGTACTGCCGGACGCGGAAGCTGTACGACACACCCATGGAGACGATCGGGTAGCTTTCCAGCGCAGAAAGATCACTGTTCCACTTGGCGATCTGCGCGTCCAGGTTCTGCTGGAACTCAATCGCGATGGGGTTGTTGGGATCGGCAATGTTGGTGCAAAGAGTCTGTGCCTGGTCAACGCAGGCCCAGCCGCCCAGGTTCATTTTCACCTTGGGTGTTCCCACAAAGGCCACGCCGATCTCGAAGGGAAACGACCAGTGGCCGTTGCGCTTCACATGGTTGCCCCAGCCGGTGGTGAGTATCGCACCCGGTTTCATGCCGTTCAGCGCCAGTGATCCGGTGCCGTTCAGCGGCGTCGCCCCTGTCACCGGATTGGCGTAGGCCGAGTAGTAGTCCTGGCCGTTCAGGGTGATGCTGTTGCCGCCGGCAATCGAGGAAGTCGCCGAGACCTGGTTATCGTTCACAAACAGGATGCCACCGCTGAGACGGAATCCGTGATGGAAGGGATAATAGTCAAGCGTGCCGCCGGCTGAAGCCAGATTCAGCTTGGCGTCAACGGGAATGCCGTTGGTCGTAAAGCTCGTGTCGTACTTGAAGACGTTGCCGAGCCCGCGCAAGTTCAGGTGCGAGTTCAGATTGGTGGCGACCTGCATGCCGATGCCCAGCGGCGAGAGTCCCACTCCGAACGCCATGCGAGAGAACGCGGGAGCGTCATAGGCCGAGCCCTGCACCATGGGCCGTTGCTCTGCGGGCGGGGGCGGAAGCGCCGCTTCGCTCGAAGAGTAGTTGGAATTCTGCGCAAAGACCCCGCAGCCCGAAACGACAAGAAGACTGAGCACTACACTTAAGCTGCGTCTCACTGCTTTTCCTCCAGGGTGAGTGGATGCCGATCGAGCATTTCCAGTGGTATCGGCGCGCAAGTCGAGCTGCACGATGAGTTCGGGGGAGGCGCGATCGTTTCCAGTAACCTACCACAAGTTACCTTTCGCCCGTATAAACACGTTCCTTCCTTTGTTGATGAGTGAGATGCGCACGGGCGAGCCTATCCCGTAAGCTGGGCAGATGGGCTCATCGAAAAACGACGAGTGGAACGCTCCACGCTTGCGCATGCAATTGCTCAGATGGTACAAGGGCAACCAGCGCGATCTGCCCTGGCGTCGCAACAAGGAACCTTACTCAATCTGGGTCTCCGAGGTCATGCTGCAGCAGACCCGGGTGGCTGTCGTCATCGAACGCTACCGGCAGTTCCTCGATCGCTTTCCCACCATCGTCTCCCTCGCCCTGGCGCCTGAGCAGGAGGTGCTTGCCCTGTGGAGCGGCCTGGGGTACTACCGCCGCGCCCGCATGCTGCATAAGGCCGCCCAGTTCGTGGCAGAGAACCTTTACGGCAACCTGCCCACCCGCGCCGAGGACCTGCGCAAACTGCCCGGCATCGGCGCCTATACCGCCGCTGCGATCGCCAGCATCGCCCACGGCGAGCCCACAGCGGTGGTAGATGGCAACGTGGAACGCGTCCTCTGCCGCCTCGCGGGATGGGAATCGGACGGACGCAAAGGGGCCACCACCCTGCGACGCAAGGTCGACGTGCTCGCCGGCTACCTGCTCGATCCACGCCGCCCCGGCGACTTCAACCAGGCCATGATGGAGCTGGGAGCCACCCTTTGCCTGCCGCGCAATCCACAGTGCCGCGTCTGTCCTGTCAGCGCCCACTGCCGCACGCGTGGTGAGCACAGGACCGCGCCGCGTCCTCCCATGCTGAGCCGCGAAGCCGCCTATGCGCTCTGCCTGCGCGAGAGCCAGGGTGCCTGCGAAGTCCTGCTCGACCAGCGCCCAGCCACGGAAACCGTTATGCCCGATATGTGGGAGCTACCCGCTCTCCACGAAGGCGATGTACCGGCCGATCAGCTGCTCATGACCGTGCGCCACGCAATCATGCAGGTCAACTACTACGTGCGCATCCGTACCGTTGCCGAAGAAGAGGTTCCGGCCCTGGCCGGCGTGCGCCGCTGGATCCCCGCCGTCGAGCTGCCCGGCCTGGCGCTCACAGGCCTGGCGCGCAAGGTGCTCACCCGCGCCCGCCTGCTCGCCATCGAACCGCGCCCCGCGCTCGCGCCGGGCCCTCGGACACTGAGTAGAAAGGCGCTCGAACGCAACATCCGCGGGCTGGATTTTAAAGCGCCCCGCGGCCATTGATTACCATCGCTGTGTAGCAGTTCCGCCGATTCGAAAAGGAAGAGAACGCTCATGCACTCCCGGTATTTGTGTCTGACTCTTGCTCTCGCCCTCACGGCGATGCCTTCGACCCGCGCACAGCAGGACGCGGTTCCCTCCATTGAAGGGTTGCCGCCTGCCGCCCGCGCCGCCGCCGCCTCCATCGACCCGGAGAAGATCCGCGCCCACGTGCGCTTCCTCTCCCTCGATTTGCTTGAAGGCCGCGGACCGGGCAAGCGCGGCGCGGAACTGGCCGCCGAGTACATCGCCACCCAGTTCGCCCTCAGCGGCCTCCAGCCCGCCGGCGACGACAGGACATTTTTCCAGAAAGTGCCACTGATGGCCGTCCACACCATTGAAGACAAGACCAGGTTCTCCTTCGTGCCTGCAAACGGTCAGCCCATCGATCTCACCTACGGCAGCGACATCGTAGCCAAGGACCAGACCGGCCAGGCAGCCGCCGACATCGACGCTCCGATTGTTTTTGTGGGCTACGGCATCGATGCCCCCGAGTATCACTGGAACAACTACGCCGGTATCGACATGCACGGCAAGATTGCGCTCGTCATCGTCAACGAGCCGCCCTCCAGCGAAGAGAGCTTCTTCAAGGGCAAGGCCCTCACCTACTACGGCCGTTGGACCTACAAGTATGAAGAGGCCGCTCGGCTCGGCGCCGTGGGCGTTCTCATCATCCATCGCACCGATCTGGCAAGCTACGGCTGGGACGTGGTCCGTAACTCGCAGGCCATCGAGAAAAGCTACCTGCAGGACGATCCTGACGCCACGCTGCGCGCTGCCGCGTGGATTCAGCACGACGTGGCGCAGAAACTCTTTACCGCCGCCGGACTCGGCGATCTCGACCAGCAGATCGACAAGGCCGGCAAGCCCGGCTTTCACGCCATTGAGCTGCCCGTCCGGCTCCTCGGCCACGTGGAAAGCCGCGTCCGCCGCTACGTCTCCACCAACGTCGTGGGCCGCGTCCCCGGTGCGGCGTCTGGCTCGAATGCCGTCCTCTACACTGCGCACTACGACCATCTCGGCATCGACCCCGACGCCCACGGCGACAACATCTACAACGGCGCCGCCGACAATGGTACCGGATGCGGCATCCTGCTGGAGATGGCCCGCGCCTTCGCGCAGTCCACGCAGAAGCCGCCCCGCGATGTCTACTTCGCCGCCGTCACCGCCGAAGAGCAGGGCCTGCTCGGCTCGCAGTACCTGGGCATGCATCCGCCCGTGCCCGCGAAGGACATCAGCCTCGACCTCAATTACGACATGATCCTGCCCATCGGCATACCGCGCTCCGTCGATCTGGGCGGGGCCGAGCGCATCGACTTCTACCCCACCGTCGAGAAGGTGGCGAAGGAGTTCGACCTTCAACTGCTGCCCGATCCCAACCCCATGGCCGGCCATTACTATCGCAGCGACCACTTCTCGCTGGCCCGCGTCGGCATTCCCGCGTTCTCGGTCGACCAGGGCGAGCTCTTCGAAGGCCGCGACGAAGCCTGGGGCCACGCGCAGGCGGAGGACTACACCGCCCACCACTACCACCAGCCCTCCGACGAGTACCGCGCCGACTGGGACTTCCGCGGCAACGCCAAGCTGGCGCGTTTCGGATTTGTATTGGGCTGGCTGGCCGGCAAGCAGACTAAGCCCATCGAGTGGAATTCCGGCGACGAATTCGAAACTGCGCGGAAAAGGAGCGAGGGCGTGACACGCTAGCTAGTAATAATCCGCGCAGCTCAGGTAATACCCGCACTGCGTGCACACCAGCTTGCATCGATGCCCGGTGAGCCGCGCGCCGCACGTCGGGCAGATCTGGCAATGATGCTCAACCGGCTCCGCGACGGAGCACGCTCGATCGCCAGGTGAAGACTCGGCGTCAAAGTCGGGGTCCAGGGCGGCGGGACGCTGCGGCAGCATGGGTGACAGGTTAGCATGGTGAAGAGGGCTCTGACACCGCGAAGGCTCGCGGCAGTGCCCCAGGCATCAATTCCCGGGTTGAACCTGCGCGTCGCCCCCGCTTCCCCGGGCCGCTCGCGCTTCACCCGGCGTCAACCACTGATTCGAAACCCCCACAAGGAGGATTGAATGGCAAGCAAGGCAAGTGCGGTCTGGACAGGTTCATTGAAAGAAGGCAACGGCACCATCTCTACGGCAACCGGCGTGCTCAACAACGCCAGCTACTCGTTCGCCACTCGGTTTGAAGGCGCCAGCTCCGGCACCACGCCCGAAGAGATGATCGCCGCGGCTCACGCCAGCTGCTTCTCCATGGCTCTGGGCGCGCAGCTCGGCGGCGCCGGCCTGACGCCCGAGAAGATCAAGACCGAGGCGGCCGTCACCCTGGCCAAGGTTGAAGGCGGCTTCGCCATCACAAAGATCGCCCTCACCGCCACCGCCAGTGTCCCCGGCGCTACCAAGGAACAATTCGACAAGGCTGCCGCCGACGCCAAGGCCGGCTGCCCCATCTCCAAGCTGTTTGCCAACAACACCCAGATCGACCTGGACGCCAAGCTGGTCTAGTCGCATCCCCGGAGCCGACACAGCAGGGCCGGTCCGCGAAGCGGGCCGGCCTTTACAATTGGCGCGCGGAGGACGGAATGAAGACCTATTGTTTCAAAGCCCGCATTGAAGTGGCCGATGGCGGCGGAGCGTACATCTTGTTTCCCTATGACGTGGAGAAGGAGTTTGGCGCCCGCGGCCGCATTCCCGTCAAAGTTGCGTTCGATGGCGTGTCCTACACCGGCACCATGATCAAGTACGGCCATCCGCAGCACATGCTGCCCATCCTCAAGGCCATTCGCGAACAGATCGGCAAGACGCCCGGCGACATTGTGGACGTCGAATTGCACAAGGACGAAAGCGTACGCGTCCTCGAAGTCCCCGACGATTTCGCAAAGCTCCTGAAGACGGAAAAGCTGCAGCCGTTCTTTGACAAGCTCGGCTATACCCATCGCAAGGAGTACTGCCGCTGGATCGCCGAGGCCAAACGCGCCGAGACCCGGTCCGCGCGGCTGGAAAAGGCGGTGGAGATGCTGCGCAACGGCGTCAAGACCCCGGATTGACTCGTTTGTCGTCGCGCTGGATTCAGCTTGCGGCGTGCGGCGATGCGCCGCGGGTCGCTGTGGAGCACTCGAGCCCGCGCGCGGTAACCATGCGGGATGGCCGCACGGCTGCGCGAGGTGGGCAGCGAGGTTGACACAGCGCGTTCGATTTGCGAGACTTGGAGTTACTGCCGGTCCGGGCAAATCCCGCCCGACCCTACCCGTGCCGAAGTGGCGGAATTGGCAGACGCGCATGGTTCAGGTCCATGTACTCGCAAGGGTGTGGGGGTTCGAGTCCCTTCTTCGGCACCAGCTCTCCGTGTATCTGATTGAAAACAAAGCTAAATACAAGCAATTAAATGAGTTCTGGTAATACTCCCCATTCCATACAGTCAAGCTAGATATGCCCAAAACAGGCACTTAAAGCCGTTTTGTATTACCAAAGCCCCTGCATATTACCAAGCCTAACGGGCAAAATTTCCCGTCAGAACCTGTTGGATTCCTCGAACTCTTGATGACACTCCGTGACCTTCAGCGCGACCGCATCGGCTAGAGTCT
>Ga0335069_10007573_pt1 | contig 15651 bp, 27 predicted proteins | sample Lox_Sample_11_FD_206714 | JGI IMG/M metagenome (GOLD analysis project Ga0335069, IMG submission 206714) | Soil microbial communities from Loxahatchee National Wildlife Refuge, Florida, United States - Lox_Sample_1.1 | ecosystem: Environmental > Terrestrial > Soil > Wetlands | place: USA... | reverse complement strand
ATTCCTAGTGTGCGCCTTGAAATGAGAATAGCGCCAGCAGTTAGAGCAGTAGTTTTTTTTGAAGCGCAAATATCGAAGTGTTCTTGGTATGTCCATTCTTTCATAATCCATTTTCGAGAAAGCCCTATGTGGTCTGCCATTTCAATCAATTCTTTGTGTGTATCTGCTATCATGTGACACATTTTCATTCGGCCATAAGGTATGTTTGCATTGTCAACGTAGACTGACATTACAATTTTCTCCTAGGCTTGCAAAGGAAACCATACTCCAAGTAGAGTTGAATGGGAGTATGAATGGTAGACCCTGCCTCTGGAACTGGCCCCAAGCGCTCTTTGTAGGTTGGAAGGTTGCGCCAAGCTTGAAGCGAAGGGACTGGCCTACAGATGATGCAGTTACCCTTTTGCGGGGAAAGGTCTGTAATAGCTCCAAGGCAGCTAAGGCAGTTGCAGTGTCCGGTTCCTTGGCAATGCCAGCACCTAAGTTTTTTCATTTCCTTCCATTTGTTCTCGCAACATCTTTTGCGCGTGGCTCTCTTGCTCCCAAGGTGGCTTGCTTCCTTCGGGGATTCCCCGCCCTATGTTCCAAGATAGATCGCGCCGGAAGAGTGAAGCATAGCGCATGTTTCCATCAATGGCTTGTCTTCCCTCTTTCTCATTCTTACATTCTAGGGTTATGTAGGTTGGGAATGTTATCTTCATTGGTTACCTCAAATAAGAAAGCTTGGTTAGGGTCTGGCTTATGCTTGCGCGCTTCCTGCCTTTGATAGCAGTAGCAGCATATGTACGGGCGCTTACGGCAAGCGAAGCCGCATACTTTGCAAACGTTCGTTGGCTTCTCTTTCGACACGTTCTTTATGTTCATGGTATGCCCTTTCGCACTCGGGAGAACAGAAAGCGCCTTTTAGCTTGGCGCATGAAAGATCAATCCAGTACATGTGCCAGCAGTTGATACAAGTTGCCATATAGGAGGTGTCTTTTGAAAAGATGACCTTGTATACGGCCCAGCACACTAACGCTAGTACGACCATGACTGAGACTGATTCGTAAAGGTTCATCTTGGCCCCCATATTAGATAGGCTGTTAGGATTCCGGTTAAAAATGATATTGCACATGCTACTGCCGTTGCTAAGTAGGTGCTTAGTCTTAGTTCGTCAATGATGTCGTTGCGTCCCATAAAACCTCCTTCCTTTCATGCTCCCATTGTCTCTAAAATACCAATTAGAGTCAATGGTACTTTCGTGCTAAGGCGTGAAAACTTTCTTTAGCTTGCCGAATCGCTTTGACCTTAGCACCTTAATCTTTCGTTTGAATAGAATGTTGATGCGTGGTTTCCAGAACTTGCTGGGGTGTAAACGAATCGACATAGCCCGCGCAATGTTCAAGCGCTCCCTTGCGGAATCGCTTCCTAGAATCGCTTGGCAAGCGATAATCTCACCATCGGTAAGATGCTGCCTTAGTTTGATGATTAGATGCCAACCCCGGCGGGTTCTGTCCCAACGCTGCCAGCGCACCTTTAGCCCGCATGTATGGACTAGGCTATTAACAAGCGGGCAGGGTATATCTGTAGAATCAAAATCGCAGAGTAGCTTGTCGGGTTCGTGAAGTTCCTCGATTACTCCCCACCGAAAGTAGCGGCCACGCTTGGCAAGGCGGCGCTTAGACCACGTTTGCCATGAACGCTCTTTAACTCTAAGTGGCTTGCCGGAGATTCGGAACAAGGAAGCTTGCATGTTACCGTAACCTTCTTTCAAGCCATCTTCCACGGTTCAAGGTTGGTAGTCCGTTCCTGTAGTCGGAAAGCCAAGCCGGGGATGGATTGAGTATGGTTTTAGGCTTTCCCTTGCTACCTGCTTTAGGATTGCTCCACGTGATAGATTTCAGAGTGCAACCTTCGGGAAGGGGTTCACCGCGCAATGCAGCCAGCAAGGTAAGTTTCTTCAAGAGAACCAATCTTTCTGGTGTGGGCTTGCGAGAACCCTTCCGGCGCTTATACGTTACCTTCCATTGCACCCGAAGCAATCCCCACTTTCCACGCTTGCGCTTGCCCTTTGCCTTTCCCTTGCGCTTAGCCATTGTATTCACCCTCTTCTTCTGTTCCGTCTAGCTCTTCTTCTTCCATCTCTTCCGGTTCCTCTTCCATTTCTTCCGGTTCGGTGGGAGGAAGCTCTTCTGGTGGGATAGGTGGCCCCTTCGGTGGAACTCTCTTTTGCAGTACCAGGGTCGCTTCCTTCTTAGCTATGCGCGGATGATTGGTTAAGTCGGAACGGAATACTGAGCGTCCAAGGTGTTCTTTCATTTCGCGATAGTGGCTTGCTGCCTCACGGCGGGATAGTCCATATTCCTTCATGGACTCGCCTATAAATCGGTTGTAAGATGCCAGAGACCATCTCGCCATATTTCACCTTAATCTTCCTTGCCTTTTCCCGTACAGACGATCAGAGATATACATTCGGTTGCTGACTTTGCGCTTAGTCTCTAAGCCTTGCCTTGGAATCCAGATAAAGCATTGAGAGCATGTCCAACCTTTTAAGTGGTTGTTGAACCAAGCGGCGATAGCTGGTTTGCCACAGTGGATGAACTCCCAAAAATGCAGCTTGGAGCTTGCCCCTTCCGGGCCTTGTCTTGGCTGTTCCGTGGCCGGTATCCCGGTAAGGGGCAAGCTTAGCTGTTCCATGTTACTTCTTGGAAGAAGGGTGTACCCGGATGACGGGGCGGTTGTTCCATTCGGATTGGTACAGCACAAGCTTTTTCCCCGCCCACTTTTCCGGGTTATCCCCGTACAGTTCGATCAAGGAATCCATATTGAAGGATTGCGCTTGAAGTCCCAGGATGCGAGACGAACCTTCCTTATTCTTCAAGCAAAGATCGTACTTGAAGAATTCGGACTGGCTTTCCCGTAGTCCGATAATAGTGAATTCGTCGCCGTCCCCATGCAGTTCTAACGCTTGGAGAAGGTTCCTCTTTTGAAGTTTGATCGGCATTGGTGTAATCTCCCTTTAGTGGGGGTTGCCCACTGGCCGGGGCCGTTCCCCAATCGACCCCGGACGCTAAGCAACCTCCTTTCCCCGCTACTTGCGCGGCTTGGTGGGCTTGGCATCAACCGGAGCGACCTTGACACGCTTTACTACCATGCAAGGCTTTCCGTTCGGGCCATCGGCTTTGTATGCCTCAAGCCCCGCCCCAGGTTTCAGGCTCTTGTTGAACTTGGAAACCATGGTCGATGCTTCGGTCTTCGATGTACCATCGAATTCGACCAGCACGCTCTGGCCCTCGGGCATTGCCGAGACCTGAGCCTTGATTTTGTCGAACTCGATAGCAGACCTTGTGTTTCTCCGTGACTTAGGCTCGCTTCCTTCTTGAACGAATCGAATAGTGAGTAGCGCCATATTTGAACCCTCATTGTTAGATTTGTTTTGCGTCTGAGAGATTGCAGAAATCCGAGAACTCTAGCAGTTCCTTGTACTCGACTTCGGTTACACGGTTCCTTCCATGGATCAACGCTCGACTCTTGGCGTAGACCCGGAAAAACTTATGCGCGGTGAACCCTCGATTTTCCAGGTTGCGCGATACATCCTTTGCCAAGTCTTCGACTTGACTGTCGAACGGGGCCGGAATGGTTACGACCTGGGGCGCAACCACGGGTACGGTCAAAGGTTTTACATCGCGGTAGTATTCCCCCTTTCTAATGGATTCGTGTATTGCTCTTGATGTTGTTTCTGAATAAGTGTAGTGTACGGGAAGCAAACGGCGCATGAACCCCAGCTTTCGCCACTTCCCGGCCTTGCCGGAAAGTATCCCCGGCGTCATCGCGGTAATGAGGCTCGCCCTCTTGCCTTTCAGTTCCACGGGTTCCCCCGGCCCCACGGAAACTTTCATGACGCCATCTTGCAAGAGCGACATAAGAGAGTTAATAGTATTTTCGGTTACGCTTGTCTTGTGACTAACTACAGCATGAAAGTCTGGAATGATGATGATAACCGGGTTGGTTTTATCCCGCACGATGCGATAAAGCCCGGACGCCGAAACATCCGATAGCGTTTCGACGTGGATGGCTTTGAGCACGCACTCCGCGACGGGCCGGTAGGAAAGAATGAGGTCCGACTTGCCGGAGTCCGTCTCGGCAATCAACAGAAGTGAGAGTGGTTTTTCGTTCGCCACAAATACGGACTGATAGGCCGTGCGGATGGCTTCGGTTAGAGGTTCGACTGCGACCATGAAGGGATTCTCCGTGTTTTCGGGTTTCGGCGGTTCCATAACCATGATGGAAGAATTTTACAAAAACTGCCCCCAGGTTGTCAAGAGACAAAATGTCATCATGCTGCCGGTGTGTCGAAAGTACCTATTACTAAGTAAGATTATAGGATTATACATATTAAAAAATGCTCGGGGTACTTTTTCAGAAAGTACCCCGAACTGCGGCACTTATAGAAAATGAAGTTCGGTGTACTTTCTGAAAAACTAACCTGAGGTTGCTTGGAAGTTTTTTGGATGTTTTTTCCTTGCTTAGAAAGTTCGTAAGGTATAGCTTGGAAGCATGAAAGAAAACACCATTGGAACAGATACAGCAAGCGCGGTTCCTTCCTCGCAGCCTTCGGCAGAATCTCCCTTCCTTGACGCGGGGGCCGGTTTTCCGACCCCCGCCGTTTCCACGTCAACGCGGGTGAGCGTGAGTGTGCCGGTGAAAGAGGATGGAACGCCGGATTGGTCGAAAGCTTCGGAGAAAATCCGCAAGCGGTTCGCGGCGCTGTTCAACGACCCGGCAACCCAAGCGGAATTCGCGCAAGCATCGGATGGTGGAATGGACCCGATGCAAGCGAGAATGCTTGGCATGATGCTGCTAAGCACCATCAACCAAGTCCAATCTCTGGCAGCGGTTCTAAAGTACAAATTAACAAAAGAGGAAATACAAGAGTGCTTTACATCCGACTATAAACCCTACCCGAACTTTGAGGAAGCGCTCGCGCGCGTCATGGCGAAGCGCGGCCCCGCGTGGTTGGCGGCATGGGCGGATGAACTCTATGTCGGGCAGGTTGTTCTGCTTTCCTCTTTTGCCGCATGGTCGAAAGCCTCTGCTATCGCCGCAGAGAAAAAGCGCAAGGCCAGTGAGCAAGTGAAGGAAGTAAGCCCTCTGACTGGCGTGCCGGTGTATGACGGAATGCCCAGCGGAGTGCCGTTCATCGCAGAGGCGAATTAGAGTGAGCATTGACCTTGTTTGCGGAAAGCGGGAAGAAGGTAAAAGCACGCGGGCGCTCTCACTTGCGCTGGCATGGTCTCCCCGCCTTGTTATCCTTGACCACCGCTGCCAGTTCAACCTAGGCGAGATCGTATCCTCGCCGGATGAATTATTCGACGCTCTCGACAACGCGGGCGGAATTGTCAGCTATCAATTACAGACCGACATTGCCAGTGACGACAAGGAAGAGGCAATGCAGATCATTGAGGTTGTGCGGCAAGTTTGGGCGCGGGGGCGAGATCGTAACCCGGCGCATCGGTTCTCCTTCATGATCGACGAAGCCGGGGAACTTTCCCGGCACGGCACGATGGGGCGGGCTTTACATCGGATGATACGACAAATCAGGCTAGACACTGTTAAGGTATTGCTACTTTGCCATAGGCCGATGGACATCGCCCCGCCCTTCCGTTCTTTGATAACCGACCTCTACCTTTTCAATATTACCGACCAGGATGATTTAGACTGGTTGCGACAGGCGGGGGTTTCAGAAGAGGTTAGAAAGACGGTTGCGGGCTTGCCCTTACATCATCACATCCACGTGCAACTTGGAACTCGGAACGAACGCGCCGAACTCTACGATGACCCGGAAGCGTGGCGGGTAAAGTGGGAGTCCGGGCAAGCATCCTACAATGGCCCGGCGCACGCATACTAAGGGGGAGAGACAATGGCAGGTGAAGCGGCATGGGATGGGAAAACGGAACGGCGCAAGAATGCCGATGAAAGAGACAAGTTTCAGAAACACCTTACCGTCAGTTTGCGGGCACTAGAGATAGACCGCAAGCGGCGGGAAGAGCAAGCGGAGAAAGACAAAACGAAAAAGGCCGGAACTTCGCTCTTAGACTGGTAGCAATGCCACTGGTTGCATTAAGAGCGGATGTACGGGGAAATGGAGCGAACATGGACGGCAAGGTAGAGCTTTTTCTGGTTGCCACAGTGTCAACGTTGATCGTGCTTTTCGTGTACGACTACGTTGCCAGCAAGGTCGGTTTGCCCACGGCGTAAGAGACTGAGGGCCGGGCATCAAAAATCCAATGAAGGGGGAAAGGCAATGCAAAAGCACCTTTGGACTGGTCTTATCATCGGGCTGGGCGCGGTGGCAGCTTTGCTGATTCGTAGCGCTCTCGCAAAGACAACGACCACGACTGCCACGACTGCCTGAGTATTACCCTTGGTGCAATCGACGGGCCAAGGCACTTCAATATGAGGTAACAGAGCATGTCAACATCTGCACGCGCACTTATGGCGCTCCTGGGGCGCTACGGAAAGCCGGAACAGGAATTCTCTGTTCCTTTTCAGTTGGGCACGATGAAAAGCCCAACGTCTATCAAAACTGACCGACTCGTTAGCGCTCTTGTCATTCAATGGCATGGGCGCATCGTCATCGGCGTAGCTCCCTTCACGTCTTTGACCGACGATTCTCTCAGGAACTTGCTGCAAGAAGTACGGGTGTACGGAACACACGCGCAATTCGGCGCTCAGACTCCTTACCGCTTGCTCGCCAAGGAACAAAGCGACCTCAACCGCATCTATGGCATTACCTATGCCCCCCGTGATGTAACACTCAAGGGCGGCGCGGCTACTGCCTGGGACGGCACTGTGGGAACGTGGGACTTGGACATCTTTTGGACAATCCCTTTGTTCCCGCTTCCCTTGGCTCTCCAATCGGCGGGCCTCTATTCTCTCAAGGGGCCGGATTGGGCCGGTAACCTTTTCGTTGACATTGACGGCGGCGACGGCACGGGCTTGGGCACGCTTGGGGCCGGAACAACCGTAACCTTCTCTTCGTATGGCTCCGGGGCTGGTTCTCCCACGGTCTTTGTCAACGTAGTTAGACCGCTCATCACCGTTGACCTCATGAACCGTGTTAGCCCTGCCATTCCATTCATCTCGTACAAGTCGGTAGATTCCATCGTGACGGGCGGTTCCTTCACGCTTGGCAAGATTGCCGACTTGAACATCGGCAAGCGCATGGTCTCAATTCACACGGTAGCAGGAACTTTGCAAGTCGGGGTTACTGCTGGCGTGCGGGCATTTGCGACCCCGTTGTTGGACACGATCATCACTCGTTTGCTGCCATCCATTGACAGTAAGTTCTTGACCATGCCCTATTCTGGCCTTGCTCAGCAGGAATGGGACGGGTTGCTTGGTGCCAATCGGCTGTTGGCCGGTTGGAAGACCTATAACTTCCAGCGTGAAACAGGGAATCCGGATGCAGCCTTTGCTTCCGAAACTCTGACTTCGGCACGGCGCTTTGAGCTAGACGGCGACGTGACGGCGGCGGCGGGGCAAGGCGCGGATGTAATTCAGTCTGAAATCCTGGGTTCTCCGCAGATCGTCTAATCTCGCGGGCCGTGACCCTCGCAGAAGGGGGATACCTCGCAAGAGGGATTCCCCCTTCTAGCTCGCAGTAAGGGGAATGAACAAGTGAACACTTCAAGCTTTATCAGTTCGATTGGGACAGCGGCATCGTCGGTCATCAACTCGCTGGGGGCGAGCGGGGTTTTTGGAACAACGTCGCAGCAAGCCCTCTTGAACACTCAATTGGAATCTTCTTTGCTGGCTCGCGGCTATAGTCCCTTGTCAACGACCACAAGCGGCACCATGATTCTGCTGCTGGGCGCGGCTATCGTGGTTGTCTTGTTGGTTGTGAAAAAGTAAGGGGGCAGCAATGTCAGATACAAGCGGGCTTAGCTATTGGGATGCGGCGGGGATTGCGCTAGAGAATCCCTTTAGCTCCATATCCGGGGCCACGGCGAGCTTGTTCAACGATGGAATCTTTGGTTTAGGCGGGTATGTAAGTCCCGGCCACAAAGACGACTTAATAAAACAGGAAGCGCAAGCCATCGTGCAAGCTTCGGGTGGTTCAATCACCGATTCTCAGGCGGTTGCGCAAGCGGCGTCGGATGTAAGCAACGTTCTTGTCAATGCCGGAGCAGACCCTTCCTTGGCCCCCGCTTGGCTCCAAAATTTCGGTGAATACCTCAACTGGGGAATCCTGATAGCAGTCTTGTTTCTATTGTATAAACTGCTATCGGTTTTCAAATAGCCTATGCCGGTATTACTTATCTTAGCGGTAGCGGCGGGTTTTATTTATCTGGCCTACCAAGAGTCTCAGCAAGACCAGAGCGGCGGGCCGGATGTTCTGACGGATTTGGGAAGCGCTATAGAAGACATAGGCTATCAAACGGGGTTAATCATGCCAAGCAACCAAGTAACACTCTTCGCACAAGCCATCGCAGCAGCCGAAGGTTTCGGACAGCAGGGAGCCATTCCAACTTCGGCTCACAATCCCGGCGACCTCACTATGGGGGACTTCGGGGACACGGGAAACTACGTGGTCTCACGGGGCGGGGAAAAGATCATTGTATTCCCCGATGACGCTTCGGGTTGGAACGCGCTCTACCGCAAGCTTGAGAACATTGTCAATGGCGGCTCCCACGTTTACAACCTAAATATAACCATTGCCCAAATGGGTGCATTGTGGGCCGGTTCGCAGTTTTGGGCGAAGAACGTAGCGGCGGCGCTGGGTGTTTCAGTGGAAACGCCGTTGAGTAACGTTTTGTCTTGAGGGAGTGTGTATTATGTATAGTGTTCCTGCATCGCGTAACGCGCTGCCAATCAAGGTCATCATCAATAACCCGTCTACGGCCTATCAGCCACAGTCGGGAACATCTACAAGGCAACCAACCAACCGATTTTTGGCGTCGAACACGCCTTCCGTGTCACATCAAGTGAATGGCAGGGTAGCTCCGGCCCCCGCAGTTATGAACATCAACAAGCGCGTAACGCAAGCCCAAGCCCCTGTTCGCGGTTCGGTGTCTGGCGTTCCAACCCTTCGCCCGGTACAGACGGCAGTTAGAAGGGGATTGGGGCCAACCATCAACCCCCAGGGAGCGCAAACGAAGACGGTAACGCGGGTTCTTTGATGGATACAGAGACCATCATCATCATCGGTATAGCTGCCTTTGCTGCCTACGAATTGCTGTTTAACCGTAGCGCTCTGGCAGCGAACTTGCCGATTTTGCCCGTAACAAATACGCAGCCTTCCACGGGAGTAAAGGTGGCGAGTGTAGCATCTGTGGCAGCGGGCATCGTTGGAAAGGTAGCAAGTATAGCGGGAGGGGCAAGCGGAGCAGCGGCTACAGGGACGGGAGCAGCAGCGGGCGGGGCAGCGACCCCTAGCCCGCAACCTACCTTGAATTCTGAAACTCAGCCAATAACTTTGCAACCTTCCTCTAATACTCCCTTGCCGATAGGTTCGGCACTTTCCGATGCAGCATTAGGGGCGCTTGTACCAGCAGGGGCAGCAGCGATATCGGCGGGAACGGCGGCTGGCACGGCGGCGGCGACCGAAAGCTTGTCTGCAATGAGCATTTCAACGATTGTTACCGACCCCGCAGCGATAGATGCAGCTATCGCAGCAGCAGATAGCGTAGTTGCAGGGGCCGGGGCCACAGTAGCAGCAGGTGCAACAGGACTTGCGGAATTGCCCCTTGGAACATCGGTATCCCCAGCAGCATTAGCCGCTCTTGCCCCAGGCGGAGAAGTAGCAGGAGCAGGAGCGGGAGCAGGGGCGGGGGCGGGGGCGAGTACGGGGGCTGGCGAATCCGGTACGCTCTTAGGCTTGACTGCGACCTCCTGGACTATCATTGCGGCGGCGGTAGCGGCAGTCATCATTATATGCCGTCTGATTTTCCGTGGGGCAGACCCCAATCAAGTTCCGGCATCGAAGATCGAACAAGCGTATGAATGGGCAGCAAACGTGTTTCACCGCTGGTATCGTGCGGGGCTTATCGACCAGAATACGTGTCTGAAACTTCTCCAAGCTATGATAGATGGATGCAAGCAAGCTGAACAGGAAGCCCCTCAGTACAGCAAGGATTCTCGCCCATTCATCAACGGTGCCAATAATGCCATGAATAAGAGCATTGGCCCGCAGATGAACCAAGTCAAGATGCAGACGCAACCAACGCTTGTTACTCCCACGCTTGCTAAACTCCAAGCCCTCTATCCCGCGCATACCACGGGTTGGTATGAAGCTTCCGAATCAGCGGGAAAGAAGATAGCAGATCAAGCGGCTTACAATCTTATGGGCATGAAAGCCCCTGCCGTGGCCGGTTCCTCGAAAATAGCTAGTACGGTATCGGCTCAGAACACCGCAATTCAGCAACAGATCGTAGAGCTACAGAAGCAACTAGGCTCGGTTCCAAGCGCTTCTAGGCTCTCAATTCAGCAGCAGATCACAAGGCTACAGGCTCAATTACAATGAGGAAGCAAACACGCAAGGCAGTCAAGGCGGAAATCGTACCGGTAACCTCGCAGCAAAAGCGAATTGTCGCCATCCAGCGGGGCGAGTTTACCGACCTTGAAGCCAAGGTCTTGATGCTGAAAGAGAACAACTTTCGTTCTGAGTTTCGGTTACAGGCGGAGATTGACCGCTTGCGACAATCTATTGAAGATATTAAGATAGCTTGTCTTAACGAGCTTCATAAGATTGCCGAAAGCAAGAAGCCTTTCAAGGTAGTCTTTTTTGACGAAGTAGGGAAGGGGCAATCCAATGGACAAGGATAAGCTTTTGATCGTGGGGGCGGTAGGGATTCTGGTAGTAGCCCTCTATTACTACTACATCAAGAGGGGCGGCATCGGGGCAATTGCTGGTTCGGTTCCTTACTTTCCTCCGGTGAGCTTGCCAGGGACTTCGACTCAGCAGCAAGGCGGGGTTACAATTACCGTTGATTCCAACGACCTGCCAACGATCACAGGCTCGCCCTCACTGGCCTTGATTGGAACTCTTTATCCGGGGGTGACGCCGTGATTATGACGAACGTAAGATTGTCTTTGCGGCCCCCGCAAGGGTTCGGTAACTATCCGGTTCCAGCGGTGCAGAAGAATTTCGCACCCGGCCAGATTTCGCCCTATCGAACCATGATGATTCCCGCCAAGACCGGGAAGGGGCCAAGCAACGTTCAAAACAGCGCGCCGGTTAAGATTCGGCGCATCGCATCGGGGAAAATATGAGCGCTACCTTTTCAATTCCCAATCCGCCGAACGCGCCTATCAAGCTGGGAACGTTCGCCGGTTCCGTGCGGATGACCGTACTAACGGCAGGTACAGGGGTGCGGATTGCGAAAGACCGCACCACCTTGGAAACCCCTCCGCCCTTTGCCGGTATCTCGGGAATGCTGATTCTCGATACCGACCGGCAGATACAGGAAGGTTGGAACGGCGAAATGTGGGCGCTGGGAACACCTTCAAACATGGTTACACCTTTCATGGAGCTAGACGATGACAAACCTTCTCCGGTTAATCCTTAGCTCGCTATTAGCCCTCGCTCTTAGCGTTCCAGCGTTAGCAGACACGATCACAGTTCCAGCCATGGTAAGTAATGCGACTATCCCCGTGGCCCTGAACGTGGACGCGCAGAAGCACGGCCCCACCGGCCTTCTGAACAACTACATTCTCACGGTTCCTCCCGGTTGGAGCTATGGTTGTATGTCGGTTCTAACCAATTCTGCCATTGAGCTTGTTGTAAAATCTTACATAAGCAGGGATGGTTCGGTTACAAGCTTCAATGCAACCCCTATTGCCGGAGCTTTTAATCCTTGGCAGCAAGTACCGCTACAGGGAGTAAGCCCCACAAATGCAGGAGCAACGAAAGGGGCTTATGTGGTTGGAGCCCCGGATTTCCTCTTGACTATTGGTGGAGCAAGCAAGGTTGCTGTGACCTTTGCTAATCCTCTAGCTAGTCCAGCAAGTGCCCGAGTGTTCTTTTCATTGAACAACGATGGTGCTTGTGGTCAAGTGTCTAGGAACATTAGCTATTTTGAGGATTACACCACAGTCAACGCGGGGGCCACTGTTTCAATTCCCCTCATCGGAACATACTATACTTCGGCCCCAAATTACTTTGACGATATGTCATCGGTGACTGCGTGTGACTTCTATGTCTCAGCAATAAAGAATGCTGGGGCATCCACGCTGAACGCCTACATCGAAGCCAGCCCTTATAACATAGCCAATGTTCTTGATGACCGTGTTAGCTTCACGCAATTTGCGGCATCGGGTACTTTTGTAGCCACTGTAGCACAATACGCAAGCGCGGTTCCTCACGCTCTGGCATATCATACCTTGGCAGGAGGAAGTTCACAGGCGGGGCTATTCACTAACGGCATTGTCGAAACGTTCGTTGCCGGTGCTGGCGGAACTTGGACTGTTACTACGGTAGGTGTCTGCAAGAGGTAGAGCCATGTCGAAAAGAGGTAGGTCGGTAACCTTCCACGGAGCTTTCAAGAGTAAGTCCAAGGCCATACGTAAGGAACAAAGCGTCAACGGGTTTATCCGCAAGATTCGGGTAAGGGGCCATCGGCGCTACGTGGTAATGACCAGGAACTCATGACAGAGCTAGAGACCTTAAAAATCGCGCTGGGTGTATCCGTGGCGGCTATATCCACGGAGCATTTCTTTTCGGCGGGGCTTTCTAGCCCGTGGTCTACCGCGAAGTTCGCCACAACCCCTGAAGATCAGGCTCAGGTCTGGCGCCTATTTTGGAACGCAGCCGGAGCCAGCGTCATCTTTGCCCTTATCATCGGGGCCATGCTGGATGGAAAGAACGCGGTTATCTATTCAGTTTTGGGCGCGGTGGCCGTGTCCGCGTTCATGTATTGGGAGTACAATGCGGCGCTCAGCGGCAATCTATAGAAAGGAGGGAACCATGCTTAGTAACTGGAAAACTACGCTCATCGGCATTGCTACCGGGGTTGGTTATTTGTTCCTGTCAGCAATGCAGCAGGGAGTCAAACCGAAGGATGCGGCTATCGCGGCGGGAGTAGCAGCCTTGGGAATCCTGTCAAAAGATCACAACGTGACAGGCGGAACGACTCAACAATGACCCGTGACTTTGAGATCGAAGTAAGTCAAGCCCTAGGAAGAATAGAAGGGGCATTGGAAAAGCTTCCATGCCCCTCCCATTCTGAGCGTATGGACAGGCTGGATGAACGTATCGCATTCATCCAAAAAACCATACTCGTTTCATGTATCACGATTGCTACAGGGGTTGTAGGTTATCTGGCAAAGCTGGTAGTAACAGCGCTAATCCATATGTGAGGTTCTAAGATGAGAAAGGTAACATCATACGCTTTGGACGTAGTAGTCATCCTAATAATGATCGTAATTGGGATGATTATCATTTTAGGACTGTCGGAGGGACAGGCGAAAGGACAAACCCCAGCGCAGATTGAACTGGCTTGCCCAGCCAACAACTCTCCACTTCCTTATGTTGGCCAGACAGTTGATGTTGCGAATAGTAAGTACCGGCAATGGGCTTGCTACGACCGAAATGGAAGGGTAAATATGACGTTCACCAATCTTGGAGCTACAACGGTGAGCGCCAGCGACCCGGAATATTGTCCATCCGGCTCCACATTCGATGTATGCGTCAACAATGCCATTGCAGCCATACCATCGAGCGGTGGAACAGTCGATGCAAGAGGGCTATCAGGCAATCAACAGATGAATGGTTCTATCATTCTAGGGTCGGATTCCAAGCCGATCATGCTTTATCTTCCAACCGCAATAATAACAAGGACGGCAAATTCATCATTCAAGTACTACAATGGTTCATGGGTAGAGGGAACTGGTAATTGCAATGGTGGTTACTATAGTAACTGTACTGTGATTATTGGTTCCTTAATCGCGGATTCCGCCTTTGTGTCCGGGGCTGGCTCAAATACCGGATACATCCACCTTGCGAATTTCTATGTTCACCAAACGGCAGCAACGGCAGTAGGCATCGACTTTACGACCGCTATAAAAAGCACCATCGACTATGTTTCGGTTCTGTCGGATGCTGGAACCGCCCTCACTTTAGGCGGTACTGACAGCTGTGCGTGCTACAACGAATTCAGGGGCGATGACTTTCGCGGTGGGCTCTATGGCGTCAAGTTGCTCGATACCGCCAACCAGAACAATTTCTATGGAGGAACAATTTGGAGCGGTGGGACTGCGGTCTATCAGGAATCCGGCGCTAACGGTTCCGGCGTGAACAACTTCTACGGAGTGGACACGGAGAACAGCGGTATCGGATATGACATCGATGGCTATTCAGATATGATTCTAAACCCTTATATCGAATCCGTAACGACACCTTTCAAGTTAGAATCAGGAGCTACCGGAAATTGGATTCAAGGCTACGGTGTCAAGGTAGGAAGCGTTATGGATAGCTCGGGGAACACTCAAAATTTCTACATGGGATTCGATACTCCCGATGGTTCCTCTGGACTATTTCCAAGGCAGTTAGCAGTCTCAAAAAAGATATTAATTGGAGGGGGTAGTTGGGGAAACAATCCCACAGACCAGTTATACTCTCTTGGAAACATTTTCGCGGGCGGCTACACTCCATTCGATGATCTCAGCATCAACTATGAAGGATTTCCGCAATCTTACGGATACCTGGGACATGCAGGTTTAGACGTGAGCAGACTGGTTTCCAGAGACCTCTATGCCTGGAACTTCACAACACAGCAAGTAGGTCAACCATCAGCGCCCACGCTAGCCTGTGACAGTTCTGGCAGCGGAATAACGTATACTTACCATATCGTCGGTCATACTCGCAGTGGAGGGGATACGCTACCATCAAGCGCTGCCACAATTCAATGTCCAAATATACCCTCAGCGGGCCATCCAGTTACGATCACTCCCTCAAACCTTACGGGAATCTGGTCGGATGTATGGTCCTGGGACATTCTTAAAGGCGACACCGCTCACTCACTATGCCTAAGTGCTCAGTTTGGAGCAAATGCCTCTAACTGTAGCGACATAGGGCAAGCGACCAGCGGCTATACCGCTCCGTCCCGTGATAGCACAGGAGATGCAAAGTATAATAACGCGGGCTCTGGATTCCACATCAAATCTCCTGACGGAGCACATTGCGCTCTCATCACATTAGACAATGCCGGAGCGATCAAAACAACCAGCGAAACATGCTGGTAAGGGAATAATCTAATGCTATTCATTCGAGAACACAAAGTAACATCATTAACGCTAATCGCCAGTTTCCTAGTGGTGATAGCACTGACTGTAATGACCATGCCAAGGAAGACCCATGCCCAAAGTGTCCATGGCATTCTGGCAAGCTGGACAGCCGCCACCATTCCACCCGGAGGCGCAGCAATCGCCGGTTACAATCTCTGGATGGCAACCTCCGCGCAAGGTCCATTCACCAAGCTTAACAGTTCTCCAATTACGGGAACTGAGTATAACGTAGGAACTGGATTGCTATCTACAAGTACACCATATTGGTTCTATGTTGTTACTCAAGATGTCAATGGAAATTTCTCCCCTCCAAGCAACACCGCGACCGCCACAACTCCCAATGCTTGGCCGGTTAATCCAAACGCGCCAGCATCATGCACTGTTAAAATA
>Ga0335069_10007572_pt1 | contig 15654 bp, 16 predicted proteins | sample Lox_Sample_11_FD_206714 | JGI IMG/M metagenome (GOLD analysis project Ga0335069, IMG submission 206714) | Soil microbial communities from Loxahatchee National Wildlife Refuge, Florida, United States - Lox_Sample_1.1 | ecosystem: Environmental > Terrestrial > Soil > Wetlands | place: USA... | reverse complement strand
CAGTTGCACGGAATCCCAACTGAGAAATTGATTGAAGCAAGTTCCCGCGCGTTAAACCGCGTTGCGCCTCCGTTGAATCCTGCCCACCTTTGGCGCCGGCTTTCGTGGTCGCCAACGGTGGACGGCAAGATCTTGCCGAACCATCCATTCGACCCCGTGGCACCGAGTATTTCGGCTAATGTTCCCATGATGGTCGGAACGGTGCTCAACGAGTTCGTCAGTGGGATTGATAATCCGGAGCCGGAAGCGCTCACGTTTGACGAATTGAAGAGATTCGCGGCGTATTTTGGCGACGCGGACAAAGTGCTGGACGCTTACCGGCGCTTGGATTCCGAGGCGAATCTATTCGAGACCTTATCGCTGATTGCGGCCGCGCCCGTACGGCGAAGCGCGATCCGTCAAGCCGAGCGGAAAGCGGCTCTCGGCGGAGCACCGACCTACATGTACATATTCGCCTGGCGAACGCCGGTGCTCGATGGCCGTCTGGGCGCGTATCATTCGAGCGATCTTCCGTTTATGTTCGACAATGTCGATCGCTGCGAGACTATGACCGGCGGAACCCCGGAAGCGCACGAACTCGCTTCCCGTATGAGCGACGCCTGGATCAGCTTCGCGCGCAGTGGCGACCCGAACCATCATGGGTTGCCTAAGTGGCCTATGTTCACAGCCAACGAAGCCTACACCATGATCTTCGACAATCAATGCAGAGTGGAGTTGGCGCCAGAGCGGGAAGAACTTCAAACTATCACCGCTTGAACCCGGTACAACACTCCATCAACTTCCTCCACTCCTTCAAAGAATTCCGAAGTGGGCAGACCTCCAAGTCTGCGCGACACGGGAAAACCTTGATATTGGTTGCGGCTCTGCTGCTTTGTGGGGCAGGCCCCCGGCCTGCGGCCGACGCCCTCGTCGGCCCTTCTTGTGTAAACGAAGACCCTCCGGCCCACTATAATCTATCGAGATGATCGCATTTCTTCGCGGAACGCTTCTCGAGAAGCATCCCAACCAAGTCATCGTTGACACGGGCGGAGTGGGCTACGACGTCCTGATTCCGGTCTCTACCTTCTCTTCGCTGCCGAACCCCGGCTCGGAGGTGAGGCTGCGCATCTATACGCACGTTCGCGAAGATGCTTTGTCTCTCTTCGGTTTTCTGACCTCGGAAGAGAAGGTGATGTTCGAGAAGCTGATCTCGGTGAGCGGCATCGGTCCGAAGCTTGCGATCACCGTGCTGTCTGGCCTGGCGACACCCGATCTGGTCGCGGCCATTCGCAACAGCGCGGTTGAACAGCTCGTGCGCATCCCAGGCGTCGGAAAGAAGACGGCGGAACGAATCGTGCTGGAGTTGAAGGACAAGATGGAGGGCGTAAGTGTCGCTGCGACCGCCGGGCAGACGGAAAAGCCGGCAGCGGTGCTCAGCGCGGTGGAACAGGATGTTCTTTCCGCGTTGCTAAACCTCGGTTGCAACCGGGCCGCGGCCGAAGCAGCAGTCCGCAAAGCCAAGAGCGGCGGAACGCCGTCCGAATTCGAGCCATTGTTTCGCAAATCGCTTGAACTGGTTCGCTAATCTTCCGTCACGGCGGGTGCGCTTGCTAACCTAGAACCACATGCGTGAACAGGGAATCGCTTCGCCTGCGGCACTGGAAGGCGAGCGCCAGTTTGAAGCAGCGCTTCGGCCCACGAAATTGGCCGATTTCACTGGACAACCCAAGCTGAAAGAGAATCTCGCCATCGCTATCGAAGCGGCAAACAAACGCGGCGAGGCGATGGATCACGTTCTTCTATATGGCCCGCCAGGTCTCGGCAAGACCACGTTAGCCACCATCATCGCCACTGAACTCGGAGTCGGCCTGGAACAAACGTCCGGTCCGATTTTGCAGAAGAAACTCGACCTGACCGGCGTGCTTACCAATATCAGGCCGCGCCAGGTTTTCTTCATCGATGAAGTACACCGTCTTCTGCCGGACGTCGAAGAAATTCTTTACTCGGCGCTCGAAGACTTTCGCATGGATATCCTGATTGGCACTGGGCCCGGCGCTCGAACGCATTCGATCGCGATCCCCCACTTCACCGCGATCGGCGCGACCACACGCCAAGGACTGGTCAGCGCGCCACTCCGCGGACGCTTCGGTTTGGTGCTGCGACTAAATCACTACGGTATAGAAGAGCTGACAGCGATTGTCCTGCGATCGGCGCACTTGCTGGGAGTAACCGTAGATCCGGATGGCGCAGAAGAGATTGCGCGCCGGAGCCGCGGAACACCGCGCATCGCCAATCGCCTGCTTCGCCGTGTACGCGATTACGCTCAGGTCCGGGCAGAAGGACACGTCGATCTCAAGGTGGCGAATGTAGCGCTCGACTTGCTGGAAGTTGACCGTTTCGGCCTGGATGAGATCGATCAGAAAATCATGCTTACCGTGCTTGAAAAGTATAGCGGCGGTCCGGTAGGCGTGAACACAATCGCCGCTTCCATCGACGAAGAAGCGGACACGATTGAAGAAGTCTACGAGCCCTATTTGATGCAGCTTGGTTTCATCGATCGCACTCCTCGCGGGCGCGTTGGCACCGACAGGGCTTTCGAATACTTCCACATTCCGCGCAAGATGCGCGGCGCGGTGCAGAATCCGCTGTTTTGATAAAGGTCTACCTTTCGCTCGGCTCGAATCTCGGCAACCGCCTCGCCAATTTACACGAAGCCGTGGAGCGCATGGAGCAAGCCGAAATTCACGTCAACCGGCTCTCATCCATTTATGAAACCGAGCCGCTGGATCTCCTCGATCAGCCGTGGTTCCTGAATCAGGCAGCCGAAGTGGAAACCGACCTTGCGCCGTTCGACCTGCTGAAGGTAACGCAAAAGATCGAAAGCGAAATGGGTCGCGAGCGTACCGTACCGAAAGGGCCGCGGCCGGTCGATATCGACATCCTGCTTTATGGCGATGAAGTGATCCAAACGCCTGAACTGGAGATCCCACATCCGCGCATGACCGCTCGAAGGTTTGTTTTGGAACCTCTGGCGGAGCTGGTTCCAGAACTTTGCCATCCAGTCACGCACCAGACGATCGCGGAGATGTTGCCAGCCACGCGAGAGCAGAACATCCGTTGATCAGCCGCCCATCAGCCACTTTTTGTCTCTCGGCGTCATCTTCTCGGCTGCATAGCGCAACACCAGCCGCGGCGCGGTAGAGCGCCAGCCGTCCAGAAATCCTATGACCTCCCGCGGCTTCTTCGGATACGTCTCCTTAAGCAGCCATCCGACGCCCTTCTGCACCATCTCGTCGGGATCGCTGCGCAGAAGTTCGCAGATCTCGAAGATAGTGTCCGTGTTCCTGCCCTGCTTGGCTTCCTGCAGCAACGATACTGCCGCAGCGCGGCGCTTCCAGCGATTCCGTGATTTGGTCCAGGCGTGCAACTTTCCAATCAGCTCCGGGCAATTCGCGATGGACCCTGCCAACAGCCACGCAGCAACACCATCGGTATGCGACCAGTTCTTGACGTAGCGGTCGATCCAGCTCTCGAACATTGCGAATTCCCGGCGGCCGCACTGTTTGGCGAAACGGCGATAGACGTGACAGGCGATCACGCCTTCCTCGAGCTTGCCGCTCTTCCACAGCTCATTCATGAACCGGTCGCGCTCTGCCACGGAGAACTTCTTCACTTCGCGATACACCATTCGGGCGATTTGTTGAATCTCCGGCGACCGGACGCCATAAGGATCCACAGGCTCTTTGAAGAACCACCGAAGCTGATCGGCAAACCCGGGGCTCGTCAAGGCCAACAATTGTGCTCGAGTTGCTTGTAATAGGTCCGGCACGTGGGATCCGGCGTCAGCGAACAGGATATCGTTAATGGCTGGCAGCCAGCGGAGTGGTGTGCGCGGTCACCGAAGGCTCTCTCACCGGCAAGCCAAATCGGGCCGTGAAGTGGAATGTGCTTCCCTTACCTGGCTCACTTTCCACCCAGATGGACCCATGCATTAACTCGGCCAGCCGCGCCGAAATGGTGAGCCCCAATCCGGTGCCCCCATACTTCCGGGTCATCGATCCATCTGCTTGTGAGAAGGCGCGGAAGATAACGTCGCGCTTATCCTGCGGCACGCCGATTCCGGTATCCTTCACCGCGAAATGAAGACAGACCTCTTCGTTCGCAATGCTTTCCACCCCGACCTGCACTTCCACTGCACCCGCAGGCGTGAACTTGACAGCGTTGCCAAGCAGATTCACCAACACCTGGCGCAGACGCATTGCATCGCCCATGATTTCATCCGGCACGCGCGGCGCGATTTCCTGCGAAATCGACAATCCCTTTTGCCGCGCCTGCGACGCAAGCACGCGAACAGTCTCGCGAACGAGTTTGCGCACATCGAAGGCTTCATTCTCGAGTTCCAGCCGGCGCGCTTCGATCTTCGAAAAGTCCAGGACATCGTTCAGCAGATGCAACAACGAATCGGCGGAGTTCCGCGCCGTAATCAGCAAGTCGCGCTGTTCGACCGAAAGGTCCGTGTCAAGCGCCAGCTCGGTCATGCCGATAATGCCGTTCATCGGCGTACGCAGCTCATGGCTCATGTTCGCCAGAAAGCTGCTCTTCGCTTCGTTGGCAGCTTCCGCCATCTTTTTGGCCGACTCGAGTTGCCTCCGCGCATTCACACCCCGTGCGTAGTCTGTGTTCAACTGCCTGCCTTGGATCATCAGAAAGGCGACGTAAATCGTGGTAACAATGGCCATTGCTAAACCTTCGCCGCCAATGTAAAAGCCTGCGGCGATACACGGCACGAGCATTGGAATTATGTGGCAGTTGAGGAGTAAGATCCGTGGGCTCATCGATACCAGTGCGCCCGCCGTGATGCCCAGGACACAGAAGGTTAACAACAGCGAGTTCCAATCCGAATAGCCATAAGCGATGTAGCTGAAACCCGTCATCGCCCCCCAGGCTCCCGCAAAAATGAAAATGCAGGCGGCGAATCCGACTGTCCAACCGCGCGGCGACGACCTGTAGACCTCGTCCTTACGAATTACCAAGAACAGGCGCACAATGCTCGAGGCCATCGTGAGAGCGACAAATGCGGCGGTAATCAGCGGGTGGTCTTTGAAGGAAGTGCCGGCTAGCAAAACGAACTGAACCATCGCCAGGCTGGCCCAGATTCCAGGCAGAGCGCGCCTGGCAAGCTCGGCGTCGCGCTCGGCGTGGGCGTCATCGAGCCCATCCAGACGGTCCCTTGTGTCAGGCACTTCTCAGTCTATCGGCAAGTGATGGAAAAAGCTTGAGTTACACCAAGAAGCTCCAACGGTGCAGCAACTTGCGGCATGGGATCGGAATTCGTAAGAACGAAGCCAAACACCTTATAAAGGGACTCGTCCGGGTAGACGATTCGCGATCATGGCAAGATTTCCGCGTGTTTGCGTATTTTCAATGTTAATGACTTGCCTGGCGTCGGCCGCAGATAACGAAGCCACCATCCGCGCCAACTTCATCAAGCCCTGGATGGAGGCCGTGCAATCCAAGGACCCAGCGAGAGTGGTGACATTCTTCCACCCTCAGGTCCAGGCGTGTATGAACCCACAGAATCGCGAGTACTTCGACTATATCGCAGCAAACGAAACCCGCTTCGAGCGGACGGATTCATATCATGTCACGAGTATCTCGCCCCTCGAAGGGCTGCCGCCCGCGTTGTTACCCGCAGATCAGTTCGTCTATCCGGTCAAGCCTACCTATCAAGTTGAAGTGCAACTTGGAAACACGACTCTGTTCCGATACTTGGCGCAGGCGAAGGGATCTTGGTATGTGGTCTATCCATGCCCCAACGAAAAAGGCATCGCGCTGATTCATGAGCAAATCGCCAAAGGAAAAGAACAGCGGAGGCATGCCGAAGAGCTCGCCTCGGCGATCAAGGATCCGCTACTAGCTGAACTGAAGGATTTGGTCGGCCAGAAGCGGATCATCGACGCCATCAAGCGCTATCGAGAGGCTACTGGAACGGATCTGACGACAGCGAAGATGGTGGTGGACGTAGTTCGATCCGCGCGGTAAATGCCTGACTGGCTCTCACGGAGCTTCAGGAGTGTTACTCTCATATCATCGAGCGTGATTACGTCGCGTTATTTCTGTCTAATCTCGCTGCCTTTTCTTGTTAGCAGCCTTTGCGGCGCCGATCAATGGGTTCGCCTTTCCACACCGCATTTCGAGTTATACACTAGCGCCGGAGAAAAGAAAGGGCGCGAGGCAATCCTATATTTTGAGCAGGTCCGAAGCTTCTTTCTGCAAGCCAGTCAATCGAAGCGCGCGCCGCAGATCCCGATCCGCATCGTTGCCTTTCGCGGTGAAAAGCAATACAAACCGTACACGATTAGCGAAGCCGCTGCAGCGTATTATTCCCGGAGCCGTAGTCACGATTACATCGTCATGGAAGATATTTCCAGCGAGCATTACCCGGTTGCCATCCACGAATATACGCACTTAATGATCGAGCACAGCAATCTTCCGCATATCCCCGTTTGGCTGAACGAAGGCTGGGCCGACCTATACTCGACGCTGAAGCCGGTCGGCAAGAAGGCGGAGATCGGCGATCTGCTGCCCGGGCGCGCGGTTGCCCTGGTTCGATCGCCCCTGATCCCTTTGAATATCCTGACGGCCGTCGATCACAACTCTCCGCTCTATAACGAAAAGAACCGAGCGTCGGTCTTCTATGCAGAGAGCTGGGCGTTAGTACACATGCTGTACTTTACTCCCGCTTACCGGCCGAACTTCGCCAAATTTGTTACGACGATCAGTTCCGGCAAGTCCATGGACGCAACCTGCCAATCCGTCTTTGGAAAGCCGATGTGGCAAGTCGAAGTCGATCTGCGAAATTACATTCAAGGAAGCCGATTCTACAAAGAAACTTACGACATAAAACTGGAAAAATCGGCCGAGGATCCCGATGTCGCGGAAGTAACTCCGTTCGAGTCCGAACTTCTGCTGGCTGATCTCCTGGCTCTCTGCAAGAAGAATGACGAAGCGCGTAAAGCGTACGAGCAACTCGCAAAGAACAATCCCAGCAGGCCCGAAGCGGAAGAGTCTTGGGGATATCTCGCGTGGCAAACGGGCAACGAGAATGAAGCCCGCGAACATTTCGGTCGCGCCGTTGCAAATGGCACCAAGAACGCCGAAATGTGTTTCCACTTCGCGATGTTGCAGCGAGGTCCGGATGCAATCCTGACGCTTCAGAAGGCGTTGGATTTGAAGCCGGACTATTCTGAAGCCCGCTTACAGCTTGGAGTCCTGTTGCTTCGGCAGCGCAGTTACCTGCAAGCGCTCGGTCAATTGCGAGAGATCAAGAGCCTCGACGAAGACAAAGCCCACATACTGTTTTCGGCGCTTGCTTACTCCTATCTGGAGACCGGCGATCTGGTGAAAGCCCGTCAAAACGCCGAGCTGGCAAAGAAGTGGGCGAAGACGCCAGAGGAGATTCAACAGGCTGAGTCCATCATCGACTACGCCGATGCAAGGAAATCAGGCGAAAATGCGCACATCGAAGTGCGCCTTCCTGCCGCGGCGACAGCTCCCCCACAAGCCCCGGCCGCTCCGCAACCACCGTCAAAGGCAAATCGAAATCCGTTCATAACCGCGGACGACAAGATGGCGCGAGTGGAAGGCATCGCGCAGAAACTCGATTGTTCTGGAGACTCGGTCCTGTTCCATGTCCTGGTCGGCCAGACGAACATGGTTTTCGAGATCCCCGACCCGGATCGTGTTCAGATCAAGCATCCCGGCGAGGTCAAACACGATTTTTCTTGTGGCCAGCAGAAACCGTACAAAGTAGTCGTCGACTATGCGGTGCTGGCGGACCCAACAACAGGCTCCGCCGGGATCGTTCGCGGTCTCGAGTTCTAGCCGCAAACCTGACACCGCGTGTCGTATTAGTTTGCTACAGTTGCCGAAGAGGCAACTCATGCGAGCTGACCGTCTGGTTTCCATCCTCCTGCTGCTGCAGGTAAATCGTAGAATCACGGCGAAAGAGCTCGCCAAGCGCCTGGAGGTCTCAGAGCGGACGATCCTTCGCGACATGGATGCTTTAGGCGCGGCAGGAGTGCCGGTGATTTCCGATCGCGGCAATGGCGGCGGCTGGAGCCTGATGGAGGCCTACAAGACGAATCTCACGGGTTTGAATCACGCCGAGATTCAAGCGCTGTTTCTCTCCAAACCTACGCAGCTACTTTCCGATCTCGGGTTACAGCAGGCTTCCGAAGGCGCTCTCATCAAGTTACTCGCTTCCCTGCCTTCCATGTCTCGCCGCGATGCGGAATACGCGCGGCAGCGCATCCATATCGACACGAAGGGTTGGCGCAACTCACCCGAAGATGTATCGGCGCTTCCAGTGTTGCAGGAAGCGATCTGGCAGGAACGCAAGTTGCGATTTCTCTATGAACGGGCCGGTTGCGAAACGACCGAGCGCTTGGCGGATCCCTTAGGCTTGGTCGCGAAGGGCAGCGTTTGGTATCTCGTCGCGACCGTCGACGGCGCTCCACGCACGTACCGCGTATCGCGCGTCCGCGAGCCCCGCGTTACGGAAGAACCTTGTATGCGTCCGGCCGGGTTCGACCTCGCGACTTATTGGAAGCAGTCCGCCGAGGAGTTTCAAGCGAGTTTGCCGCGCTTCTACGCCACGGTCCGGATTGCGCCGGACGCCTCGTCCTGGATGATGTACCCGGGCAGAGCATCGCGCGTCGAACGACGCGATCCGCCGGACGAAAACGGCTGGACCAAGCTTCACCTGCGATTTGACGCCGAGCACGAGGCTTGTCAGTTCGCACTGAGCTTTGGGCCGCACGCCGAAGTACTGGAGCCCGACAGCTTGCGGCAAAAAGTGATCGCAGCGGCAGAAGGAATCTGCCAGCTCTATGCGCAGTCGGCCATCGGTGCAGCAGCCTTTTAAGCTGAATGCCATCTAGTTTTTTCTCTCATACACATAAACATTGACTCTGCTGTTTTGAGGGCGGACTTTCGAGTGCGCAGCCGGCCTTCCAGCCGGCTTGGCCCCCAATGGAAACGAGCCGGTGGTCTCTTAAGCGGGCGTGACCACTTTCGGAATGCGATCAGTGACAGCAGGCAGCGCCGGAAAATCCGTATAAGGCGCGGTCTGATACCAATAGCAGACCGAGAAGAAATTATCGCCGCGATCATTGGCGTGACCGTGTTCCATCGTATGTTTCATGTACCGCTGGAAAGTGACAGGATTGTCGCCATGCCAGCGATAACAGCAGTAGCGCCCGCCGGTGTGTTCCGCCGCAGCGATGAATGGCGCGCCATATTGGCTATGCGCGAACGGCGCGGCGCCGTCGCGTCCACCGAAGTCCCAACTTCCCAGGAAATAATCTTCTGAGCCAGTGCCGTTAATTACCGGCTTCGACTCGTCATCGACGAAGATCATGTCGTCGCCTTCGCCCCACCAGCCTTCAGCGTTCTGGAGCACACCGAGCGTGACGCCCATCAGGTGGCCCCGGCCTCGCGTTTCCCCGTACACGTAGTTCTGCTTCCCATCCAGATTGGTCTTTGGCCCATCGGTCTTGATCGCCGTGCAAGGAGCCGACTGTCGGTATTGCGCGTGAAAGTACAGAGCGTCCGCGGGGAGCGCGGTCACGGTTTGATAGTCGATGTTGGAATAGAACGCGCCCACTGGCTGCTTGCCTTCGTTGGTGACGGTGAATCGCGCCGACTTTCGGTAAGGCATGGCGAAGTAACAGTTGAGCGACTTGCCTGGCGAGCATGCCAGATACTCCGATTGGTAGATTACATACTGCGCGAGATTGAGCCCGAAGAAATCGCCGATGGGCGCTTCGATGCTTGGTTTCTCGTTGCCATCCCAATATCCGCGCAAGACGATCTCCTTCAAATGCAGCGGGCTCTGCGCCGCGATGGTAAACCAGATATGCGTAATCACGCCCGGCCCGGTTGCCTGAAATACCTCACGCGTGTTGCCGGACGGAATTAGCCAGGCATCGCGATTACCTCCCGTCGTATCGAAGCTCGATTGCTTCAACGATTTGTAATCCAGAGCGCGGGCATAGCTCGGAAGATACCGATGATCCGCGCTCGCTGGCGACTGCGACTGACCCTGTGGCGCCCCGGCAGCGGCCAAACCTGACGCGGCCATCAAGCGCTGCAGAAATCCGCGACGTCCGTTTGTTGTTTTCGACATTTGATCCAGCCTATCACCGTCACGGTAAAATAGGACTTGCCCCTGAAACTCTATTTCGGGAGTTGTGTCCGTAGCTGTTTGCCGTTTGCGGCGGCAATGTGCGCCCTTGCGGCCGCGCCGAATTTCTCGCTGTTGGATGCGAGTGGCAAGAGTCACGACGGAAGTGAGTTGGCACAGCACAGAGCCACTGTCTTCCTCTTCGTAGCTACGGACTGTCCGAACTCCAACACCTACGCGCCCATCATGGCCCGTTTGTATAGGGAATACTCTCCGCGGGGAATCGCATTTTTCAACGTCTACTCCGATCCGTCCGAGAGCGCCGATACAATTCGAAAACACGACTCGGAATTCGGAGTTCCCTTCCCCGGATTGCTTGATCCGCAGCAAGCCTTGGCGCGTCAGACCGGGGCCCGGTCCACGCCCGAGGCAATTGTCCTGGCGCCAGACGGCCGTCAACTTTATCGCGGCCGAGTCGATAATCGCTTCGTCGCTCTCGGCAAAACACGTTTCTCGCCAACAGAAGATGACCTACGAGAGGCGTTAGAAGCAATTCTGCAAAACAAACCTGTTCCGCATCCGGTGACCAAAGTTCTCGGCTGCGCTATTCCTGGAGTCAACTAATGCGACTTTCCATCTCTCTGACCACATCGGCCGTCCTGAGCGCCGCATTTCTATTCGCTGGAAACACCGATCAGTCCACGGGCGTGCCCACGTTCAATAAGGACATCGCGCCTATTCTGTACAAGAATTGCTCAAACTGCCATCGCCCCGGCGAAGTCGCGCCTTTTTCTTTGTTGTCCTACCAGGACGCGGCGAAACGTGCAAAGCAGCTTGCGGCCATTACGCAAGCTCATGTGATGCCGCCGTGGAAGGCTGCCAAGGGGTACGGAGATTTCAAGGATGAGCGCACGTTGACCGATCAGCAGATCGCCGCGATCCGCAACTGGGCCGATCATGGCGCGCCCGAGGGCGATGCTGCGCAAAAGCCCGTCCTGCCGAAATTCCCGGACGGCTGGCTGGGCGGTCAGCCCGACCAGGTCTTCAAGATGACCAAACCGTTCACAGTCCCCAGCGAAGGCGCGGATGTGTTCCGCTGCTTTGTCATTCCGACTAACGCGCAGGGAGACGAGTACATCAAGATGACCGAGTTCCGAGCGGGCAACGCCAAAATCGTTCACCATGCGATCCTTTTCCTCGACAGCACGCATGAAGGCCGTAAGAAAGAAAGCGCGCCCGGAGAGGGTTACGACTGCGTGGGCGGACCTGGGCTCGACATTACCGGCGCACTCGGAGGGTGGGCGCCGGGAGCGCAGCCTGCCCCGCTGGGACAGGGCCTTGCGCAGATCGTGAAGAAGGACTCCGATGTCATCCTGCAAATCCACTATCATCTCGACGGAAAGCCGGAAACGGATCAATCCAGCTTCGGACTCACGCTCTCCAAAGAGCCGCCGACCAAGGGCATGACGCTTTTTGTGCTCGGCAATCAGAAGATTGACATCCCCGCGGGCGACAGCCACTATCTTGTGAAAGCCTCCGGCGTGCTTCCGATGGACGCCGAGGCGATCTCGATCTTCCCGCATGCACATTACTTGTGCAAGGACATGAAAGTGACCGCACAGTTACCCGACGGCAGCACGAAATCGTTGATCTGGATCAAGGATTGGGACTTCAACTGGCAGGGCTCTTACCGGTATTCCAGCCCGGTGAAACTCCCTAGGGGCACCAAGCTCAGCATGGAGTACGTTTACGACAACTCCGCCTCGAACCCGCACAATCCGAGTAATCCGCCGCAAGAAGTGAAGTTCGGCGAGCAGACCACGAACGAAATGGCGTTCGCCTTCGTCTCTCTGACTCTCGATAGCGTGGATCAGGTAGCCGAGTTTCGCCGCGGCACACGGGCGGAGTTTATCGCCTCCATGATCGAGAATGGCGTCGATGGCGATTCACTGCCACCGGAAGCTGCGGGGCGCTTGAAGATGCTGTTCAATGCCTTCGACAAGAACCACAACGGCAAGATCGACGCCGACGAGCGTGACGCGATGGTTCAGTTCTTGATCAAGCAGAGTGCCCAACAAGAGAAACAGGAACACTAATCCTGCGCAGAACTAGGGATGCCGGTGTAGTACGTGGGTAGCGATGTCCGGCCAGAATTCGCGGAACACGTTGGTCAGGGCATCGCGCCCGATTGCGAAGCCGTACTTCACGCCGAGTGATCCGATAGTCCGGTCGGAACTCGGATAGTAAGAAGTCGAAATGCCCTGCGCCATGGCGCGCCCAAGAATCTCGGGCGTATTAAAAGTATTGTGCCCGTGATAGTCCGGCGTGATCAGAACGCGAGAAGCCGCGTAGATTCCGCGCTTCCAAAACCCGCCCTCGCCTCTTGCATAGTAGCGTTCGTCCACATGGAACACTGTGGGCAGCGCAAAGATCACCAGGTAATTGCCGTCTGTCTTATCGAGAAACCCGCGCCAATAGTATCGCCCGTAACCTTTGAGTCCCTCCCCAAGCTTAGGGTGCGCATCGGACCACTCCGCCAAGGCCGAAGTAAAGCCAACGAAGACGAAGGACGAATAGTCGAAGCTGTTCTGAGTGGCAATTTTGAATGCCTGCTTGGGCGTAGGTGGAGGAGGAATCGTGCCCGCACTCACGGCCCGATAGTTGGGCATGATGCCAAGGATCCGCTTGGGCTGCTGTTTGGAAGCGGGAGCGTCGCTTTGCTCCTGGTTTTGCACGGCGGGAGTTCGCGCTCGGCTCGATTGGCTTGGCGATTGACCGTCTTCCTCGATAGGCTGCGATACAGCGGGTGTTTCGCACGCCGGTAAATCGCTCTGTTGAGCGGACGCAAGAAATGCTGTCCCGACTAGCAAGAACAGAAAAAAAAGACGCAAATAGCCTCCAACACGGTGTCCATGGATTTGTTTCGGCGAGAATCTTCTAGATCCAGGATAGTACGGCCCTGTTCTGTACCCAAAACACCCGATGTTCCGGCGGGTGGATGCTAACATGAGATGAATGCCTGCTACACAAGAAGCGGGGGTGTTTGACGAATCAGAACTGGTAGCTAGAGCTCGCGGGGGCGACCTCGGCGCCTATAGCGAGTTGGTAAACCAGTATTCTCCAAAAATCTTTCGCCTGGCTAAGCACATCACTCAAAATGACGAGGATGCCGAGGACGTCCTGCAGGAGACTTTTCTTAAGGGTTTTGAGCATCTTTCGGGGTTCCAGGGACAGTCTAAATTCTATACCTGGATCGTACGTATCGCCGTAAACGAGTCCCTGATGAAGCTCCGGAAGCGGAAATCGGACCGTACCGTGCCGCTCGACGAACCGGTCGATACAGGAGAAGACACCGTAGTTCGGGAGATCGCCGTCTGGGAAGAAAACCCGGAACAGCAGTACGGCCGGGACGAGTTAGGTAATATTCTTGACGAAGCTATACAAAGTTTACGGCCTGCTTTCCGAACCGTTTTCGTGTTGAGAGACATCGAAGAGCTGAGTACGGAAGAGACGGCGGAAACGTTGGGGATATCAGTTCCAGCGGTAAAGAGCCGGCTGCTACGTGCGCGTCTGCAGCTTCGCGAGAAGCTCACGCGCTTCTTTAAACGGAAAGGGGACGACGTGTTTGCTTACCTGTAAGGAATTTCTGCAGGAGCTGAATGATTATCTGGACTCGACCGTGGACGTCGAAGTCCGCCGCCGGATTGAGACTCATATTACCGAATGCCCGAATTGTTTCGTCATTCTGGATACCTGCCAGAAGACGATCCAGGTCTACAAAGGTATGAAGCCTCAAGTTCTCCCCCAAGACGTGCAGGATCGGCTCATGAAGGCTGTGGAACGGAAGATCGCAGCTAAAAAGCCGGCCACGCCGCCTTGCTAAGAACCCGCCGACAACGATAAGACTCGCGACGCTTCCAGACTGGCTGGATTGAAGCCATGAATACGTAAAGCGTCGCGCACCTCATCTACCCGAGAAGAATACGCTGGAAACTCCACCGTGACCTGAGCTGGACGATGGTGCAATTGTGGGTTTACGGGGAAATCGAGATGAGCCAACGCATCGAGCAGTTCTTCAAGAAGCTTGGGCTCGACTGAAATTAACAAGGAAAGCAACTCACCTTGGGTTCCGAAAAGAGCGGGCTCACCGCTCGTCTCTATGGGACGCTTCATTTAAGAGATTCCTCTCCGGCGACCCGGCCCCAATAAAAATCCCCTGGGCGAAGTGCTCAGGGGGTTTGAGTTTCGTGAAGACCGACTCACCTTTAGCACTTTTTATCGTGGTTGCAATTAGCGAGCCCCACCTCGCGGTGAGACCTAAATCAATCCACGTTCGATTACAGGATACCACCGGGCCCGTACGAACGCAATAGCCATCTGTTCTCGATTGAATAATCAATGAGTTTGCTGACTCAAAATCTGGTTAGGACGCCCGTTTTCTGGCAAGCTCCTCACGCATCGTTAGCGGCGCTAGCTCCCGGTCGAGAATGGCTGACATCACTTCTTCCGCAGCCATTCGCGGCGTAAACGCGCCCTTAGCGACCTCTTCCATCGTGACGACCAGGTACTGCATCATTTCGATATCATTCATAGTTTTCTCAAGTCCCTCTCTTGAAGGCGTGGCCCGACGTAGTTTTAGACCGTCATTCAGTTGATCCGTTTCCTCGTTGGAAGGCCGAACTAGTACTGCCCGTTCCGTTGTGATCCATCTTACTTTCGCGCGGAACATCACAACAAGAGTACTTCGTGACCAAACTGAGCTTCCGGCCATCGGCTTCTGTTCTGGAAGTGGACTACTATTCCGTTCTATCCGGGGCGGTATGGAACTGGGGCTACATTTCTCCATAGCGCAGGTAGACGCGCCTCCGACGAACGCTCGGTATGCCCCGGTGGGGCTAACCCTTCAAATGAACGGGCTAATGCGGACTCTTTAACCCGATTAGAGAATTGTTGACGCGACACCTTCCTGCTAATCTGCTACTGCCCGGAGGCTTACTATGTCGCGCGCATCCAGATATCTAACCATTTCCCTGCTATTGCTCTCCGCAGTCGTCGCAAATGCCAATCCACTTGTGTGGACTTTCCAAAATGTGACCTTCGGGAATAGCTCTACCGCTACGCTCAGCGGATCGTTTACATTCGATGCAGACACCGGCACTTACAGCAATATCAATATCACTATCGTGGCAGGCGCGATGGGCGCTGGCGTTCAGGGTGGCACATATCAATTTCTCGATCCGTCGGCCGTCAGCGATGCAACCGTGCTGCGCGCAACGGTAAATTCTAATTTTCTTGACGGAGAGCCGGTGCTGTTTTTCTTCTTTGCTACACCTCTGACGAATGCCGGCGGTACAGTGAATTTAGCCTCAACGTCAAGCACTTTCACTTGCAGCGGGGCTCTTTGCCCTAGTCTCAAAACTCCAGGCGTCGACGGAGGTCCACCGAATGTCAGTATCGCTGGCGATGTGAATAGCCCCGTAGCATTGACA
>Ga0335069_10007571_pt1 | contig 15655 bp, 22 predicted proteins | sample Lox_Sample_11_FD_206714 | JGI IMG/M metagenome (GOLD analysis project Ga0335069, IMG submission 206714) | Soil microbial communities from Loxahatchee National Wildlife Refuge, Florida, United States - Lox_Sample_1.1 | ecosystem: Environmental > Terrestrial > Soil > Wetlands | place: USA... | reverse complement strand
AAGGATGTGTCGATCATTAACAGAAACCTCCCGAAGTATCTGCGCTACTACAATGAGAAGCGCCATCATTTCGGTCTTAATCTACAAACACCGCTCCAAGTGATGCAAAGCTATTGATTAGATGACGTGATCGTTCCATTGACATTTACCCTAAAGGATCTACTCTCCTCTTTAGTTCCGATAGGGTTAAAAGGATAATCGCGATGATGAGGAAGATTTTCTACGCACTATGTGGACTATTGTTGGCACCAACACTCGCATTCGCTCAAGTTCCGAGAGTCGGTGACCTTTGGAGGCCGGTACCGCCGATGATCGAGTGCACGGGCAAGGACGCTGTCCTAGAAATAGGCACAGTAGCCATCGATCCCACCGGGGTGGGAATGAAAACCAAGGTCGGGAATCTGACGAAAGCGAACGTCTGCTGGAGAATGATTGAATTCGGAGACGACGCATTATTCACCGTTACCGAAGTCAATAGTCTGGCGGATGGCGATCGAAAGCTCTTCAATTACCTTTGCCAGCCCTTCGACGGGTTTGAGATCACTGCGACTCTGGATGGGAAGGAACACTATTTCCTTTTCGTCAACAATCTTGATGCTTCGAAGAAATGTCCGCAATCGGCCTGAGTTGCGGTTCGACGAGGAGAAGCAACCCCGAGAGGAGGTATCGAGGCGCGTCTGCACAGGATCGCGCCTCCTCAATTTTATTAAGGAATGAGTGAATTGCTGATTTGATTTCTTAATATAAAAACAGTAAGCAGCCCAGGGGGGGCTGCTTCTGAGTTTCGACTTTGAACAGGCCGGAATTTCTCCGCTATTGTCGATGATGACCGTGACGGTGGCGGTTCTGATGAACCGCCGCTTCAGGCGGGGAAATCGCTGGTATCGGTGGTGCCACCGAGGACTCCTCCTGGATGACGTAGAACCTGGCCAGCGCATTTCCGCCGCAGGCTTGCGCCCGCGAAGAGATGCCTAGCAGACACGCTAATACGAATAATACGAACGTGACTTTCGTCATTTCCCACTCCTCGATTTTTGGAAGACCCACGTAAGGCCACTAGGGGACATTGTAACACTATTAAGAAATATGCCAAGTCTGATATCTGTTTTTTGCGCAGAGAAGTGCAACTTATCAGCCAAGCCCATTGAAACACTTGACAATGATCCTCTTATAGAGTATAAAGGCATCGGTTAGCTACAACCAGCCGCTGGAGCTGATCCAGCTCTCATCAGGGAGTAGGAAAATGAAGACCAGGACCATCGTGTTTTGCTTGGGAATCGGATTCGCGTCCCTTTCCGTCGCAGCCCACGCTGACGTCACTGTCGGGGGCCAGAAGTTCAAGACGTGCTCGGCGATCGCAGGTGGATGCTCGCGCTTCTTCACGGGATCGGCGATGAAGCAGGCCCTGTGCGAGCAGGCCCGTGTTCACTGCATGCAAACCGGGACCTGGATCGGATTTGACTCCAACAACAAGAACTACCCAGGCACCCTTGACAAGCAATAGCGGCCGAGGTCGGCGTGTGAGAGGGCGTCCTACGGGGCGCCCTTCTTTTTTTGTAGACAGATTTTTCACTTGCGCACCAAACACAAGATCTGGTTGGCGTGTGTGGGAAGGAAGAAGCGTTTGGTTTTCTCATTCCATACCAACTTGTTTACAATACGTTCGCTGGCTTGAAAAAACGATTTTTGAAAACCAAGAGTTGGATCGAGCCCATACACGCGTCCGTCGTTGGAACCGATCCATATTGATCCATCAATGAACGTGGGAGAACAGAAGATGCGTCCTTTTGTTGCGAACGACCACATATCTTCACCGGTATCAAGATTGATTGCATAGAGTTTCTTATCAAGCGATGAGAAATAGAGGACACGGTCGTGTATGATCGGTGTCGAGTGTATATTGATAGTAGAATCTTTTGCAAATACGGGAGAACCATCGAACGCAAACAGTGCGTACAATGTTCCGTCAGATGAACCAAAACAAATTAGGCGTCGGAGCGTGTCATAGACAAAAGAACCATATATAGGTCCTTCTGTTCCGTACTGCCATCGCAATGCGCCAGACGAAGCGTCGTATGCATGGATGATGCCATCACTATCCCCGATAACAACAAGATCTTCTCTGCCGATAAAAAGCGGGGAACTTTGCACAGCTGCACGGATAGGTGAACGCCAGCGCTGCATACCGGTCTTTGCATCGAGAGCAACGAGACAACCCTGCTTACCGAGTAAACCGAATTCCATGCCAATGTAAATGACCCCCTGCTTTGTGTTAAGTGCAGGCGAAGACCGTACCCAATCCGCGCCAGAATATTCCCAGCGCTTGCCGCCAGTTGCCGCATCAAGGGCATACACCGACCCATCACTCGCACCAAAGTAAAGAATTCCCTTATGTAGCAATGGCGAAGAGAATATGGAATTTGTCTCGCCACCTTTTTTGATCGTATAGGTCCAATCAATACTGCCATCGGACTGTTTCAATGCATAAAAAATACCATTATCAGCGCCGAAGTATATACGCTGATCGTCTATCACAGGGGCAGACTTTTCTAAGACAATGTTATAGAGCGGATTCGGTGCTTGAAATCGCCAAAGTGTCTCAAACGCGTCGAGGTTCTCTTCGGATTTTACCTTTTCCATGGGAAGTCCGAAGTCTTGCAATGTAAATAGATGTTTTATCCGAATGTCAGGTGCGAGGGGAAAGCGATAGGTAGAAATGTCTCGGAAAGCAGTTAGGACAAAAATATCTGATACGTGCGCATTCACATCCGAGAGTATCTTCAGTTGTTTATCAAACGTCGATCCGGAATGGATGAGATCGTCAACGAGAATAATTGGATTACCATTGAGTGTTCCTTCAATTTGCCGCAGCATGCCCTGTCGTTTCCGCGACTTGCGTGTATAGACGCCATTCACCGGTGTGCCGCGCTGTACTCCCTTCATAACGATGGCTGCGACGAGTGATATAGCTGCTGTTTCCATACCGCATACTTGAAATGGGTAGTGCGAAGCATAGTGTTCCCAGAAGATTTCGGCATATCGATCAAGCCATTTCGGCTGTAACAGAAGAGACCGAAAATCAAAAAGCCAATCGACAGGACTCCGCTCGTCTCCACCTATGATACGAATATCTTGAGTTCGATACTTCACCACTTGCGATGCAATCGCTTCGCGCAAATCCTTATATCTATCAATACCGTGTTTGCTCACCATACCGCTACTGTATAGACAGGTTGTTCCTCCTCAGGATCTATATCCAACAAGTCGATTATTTTTTGATCAAAAAACCCCATAATCGGGCGAGCATTAGAGCCGGACGCAGTCGCAGATAAAAGCAAATTCTGTGCCATGTGACCCGCTTCAAGTAATGCGAGCAGATAAGCGAAATCCCCATACTTGGCTCCCGTGCGTTTCCATACACTGGTAAATACGACTAACGTCCCATAGGCAAGTTCTACCGGTTGTTCACGAATGAGGCTTTGCATATCGCCTTCAAATCTCGAAAGTATTTCAAGTCGGTGTGCTGTGGGGTCGTAGTGAATAACCGATGGAGGATAACCTTCGAGCGCCTTGGTGACCATGTACACCTCGACTGGATAAAAATTACCACCGGAGGGATACTGTCGTCGTGAAGATTCCTTGTGGCGCTTAAGCGAATTACCAAATAAAGTCGATATTCTTTGCACTGAGAAGGGGAGTATGGATTCCTTTTCGGTCGGGGATTTTCTTTTGTTAATCGTGTCTGAGAACGGCATAGAAAGGTGCTCGGGAGACGGCAGTGTGATGTGTGGCATCCGAGGATATACTTTATGTGCGCCAGTTGGTGCCTCGCCGATATTCGCCGTTGCACCACGTCTGGTGGCGAGTGTCTGCCGTAGATCGGCGTGGAGGTGTGAGAGGAATAACATATGCATTTACCAGAAGGGATGAGGGCTATCCACAAATACTTCACCTCGCGGACTATAACCAAATTTCAAGGGAATATTTTTAAGACGCGCACCACCCTCGTGTCTCGGTGATTCAGAGAGATGAGTAGGTTGCATATCGGGCATTACGACCATTTCGACACACCACCTCGTTGGGTTCATTGCTGAAATTCCAAGATCAACAGATGCGCATTCGTAGTTATTTTCTCGACACCAAGCTAGAAGTCGAGCAAAGTGTTCTTCAGACGTATCTTTTTCCCACTCCTCAATTTTGCGTGTTGCTACCTTGCCCTGGATAAGAAATGTCAGCTTCGAAGCGTTTTGTGGATCGCCCCAATAGTAGATTCTGTCTGTGTGACCTATATCCTCTACCTTTTGGGGAATAGTGATCTTAGCGCGAGCGGCGGAAGAACGGTACATTATCCGCGTGCGTAACGCTTCCAAAAGTGCTTTTTCAAGCGCATGGGGAAGAGAGCGATGTGCTTTCAGGCCGAATGTGAATCGGGGCGCTATACCTGATTGATCCTCGACGAGAACGCATATGGCGTGCGTTGGAGCGTCGGTCAGCATCTGTATCGCGTGCACCTTAAGCATGTACCGCTCACATTTTTTGATGAGCTTATCGAGCGATCGGTTTTCGTTTCGCACGACATCGACTGGAATACGAGGGAGCCTAAGTTGATTGAGCCACATGATCATATATGCATCGTGTTCTATCACCTCAAGCATCCCGGCAAGTCGTGCACCGAGTTGCGTAGGCCATGTTGCAATTCCGATGGTGGATTGTCGGCGTATTAAAGGCTCTCTCGTTACATTTTGTAGGGGATTAATACTCAATGCCACTATCTGAGCAGGCAAATAGATTGGCTTATTTGTTATGAGCGATGTACCGCGGGTCCATAGGTATGAAGCTTCTTTGCTGAGTTGTAATGCGGTGTCCTTCTGGCGTTGTTTTTTTGAGAAACCAGTGAATTTCTCTGGTGCGATGAAAGCACCATACCGTCCGATACCCTCGACCGTTTCCCTCTTCGTTGAGCGCAAATAATCTTGTTGGGTATTGAGCAAGTAGCGCTCTAAACCTTCTGCGAGCGAGGCCGTAAAAGCATCACTATCATTCTCGGATGAGATACCACCACTTATATTCTCCCAAGGATCGTTACATACAGCATTCCAGATTTGTATACGCGGCTCGTCCGGCAATATCGTCATGTGATCAAAGGATTTGATCACACCTTTTTCCTGCAGCTGGATTGCAGTAGCGTAGGTATCTGTCAGTTCGACTCGTCCAAAAGGAATAAGCCTCACTGGATACATTGTAACCATACCCAATCGACGCTCAATAAACTCTATGAATGACCGAATCGCATCATTTTTACGATCTTTCCGGACTCGCGCCAGATATTCCGCATAGGGGATCGCATCGAAAATCATGAGATAGATAGTATCAAATGCTGAACTTATTGAAAAACCTCAAAAATTGAGCCTGTCTTATCCACATATTCACGCGTGCTGGTTTTGACGCTTGCTGATATGGGCTATAATCCACGTATGGTACTAGTCCACGGTTCATATTCCAGAACTCGCGATATCGTCAAAGCGACTCTCGCTGTGGTAATGGTAGCTGTAGGATTCTTTATCGTGTTATTTTTCTCATCCAAGAGCATTTCCTTTGTTGCAACCATCACCGGCGCGAAGATTGCACATGCAGAAGCCCCGACTGGTGATTCAGATGGTGGATGCGATGGTCCTGGTGACGGTGATGATGGTGGTGACTGCAGTGGTGCCAGTGGCGCCTCCTGTGGTGATGGTGGTGACTCATAATCTATGAACACCTTGAATAGTGTAAGCTTACGTACTCTGCTTGGTTTACTGTGCGCTGGTCTCCTGCTCGGCGCCGTTGCCTATGCCTTCTACGCAGTATCGATAGGAGTATTGAGCAACCCGTTCTCTCGGTCTCAAGACTATTCAACAATAACGCCGACACAGTTTCTTCTTCAAAACAATACTAGTTTCGCCACCGGATACCAAGACCTTCATTCCGGCGATTTTTCCAACGGAAAGCAAGCTCTTTCTGAAGCCCTGAATCAGGTTACGGATTCGACCCAAAAATACATCGTAGAATTCAATTTGGTGTATGCAGATGAGCAACTCGGTGACTATTCTGACGCTATCAGTCTTGACAAAGATATTGTAGCGAATACCTCAAATTGGCCAATCATGCAGGCCTATGCGCTACAGGAGCTCGGGACTATCCATTATGACAATTTACAGGATAACTCGATAACAAAGGAAATATTCACGGGAGATCCCTACAGCTCCTTCTATAGTGCAACATCCTCCCCTGAAAAAGCATATGAGAATCTAGATGCTTATGCAGCAAGTATCTACCCACTCGGGATTGTAGAGTCTCGTCTTGCAATGGCTTACGTTGGAGAATTGCGAGACGATCTCCATTATGCGACATCGACATTGCAAGGTGCAGCAAAAGTCAATCAAATCAAGCAGGCTGTAAGGGCCGCGAATGCCTACATTGACAGCGTAAAAGATGACCCCGTGGCGAGTATCGACACATCCACGGTATACGCTTACAACGGTGCGGCGCTTGCCGATCTTGCCGTAGCCGGAGCCGCAGATCCGCAGCAAGCGGAAGACGCGTTTAAATCTGCGATCCAATTCACAGCAGCACGAGGTTTGCCGCCCGGAGAGTCAACCAACGTTATGTATGCAGTCTTTCTACAAAGTATGTACGGCAAGAGCCGCATCGCTGATATCGATCAGGTCCTTGCACCATTTTCATCTAGTAGTCCAACCAGTACCAAGCCTGCTGCACAAAATTTCCTAATTTCTGTGCGTGCAGACCCTCTGGAGATTTTTTGGCACAAGCCAATCATAAAGTTGGCCAACATTGACCCATCATTCAAAGATTATTTAATCTCGATTGGGTGGCAAGCGAGTGACTTCGGTACATAATAACGGACAACGGATTCTATGAGTTTTATTATGAAGCGAAAGTCATCATTAATGCTCGTTGCAGTCACTGTTGTACTGACCTCCTTCTTTATATACGCCACACCACTGAGATATAAAGTGCCGCCTCCTCCGGTGCATGAAGTCGATGCGAAAGATATTTATGCAGCAATGCAGAAAAATCCGAACGGCTACCTTTTTATCGATGTTCGAGACGTCAGTGTCTATCAAGCTGCACACGCCGCTGGTGCTATCAACATTCCGATAGCAAGTTTGGTAACCGAACACTACCTATTACCGAAGACAGGTAAGCAGATCGTCTTGATCTGCACCACAGGTCAATTAGCAACGGTGGCATATGGCTACCTTCAAATGTGGGGCTTTACTAATCTCATCCATATCACCGGAGGATTCTCAACTTGGGCAATTGAAGGTTTGCCGATGGAGGGAACCAGTGTAGTAAATGGCGTAGATACGGCACCTATGGTACCTGACGGCCAGAATTGATAGCCCATGAAGGTCTCGAGAAGGATAGTACAGCATCTCAAGTACTTCATTCGTTCGAGAAATCTCCAGCCCGCTATTATATATAGTTCGGTCTCTATTTTTACAGCCTTGTACTTCCTCGTAGGGGGACCGTACACAAATCCTGTAAAAGTCTTCTTCACTGACGTGAAAGAAGACGTAATGTATACATTCTTTCCTTCTGCGGAACGCGCGTATGACTATGGAGATGTGCACCTGAATCCAAATGACCCGAGCGATTATGATATAGCGCGAGCCGAATTTTTCTTCAATCAAGCACGAAAAATCGATCCGAATCTTCCTTACGTGTACCATCAGCTTGCTCGAATCGCATTTCTAAACAGTGATTTTCTCAGAGCGATGTCACTGATCAATACGCAGATTCAAAATCAGGGTGACAATACCCCATCTTCCTTTTATGTTCGTGGGCTTATCGAGGGGTATATGGGCAATTATGCAGACGCAGAGAATGATTACGCACATTTCTTAAAACTCGAACCCAATAATTGGGCTGGAGCGAATGATTACGCATGGGTTTTACTCAAAGACAACAAACCTGCGCTCGCGGCACAGGTAACATCGGAAGCGTTGAAGCTTGATCCTAACAATCCATGGCTTCTCAATAGCAACGCGACCGCCCTGTATGAGATAGGGGACATCGCCGATGCGAAAGCTATCATCGAGCGAGCATCAGCCGCTGTGCAGACGCTTACACCGAGCCAATGGTCGTATGCGTATCCGGGCAACAATCCTGATATAGCAGCTGATGGTGTCGCATCGTTCCAAGAAGCCGTTGCCGACAATATGCACAGAATACTCCCAGCGACCACTACCACATCGCATTAATGCGGTACACTGAGAAGGTATGAATACAAAACGCCACCCGCATCGCTACGCACAATGGTTCTCTCGGGAGAATAAATCCCTCGTCCCGCTACTCCTCGTCGCTGTGCTCGCAGTTGGTTCCATCGCTCTCACGGCACACTCCACCACTGGTTCCAACTCACCCGAGGTGAAGTTCACCGATGCCTCGCCCAGTGGTCTCGCGATTGTTCCTGCCTCCGGCGCGAGTGTTCCGAGTGTTCCTGATTGCCCATACGGTGGTTCCTGGCCAAACTGCAACCCTGCGCCGTCTTGTGGGTTTTGGTGGAACCCGTGTGCACCAGCTCCGGCCCCTGCCCCAGCACCTGCTCCCGCTCCAGCACCTGCTCCTGCACCCGCACCCGCACCTGCACCTGCTCCTGCTCCTGCTCCTGCTCCTGCACCCGCCCCTGCCCCTGCACCAGCTCCTAAACCTACACCTACACCTGCACCTGCAAAAAGTGGAGGTGGAGGCGGTGGAAGTAAATTTGTACCAGCCCAAGCGGATGAGAAATTATTACAAGCAATCCACGCATCCGAGAACCCGCAATCTGCACCAGCAGTGTGCTACCCCGGGCCTACCACGTATGTATGCACATGGGATGGCATTGCTCAGACAAATGGTTGCTATACTAGCGTTATCGATACCTGTCAGTACGGTTGCTTTGCAGTCTCAGGCATACACAACAATATCGTCACCGTAGGTTCCTCCAAGGTTAACGTTGGAAATCTGGTGTGCGCCTTAAGCCCATACGTCGTCGCTTTCTTGGTCAAACCAACCCTCGTGTTGCCCTACGGGACAACCACCGTTACATGGAGTACGCAGAACGTAACAAACTGTACGGTAACAGGCTCCAATGGAGACTCCTGGACAGGCGTGAGTGGTTCGAAGACGTCGGGACCTATAACGGCTCAGACGATCTATACCCTCCATTGCAGCATCAATCCGGGAGCGTTCATTATTTCGCGAGTGGTGAACCCTAGTGGGACCCCTGCAACCTGGACGGATCAGCAGGCAACGGTAAATGTTGTACCGGCAGCGCAATATCAATAATAATTGCATGGAGCCTGGACCAAGCCTCTTTCGTAGAAGTATACAAACAGCAGGTGTCGTTGCTGCTTGTATCTTATGTATGTCACCTTCACTTGCTGTGGCACAATCGAACAATAGTTCGCTTTCGAGTGCACTTTCAGCGACGATACGAGCAGCCATCATGCAAGATCCGCGTTCGGCGACTCTATCGGCGACTCAGATAGATTCGATGGTCGCAGCGCTTTCAGCGAAGGCGCAAACGCAGGGGCTCACCGTGCAAGACATCGCGTATCAACCAGGTACGAGAGGCATTACCGTTCCGAATACAGGAGTGGGCGCACCCACTGTCGACACCTGTGCGGGATCGTCGTGGTGCGAGATAGGAGCCTATCTCGGTAGCGGCGTAGTTCGTAATCCCTTCTATGCAGCATTCTGGGTGCTCTCACTTATGCTTATGGTGATAATTTTGCACATGCGCAAGAATCCACACCAGGTAATCCCACAAAACACAAAGGCCGGAGCTTAGTTGCATTTCTGCTGCGAGCTGCGTATACTGCCCCCACGTCCTGCCTCGCATAAGGCTCGCAGGACCCCTATGTCCCACCTATTGATGTGCCGATTCGGCAGTTGGGACCACTAGAAAGAGGCTTACAGCCCCGCTCTAGTGCGGGTTTTTGTTTTAAATTCTGAAACACTATGAAATTTATGCTCGGTACAAAAGGGAAAATGACCCAAGTCTTTGATGAGAAAGGGGTGGTTTCTGCTGCGACAATCATCAACGCAGGTCCTTTGACCGTCACACAGGTAAAGACTACTGAGAAGGATGGTTACGTTGGAGTGCAGGTCGGATACGGTGTGATGAAAGAGAATAAAGTAAACAAGCCCCAGCACGAAAAACCGTTTCGGCACGTGCGCGAATTTGGGCGTGGCTTGCCCGCCGAAGCCTTGGCGAAGGCAGGTGACAAGATTGAAGTCGACTCGTTCGCTCCCGGCGATGTGGTCACCGTCTCGGCGATATCGAAGGGCAAAGGCTTCCAAGGCGTCGTCAAGCGCCATGGCTTCCACGGCGGCCCGCGCAGTCACGGTCAAAAGAACAAAGAACGCTCGCCCGGTTCGCTCTCGGGCGCCGGACGCTCTGGTGGTCGTGTCGTCAAGAACATGCGCATGGGCGGACGTGTGGGTAATGATCGCATCACGGTCAAGAATCTCCGCATCTTGCAAGTTGATGCGGCGACGAATACGTTGCTTATTTCAGGTGCGGTTCCCGGTCGCCCCGGCACGCTCGTCGAGATCGTAGCTGCCTAATATTTTTGTATGGAAACACCAATCTACAACGCACAAGGTAAGAAGACATCCACCCTCGCTATTCCCGAGAGCATCTTCTCTGTTGCGTGGAATGATGCCTTGATGCATCAAGTGGTCACTTCAATGATGGACAATGCGCGTACGCCCGTCGCTCACGTGAAGGATCGTGGCGCAGTACGCGGCGGTGGCAAGAAGCCGTGGAAGCAGAAGGGGACTGGGCGCGCACGTGTCGGCTCTACCCGAAGCCCGATATGGCGTGGCGGCGGCGTGACCCACGGTCCTTCGAAAGACAAGGATTATTCGCGCGAGATACCGAAGAAGATGCGTCTCAAGGCGCTCTGCATGGCACTTTCACGCAAGTTCAAGGATGGGCAGATACTTTTCGTCGATGATTTTGGTATTGAGTCTCCGAAGACTGCTACTGCATCGAAGCTCGTTGGCGTGCTTTCTGGACTTGCCGGCTTCGAGAAACTTGGATACCGCAAGAATGCCGCACTCGTCGCGCTCTCTGATCCGAAGCAATCAACCATCAAGAGCTTCCGCAACATGGGCAATGTCGAAACCAAGTCGGTCCGTGATCTTAATCCTAGTCTCGTCCTCAAATACCGCTACCTCATCATCGAAAATCCCGAAGCGGCACTTGCTATCATTGCGACGCGTATGGCGAAGAAATCGACTGAGAAAACTGAGAAGCCGATGAAGGTCATGAAGGCACGCGCGAGAAAGAAGGCAAGTGCCATTAAGAAACCGAAGGTCATGACGAAATAATCCTATGGCACTCTTTTCCAAAACTACGAATACCAAGAAACCGGCAGCAGCAAAGTCGGTGGACACTAAAGCGACGGCAGAAAAGTCCAATATGCGCTCAAGTCATGCGGGAGTACTGCGTCACGCGCGCATCACTGAGAAGGCAACGATGCACTCGATGGAGAGTGTGTATGTCTTCGACGTTGCACCGAACGCGACCAAGCGCGACATCGTCATGGCTATCCGTGATATCTACAACGTCACCCCACGCATGGTTCGCGTCGCAGCGATCCCGACGAAGACCACCCGCAATATGCGCACCGGAGTCTCGGGGTTGAAACGCGGTGGCAAGAAAGCATACGTCTACCTCAAAAAGGGTGAGACGATCATCATTGCATAGTTCAAAACCGATCACTATAAGTAATCATTCATTGTATGACGCTCAAATTTTACAAACCACGAACTCCCGGGACACGCGGCATGTCGACGTTGAACTACCGTCAACTACTCTCTGGGCACAGACCGACGAAATCCTTGATGAAGGGTGCGCGAAGCTACGGCGGTCGCAACAGCTTCGGCCGTATCACGACGCGCCACCAGGGCGGCGGGCACAAGCGCGCTCATCGTGATGTCGATTTCATATTCAACAAGCACGACATTCCGGCTACCATCAAGACCATCGAGTATGATCCGTTCCGCTCTGCTTTCATCGGTCTTGCGGTCTATCGTGATGGCGAGAAGCGCTACGTACTGTTGCCGAAGAGTGTCAAAGTCGGTGATTCTTTTCTTGTTTCCGAGAATGCTCCAGTCAAGACCGCCAACCGCTTGCCCTTAGGCAAGATGCCGGTCGGTACTTTTGTCTACAACATCGAACTCAAGCCGGGCAACGGCGGCAAGATAGGCCGCTCGGCAGGTAATTATGCCGAAGTCGTCGCACAAGATGCCGGCTACACCCATATCAAGATGCCAAGCACCGAAGTTCGCCGGATCATCTCGACTGCGTGGGCATCGGTCGGCGAGGTCAGCAACGATGAGCATCGCTTGGTGAACTATGGCAAGGCTGGCCGCATGCGCTGGAAGGGCGTCCGCCCGACCGTCCGCGGCACCGCGATGAACCCGGTCGACCACCCGCACGGCGGCGGCGAAGGCAGGCAAGGCCGCGGTCTGCGACGCGCGAAGACCATGTGGGGCAAGCCGTCAGGCAAGGGTCAGAAGACCCGACGCCCGAAGAAGTATTCCAACAGCTTCATCGTCACGCGACGCAAGGTCGGGAAGCGGAAATAATGTTACTAGTCGAAGTTCATTATAATTTGACTTATAGCCTTAATTCTTATACATTAGGGGCTACCCCGCAGAGGGGTTTTCAATTGCACAGATAAGACATTTCCAAACAAAATACTAAAAATATGGCTCGCTCGCTCAAGAAAGGTCCCTATGTGGACGAAAAGGTATTGAAGAAAGTCCTAGCTCGCAAACCGGGCTCTGAACCCATTAAGACCTGGGCGCGCCGCTCACAGATCGCGCCGGAATTCGTCGGCTACACCTTCTTGGTCCATACAGGTAACAAATTTGATGAAGTGAACGTCAGTGAGGACATGGTTGGCCACAGGCTTGGGGAGTTTGCGCCCTCGACTCGCTTCACTCGTCACGGCGGCAAGATGCAGAAGGAGATCGAGATGGCCGCGAAAGCATCCGAGATTGCTACTGCACAAGCAGCAAAGGCGACCGCGACCTCGACCGCTGCGAAGAAGAAATAATTTTGTATGAAAGCGACACTTACCAACTATCACCAACCACCGCGCAAGGTGCGTCTCGTTGCGGATCTCATCCGCGGCAAGTCTGTTCCGGCGGCAAAGGTTGCGCTCATGTTCCTCGATAAGAAGTCAGCGCCGGCTTTGGTGAAGCTCTTGGATTCAGCAGTATCTAACGCTCGCTTTGCACATGAGACAGTCGAAGTCGATGCGCTGTACATCAAGTCGCTTACGGTCGACAAGGGTGTGACCTTAAAGCGCGTACGCCCTTTCAAGCAAGGTCGCGCGGGACGCATCCACAAAATAATGAGCACGGTCAAGCTTGAGCTCGGCCACGCCGCCGCTAAAGCTCCGGCGGGCAAGGCGTCTCAGAGCGTTGTTGCGAAGCAAGTTGAGAAGACAGAGGACAAGATCGAGAAGAAAGTTGCGGTCAAACCGCGCGCCAAAAAAGTACCGAAGACCGTGAATAAAAAATAATATGACTCACACCGTACATCCTTACGCACATCGTCTCGGTATCGTTCGAGATTGGAAGTCGCGCTGGTTCAGTAAGACCCCGGCCGAATACCGAGCGAATGTCATTGTCGACGCGACCATCCGCCGCTTCCTCAAGAAGCGCCTGCGCGGTATGTACGTGACCTCTGTCGAAATAGAGCGCAATGCCAAGAACGCACGTGTCATCATCAAGACTTCACGCCCCGGCCTCGTCATTGGTCGCGGTGGGGAAGGCTCGGTGAAGCTCGCCAAAGAAATAGAGAAGGTCGCCTACAAAGTACCGAAGGCGAAGCGCATGCCCGTGAAGCTCGATATCGAGGAAGTCCGCTCGCCCGAATCCCATGCAGCCGTCGTTGCCTACATGGTGGCCGAAGGTCTCGAGAAGCGTCAAACCTTCCGCCGCGTCCTCAAACAAACAGTCGAAAAGGTAATGGCCAATCGCGATGTCTTGGGTGTGCGCATCGGACTCTCGGGTCGTTTGGGAGGTGCTGAAATGAGTCGCGCAGAGGAAATAAAACGCGGTCGCGTACCACTACAAACCTTGCGTGCCGATATCGATTTCGTCCGCGAAGTCGCGTACATGCCCTACGGTGTCATCGGTATTAAGGTCTGGATCTATCGTGGTGATATCTTCGACAAACCGGAGAAAGCACCGCGCACGGAGGCTCGCACGGTACGTGCCCATTCGTAGTTCAATTCCCTCACTATATAAATAAACTTGTATGTTGGCACCAAAGAAAACAAAATATCGTAAGTGGCAGAGCGGACGCAAGAACGTTGCGCGTCTTGCGAAGCCTGATACGCGCGGCATTACGGTTGCCTTCGGTGCCTATGGTCTGAAGGCGATGACGCAGGCACGCCTCTCGAGTAATCAAATAGAATCAGCCCGCCGTGCACTTACCCGTGCTGCTGGTAAGACCGCCAAAGTCTGGACTCGTGTCTTCCCTGATCGTCCCGTTACCAACAAAGCAGCTGGTGTACGCATGGGAAGTGGTAAGGGTGATGTCGTTGGATATGTCATGGAGGTTCGCCCGGGTCGCGTGATATTCGAAGTCGACGGCACGACCGAGGCGATGGCGCGCGAAGCATTGCGCAAGGCTGGTACCAAGCTCCCACTCAAGGTTCGCATTGTTGAACGCATGTAACTATACTCATATGGCAAAGAATGAATTAGGTACTAAGGGCACCGAACAGCTCATCAAAGAAGTGAGCGACACGCGCGAGAAACTGCGTGTCATTCGGTTCGGCGGTGCGGGAAGCCGTTCGCGTAACGTCAAAGAAGGACGCAATCTTCGGCGTGATGTTGCCCGGATGCTTACCGAGCTGCGCGCTCGGGTTATTGCAGAGAAGGTGAAAAAAGCGTAGTATTGCCGCTCTGTAAAGATTTGTATGAATGAAGCAAAAAACAACGAAATAACTGCAAGCCTGCCTGCCGACAAGGCAGGGAAGACGTTTGAAGGCGTGGTCGTGAAGAGTGCCATGAAGGACACCGTGACCGTCTCTGTAGAGCGCTACGTACAGCACCCGAAGTACAAGAAGTACCTAAAGCTCTCCAAGAAGTTCCTCGTCCACAACCCCGGTAACACACTTACCGTCGGGGAGAAGGTGACTATCAAGGAGACTCGTCCCATCTCGAAACGCAAGCACTTCATCGTCGTTGAACAGTCCAAATAATATATGATCCAAGACCGCACACTCGTAAAGATTGCTGATAACTCTGGCGGTATCGTCGGACGCATCTTCAAAGTGCTCGGTTCGAGCAAGAAGCGGTACGCCGAGCTTGGCGACGAGGTCGTCCTCTCGGTGCAGACCGCGCAGCCGAGAAAGTCGGTGAAGAAAAAGGACATCCATCGTGCAGTTGTCGTTCGCCAAAAGAAAGCGTATCGTCGGAAGGATGGTTCGTATGTGCGCTTCGATGAGAATGCGGTCGTGCTTGTTGAGAAGGGAAAGAAGGAGCCCAAGGCCAATCGCGTCTTTGGTCCGATACCGCGCGAGGTCGTCGAACGTGGGTACCAGAAGATCGGATCGCTCGCACCGGAGATCGT
>Ga0335069_10007570_pt1 | contig 15655 bp, 14 predicted proteins | sample Lox_Sample_11_FD_206714 | JGI IMG/M metagenome (GOLD analysis project Ga0335069, IMG submission 206714) | Soil microbial communities from Loxahatchee National Wildlife Refuge, Florida, United States - Lox_Sample_1.1 | ecosystem: Environmental > Terrestrial > Soil > Wetlands | place: USA... | reverse complement strand
GTGGATCACCGCCGCGGCGCCCTCTGCTGCACTCCGACGCACGGCCTCCGCCAGCGGATCGGCGCGGTCGTGACTGTCCGAGACGATGCACAACTTCACCGGAGCATCATATCGCGACTTCGCGCCTCGCCCGTTGCGCGGCCAGCCATCGCGCGCGACGCGCGGATTCGGCCGCTCGCGCCCGGTACGCCTGCCCGCGGATCGCGCCCGCGCCGCCGCCCGCTCGAGCCCCGGCGGCATCGACGGCGCTTATGTCCCCATCAGCAAATTTCACGGGACGCGGACGGTGGCCTGCGCTAGCGTTGTCGGCCGTCGGCTTCCGACTTTTCGTTATGACCCCACTCGTACCGCCCCACGGGAGCTCCGCGCTGCGACCGCTGCGGCTCGAAGGTCCGGCTCGCGCGAACGAACTCCGCCGCGGGCAGACGCTACCCAGGGTTCGCATCACGTCGCGCGAAAGGGGCGACCTCGTGATGCTGGGCATCGGGGGATTCACGCCGCTGACAGGCTTCATGACGCACGCGGATTGGCAAGGCGTCTGCGACGAGATGCGAACGTCTGACGGCTTGTTCTGGCCGATCCCGATCACGCTTTCGGCGGAGCGCGCGGTCGCCGATTCGATCGCGATCGGCGCGGACGTTGCGCTCGCCCATCCCGACGACGACGCGCCGCTCGCCGTCATGTCGGTGCGCGAGAAATACCGCATCGACAAGGCACACGAATGCCTGACGGTCTTCGGAACGACCGACCGCGATCATCCGGGCGTGCAAATGGTGATGCAGCAGGGCGACGTCAATCTGGCCGGCCCGGTACGCGTGCTCGACGACGGCGGCTTCGGGTCGCGATACGGGCCCCTGTTCAAGACCCCGATGGAGACGCGCGCGGAGTTCGAGCGCCTCGGCTGGTCGCGCGTGGCCGCGTTTCAGACGCGCAATCCGATGCATCGCTCGCACGAGTACCTGGTAAAGGTCGCGATCGAGGTCTGCGATGGCGTGCTGATCCACTCGCTGCTCGGCAACCTGAAGCCCGGCGACATCCCCGCCGAAGTTCGCACGCGTGCAATCGGCGCGCTGATCGACAAGTATTTCCGCGTCGGGACCGTGCTGCAGGCCGGGTACCCACTCGACATGCGCTACGCCGGGCCGAGAGAGGCCTTGCTGCACGCGGTCTTCCGCCAGAACTACGGCTGCGCGTATCAGATCCTCGGCCGCGATCACGCGGGCGTCGGCAGTTACTACGGACCTTTCGACGCGCACCGCATCTTCGAGGAGATCCCCCGCGATGCGTTGGCGATCCGGCCGATGTGCCTCGACTGGACGTTCTGGTGCTACAGGTGCGAGGGCATGGCGTCGGCCCGCACCTGCCCCCATGAGGACGCCGACCGGCTGCTGGTGTCGGGAACGAAGCTCCGCAAGTGGCTCTCCGAGGGAGGCGCCGTCCCGCCCGAATTCAGCCGACCCGAGGTGCTCGAGATCCTTCGCGCTTACTACGCGTCGCTGGACGAGCGCCGGAAGGTCGAGGTCAAGCTCAGCGGGCACTCCGCGCGCTAGCCATGCGAGGCGCAGGATTTGGGTCGCAGTTAGAACTGCCCGCAATCCGAACTTGCGCTGCGCTAAGCGCGCGAACCGCTGGATTTCGCCACCCGCATCCGGCGCTCGGGCAGCGCCGCAACGTCGGCGGCGCGCGAGGCTGCCAGCCGCTCCTTGACGAAGCGAACGAACTCGTTGACCACTTTCGACTGAATCCGCTCTCGCGGATACACGACCGATAGATGGCGCATCAGCGGCGGCGCGAGAGGGATCCTGACGAGATCGCCGAGCCGCACTTCCTTCTCGACGGTTGCGCGCGACATGATCGTGAAGCCGAGTCCCGTCGCCACGAGGCCTTTGAGCGCTTCCGGACTCGTCGCCTCCATGATGCTGTCGAGCGAATCCAGCGACAACCCGGCCTTTTGCAGGTAGTGGTCGATGACCTCCCGCGTGCCCGAACCGAGCTCTCGGCTAACGTACGCGCACTCGGTCAGCGCCGCGACGGGAACAGCCGCGTGGCGCGCGAGCGGATGCGAGGGCGCGCACACGACCTGCAGCTCGTCCTCGCCGCACACCTCGGTGACCAGCGTCCGCAGATGCGAGTCGCCCTCGATGAAGCCCAGGTCGAGGCTGCGCTCGGCGACGCGCGCCTGGACCGCTTCCGAGTTGGCGACGACGAGCTGCGGAACGATTCCCGGATGCCGCGACTTGAACTCGCCGACGATCCGCGGCAGCAGGAATTCCGCAATTGTCGTGCTCGCGCCGATCGTCAGCGGCCCCGTTTCGCGCCCGGTCAGCTCCTTGACCTTGGTGTCGAGCTCACCGTAGAGGCCGAGGATGCGCTCCGCATATTCCAGCGCCACCGCGCCCGCGGGCGTCAACGCGATCCTCCCGCTCGCCCGGTCGAAGAGACGTGTGTCGAAATGCTCCTCGAGCTGGCGGATCTGAAACGTGACGGCAGGCTGCGTCATGCACAGCGCTTCGGCCGCCTTCGTGAACGACCGATGCTTCGCGACGGCATAGAAGGCCTGAAGTCGCTTGTCCGGCATGGTCGAGAACCACCCCCCGTGGACGCACCGCGGCCATCATACGCTGGCGGCAGCATCGCTCCGGTAACCGCGGCATTGTGCGTCGCAGCATCGGCGCAGGCTTATTGCCGGATAAACGAGTTGAATTGGCATGGCCGTCGTGCGCATGGCAGATTGCGGCGAGTGGCTCGCCCGACGCACACCCCTGCCCGCGCGGCGCATCGCAGATTCGGGCGCGCGGCACGGTCGTCAAACGCCGCCTCGCGCAACTTTCCTTACGGAGCCTTCGATGGACGCTAATCCCTTCGCCGCGGTGGCCGAGTTCTGGTCGCCGCTCGCGATGAAGGTCTACATCGTTCTGATGGTCGTCGCGGTCGTCGTCGGAACGCTCTTCGACGTTTCGCACAAGGGCAGCGGCATCTACTTCACGCAAAGGCGCGAGAAATCGAGGTCGGCCGCACGCAGGCAGCTCGCCGGCGGCGAAGCGTTCTCGCTCGCGCTGGCGACGATCGCCGAAGCCGCCGTTTCCGGCGAGTTCGACAAGACGCCGCGCCGCATCTCGCACCTGCTGACGATGTACGGCTTTCTGCTCAACATGATCACGACCATCCTGATGGTGTTCGTGTATCCGACCGTAGCTGCGACGCCCACGATCGTGTCGATGCTGTGGGTGCTCGGCGCCGTGATGGTGCTCGCCGGCGGCCTCTGGTTCTTCTTCTTCCTGCGCGCCAACGTCGCGCACGATGGCGATCCGCCGTGGCATCTCGGGCGCGCCGACCTCTTCGTCGGCTCGCTGCTTGCGTCGATGGCGTTCGCGCTCGTCTGGCATTTCGTGCAGAGTGGCTCGCCGGGAACCCTGGCGGCTTACATCGCGTTCGGTCTCTACATGTTTTTCACGACGCTGCTCTTCGTCACGGTCCCGTGGTCGAAGTTCGCGCACATGTTCTTCAAGCCGACCGTTGCGTACCAGCGGCGCATTGAGGAGGCGACCGGCTCCTCCGACCTGCCGCAGCCTTCGACCCAGAATTTCATCGTCAGGAGCTGACCTCATGCCGACCTTTGCCGACATGACCCGCTGCGACGGCTGCGGCGAGTGCGTGGACATCTGTCCCTCGGACATCATGCACATCGACCCCGTCTACCGGCGGTCGTACAACGTCGAACCGAACATGTGCTGGGAGTGCTACTCGTGCGTGAAATATTGCCCGCAGCACGCGATCGACGTGCGCGGCTACGCTGACTTCGCGCCGCTCGGCCACAAGGTCCGTGTGCTGCGCGAGCCGGAAAAGGGTGCGGTATCGTGGAAGATCAAGTTCCGCGACGGACGCGAGAAGAACTTCGTGTCGCCGATACGCACGACACCCTGGGGGTCGATCAAGAGCCCGGTCGAATACGATCCGCCGCGCCCCGAGGATTTCGCGAAGCAGGAGCTCGCCCACGAACCGGACGCGCTCAACATCAGGGGCGGCTTGCCGACGCTGCGCCCCGATCAACTCAAGCGGGGACCGCTCTGATGGCGAGGAGCCGGAAGACGATTCGCGTCGACGCGGACATCCTCGTCGTCGGAGGCGGCATGGCCGGGTGCGGCGCGACCTACGAATCGCGCTACTGGGGCCGCGACCTGAAGATCGTCTGCGTCGAGAAAGCGAACATCGAGCGTAGCGGCGCGGTCGCCCAGGGCCTCTACGCGATCAACTGCTACATGGGCATGCAGTGGGGTGAAAACCAACCCGAGGACCATGTCCGCTACGCGCGGAACGACCTCATGGGCCTGGTCCGCGAGGATCTCGGCTACGACATCGCGAGGCACGTCGACTCGACAGTGCACAAGTTCGAGGAATGGGGCCTGCCGTTCATGCGCGACCCCAAGACCGGGCGCTATCAGCGCGAGGGCAAGTGGCAGATCATGATTCACGGCGAAAGCTACAAGCCGATCGTCGCCGAAGCGGCGCGCAAAGCTGCAACCGAGGTCTACAACCGGATCATGGTCACCCATCTGCTGATGGACGCGACCAACCCGAATCGGGTCGCCGGCGCCGTTGGGTTCAATGTCCGGACGGGCGACTTCTACGTGTTTCGCGCCAGGGCGGTGATCGTGGCCGCCGGCGGCGCGTCGCACATCTTCAAGCCGCGGGCTGTGGGCGAAGGCATGGGACGCACCTGGTATGCGCCGTGGAGCAGCGCTTCGGCGTACGCGCTGCCGATCCAGGTCGGCGCCAAGATGACGCAGATGGAGAACCGCATCGTGCTGACGCGGTTCAAGGACGGCTACGGACCGGTCGGCGCCTATTTCCTGCATCTGAAGACATACACGCAGAACGGACTGGGCGAGGAGTATGAGAAGCGGTGGTACGACGATACCAAGGCGCTGGTGGGCGATTACATCGACCGCCATCCGGTGCCGACGTGCCTCCGCAATCACGCGATCCTCAAGGAGCTGGCGGCGGGTCGCGGCCCGATCCGCATGGTGACCAAGGAGGCATTCCAGGATCCGCACAAGGAGACGGTCGGCTGGGAGAACTTCCTCGGCATGACGATCGGCCAGGCGGTCGTCTGGGCGTCGCAGAACATCGACCCCAAGTACGTCAACCCCGAGCTCACCACGTCCGAGCCCTACGTGATGGGCTCGCACGCCACCTGCTCGGGGGCGTGGGCGAGCGGACCGGAGGACTACGCTCCGGCGGAGTATCAGTGGGGCTACAACCGGATGATGACGGTCGACGGGCTGTTCGGCGCCGGCGACACGATCGGCGGTACCGCGCACAAGTTTTCGTCGGGGTCGTTCACCGAAGGGCGCATCGCGGCCAAGGCGGCGGTGAGGTACGTGATGGACCTGGGGAACGCGCAACCTCGGGTCGGCGAGCAGGAATGTCGCGACCTCGAGCAAGTGATCTACCAGCCGCTGGAGAACTATCGCGTGGGCAGCAACGAGATCGTCGCCGGGACCGTCTCACCGAGCTATCTGCTGCCGATCAGCGGGCTCCAGCGTCTCGAGAAGATCATGGACGAATACGTCGGGGGTATCAGCACCAACTACATGACCAACGGCGTGCTGCTCGGCCGCGGCCTCGAGTTGCTTGCGATGCTGAAGGAAGACTGTGCGCACCTCGGCGCCAAGGACCTGCACCAGCTACAGCGTGCATGGGAGCTGCAGCATCGGCTGCTCGCCTCGGAGTCGGTCACCCGGCACACGCTGTTCCGCGAGGAGACGCGGTGGCCCGGTTACTACTACCGCGGCGACCACATGAAGCTCGACGACGAGAACTGGCACTGCTTCACGCTGTCGCGCTACGACCGGAACACCGGCAAGTGGGACATGGAGAAGGCACCGGTCTACCACATCATCGACTGACGTCACTGAGATGAGCATAGGCGAACTGTTGCGATGGCAATGGCGAGGCTATCCTCGGTATCATCAATCGCGCGCGAATTTGCTCATCCACATTGTGGCGGTTCCCCTTTTCTTAGTCGGAACCATCGCCTTGCTCTTGGCCATCGCCGAGTTGTCGCTGATTGCGATCGCTCTCGCTGTCGGTTGCATCGTCGTCGCAATCGTGCTCCAGGGTCATGGTCACAGCCTGGAGGCCGTTCCGCCCGAACCTTTCAGCGGCCCTGTCAATTTTGTCGCTCGGCTGTGTCTTGAGCAGTGGGTCACGTTTCCGCGTTTTGTTCTCTCTGGCGGCTGGAGCGCGGCATTACGCGGGTGTCGAGAACCCTAACCACTGCTCGGTGAACCCGGACGCTCCTCGGCGGCGCCTCGCGGCTTGATCTGCTGATTAGGAACAAGGCCATGTCTACAACGCGTCAGGCGCCTCACAACATGATTACCATCCGCCAAGCTGCTGCCAAGGACGCGGCGGTAATCCACGCGATTCAGATGCGCGCTTTCGCAGAAGAGGGGCGGCTTAGCAACAACTTGCAGATTCCGCCGCTGACGGAGCCAGTCCGCGCGATAGAACTACACATTCGGATCCAGACGGTGCTAGTCGCCCTCGACGGCGAGCGGATCATCGGCGCTGCAAGGGGCCTTGTCGATGGGGTCATATGCACGATACGCGGTGTCATCGTCGAACCGGCCTATCAAGGGCGGGGAATCGGCGCATCCCTCCTCCGTGCGGTCGAGCAGGCACATCCCGATGTGAAGCGCTTCGAACTGACCACAAACACGCTGGTGCCGGGCAACGTTGCGTTCTACGAGCGCCGAGGGTACAAGGTCGTCGAGCTGACCAACTATAGCGACAAGATCATCCTCGCTCAAATGAGCAAGCCGGGGCGCACTAGAGACGCCCAACCCCTCACTCGAATTTCTGACAGCTGACCTGGCCGAATTATGGGTCGCGGCTCGCTTCAGAAGTTGCAAGAGCCGCTATCGGGCGTCACATCGTGCGCCGGGAATGTCGGCAGGGGGACGAGGCCAGCGTCAGTCTGATTTCGGAACCTGAGTCCCTGCCAGAAAATCCCGAACGAATCGGGTCAACGCGTCCCAGTCGGTGTACTCGTGATCATGCAACGTATCCGTGTCGCCGCCGTAATGCTTGGCGATCAACTTCATGACCAGTCGTTTAAAGAAATCGTATTGCGTGTAGCGTAGCGCGCCAGCCACGTGTAAAGTGAATCGCGGAGTCCAGCCGGTCTCACCATAGAACTTCTTGGCGATCTGCTCTAGCTCGGCGCGGCTTTGCGCGTCGTTCAATACTGCGGTCATGCTGACACTCGCGAACGCAGTCGGTATCCCGGCGAGCCATGCTCGATTGTGTCTCAGGAAGTGCCGCAGCGAACTCTGGTATTGCTGCTGATGGAGCGAGCCGCAGACGATCGCGGCTACATGGACCGGCTGCACCTTCGCGGCGGCGTCGGTGGCAGTGTCGACCGTTTCGGCGCTGATGCCCTGTGCCCTAACAGCGTTGGCAATGAACTCCGCGATCTTCCGGGTCTGACCTTCGGTAGTACCGTAAGCAATAAGAACCGAATTCACCGTTTCGGCTCGCCCCTCGCGCGGCAAGAGGAAGTTGACCTACAGCAAAGGCTACTATTCGAAGCCGGGAACAGGGTTGATGGGCGTCAAGAATGCGCCCAGTATCCGGTTGCATGGCTTCGACCTCTTCTGCTTTGCACCAAGCGCTCGAGACGCTGCTCGCCTGCGTCGGGATTCGGGATTCGCGATTCGCGCAGTCTCTTTGGCTCGTCGTACGCGCCGTACGTCGCGCGCTCTGAGCGGCTGCTTCCGGCTCGCTCGAACCGCCGGAATGGGTCGGCACCGAGAGCAGAACGGAAGCGACGAAGAGTTGGCGCTGCGAGTACAGCGGACGTCTCCGCCGCCCGAGTCGCGACCTCTAGCTGACGAGATTGAGCTCTGCCACGCGCAACACGGCGTGAACCCGACGTCCCCTCCCCTGGCTACAGCCCGCGCCGCCGATTGATCTGCCGCTCCACCCGGCGCAGCAGCGCGTCGATCGCGAACCCGACGATGCCGATCGCGATCATCCCGCTCATCACGATCGCCGTGCTGATGCTCGCCTGGCCCTTGACCAGCAGGTAGCCGATCCCGCTCGAGGCGACGATCAGCTCGGCGCCCACCAGCGATTGCCAGCCGAGGCCCGCGCCAATGCGCAGGCCGGCAACGATCGACGGCACCGACGCCGGCAGCAGCACTTCGGTGATGATCTGCCAGTGGCTCGCCCCCAGGGTCTGCGCCGCCTCCAGGAAGCGCGGCTCGACGTACCTCGCGCCGCGATAGGCGTTGATGAGGCACGGCGGGAACGCGCCGCTGAAGATGATCAGCACCGGGCCGCCGATGCCGGTCCCGAACCAGAGCGCCGCGAACGGCACCCATGCGATCGGCGCGACGAAACGCAGCGCGTCGAACAGCGGCGTCACGACGGCGTCGAGCGTGCGAAACCAGCCCATCAACAGTCCGAGCGGCACGCCGATCGCGACCGCGAGCCCGAAGCCGAGAGCGAAGCGCCCGAAGCTCGACGCCAGATGCCGCTGCAGCGTGTATCCGACGAACGGCGCCTGCGTCAGCGAGACGAATTTCTCCAGCACCGCGAGCGGCGTCGGAAGGAACTGCGGCAGGACGAGACCGCTCATCGCGACCGCCCACCAGACGCCGAAGAACGCGACGAAGCCGGTAGTGGTCAGCGCGAGCCATCGCGCAAACGGCAGTTCACGAGACGCGACGGTCGCGCTCATCCGCGCCGCCAGGGCATCGCGCGGCGCTCGACCCAGCCCAGCGCCATCGTCATCACGGCGCCCGTGATGGCGACCGCCGCCATGCCGACGACGATCATCGCGGGAAAGATGTCGAGCGATGCCTGGTAGAGCACATGGCCGAGCCCGGCGATCGCACCGATCAGCTCGCCCGCGACCAGCGTCGTCCAGCATGCCTGCAACGACAGGCGCAGGCCGGTGAAGATCATCGGCAATGCGCCGGGAATCATCACCTCGCGCGCGTACATCGTGCGCTGCACGCCGAGCATCCGGGATGCCTCGATCAGATACGGCTCGATCGCGCGCACCCCGCTGTAGCTGTTGATAAGCGCCGGCACGAACGCGGCGAACCAGATGATCAGCACCTTCGCGGCGTCACCCAGCCCCAGCCATACGATCGCGAGCGGAATCCACGCGAGCGGTGGTATCGGCCGGATCAGCAGGAACGCTGGGTTGACGAACGCTTCGAAGGCACGGCTCGCGCCCATCGCGAGGCCGAGCGGCACGCCGACAATTGCCGCCGCCGCGAAGCCGAGCAGCACCAGCTTGACGCTGTGCAGCACATGCTCGGCGAGGCGCGCGTCGGCGTATCCCGTGAGGGTGATCTGGCGAAGCGCGTCCCAGGTCTCGGCCGGCGAGGGAAAGCGACCGGAGCCGATCGTGTGGGTGAGCGTGGTCAGCGCGTACCACGCCGTAGCGAGCGCGACGAAGGTGACGACGCCGACCCAGACGGGCCGGCGTTCGTGGCTGCGTGCCATCCGTCGCTCGAGCTGGCGCTTGAGCTGGCCCTCAATCCGCGCGATTCGCGAAGGCTTTGAGCTTCGGATCAGCGTCGACCATCTTCATGTATTCGTCGGTGATGAACTTGCTGGCGACCGGCGCCTCGGGGAACGTGCCGTTCGCCTGCATGAACGCCCCGATCTTCGTGAACCAGCCGTCGACTTCCGAGCCGCCGCCGGCGGGTCGATTCATGATCTTGAGCTGTCCCGCGAGATCGAAAGTGGGACGCGTCGCGAACTCCTTCTTCATCGACGCCTCGCTGATGGTCACGCCGCCCTGCTCGTAGAACTTCTTCATCATCGCGATCGCTTCGGGCTGGTGCGCGTTCAGCCACTTCCACGCGCGCAGGTACACGGCCAGGAACTTCGCGACGCTCTGCGGCTGCTCCTTCGCGTAGTCCGCGCGCACGATCAGCGCGCCGGGCACCGCCGCACCTGCATCCTGGCCGGAACAGATCTGCTTGGCGCCGGCTTTCTCCTCCATCGTGTATGTGTTGGGCGCCCACAGCCCGCCCAGGTCGGCGTTTCCGCTCGACATCGCCGAGATGATCTCGGCCTGGCCCATGCTCTTGATCGTGACGTCGGATTTCTTCAGACCCCACTTGGCGAGGCAGGATTGAACCGCGTAGTCGCCGGTCGAGTTGGCGGTCAGCACGATCGTCTGGCCTTTGATCGACGCCGGATTCTTGACGAACCCATCGGCCGTCTTCGCCGTGGCGACCAGCGCATTGCCGTACGACTCGTCATTGGTGATGCCGATCGTCAGCAGGTTGTAGCGCACGGCACCGAGGGTCGCCGGGACCGAGCCGGTCCCGCCCACGTCCCACGACTTCGACGCCGACGCCGCGATCTGGGGCACGCCGGCCGGAAACGTGCTGAATTCCGGCTTGAGACCCAATTCGGCGAACCAGCCCTTCTCGGCAGCGACATAGAACGGCAGCGCCCAGTAGAGCGCAGGTTGGTAGCTGACCTTGATCTCGGTCAGCGGCTGCGCCTGGACATGCCCGCCCGTAGCCGCGAAGCCGAGCGCGACGGCGGACGCAATTGCGGCAATCGTTCTGTTCATGATGGGACTCCTCCTCCTTAGTGGGTTGTTGGCGCTTCGCTGTCGGCGGGCTGCTGCTCGTCTCGCAGCATCCGCCAGATGCGCGTACGCAGATGCACGAACGACTCCTGGTCCATGACCTCCTCGATGCGATCGAAGCGATCCCAGCTCTCCGCCTTGCGCGCCGACGCGACGTCGACGATCTCGCGGATGCGGCCGGGCCGCCGCGTCATCACGACGACGCGGTCCGCGAGGTACACCGCTTCCTCGACGGCGTGCGTGATGAACAGCACGGTGCGCGGGTTGACGCGCGACAACTTGATCAGCTCCTCCTGCATGACGACGCGCGTCTGCGCGTCGAGCGCGCCGAACGGCTCGTCCATCAGCAGCACGTCCGGATCGAGGACGTAGCTTCGCGCGATGGCGACGCGCTGCTGCATTCCGCCCGAGAGCTCGTGCGGATACGCCGACTCGTAGCCCTGCAGTCCCATCAGCTCGACCTGCTGCGCGATGCGATCGCGGCGCGCGGCCTCCGGCACGCCTTTGGCGCGCAGGCCGAAATCGATGTTGTCGTACACGGACTTCCACGGGAACAGCGCGAACTGCTGGAACACGACGGCGCGATCGGGCCCCGGCTGCGTCACGGGGCGCCCGCCGACGCTCACGATGCCCGACGTCGGAAACTCGAGGCCGGCGGCCATTCGCAGGCATGTGGTCTTGCCGCAGCCCGATGGTCCGACAATCGCGACGAACTCGCGATCGCGAACGCCGAACGTGACGGCGTCGAGCGCCGGAAAGCGACGGCCGTCGCGCTCGAACACGCGGCTCACGCGATCGAACACGATGTCGCTCACCGCTACCCGCTGCTCATCCGGCGGAAAAGCCGCCGTCGACGAAAATCGTCTGGCCCGTGACGTAACTGGACGCGCGACTCGCGAGGAAGATCGCCGTGCCGGCGAGGTCCGGCATCTCGCCGTTGCGCCCGATGAACGTGCGCGCCGCGTTACGCTCCCACAGTACCGGGTCCGCCGCGACGGGCGCCGTCAGAGGAGTCCTGAAAAAGCCGGGCGCGATCGCGTTGGCGTTGACGCCCTTCACCGACCAGGCCTGCGCCTGCGCGCGGGTGAGCTGCATCACCCCGCCCTTCGACGCACCGTAGGGACCGCTGTCGGCGAACGCCCGTACCGACTGCAGCGACGCGATATTGATGATCCGCCCGAAGCCACGCTCGATCATCGCGGGGACGAGCCGCTGTGACAGGAAGAACGGGGTCTCGAGGTTGACCTTGAGTACCCGGTCCCAGTCCTCGCGGGTGACCTCGAGCATCGGCCGGCGCACGTTGACGCCGGCGGCGTTGACGACGATATCCGGTGCGCCGAAAAACTGCGGCGCCGCCCGGGCGCAGTCGTCGATCGCATCGCTGTCGGCGAGGTCGCAGGCAAGTGTGGCGGCTTCGCCGCCCACCGCGATGATCTCGTCGCGTGCCTCGTCGAGCTCGGCAGTGCGCCGCGCGACCAGCACGACGCGCGCGCCCGCTGCGGCGAACGCTTGCGCGATCGCGCGCCCGATGCCGGAGTTGCCGCCGGTGACCAGCGCAACTCGATCGGCGAGCGAGAACAGCGACAGCACTAAGGTCACTGGTGCTCCCCCACGCGCCCCGAGGGGGTGGGATTCGCGCCTCGGTGCGGCCCGTCGGCACTCATGTCCCCACCGGCGTGCCGCGGTCGAAGCGCTCGTCGGGGAAATACTTTTCGAGGCGATCGTCGGCGGTGCGCGCGTGCGCCTCCATGCCTTCGAGTCGCGAGATTCGCGCGGTGACCTCCGCGATCGTCTTCGCCGCTGCGCGGTCCATGCGTTGCCACGTCAGCGTCTTCATGAACTTGTGCACCGAGAGACCGCCGGAATAGCGCGCCGCACCTTTGGTCGGCAGGATGTGGTTCGGGCCGGACGCCTTGTCGCCAAACGCGACCGTCGTCTCCTCGCCGAGGAACAGCGAGCCGTAGCAGGTCAGGCGCGCAAGCCACCAGTCGAGATCGCGCGCCTGCACCTCGAGGTGCTCGGCGGCGTACCGATCGGAGACCGCGGCGACTTCCTCGCGTGTGTCGCACACGATCACCTCGCCGTAGTCGCGCCACGCGGCGCCGGCAGCGTCGCGCGCGGTCGGCGGCAGCGCAGCAACCAGGTCGGGAACGCGGCGCATCACCTCGTCGGCAAGCGCGCGCGATGTCGTGAACAGCCACGCCGGTGATTCGTGCCCGTGCTCGGCCTGTCCGACCAGATCCGAAGCGACGATTGCCGGATCGGCACTGTCGTCGGCGATCACGGCGATCTCCGATGGGCCGGCGAAGACGTCGATGCCGACCTTGCCGAAGAGCATACGTTTCGCCTCAGCGACGAACTTGTTGCCGGGCCCGACGACGATGTCCGCCGGCTGGCCCGTGAACAGGCCGAACGCCATCGCGGCGATCGCCTGCACACCGCCCAATGTCATGACGACGTCAGCGCCGGCGACCTTCATCGCGTACAGCACCTCCGGATGAATCCCTGCGCCCCTGTACGGCGTCGAACAGCCGACGACGGTTTGCACGCCGGCGGCCTTCGCTGTCGCGATGCTCATGTACGCGGAGGCAATGTGCGCGTAACGGCCGGTCGGCACGTAGCAGCCGGCGACGTTGATCGGTACCAGGCGTTGCCCCGCGACGAGGCCCGGCCGCAGCTCGACGGCAAATTCGTCGATCGATGCGCGCTGCGCCTCCGCGAAGTGCCGCACCTGTTCCGTTGCGAACTCGATGTCCCGGCGCACCGCGACCGGAACGTCGCGCGTCCGCCGCTCGACCTCGTCGGACGACACGACGATTTCGCCGTGCCAGTTGTCGAGGCGCGCCGCGTAGTCGCGGACGGCCGCTTCGCCGCGCGCCTCGATATCGGCAAGCATCGCGCCCGCGACCTCACGCGCGTGCGCCGATTCGGTCTCGGGCGTCTTGCTCGCCCGCTTCAGGTATTCGGTGGCCATCGCAGCGTCGTTGCTATCGGTACGCGAGACTAGCCATGTTGCGCGAAAAAGCCAAGTGCGGCCCGATCCAACGGGACATCGGCCGCTGCGCGGGCGATTGCCGTCCGCGTCTTCGGCCAGATCGACGAGCATCTGGCCAAATCGACAGCGCTCCCGGTCGGTCGACGCTTCGGTCACTTTCGAATCGTGACCCCGAGCGCAGCCTCAGGCTTTCTCCAACCCGCGGCACGGACGTAGAATGTCCACCGGAAGCCGTTTCGCAAAGACCAACCTCGGGAGACCGCCCCTGTCCCTCATTCCGCTACCGCGGCTCCGCCACTCGTGCACCCTCGTCGCGATCGCCGCGGCTGCGACGCTCACGGCGCAGAGCTCGCTCGCCCAGAGCGATCAGCGAAGGCTCGTCACGGCGGCAACCGCGACGCTCGCGTCCTTTCTGACCGATCCGGACATGAGCTGGCTCAAGGAGAACTTCGGCCGTGCCCGGGCCGTGATGATCGCACCGGAGATCACCAAGGCCGGCCTTGTTGTGGGCGGCGCGGGCGGACGGGCCGTCGTGGTCGTGCGCGACGCCGGCAGCGGCCGGTGGATCGGGCCTGCGTTCTATACGCTTGCCACCGCGAGCATCGGACTGCAGGCGGGCATTGCGGTATCCGAGGTGGTCACACTGGTCATGACCGAGAAAGCCGTCAACAGGTTGCTCTCGAGCTCCTTCCGAATGGGCGGCGACGTCGCGATCGCCGTCGGCCCGACAGGAGCCGGTGCGGCGTCGCACTTCGTCGCCGATCTCGTGTCGTTCAGCCGCGGCCAGGGCGTTTACCTGGGCCTCAATCTCGACGGGACGATCGTTTCCACGTCCGACGATTGGAACGAGCTCTACTACGGGCAACGCGTCACCGCCGTCGATATCCTGGTGCGCAAGACAGTCCGAAGTGATCAGGCCAAAGAGCTGCTCAACGTGGTCGCGAATGCCGCCGGCAATTCGGTAGAGGCCGGCGGCAAGCAATAGGGCTCGCCTACGGCAGCAGCAGCAATCCGTCCTCGTTGACGATCGTCTGCCGCTGCCCAAGTCCGCCGACGTAATAGGTCACCCAAAGCGTCTTGCGCCGCCCGGGCGCCGGATCGGCGCCCATCGAGTCCCTGTCGATGCGGGTCGAGATCCTTCCGTCGCGCACCATCGAGCGCAGCCGCGCAGTGACATCGATGCGATTGCGTCCCTCGCCGTACTGGGCGCTGACGATCGTCACGCCGCCCTGGGGCGCGCCGCCGCCGCCGTCGAAGCCCCAGCCGCCGTCCCAGCCTCCCCGCCCCCAGTCGCCGCCCTTCCAGCCGATGAACATCGCGCCATCGACATAGTGATTCTCGCCGTACTCGAACGTGCGCGTCGCGCCTCCCGGTCCGCGCGCATAGATGCGCAGCGTCTGGACGGAGCCCGGGTCGGGATCGGCGCCGAACAGCTTGTTGGTGACCTGGAAGTTCGCGTCCTTGCGCGCGAGGTCGCGTAGTTGCGGCGTCACATCGATGTTGCGCGCGGCGGTGCCGTAGCGCGCCTGCATGATCTGCCATTGGCCGCGATCGCCGGGCGGGCCGGAACCGGGGCCGCCCCAACCACCATTCCAGCCGCCCTGGCCCCAGTTTCCGCTGTTCCATCCAACGAACGCAGCTCCGTCGACGATGTCGTTCTCCCGGTACTCGAAGAAGCGGGTCTGCCCGCCCGGTCCGCGCGCGTAGATGCGCAACGTTTTCACGACACCGGGGTCGGGGTCGTTGCCGAACAGCTTGTTGGTGACCTGGACCCTGCTGTCCTGCCGCGCGAGCTGCCGCAGTACCGGCGTGACGTCGATGTTGCGCTGGGCGGTGCCATAGCGCGCTTCGAGGATCTGCCATTGACCGCGGTCGCTGCCGGATCCGTATTGCGACCAGGCGGGCGCCGAGAGCACCAGGCACGCGCCGATGGCGGCGAGGCGCGGAGCGAGGAATGAGATGAGTCTGATCGCGGACATGAAGCCCCCGGGTTGTCCAATGCCGACGTGCGCCGCTGCCGCTGCCGATGC